>WNGL01004814.1_pt2 | contig 18243 bp, 36 predicted proteins | sample 5400591 | NCBI WGS metagenome assembly WNGL01 (sample SAMN13153377, study PRJNA577476) | soil metagenome | isolation source: 80 cm soil or saprolite under Garry oak tree replicate 1 | place: USA:California | collected 2016-06-15 | reverse complement strand
TTTATTCGTTATTTCTTGTTGCTTAATGTATCTTGTAGGCATGTTTGGAGTAGACCAGCCACCTGCGTGCATTAAGTCTATCAGAGAAGTTCCTGCCAATATTGCGGAAGTAGCCCAGGTATGTCTTCCATCATGGGCTGAGAGATTTTCTATCTCAAGAAGTTTTTTGCCAAGAGTGTTGACGCGCTTCGTAATAGCACGCTTCGTCATTCCACCTGTAAGTAACGGTACTCCCCCCCGCACACATTTGCTCCCTTTGATAAGTTGTTCACCATCCGCAAGTTGTACATGCTGCAAGTAGTTCATCAGTGCCAGAAGTGTATCACCTGTAAGCTGGTGCAGCTCATACTTATTTGTTTTTTCTCGATAGATGATTACTTTTCCTGTAGTCATATTGACACTAGATCGTTTGAGCAGGGCAAGTTCTCCGCATCTTATCCCATGATCAAAGAATAGGCAGACAATTACACGATCTCTCCATCCTTGAGGTGTATTCGATTGATTTTTCAATCGAGTCACCTGTTCCTTCTCAAGTGTGTTTGCCTCCTCTTTCTTCGCACCAATTCTTTTCACTTCTCTCTGGCTATCAACACGCTCTTTTTCCTTATGCGCAAACCCTTTCACTAACTGAATAAGACTAAATTCAGCCTGATTGACGTATCCAGCTTTGTAGGCAAGAGAACAAAACGTCTTAATAGTAGAAAGTCGTTTATTGACTGTATTAATTGCGTAGCCTTTTCTGAGTTGCCAGCGAATAAAACCTCTTACAATCCCATAGGTAATATTTCTCCAGCCACTCAGGTCAAGAACTGCTTCTTGCCAATGTTCAATATCTAGTACAATACCCGGTTGGTGAATACCTGCCTCGCGCAAGTACTCATCAAAAGCTTTCAGAGTTACCGAGAAACTTCTGAGCGTTTCCAGTGACTTTCTTTCTAGAAAATCAGCAAGGACATTTTGCCTTGCCACTTCATCTGCAATAAGACTTGCTTGCTGGAGGGAACTATAGGGTACGAGGTTTTGGTCCACGTGAAATTCCTTTTCTATATGCTTCCAGTTCCTCTTTCACTACATCTGTGTTCACAAAAACTGTGCTTCCTATTTTCGCACCACTAATACGTCCAGCCAGATAATGTTGACTGAGTCTTTGCTTTGACATCCCTAGAAGTTGTGCGGCTTGTGTGATAGAGAGGTGTGTACTTTTAAAGTGTCTCTCTTCCGTTTCTTTTTGTAATTTGTTTTGCTCTTGTTCTCTTGCTTGTTGCAACACTTGAGCATGTGCCTGCATTGAAGTATTTTCAATAAAAAGCTTTTTTCTCCAAATTATTCCATGTAGTATCCCATCATGATACCATGTACGTACTGTTTCAAATGCTACTCCCAATATTTCAGTAGCCTTCCTTCCTCTTGTATAATATTCTGCTGAAGGTTCCCCTTGCTTTATTTTTTCTGTTCTTCTAGCATTATGTCTTTTATACTCTTCTGCTACCTTTTCTGAATTATCCTGTCTCCAACGCTTATATTTTTCATTCTTGTATTCTACAGGGAAATCTTTTCTACATCTATTACACCATAGCACTTTTCTTATTACACCAGCATAAAAAAACTCATTTCCTGTATGATGTATATTGCAATGCTCGCATAGTATTTCTTCGCCACAATAAGAGGTAGTAATCTTTTTTTTCTTGTTATCCCTATCAACTATTCTTCTACCGTTTATCTTCGATCTTTTCAGTGCAGCCTCTTCAGGATGATCTTTCTTCCACTGCTTCTTCCTTTCATAGGCTAATTTACTATAAGCCTTCACACTTTCAGATCCTTTTCTTTTCTCCCCTGATCTTTTTCTTTGCTCTTTTACTCTTTCAGGGTTTGCTTGTCTCCATTGACTTAATTTTTCAAGAGAAGCTTCTTTTTCTTCTGCCGACATTTTTCTTGCCATTATACTATACACTCCTAAATGGTTCTGATACCCATACAATATCGGAACCAGTATAACGATGCAGATTCACTCGTGTCAATACGCGATTGTTTTATTTCCAATCTGGAAACCCGAAATCCGGCTCCCTGTTCTTGTCTATCATTTCCAGAATAGTGAGTAGTTGTTCATTGGTGGCTTCACGCATTCTTTCTTTGATGTACCGCAGAAGTTGCTGTGTCTCTTTTCCTTCGAAATGGTCTGTGGTAAGCATAAGTCACCCACCGAGCACCAGGAATTTCTTCCTGGCAATCCAGAACACCATTGGAACATTTGCTTTTGCGTCAGGTCCTAGAAGGTAACAGTTCTCCTGGTCTGAATAGACACAAGGGTAAGAAATTTCTTCCAGGACTTTACTTGCCGTATTTGTTATTGCTTCAATTCTCATGTACTATTCACCTTTCTTCTTTGTTGCGCAAGTTCTTACTTGCTAAGCAACTCACGATTGAGTATCTCTCGAAGCTGCTGTTGCACCTTAGCAGATAATCCACCATCCGGCTCATCTCCAGGCCATGGTTCATCATCATCATTATCATCATCTTCCCCACCTAAAAAGCTTCGTACATAGGCAGAGATAACAATGCCTACGCATATGCCCCAACCCCCTGCCTCTATACGTTTTTTAGAAGCATAGCTTTTAAGAATAATAAAACAAAAAGCACATCAAGAACCTTGTTCATAAAGAGATACCACTTTATAACAGGACGATCAGCTTCCACACGCACGTAGGCTAATTTCGCAAAAAGAACAATTGCTGTAATCACACCAGTAATAATATTCCAGATAAGGTCTAGCATTATTTTTTCTTTCTTTTTGTTAGGCAATCTATTTATGTTCAGCCGTTCCTGTAATAGCCCCCTGTTCAAGAACAGCAGACTCAAGGGGAGCCATGCGTGTTCGTGAAAATCCAGTTCTGCTGTATGTAGTCGATGCCGCTACTGTCAAAAGGTAGACCATATTTCCTCTTGTAAACATGGTATCAGGGCTATGGAGTGCCGGGCCACGAGGAGCATGAATATTTGCTTCAAGAACTTGAATAAGTTCATCCAGATTTTTTTCTTCCTCCGTGGGAACAATTGTGTGTTTTTCTTTCTTTTTCATGGCTTTCCTTGAAAAAGTCATTCTTCTATCACAACAACAAAGATGCCTTAGTTGCTCCATTTTACCCAGTGACCTCGTGAATTCTTCCTGATGGAAAATTCTTTATCCAGTATATCAAGAATATCCTGATATAAATTTTCTGTCCATTGCCGTACTTTCACGTCAACCCCAAACTTCTCTACATCTGCCTGATCGCAATAAAACATATAAACAAAGGACTCCACTGTTCTATCTATATACGGGGTATTTGCAAATTCTACTTTATTTACACCTGAATAATCAGTAAATTCTGCATCTTCCATGCTATCTAAAAACGTGCTAAGAATAGCGTATCTATCCTCATAACGTTTTGGCTTCTCTTCATACAAACGTAACATAGCCTTCTTTAAACCTGATTCAAATGTGCTGTATACCATCTATTCCTATTCCTTTTTATGGACGGTCTATCAGGGATTTCTCAAAAAAGTGTCACCCTTTCAGTTCTTGTTTTTCCTTTCACCCATATCTCATCTTCCAGACCAACCTGAACATTCCGAGCTGCTGTTATTTATAGTAATCCCATTAGCTGTTGATGTACTCGTTAAATGCTTCGTTTCCGAGCAACCTTCTCATACGCACATATATGTCACGTGCATACCTATAATATTCTTTTGACTCTTCTCCGTATACTGCTACACTATCCTCATTTTCTTCTTTCCAGGAGTTGTAGGTTTTCCATATCCCATCAATCGCGAAGTTGAGAAGAAATGAAAGGACTGATTCGAGTGTTGGGTACTCGTTGCGATAGAATACTGCAAACTCTTCCTGATCTTCAGAAGTAATAAGCACAGCACGATAGACTGTTGATTCTGGATGAATACCAGGGGGAAGAAATTTTTCATCTTTTCCAGAGTACACTTCCAATTTCATGTGTTCTTCAATATCTTCCAGAGTTTTCATACTAGAAATCCTTTCCACATTTGGAACAATGATCATGTTCGGTGAGAGCCAGATGTTTCTCTACTGTCATATCCGGTTGTGGCTGTGCTGTTGCAGTTGAAACAGACGTTTCATCAAGTTCATATTCCCTACAATAGCAAGACTTGCACAGTATCCACTCTTTGTCTGTAGCAACTTCGTGTATAAGTACGCCAAGAATAAGCCTGCCGGGTGTTTCATGAAAATTTGTCATTCGACTATCTCCCATTCAGCAGGATTGCTAATGTCTACTGTTCGTACTGCTAGAGCATGATCACCATAATTGCCAGTGACAACATACGATTCTCCAGACAGCGTATTTCTAACAACCCTCCCCCGTTTGAAATCAGTCATAGATTTTTCAACAGGTTGCATAGAAGGAAGATCTTTCTTTTCAGACTGTAGTAGCAGGACCCGACCCACAACCACAAACTGGTGTTTCCCTAAAGAGAATTCCGAAAGAAGTTCTGTTGGGGAGTCTCCATATCCCTGGTAAAGATCAAAATGGTACACACCACCTATGTTTGCATGGACAATATGCTCTTCAGCTAGAGCCTCTTCTGCTTTTAATGAAATCTTAGTAACTTTTGGCATGTCTATTCTGCCTCCTTTTCCGACTTGCCCGTAATAATGCATACTCACGTCGCCATTCAGCATGACTCCTACATTCTGGACACCAGAGTACTACACGCAAAGCTCCATGATACTTAAAATCTTCTTCTGGGTATTTGTTTCTGCATTTTTCGCACAGAATAACAGGACCTATTGTTGAAGCAGCTCTCACATCAGTTTGTGGGTCCTGGCCGTAGTAGTCATAGAAATTTTCCTTCCAACCGTATTTTGTTTGCATGTAGTGAAGGATGAAATCTTCTGTAATATTTTCATCAAATGCCTGGACCTGTGCGACGAGTGTGTTTGGATGGAGTGCTATGTCTTTTACGAAAATGATTCCAAGTGCCTGTTCTATAAGAGTGTTATGCATCAGTTTCACCTTTATTAAACAGGTGTTCGTCTTTAACATAGAAAGCAATCACATCTTTTAAAGGCACTTCACGTATCAGATCTTTCTTACCTAGATCTACACTGTATCCAAGTATGGAGCAGTACTCTTGATCTTCAATGGTAATATCTGTAATTGACCCACAAATTTTTCCGTCCAGTGTTACCACGTATTTCCCTATTCTGGCGTCCATGAGAAACTTCTCCTTAGTAGTAAGACGGGGGAGTAGTTCTTCCCCACGTATGATATTCTTCCGCTATCTGAAGATTTTCAGACACATCAGTGTATGGGTATTCCCCAAAAAACTCAACTTCTACCTGACCATTCGGCCACGCTGCTATTACAGTACCAAGGACATAATCGAAACCATCGTATTTGACGAGAAGTTGTCCGACACGAGCATCCAGAGGAAATTCACTGAGGTTTTTCATCATCTTTTTTCCTTACCGGCATGATTAGTACCGTTTTTCGATATATCCAGTGAATAAGAAGAAATTGTTGTTTGTCACTAATCGGATCAATATCTGGCCTTCTACCTGGCTTGTAACGAAATGTTACTTCGAAGAATGGATCAACGTAGGGAAGATCATCATAAATGACTCGAACAGAACAGACGGGAATGTCGTATTCTGGCTCTGTTGCTACTGGTTTCCATCCTCCAAACCAGTTAATATAACCAGCCTGGATTTCTTCAAGCGTTTTCGCTTCCATAGACTACTTCCAATTCTCACGTTTTTCCAGGCGTATTGCGTTTTTCCTATTAGGACCTATACAGGCAACTGTTCCTTCAGTTTTCAATTCCTGAAGCATATACGGAAGTGACTGTGCCAGTGGCCCTACACGGTAGTCATAGGCTTCCTGGCAAAGCATCTGAGCAACTTCCAAAGCTCTCTTTGACGTTTTTGCATGGACCAGGTAGGAACTCGTTTTTACAACTCTTCCATCGGGAACATCTGCAAGACGGATAACTTCTGTACATGTTGCAAGCCAAACATTGTCCAGTTGTTGAAAGACATGCTGAACAACTGCTTCTCCGATAAGTCGATCAACTTCTTTGTCCGGTTCATCCAATTTGTTCCATTCAACTAACCATGATGGTTTATTAGCAGGTTGTTTCTTTGCCCACTTTATCCATGTTTCTCTCACAATCTTTCCAAGAACTTCTCTATCGAACATGCCTACTCCTTATATGTAGTGGACACCAAGATTGGTATCCTTATAAAACATGTGACCAGGACCAACAATCCTTACATGATCATCGTCTTTGTATTGTTCCAGCAGTTCTTTTACCTTCTTGTCGTGAGATGTGGTCCCGTATCCTTCAAACCTCTCTACGGTTTCCTGTGTGGCATACGTCTTACTGTTATCAATTCTTTGAACAGCAATAATCCAGGGGAAGTAATACGTTATCCTACTCGTATGGATTATCTTTAGGAGCAACTTTATTGCTTCATCGAGATAGTCCTGTACACCAGGTAAGGCAAGCTTTTTGGAATAATCCAGGTTCAGGACAGCCTCTTCTTCAGTATCAGCAGAAAGACCTTCCAGTATTTTTGAATACACGGAAACATACTCTTTCCTAGTCTCATTTTCTCGTAGGTCCTGGTAGTGTTTTCTTACAGAGGCAATATTTTTCATGTTACTACTCCCTTCCTGTCCAATGACTATAGCGCCTACTGGCTCCAGAAAAACCTTTACAAAACTGGCACAGGTATCCTTTTTCTGTGAGTATTACCTGGAAAACGATATCTCCTAGACCTGCAAGCTCTCCGCTATCAAAACTTCTTCCAGCATGCAAATGTCGTACAGTTTCTCCGCCTTGTACTCCACAGTTTTCACAGAAGCCTGGTTTCCCTATTAAATCGTTCTGATACATTGGAGCCATGAACATTTCTCGATCACGATAGATGGCGTGGATCTGAGCATCTTCCTGAACGTCTTGGCGCATTCGTTCTTTAAGTTGCTGTACCATCTTTGCTATTACTGCTTTATAGCTTAGTGGTTCCTTGTCCATAGAACGCCATTCCTTCTCTTTTAAATCACTTTCTTATAGTGTAGCATATTATGTTAAATTTGTCAAGCTACCTTCCCTATGCAACTTATTCTGGTATGTCCCTTACAAATTGATAGATCTCCACTACCGGTTCAGGCACATCTTCTGGACTTGCTTCTATAAACAGGACCGCTTCTCGAATATCTGGATCAATCACATTATTCTCGATACTATGCCATCTGACAGTGAGCACTGCATACTTTCTCCCATACATCAGATGCACATCTTCTAACCGGTACCTAGAAACCACCTCCCCCGCTATAGGAGGAATAGCAGCAATATTGTCTTTAATGGCCTGTACCAGGTTTGTTCCTCGAAATCCATAACTAGCATGTTCCATTAAGATGTCCAGGTCATCATCATTGCTTAAAGCACCAGCAACAACCACTTTAAAAGTTCTCATCTTCTTCGTCCTTCTTCAAAGGCATGTTTCACCAGGTCTAACTCTTCTTGTGTAAGTAGCTTCTTTAGCTGCTCCCAAACTCTCCAGGTAGTATTCCATGAGGTAATTGTTTGAGAATTTTCTTTCCAACCAAGATCGTCAATCCATTCTTTCCGGCCAGCAAGATCTTTTCCACGATTGGAGACACTAAATCCGTCATCTAACCACAATTCCAACACTTCGCTATAGTCGATTGGAGCATCTTTAGATGTGCCAACAGTCATACTCGCGACTACTTTCTTATCATTGATAGTGCGTTGGAATGTATAACGATAGGTGTAACGCATCGTGCGATGTTCACCCCAATTCATTTCGAATGTTTCAAGTTCAGCTTTCACACGCTCGTTGCTGCATTGTATATCTCGAAGAAATTCTTCGAGATACGCCTGCACAGTATAGTTCTCTCGTTTTAATCTCTGAACTACTTCCGTGAGCATGTTGTAAGGAACCTCTTCCTGGAAATCAAGAGGAACTATATCATCGGATGTATCGAATACAGCTACACGAAACATTCCTGGATGTTCTAAAGGTAGTATTGTTGTATGCATTATTTTGAATCTTTCTCTTTTAAAAATGCAGGTTTTCCAACTCCACTGATCACCCAGGACCCAACTGTCGCATTTTCTTTCAGGGGAAGCCAGAAAGTAAACGTATAGAACGTCATATCGTCATATGCGACTAATTCTTCTGCACGATCTCGCTGTCTTGAACCACGCATCTGAATGCCAATAGAATTGGCAGGTAGTTGGGTATAATGCGTCACTGTCATAATTTATCTCCTTACAAATGGACAAAGACAACTGTCTCACGATTTAGTTCTTCTAGAATATTTTCCATCACCTGGTCTGACAAGAACTATTCCATCAAACAGTTGCCTGGCAATATTTTCTGCTTCCTGCTGATCTTTTGCTTTTATGAAGTAATGGTCAACTTTTAGCACTGAGCCAAGATCAGTCTTGACCACTTCTGAGTATTCTGCAAGCCATACATTATTCACCAGTATCCCCCGTCTCAAACTTAAACAGGTCAAGGTATTTATAGCAGGCTTCAATAGTCAACCATGATGATCTCTCGTAGTACAATACATGTCGATCTTGAAATTTTTTAACGGTTGACATGATCCCACACTTCAATTGTTTTCCAAGGTCACGAGCTAATACATACCTGGTACCATTATGCACGATACTGTGAAACGGCTTGCTATATACCGGAATGATTTCGTAGGTCTGCTCCTTTTTCCAGTCACCAAAAGCATCATCAAAATCCCCCATGCCCATTTATTTTTCCTTTTCTAGCTGTGTGCGTAAATCACTCACGGCAAATGCAGCGCGAAGCATATTGGATGTGGCCTGTTGCTGTGCATTGAAGGAAACGTTTATCCAATGACTCTCCGTCTTTTTACAGAGTTCATTGACCAGGGTACGCATCTCGTATTCCACCATATCATAAAGAATTGGACTGGAAGAGTTATACGTTTGAATATGATGAATAATACGACCAATTGAGGTATAGAGTTCTTTAACGTATACCTTTTCTGGTTTGTCGTCATGGAATAGCATGTCGGTCATAACTCTATCTCCTTTTTATATCCTATGGCTACAAGAAAGACTAACTCACAGAACCATTTTTACGTAAGTAGTCGAACATGTCACGGGTCATTTCACGTATGTTTTCCACCTGCTCATCGTAAAGTTTCTGGACAATTTCCTTTGCCAGGTCTGGTGATTTATCGAGAATTTGATCGAATGATCTATCAACAATCCCAACATTTTCCAGAGTAACGCCTATCTTCTCCAGGCAACTCCAATGCGTACTAATATGGCCCACAACAACCACACAGGTATTCCTCATTGGACGTATTGACCAACCATACGGAGCAGGGAAGACCCACTTCCCCCGTGGATGAATTTGTACACGAAGTGTTTGATATTCGTAATGCCATTTACTTGTATGGCACCCCCACCAGATCTGCATTTCTTTGAAATCATCAGAACACAAGAATGTTTTTAACGTCTGCTCAAACTTTTCCATCTTCTTGATGTAGTTGGGATCATCTGGATTTGCCATATTTTCCCTTCCTTTATACGCGAAAGAATATTCTGTTATCTTCCATGAGCCAGTTTTCTAAAGAAAGTGCAAGGACTATTGCATAGGTCCTGGTAACATGGTACTGTTCCATATAGGTTTTTACGCAATCATCGAAAAGTTCTTCTGAGATACACCAGATCTCTCCTTTAAAGAGTGGATGACTCTCATAACATTTTGATTCCTGGTTATAGTGGATTTCTGGGATCTTTTCCCATTGGCCTTGATCTCGTCTATATCTACACATACTCGCTCCCCTCTTATTGTTTATTGACATATAAGTAGTATAACATATTTATTAAAAATTGTCAATGTACAAACAGGCAAAAAGAAGCCACCTCTACGACGAGATGGCGAAAGGACCTTAGTTATCGTTTACTCAAGCATACCTTCGATGGTTTTTCTCTTCACACGGTAAGAACGACGCTCTCCTTTGTGTGGAAGTGAAACTGCTTCCAATGCTCCAGTTTTAATCCAACGTCTTACTGTAGCATCATCAACACGTAATCTTCGAGAAACTTCCCGAATTGTCAATAATTCATCATCCATGTACTACCTCTTCCCCCTTTTTACTTGCATAGTAACTTTTTACCCATTCAACGGTCTGTTCTCCCAGGAAGCTGGTACTTTTTCCCTCGTACTCAACCGTATCAATCAAACCAGAATTATACAACGTATATAATGATTGACGAGCTTGGTGGGAATAATTCCACGCACCTGTAACCAGTTTCGAATATACGGCCCGGATATTCCACCACCTACAGCATTCGTAATTTCCTTTGTAGAGTAGTGGTTGAAAAGTCTTAAGTTTTGCTTTTCCGCTCGTCTGTAGGCTTCAGAAAACGGGTCGTCTGGATGCTCTTCGACGTAGGTTTTATCAGGCAACATCTCTGAAAATTCCACATCTGCCCACTGTATACGAAGCAGTGGTTTTGGAACTATTTTCAGACAATAGTATAAATCATAGGTCTTCTCTCCTTGTACGTATCTTCCAAGATACTTACAGAAGCTACATTCATTATAATACAAAGGATAATTTTCCATATCTTTTCCTCTCTATGTATACAGGGACTTTAAAAGTTCCCAGGTAACTACATCATCTCGTACACAAGAAATGTTGAATTCATTTTCTTCTAGCTTCCCAAGACCAGCAGCTTGCAGTTTCTTAAAGAGATAGAGCAATCTTCCTGAAGAGAGACTAAATGTTGCAGCCAGGTCTGAATCAAGTACTATAGCTGCTTGTTCATAAACAAGTTGCATAAGTCGAAAAAGCATCCAATCGGATGCAAGTAATTCAATGATTTCCAGACGCCTGGATAATCTGGCCTGTCTCTGCTCGTAATCGTTGCTCGTCATTCTGGACTGCCTCCAAGGCTTCTTCAAAATCTTCTTTCAGCAGAATAAGGAATTTGGTGTGCAGTATCAATCCGTATCGCCATTGGTCCTCTTCATCGCCTTCTAGTTTTGTGCTTAACCACCCGGAATAGTCTTCCTGGTTGGCATATGGATGCACATCAATTGCAGCATCCAGCATAAGACGAAGAAGCGCTTCTTCTACTAATCCAGGAGCTATCTTCGAAAATTCTGGGGAATAGTCCTCCCCCTCCCGGAACACTTCTGATTTCCATGTTTCCCTCGGACCTTTCATATAGGTCAAGACAATTTTATGCCGATCAGAGTAATCCGCATGGATACTCTTTAGATTAAACATTATGGACCCTTTCTGCAATTCTTTGGAAAAATCTATGCGTAATTTATTAGTCCCATTTAGTATAAACTATTTTGTGATATTTGTCAAGTAGCAATCTTCGAGCGGTTGGTGGTACAATACTGGTGTAAGAGGAGGTGGCACGTGAGGTTAGACGTTCCTATAATCGGACAATTACAAGATACACAAGAGGTTAACCGCTACTATGACTGCGTAGCAAGTTCAATTGCATCTTGTTTAACATATCTGACACAGAAGAAATATGGTGGTGCAGAAATAAAGGATGCGGTCTATGGAACTGCCTATGTTGGTGTAACTGACCCAGAAAAATATATCACCTACTGTCAACAACAACATATTTCTCTCAAGAAGGAGACGGGGAGTAGTAGTAAGGCGCTTCTATCTTCAGCCATTGCACATATTAAGAATAAGATTCCGGTACTGCTTACTGAAGATGACCCCTATGCTCCAAATCCTTCACTTGGATGGACCCATGTCGTTGCAGTATGTGCGGTAGACGAACCATCTGGAACACTGACTGTTATGGACCCCTATGTGGCAAAGTATATCACACAACCCTATGAGCACTGGATTTCTGTACTGCGCACCAATGCTATCTTTACTCTGGAGCATGACTACACGATACCGCAGGGGTGGAGAGATGTTGGGAGTGTACTCTATGGTCCAAATAATGTTCCCGTACGTACAGGGTTTCGAGATTGGATACTCATGCATCCAAATTGGAACAATGCAGACTGGCCTCTTCAACCTGAAGAATCTCGCAACCCGTTAGAATTAAGCAATCCAAAATTAGGACCAGGTACAGAGCAATTGTTTCGTATGACTATTCTTGAGTGGACAGAAAAGCTTGGAGTGTTTGAAGGATGGCCTGGACCTGAAATTATAGCATTACGAAAAAAGGCTGGAATATAAACTACTCCAGCCTCTTCTCTAGTGTTCGTTTCGAAAAGCACAGTAGCGATGAGCAAGAAGTATTGGACGCTGCTCATCGAGAGCTATCCAATAATTTTTTTGGTCAATAATTCCCGCATCATCGATATGTTGTATAGACCGCTTACAATAGTGGCACGTGTTTGATTCGGAATAGGCGTTCATTTTGAATATGTCTCTATAGGACACATCGGTACTTTTCAAAATGTCTACAATAAACTGTTCAAGCAAACGAAAGCGTGTCCGTAATTTTCCAGCATGGTAGGACCCACCTCGATACTCCATGTTCTCAATGAGTTGTTCATTAGAAGTGAGCAGAACGATGTAGGCTTCTCGAATGGAAGCGGCATACGGCACAATTTCTTCTGGTTTGTACTTTGCGAGTATATGAATCATACACTCAAACAATGGCTTATTCACTGACCTGTTCCAGTGTCCGTTTGGTTCTACTCGATTCCCAGGAAAGTATCTTCGGAAAGCTCTATTTCCGAAAATCTCGATAGCATTATTCAATCCTTGAATGAAAAAATGCTCAAGCTCTTGCATATGCTCGACTGGAGCATCCTGGTATTTTTTCATATCTTCATTGAGAAAGCGTTTGAGTGGATCTTCATATTGTTCTGGTGGAGTATGCCAGAGTGAGGTAAAACGCATTACCATCTCTTCATACCGCATATCTCGACGCTGGTAGATGCCGAGACGAAGAATAGTATCAAGCTCTGGAAGTGAGGCAAGCCTCTTGATTAAGTTGAGATAGGTTCCCTGGAAAATGGAATTCCTCATCTCCATGTCGTTCAAGGGAGTAGGAGACTGATTAAGCCTGGCGAAAATGGTGTACTTTAACTCTGGATTATCAGGTTCCTTGATTAAGGCAACATGAAGAATAGTATCCAGTATCCTACTCTGATACGAAACAGGAAGCTGAGTGAACGTTTTTCCCAACAGATCGAGATTGTCTACTCCTTCAAGAGTAAATGGCCTATCGTCATTCGGCCATGTTTCTGAAATGTAGGAAAAAATTGAGGTAAAGCGCTGCTTCCCGTCAACTACATACAACTTTCCATCCGACTCACGTGAAAGATACGCAAGAGGCAGTGGTATACCCATAATAATTGATTCAATTAAAACTGAGGCTTTTACTCTGTTCCAAACAAAGTATCTTTGAAATGGGGGGCTGAGTAGCAGTTTTTCTGTTTGATATTGCAGCAACAATGACTCAATTCTCTCAGAGGCCATTTCACAGCGAATTTCACTTAGTGTATTTGGTCTATTTGTAATCATGCAACCCTTTCTTCCTACAACACACATTCCTTAGAAGTCCATCTTCCAAATCTCCACACCTGTTCTTCAGGATTACGTGGACCAGGCATAGCAATATCCTCTTGATACTCAGGTTCGTCCTGCGTAAAGGTTAAGAGAATATTTTTTATAGAACGAAAAGTAAGTCCTTGGACGGGGGAGAAAATCATGCCGAATCTTCCCTGTTTTCCACTACCAATATCCTCTCGTTCGCCACCAAGGTCATTGACGTAGTTCCGTAGAGTAATTCCTACAGGAAACCAGGATAGATGCTCTACAGGTACATCCTGGTCAATAACGTGATAGACCAGGTAGAGTTTATTCTTTTTTCTTTCTAGACTGTAGTATTCGATAATGGTGTCAGACGACATAGATTTCTCCACTATTTTCTTCCCTGTAGCATAAATGATAACGTGAAATTTGTCAACTCTAAATCATGACTACCAGGTGTCCAAAGCGACAATCATCCATCCTGCAATATCTTCTTGCAGATACTTCCCAGACTGTACCAACTTCAGTTTGATCTGAAAATTCATACGTTTTGTTGAATTATAGCTTGAGCGTTTCTTTAGTTCAGACTCAAGAAACTGCATAGCTTCCAGCAATTGAGCGCCCTCCCCCCGTCTACGATATCCATCCCATTCATCTTGTAGGCGAAGCGATTCTGCAAAATCCATTACTTATACACCGAAACAAGAAAATCATTAGAAAGACCTTCCTCTTCGTCTTTCGTTTTTCGATAGAGTTGTGTCAGGTACACCAGAGCGTTAGACATCTCCTCTTGCGGAAGAATAGCTGAAATTCTACATGCTCCATTGACTCCACGAAAGTTTGCCGTAGCTCGATAATCGTGCTCAAGCACTTTTTTAACAACAGCAGCAAGGGTATTTCCGTACACAGTAGCAACTATCTGGATCATTCTGTTTCTCCTTACACGTGGATTTCACTTGTGATTTGCTCATCATTCATTTCTCTTTCGCGCACCAACTCTTTAATTCTGTAAATCTGTATTCCTGCTCTTTGCGCAAATTCCAGTGTTTCCTTAAAACTGGTAAAGGTGAGATATTGATGAGGATTTTCCTCGTCCCAATTGTATGCCAGGCGTAGAAGTTCCATGACTTTTCTTGGACTGCCAACATATGTTTTTGGTAAGTTCGCATCAAATTGTTCGTTGGGACCTTTCCAGACAATACAATAGCAATCGTCTAGATCGGCTTTCTCCAGCTTACCAGGAATTACTGGCTTCTTTAAATTTACACGTGACGATGTTTTTCTCATGTTCGTCCTTTACTATTACGTGTTTTTGTTAACCTCAACATCTAGCAATAACAGGTAGTTATTTAACATACGTATTAATTATTGATAATATAACATACTATAGTAATTTTGTCAAGCAGAAGTCGTGAAAAAATCATCGGTGAAGAAAATTTGCGAAAGTAGTACCTTTATCCGATAACAATGAGGAAAATGTTGCAGAACAGGAGAATATGTTATAGAATGCTGCTAGTTATGCCGAGGTTGGACCGGGTAAGAAGCGACTCTCCCGATCCAACTTCCTCCAGAAAGTTTTTCGTGCTCCAGAAGATATTTGTCCACACTCCCACCAACGACCCATACCTATAAATACCCACATCCCTTCGATCTTTCCCGACCTCTCCTTAAAGCACTCGACTATAGTACACCCTTTTTGAACGCATGTAAATAGTTTTTCCGTCGAGTTTTATCGAAATCCTTCTATTCTTCAATGCTCAGTACAATACGCTCACATTGTTACTACAAAAGTTTAACGTATGTTCCCTCTAAAAGTACATACGTATCATCAGTAGAATGAGCTACTATATAGCAATTCTTGTGTACGCTCACTATCCCTGAAATCCAATATGTTCCTACACATATTGCCAGAAGGTCGCCAGAAACGATCATTCTCCTTTGTCCTTGTATGCGAAGCTTTCCTTGCTTCGTACGTACCAGCGTGTGCGTTTTTGGTTCTTCGTTCATATCAGCGTATACCCTCGACTCATAAGAGAACTCACGTCTAATCCAAGAGGTTTTAACTTGAAACGGATACGAGAAATGGCATTACGTACCGGTCGAATCTCTTCTTCAACCATGCCGTATTCATGCGCTTCATACAGGCGTTGCTGAGAAATGGCTACATGGTATTCAGAAGCATCATTGAAGTAATGAATAGAGTGGAGTATTGCATGAGGACAATATACTGGGGGGTCCCTGTCGGCATATTCGAAAAGAGGAAGGGCAATCTTCAATTCACCGTCTGTCAAGGAAACTGTTCCTAATTGTCTGGGAAGAGCGATTTTTACTTCTTCGTCCTTTTGAAGGATATACTCGACAGTCATAAGCGTAACCGCCCCGCTTCTACTATCAACAGCGATGCGCTTTCCTTTTTCGAGTACTGTTGGAAGCGAAAAATGAAGAATAGAACTTACATCAACAATACGACCTTTCGCACTTTGAACAGTCCCGTATTCTTTCATGTAGAAACCTCCTATAAAATCGCTCCCTTTAATTCCCTCTAAGCATACCAGAAAATCTGGATGTTTACCACTGGTCTCTGGGATGTTATTCCTGGAAAATCTGGATGAAGTACGTTACACTAGGAGGGAATAAAGATATGGGTAACATGAATGATCAGATTAAAAGTGAAAGAATATGCGCAAAAGATGGGTTTTACGCAAGGAAGACTAGCACGAGCAGCCAATATCGATCCAAAAACTGCTCGAAAAATCTACCAAGATCCCTATGCGAATATAGAACTACACACTCTGGATCGACTTGCTCAGGTGCTACAGGTCGATCCAAGGGACTTAATAGAATCAGAACCACCTTCTTGAGGGCTTTACACCATAGGAATTTAATCGAGCAGTGGTACGTGGAGTTTCAACGATAAGATCTTCATAGGTTGGAAGTAATTCATCTTCTTCGAAGAATGGGACAACCGGATCATATTTTTTACCATCAAATTCCAACTCAATACCGTTCAGTCGAAACCAGAGACGACGTGCTACGGCATGATCCTTAAATCCTTGTGCTATGTTCTGGTTGGCTGCATAGAGTTTGACATTTTCCACAGCAATGTTGAGCTGTACCAACTTTTCTGGTGCAAGATCATAGGCTCTGTTCGTCGGTTGTAGTTCTGGAAGAATCTGCTGTGCGTGTAGCCAAAATTGAGTATCACTTTGAGCAATCGTGACAAATCTGCACATGCTTCGCACAGCAATGTGAATAGAGTCTTCATCAGGATAATTGTCTAAATGTATATATGTCTCCAATCCTGGAGCTACCACATAAGCACAATATTTTCCATCTTCTTCAAAGATGTAAGCAACTCCAATACGTCCAAATCCCATGAAAACACCTCTCTTTTCTTTTAAGAGAAGTGTAGTATATTTCTACTAAAATGTCAAGAAGAATACCATGATTTTTCAGATGTACTGAAGGACACCTGTTTCACTCATGGCTTGAGCTACTAGATTTTCTAGATGCCTGGCGGGGGAGGTGGCTATGTGTTTCACTGTCCAGGGATACCTCATAAGCAAGAGTTCAAGAATAGCCTGTATCTGCTCTTCCTCTAGCGCAAGAGCACCAGGTATCTTTTTTCCTGTTTCAAGTTGTGTGACAACAAGCAGATCTGGATACGTAAGATCATAATGATAGCCGAGTGGGTACCCTTCAAAGACAACACCTGGAACTGTCCAGAAATGCCCGTCATCACAAGCCACACTGATTGACTGTTCAAGATATCTCATGGTAGTTTTCTTCCCGGCAAGCTTTCCATATTCGCCAATGACGTTGTATCCTATTGAGGTCAGAAAACGCCACTCTCCCGATAGGAATCCTGAATACTCGCTGCTCTAACATTGTCCCGAAAGAAGATTCCATATTTTTCTGTTTTTCATATGCTGTAGTCAAACCTGGAAGATCTTTCTCAGCAACTTCTACCACTATTTCAAGATCCTCAATATTTTCGTGAGAAGAGAAATTCAAAAACTTTACCCTTCTCACTGTTTTATCTCGAAAACGAATAAAAACCTGGGGCATTTTATACCACCTTTCCTATTGCTGCCTGACACGAGAGAATTTGTACCGTCCGTGTATGTACTGTATTCGCATACTGAAATGAAAGAAAGAAGTTTCCCCCGTAGCCAATGGTTTTACTCTGATAGGTGAGTGCTTCTGGATATCCAGGATACCCTGAGCTATACGACCGAACAAACTTTCCAGGTGCAAGAAGAGACATGCACTCATCTTTCGTGAGTGTCATGCTCTCTTCTTCTGAAGGATAAAGCTTTCTTTCTACTGATACAATGTGCCCATCTTTGGAAAACTGTAAGAGATAGTGAGCATCTCCTACAGTGTTCAAGTCATAGACAACATAATGTCCCTGTCTTACGATGGCAGATCCAAACACCTTTTGTACCTGTGCATAACTATCTCCAAGATGAAACGCCACCGTTGGAGAAGTAGTCTGTAGCGATGGTGTGAAGAAGGCAAGGAATAGTCGAAGACCACCACCTACGAGCAAGAAAAAGATGCTTACATACGCCAATTTTGTTGATATTTGCATGGCTACACCTTTGAGTAGAGTCCAGAAAATTGAAGCATACGCTCTTCCTGTTCCTGCCAAAAAACACGCTGCCTTGCGCCATCAAGA
>WNGL01013051.1_pt1 | contig 18247 bp, 11 predicted proteins | sample 5400591 | NCBI WGS metagenome assembly WNGL01 (sample SAMN13153377, study PRJNA577476) | soil metagenome | isolation source: 80 cm soil or saprolite under Garry oak tree replicate 1 | place: USA:California | collected 2016-06-15 | reverse complement strand
GACCTGGTCAAGGCATAAAATTACTTATTTATGAGTGCTTATATAAGATCACTCAAGTGTATTCTTAAGTGTTTCGCCGCAAAAGTTAAAGTTTTGCTTTAAGGATATCTGCATCTGCTCCAGCGGATCGGTAAAGCTGCGGATGGTCAGAACCCCGTGTCCTTCGGTCTTCAGCCTTGGGATGATACCTGCGCGCAGGAGCGAGCTTTTTCCTACTCCGGAGCGCCCGTGCAGGATGAAAGACCGATGCGCGAGGATTCCTCGAGGAGATCGATTCGACTTCCTGTTCACGGCCGAAAAAGAAGGGCGCGTCCTGTTCCGTGTAGTAGTCCAGGAATTTGTAAGGACGGCGGGGCTTCGGTCCGGTTCCCGGCAGAAACGCGGAAACCTCGCCGCGGAGTACTTCAACCACATCCGCTACAAACATATATCCATGCTTGGGAATGGTCTTTATATAGCGCGGATGCGCGGCATCGTCTCCGATTTGCCTGCGTATGTCCTTGATGCATTGGGTGAGGGCCGCGTCGGTCACAAACGCCTCTTGCCACACGGCGTCGAAGACGCGCTGCTTTCCCACAAGCTGACCGCGCCGACTCAGGAGAAAGAGCAGGGCGTCGAAGTATTTTGCATTGAGCGGAACTAACTGATCATTGCGCCAGAGCTGCCTGTTGAGCGCGTCCACGTAAACATCCCCGAAACGGTATCCCTCAACCGCAGCAGAAGGCCGGCCCATGGCTACTTGATTTACCACAACCGGGCACGGGCTGGGAATGACGAGTGACGAATGACGAATGATCCCGACTGACCCCCATTCGTCAATCGTCATTCGTCATTCGTCATTCGTCAATCCCTCTCAGGGCTTCGAGGATCTGCTCGTTGGTGGACCTCACTTTGTAGTCCACTTGGACCAGTTTCCAGCGGACTATTCCCTTCTTGTCGATCACATAAGTCGCCGGATGCGGCCAGCCACGGCCGGCCGGATTCAGAAGCCCGTAGCGATTGATGACTTTGTGCCCGGGATCGGACAGGAAAGGAAACTCAGGAAATTTCCGATCATCCTTCGAAATGCGATCGACCATTTTCTGAAGATCAGCCTTGGAATCGACGGCCACTGCGAGGATCTCGGTTCCCGCTTTTAGACGCTCGTCCAGCAAAGATTTCAGCTTTCCAAGCTGAGCGGCGCAGAAGGGTCACCAGTGCCCCCGGTAAAACACAAGCACGACGTTCTTTTTCCCTCGGTAACTCGAAAGGGTCACAGGCCCGCCATCTTTGGATTCCAAGGTGAAGTCCGGCGCCATGTCGCCGACGCGCACCCTTTCGATGTCGGTCGGCGGCAGATCCAGCCCGTCTTTGGGTCCTAAAAACTTCCTTCCTGGACTGCCACAACGCCCACCGGCAAAGCCATCAGCAGTGCCAGCAAGCCCATCTGTTTGGGATTCATAAGAAGTCACCCCTCTAACGCAACCAACTTCTGTTAGACCCCAATCACCATGGGTTTTATTCCTGAAAAATCAAGAGCAAATTCGCGGACATCGTATTCCCTCAAGAACGTGTGAAAAGGTCGTAGCGCCCCGCTCGGGGGCAGAAGGAGCATTGAAATGCAACGACTTATATGCCGGCGAGACGCCGACCCTACAATTTTTTTGCCCCCGAGTCAGTCACGGGCGAGACGCCCGTGCCACGCTGGCTTCGTGGCATGGCCGTCCCGGCCATGCGAAAACTTGACCGTAGTCTGCCGGCCGCACAGGGTCCTGCGCAGGCGAATCATCTGGCGTGGCAAGTCTTGTCAAGACTAGAATGCTTTGTCGAGTAACCGGGACGATTTCCATGCAAAGGAACAAGCTCACCTTCGACACCGTACGAAGAATCGGACTAGGTTTCCCTGACGTGGAGGAGAGCACGACGTACGGCTCACCATCCCTCAAATATTGCGGGAGGCTGTTGACGTGTCTTGCCGTCCACAAATCGGCCGAGCCCGGCTCCCTTGCTGTTAGGATCGGTTTTGATCAACGCGCGGCACTGATGGCAGGGGATCCGGATATCTACTACCTGACGGATCATTACGTGAACTACCCAGTCGTGCTCGTGCGATTGTCTCGCATCCGCGTCGATGCTTTGCGGAAACTGCTGGTCATGGCGTTCCACTTCGTGAGGACGGAAACGCCGGACGGCAGGCGGATGGGTCGGAGGCAAAAAAAGCCTCCAGCACGGAAGGTCTGAAGCGGATCATTTTGGCGCGAGCGCCGGGCCGGTAGATGCAGGCGCCGCGACGCAGCCGATGTAGGACATCGTCGAGGATCCCGAGCTTCGCTCGGGACGCGCCCCTCTCCCGCGTAGCGGGACAGACCCGCTGGCTTTGTTGCTCGCTCCTCACATACCGCCCCGGTTATGGCTCGTCGCTCGCGCCTCGCCAGCGGGCCTGGGGGCCTGCAGCAAAAATGCGAATTTATTTCTGCGCGAGCCCTAAATAACATATCTGTTCGCCCGTCAATGAACTCCAGTTGTTGTCGCCTTGTACGCTTTGGCAATCCCTCTTCAGCGACTCGCTCCAGCGTGGCGTTGTCGTATTCTGCGCCGATCTCTTCTCCAAGAATGCGGCTCTGGCCGGATGCGTCGATCCAAGTCCTATTTAACCCGCCCCCAACGGAATCTTCTATTGCTTTGCCATAGGAGCTGTGGCACTCTCGATATGGCTATCCAACAGGAGAATCATGGAAGAAAAAGCGGACGTATGGCAAGGGACTCTCGCGCTGATGGTCCTGAAGACCCTGGAAACGATGGGCCCTCTGCACGGTTATGGGATCGCTCGCCGCATCGAGCAGACGAGCGGTGATCTTCTCTCCATTAACTATGGGACCTTGTATCCTGCACTTCTGAAACTGGAGCAGGAGGGCTTCATCGCCTCGGAGTGGGGCACGTCGGATAACAATCGGAAGGCCAAATATTACAGGCTCACGCGCGCGGGCCGGAAGCAGGTGGAGAAGGAAGCGCGGGAATGGGAACAAACGACCGCGATCCTCGCGCGCTTCCTGTCTCCAAAGGAGGAATCTTCATGAGAGGACTGCGCGCCTGGTTTTTGCGCCTGGTCGGCTTGTTCAACAAGGAGAGACGCGACCGGGAGTTGGCGGAGGAGATTGAAACTCACCTCCAGATGCACATCGAGGACAATCTCCAGTCCGGCATGCCTCCCGCGGAGGCTCGTCGGGAGGCTCTCATCAAGCTCGGCGGCATCGAGCAGACCAAGGAGAGTTACCGGGACCGCCGTGGCCTTCCGGTGCTCGAGCACCTGATTCAGGATCTGCGCTATGCCCTGCGCATGCTGCGCAAGAATCCAGGATTCACCGCTGTGGCGGTGGGCACGCTGGCGCTTGGGATCGGAGCGAATACCGCGGTTTTTACCGTCGTCAACGGCGTGCTGCTGAGGCCGATGCCATTTCCACAACCGGACCGGCTGTTCCTCGTTTCGTTCACGCCGCAGCATGGGCCGTTTGAGACCAACCCCAGTCTCGCAGATAGCCACTACCTGGAGTTCCGGCGCGCGGACGGCCTGTTTGAACGCTTAGCCTCGTTTACCGGCAGCGGCGCCAATCTGACGGGCGCCGGAGATCCTGTCCGCATACGCACGGCCAATGTTACGCCGGACTTCTATCCGGTCCTGCGTGTAAATCCCGCCATCGGCAGAGGCTTCCTGGCGGAAGAAGACCAGCCCGGCCGCGACCATGTCGTGGTGCTCAGTGACGAGCTCTGGCGCGATCGCTTTGGAGCGGATTCCCGGGTCCTGGGAAAAGAAATAAAACTGGACGGCGTCGGCCATAGCGTGATCGGCATCATGCCGCCAGGCTTCGGCTTCCCATACGACGCGCAAGCGTGGACCCCGCTCGCCGTCCGGATCGACTCGCACAACTCATTCAGCAGGCCGGTCGTCGGGCGGTTAAAGCCTGGAGTTTCGCGGCAAGAGGCGCAAGAAGAGCTTGAGACTCTTGCGCACCAGCTCTTTCTCACTCCCGGAGAAGACAGAAACGGCTTGGTGGCACAGATTCTTCCCTTGAAAGAGCTTTTAGTCGGCAACATCCGGGGATCGCTCGTGATTTTCGCGGGCGCCGTCGGATTCGTACTGCTCATCGCGTGCGCGAACGTAGCCAATCTGCTTCTCGCGCGGGCGTCCGGCAGACAGCTTGAGATGGCGGTGCGCGCCGCTCTTGGCGCCGGCCGCTGGCGGCTGATACGGCAGTTGCTGACAGAAAGCGCGCTCGTAGCTCTGGCGGGTGGGGCGTCCGGCGTCTTGCTGGCGGTCTGGGGCGTGCCGGCCTTGATCGCTTTGGCGCCCGCGGGAAAGATTGCGCGCATCGAGATGATTCGTATCGATGGCTGGGTGCTCGCGCTTACATTTGGCATTTCGTTGATTACGGGGATCGTATTCGGCCTCGCCCCGGCCTTCCAGGCGACCCGGAGCGGGCTGCGCGAATCGCTGGGCCAGGCCGGGCGGACCTTAACCGGGCGCCATGAAGCGCTGCGCAGCGCCCTGGTATTATCGGAAATCGCGCTCGCGCTGGTCTTGCTCGCCGGGGCCGGTTTGATGCTTAAGAGCTTTCTGCGTTTGCGCGCGGTCGATCCCGGCTTCCACCCCGAGAACGTCATGACCATGACCATCGATCTGCCGGATTCGGTCTACCGCACGCCGGCGCAGATGCAGGTATTTCATGAGCGGATCCTGTCAAGACTTTCCAGCCTGCCTGGTGTAATCGCGGCAGGCGCCGTGAACTGGAGACCGCTCGGCGGAGCCTTGATAGTGGGCACTTTTCGGATCCATGAAGACGGCAACCCGCGCCCTCCCGGTTTCATGGTGGACAAGCCTTGCGTGAGCCCGGGATATTTCCGCGCTCTGGGAATCCGCTTCCTGCGCGGGCGCGACTTTAGTGAGCGGGACAATTCGACGGCCCCCGGTGTTGTCATCGTGACGCGGTCCGTAGCCGAGCGCCTCTGGCCCGGCACAGATCCAATTGGAAAGCGGATCTCTATGGAAGATCATCCGAAACCCGGGGACTGGCTCACGATCATCGGCGTGGTCGATGATATAAAACAGCAAGGTCTCGCCAAGAAATCGGATCCGGCCATTTACCGGCCATACCTCCAAGTCAGCCACCCATTCTTTCTAAGCCACATGACCTTCGCCGTGCGCACGGCTTCCGATCCGCTGAGCGTCGCGCCGGCAATGCGCGGAGTCCTGCGCGAAGTGGACAAGGACCAACCGCTGCAGTCGACCGACACCATGCAGGACTTGATTGCCGCGACTACCGCCGAGCCACGCTTCCAGACGAGGCTGCTCGGCGTGTTCGCAATTCTGGCCGTAGCGCTCGCTGCGGTCGGCATCTACGGTGTTTTGGCGTACTCGGTGGCTCAGCGCACCCATGAGATCGGCATCCGCATGGCGCTTGGCGCTCAGGCTGCGGACGTGCTATGGATGGTGTTCGGCCGAACGCTCGCTCTCGTATGCGCGGGCATCGCAATCGGCGCCGCGGGAGCGCTCGGACTCACGCGTGTGCTCTCGAAGTTTTTGTTCGAAGTGAAGCCGAGCGACCCTGCCACTTTTGCCGCGGTCGCGCTCCTGCTCGTGTTTGCGGCGCTTGCGGCGGGATTGATTCCCGCGCGCCGCGCTGCACAAGTCGACCCGATGGTGGCGTTACGCTACGAATAAGATCAGATCCACGCCAGACGATCCGATCCCGCCGTAAATAATGTTTCGATACGGCCTCGCCCGACACGCGCGCGATCCTCGGGACCCTCGAGCCCTTCGGGCACGCGTCGAAGGAAGGCTCGGCTTCGGAGAACTTGAGGCTCGAATATCCGCAGAGGGCATCCCTCGCATACCTGCCGCTCTGAGACACCTCCAGACCGTCGGGGAACTGGAACGCGGCGGCTTTCGTCGCCTCGGACATCGAACTCACCGATTCCTCCGAGTCATGGTCCCGACTCCCTTCATGCCGCGGCCGTTGCGCGACCGCCCACCGTTCATCAACAGGCGCTCAGCAGCGGATAAGGGAGAACATAAGCCGCAGGTCCAGGCCGTCTTTGGGCCCTAACGAACTCCTTTCCTGAACTGCCAGAACGGCCACAGGTAAAACCATCAGCAGTGCCAGCAAGCCCATCTGTTTTGGATTCATACGCGGTCACCGCCTCTAACTGTAACAAAATGAAACCACAGAATGAACCTTGCGCGGCGCAGCGCAACCAACAAACAAGAGCCCACGAACTCATTTGTGCCAAGTTTGAAGCTCAGCCTTGTGGCTGCACTACACCCGAGCAGGCTAAAGCCTGAACTCCGAACCTCACCGCCCCGCACGCAGGATGCGTGCGCTCCCAGGAACGGTCAATGCTGGAAGCCGCCGCGGACCTGGAACTCGATCGCGTCGAGGATTCGGTCTTGCGCGTCTCGCAGCAAAAGCCTGTACTTTCCCTGCTTCGGTTGCCAGAGCAGGAGCGATCCGGCAGAACCGAGGTTCTCGCCGTTCAGCTCAAAATGGTGGCTCCGATCGCGCGGCTCGGACGCGAAAAACAACCTCTGCTCCTCTTCTGGAATATCGGGATCAAGCGCCACTACGGTTCCCGGAGCCGGATAGCTGATCCGGAAGTTGGCGGGCGCGGGAGCAATCTCGAATGTCGCTGCCTCCGTTCCCGGCAGGAACCATTCCTTGCGCCTCGCTCCGCTTGAAGCGGTCTGCACGGTTCGGGCGACGAGCCCCGCGGGCGGCTTGGCCGCGGACCCGGCGCCGTCCGCGTGAAGCCAGTTCATGATTTCGACCCAGACGGGCGCCGCGCCCGTGATCCCGCTCACATTCCACATCGACTCGCCGGAGAAATTCCCGGTCCAGACGCCGACGGTGTAATCGCGCGAGTATCCGATGCACCAGTTATCGCGCATGTCCTTGCTCGTCCCGGTTTTCACGGCGGCCCAGAAGCGCGTGGACAGCGGGCTCTCCATGCTGAAGGTCCGGCTTCGGCTCTCTCGATCGGACAGAATGTCGGAGACGACGTAGGCCGTCGCCTCGGCGAACACCCGGCGCGGCGGGCCGGCCGGGGATTCATCGGCTCGCAGGCGGAGCGGAGTCCAGACGCCTCCATCGGCGAGCGAACGATAAGCGTTTACCAGGTCCCAAAGCGTCACGTCCGCCGAGCCCAGCGCCAGCGAGGGGCCGTAGAAATCCGCCGAACGCAGATCGCGCAATCCGAGCAACCGCAGCCTTTCCACGAAAGGATCGACTCCCACCAGGAGGAGAACCTTGACCGCGGGGATGTTGAGCGACGACGCGAGCGCCGTGCGCGCGGTGACAGGACCCTGGAATTGATTGTCGTAGTTCTCCGGCCGATACACGCCGCCCTGAACCGGAATATCGAGTGGGCTGTCTTCGATCAGGCTCGCGCCGGTCAAAACACGGGATTCCAACGCAAGCGCATACAGAAACGGCTTCAGTGTCGACCCCGCCTGGCGCCTCGCCTGGATGCCATCCACGAAGCGCGCGCTCGCCGTCTCGCCAGCGTTTCCGACATAGGCCAGGACGTCGCCCGATCTGTTCTCCACTGCGAGAACGGCGCCGTCGCGAACATTCTGGGCGCGGATCGAGAGCAAGTGGCGCTGAAGCGTGTCCGAGGCGAACCGCTGGAGCCGCGCATCCAACGTCGAAGCGACGCGAACCGAATCGGGCCCGCTCTTCGTGCGGCTGTTCTCAAGCAACCGGCGGGCAACGTGCGGCGCCAGCGCGGTCTCCGGCCGTACGCGATAGGGACCGCTCAAGGCGCCGTTTGCGACCCGCGCGATCTCCGCGGCATCAAGATGCAGGTCCATCGCATCCGCCAGCTGCGCCGAGCGCCGGACCACCTGGCTTTCGGCCGCGTTCGGCGACCGGATGAGCGCGGCCAGTAGCAGCGATTCGCACTCGTCGAGCCCGTGCGGGCTCTTATCGAACAGCCCCCGCGCGGCGGCGGCGATTCCCTGCAGTTCGCCGCGGAAGAAGACGAGGTTCAGATAGGCTTCGAGGATCTGCGGCTTCGTCCAGCTCTTCTCCAATTCCCGCGCCTCTTCGATCTGGCGCCATTTCTCCCAGAGCGACCGCCGTGAATTTCTCGGTTCCAAACCCTCTTTCAACTTGGAAGCGACCTGCATCGAAATCGTGCTCGCGCCCCGCAGGCTCGATTGCTTCACCCACTCGCGCAGCGAGCCGCCAAACGCGCTCCAGTCCACGCCGCGGTGTTCGTAAAACTTCCGGTCCTCCGCGGCAAGGACGGCGCGGATCAGCGCCGGCGACACGTCGCGAAGGGAAACCCAGTCGAGACGGCGGTGTTTGCGGTCCACGCGCAATTCGTGCACAACGTCGCCGTGGCGGTCCAGAAGCACGGCCTCGGTCTTCTGGTAGGAGGCCAGGACCTCTTCGAAGCCGGGGATCTTGCCGGCCCAAGGCTTGAACAGCAGATAGGCGCATGCCCCGACCGACAAGACTGCGGCGGCGACTAACGCCCCCCTGCCGACGGATTTTCGACTCAATAGCATAGCGACGGGGGCCCCTTGTTCCGCCCCTGTCCGATATGGAGTGCGGCGACTTGTCGCCGCTATATGGTCCGGGCGCCAAAGACGAAAGCGGCGACAAGTCGCCGCACTCCAAAGATCACTTCTCTGGCGAAACGCGGATTGTTTCATTCGGAATCTCGCCGAGCATTTCCGGGGAGTACATCGCCTCGACCCGCGTCGCGGGCATCTGGAAGGCGCCCTCGCTGTTCAAGCGCATCGTGTACTCGAGAGCGAAGGACCCTTTCGGGACATATTCGTAGTAGGAACGGAGACCCTCGAACGATCGCTCCTCGAAGACCGGCCAGACCCAACCCTCCCGTTTTTCGCCTCGAGTGGCGAGGCGCGAATCGCGGCCGAGGCCCGTCCCGAGAATGGAGGCGCCGGCGGGAATGGGATCGCTGACGACGACCCACGTCATGTCGGACTGCGCCTCGATTTCGAGCCGGACACGAATGATGTCCCCTTTGCTCCAGGAGCCTTGCGCCTGCTGTTCGACGGGCGCCATGGCTTTCTTGATGCGGTAGCCGCTCGAGAACGGCTCTTTGAGAGGGATCGCCGCGAGGCTCTGAATGGTCACCCAAGGCTTCCCGGTTCCACCTGAACGGACAGTCAGCTCCGCGCGCTGATTCGGCCAGGCATAATCGAAAACGCGCCCCTTTGGATTCGACGACCAGTCAAGGCTCTGAGAGGCGGGACGTCCTCGCGCCATGCCGGGGAGTCCATAAGCGAAAGAAGCGCGCGGGCCGCGTTGCCGTCCGTCGAGACCAGGAGCCACCACAGGAAGTCGCGTCGCTCCGTCGAGAAGCCCATGGTCGTGCCCTGAAAATTCAGGCGGGAGCGAAGGATCTGCTCCGCCTCCTGCATTCTCCCGGCGCGGTCCGGGAGATCTGGAGTGCGCTCGACTATGTTGAACCAGTCGATGACCGCCGAGGTCGGCCAGAGATTGGGTTCGATCGTGATGGAAGAGAGCAGCCGGCCGTCGAATCCCCCGTAGCGCGAAATCGCCTCGAGCGCGGCGATTTTCCGAATCGAAAGATCCGCCGTCGGTAACGAGGAGTAGCGAATCACGCGCCCCTCCACGAAGGCCCGGAGCCCTGCCATCATGCGGTCGCGGAGAGCGGCGGGGATTTCCAGGCCCGCTTCTTTCGCGACGGCCAATACGTAGGCCGTCAACTCGTCGGTCCCGTAGAGACAGGCAGGGAAATACTTCAGCAGTCCGTCGCGATCCATGAACGATGGAAGCTCCGACATCAGAAACTGCCAGCCCTTCCGATCGTGCAGCACAATGGCCCGGGAGACTTCCTGCTCGAGACACGTGTAGGGATAGGACCTCATGTAGTCCTCGACGCCCGAGAGACTCCCGAGCAGCGAGGGACTGAAAGCGACGCGCAAACCGCCGCGGTCCGGGAGCGCATCTCCCGGGCGCTCGACCGGAACGCGCAAATCTCCTTCGAGCTGCGTGAGAGTTGCCTGGAAGGGGCGCACTGCGACCGCGGGAACGGCCTTTTGCTTGACTGCCATCCTGTCCACAAGGCCGTCCGTCGACTTTGCTTCGACCTCGTAGCTCAGGGCGTCCACTCCGAGCGGAACCGAAATCGTCCATGCCACCTCCTTCGATTCGCCCGAAGCGAGATGGAGGCTTTCGGGTTTCAGCGAGTCCGCAATCTCTTTCACGCGCGCCGAAACCTGCACCTCGACAGGCTTCTCGGAGGCATTGCGCACAGTGAAGGTCGAGCGGAAGCTATCCCCCTGCCGCACCACCGGAGCGATGCCCGAGAAAATCATCAAGTCCTGCGTCGAACGGATGGCCGTGGAGCCCGTCCCGAACAGAGCGGTTGCGGCACTGGCGACGGCGACAATGCGGAAGCTCGTGATGGAGTCGTTCAGCGGAACTTCCACGGTGCCCGTCCCCTGATCGCTCAGGAAGACACGTCCCTTCCACAGAAGGAGTGTATCGAAGAGCTCTCTCGTGATCTGCCTGCCCCCTCCGCCTCCGTCCGGCAGCGCCTTCAGCCCAAAGTGCCGCTTCCCGATGACATGCATTTGGGCCGTCGACGTCTTTACGCCGTAGCGGCGTTGCCCCATCATCGCCGCCAGGATCTGCCAGCTCTGGTTCGGCATCAGCTCGAGCAGCCCTTCATCGACAGCCGCAAGCGCGACCTCAGCTCCGCGCGGAGGCGGCGCCCCATCCGCAGCTCGGACTGAGACTGTAATTTTCGCCTTTTCGCGGACCTTGTACACCTGCCGGTCGGAAGTAACCTTCACATTAAGCTCGTGCGCCTTCCAGCCGACCTTGATCTCCGCGATGCCGAGTTTGAACGCGGGACGCCCGAGGTCGACCAGCGCCGTCGGTTGCACGCCTCCGACGCGGCCGCGCACGACGAGGACCGACACAAAGATGTTCGGCGCGTAGGCGCCTTTGACCGGGATCTCCACGACGGGTTCCTTGCCGGAAAGTTCCTTGACGAGCAGCTCGCCCACGCCTTCACGCTCTATCGTGATCAGCGCCGTCGCCTTTCGAAAAGGCATGCGCACCTGGAATCGCGCCTTCTGGCCCGGCTCATAGCGCTTCCTCTCGGGAAGAATGTCGATCCGGTCGTCATTCCCGGCGCGAAACCACCACTCGTCCTTGCCCGCCACCCAGATCTCGAGATGAGCTCGGGTTTCGCGACCCGCGCGATCGGTGGTCGAGGCTTCGAGGATGATGCTGCCCGAAACCGGCGAGGTGGTGGTGCAGAGCAGGAGGCCTCGCCGGTCGGTCTTCCCTTCGCATGCCGTCTTGATCCTCTTCACCTCCGAAAGATGCTCGTAGGCGTAGAAACCGCCGACGAGGCGCTTGCGGTGCGAGTAGGTCTTGTGCTCGAAGAGGTCCACTCGAACCGGCGCGTCCGTAACGGGCTTGCCCGCGAGGTCGAGTACGGCGGCCTGGAATTTGAGCGCGTCCTTATTGCTCACCCACGAATCCTGGCGGATCCCGACGACGCGGTCCGCGGGCCAGAGCGCGATCCTCGAGGAAACCGTTTGGATTTCGCCGTTGGGGTCCTGGAATTCGAGCTCGGTCCAGATCTCTTCCGGTTTTTCGATTTTGTGAAGACCGGTCACGGTGGCTCGGGCGGAACCGGTGCGATCCAGAGTCAGATCGAGGCTGTGGACCTCGACTTTTTCTCCCTCCTCTTGCGCTCCCTGCTCTTGCTCTCCCTCCTCCTGCTCCTGGAGGCCGCGGGAGATTCCTTCGCGGACCTTCCCGTTGGAGAAGACGAATTCATCGAATCCTTCGAAGGGGGTGACATAACGAGACTGTATCTGATGCCGCAGCCTTACGCGAAGCGCCGGGGCGCCGCCGCCGGCCAGATAGCCGACATGGAGATCGATGGGCACTTCCGAAGGTGAGACGAGGAGTTGCGCGGGCGGCCGCAGCGTTCCTCGCATCAGCGGAACGCGATACTGCTCGACGCGGAAGTTGCCGGCCGCCCATCTCCCTCCGCCGAGCTCCTTGCGCGTGGCGCTAAAGTAGACCTGGTACTCGCCGAGCTTGGCTTCCCTGGGAATCGTCCATTCGGACTCGGAGGTCCCGTTGGCATCCCACCGCACGGACAGCTCGTATCTCTGGTCGCTGCCGGCGTGTTGCACAATCACGCTCTTGGGAAGCTCCGCGGCCGGGACGAGACCAAAGCCGCTCGTGATCCGCCTGCGCAGGAAGTGCTTCATGTGGACGGTCTCGCCAGCGCGCAACAGCGTGCGATCGAAGACGGTGTGAGCCGTGACGAGGCTGCGCTCCCACTCCGTCGGGAGATTGAATCTCCAGCTCTCGATGCCTTCATCCCAGTTCGACTGGACGAAGGCCATATCGCCCTTGAACTGCGCGCTCACGAGCAGCACCTTCTCCCACTGGCCCCGGGAACACTTCGGGAGATCAGTGTCGGAGGGAAGGTTGCCGACGCGCGCCGCGCCCTGCGCATCGGTCGCGCCCTTCCACAGGAGCTTGCCCGCGCAATCACGCACCTGGACGTCCACGCCCGCAACCGGCTTCGCCGTATCGAGCGTGGTGACCCAAACCAGCGAGGATTCGATCCCCCACTTGAAGTGCACCCCGAGGTTGGTCACCAGCACCGTCGTCGGCACGTACATTGGTTTGGGCTTGCCGAGCAGCGCCGCGCCCAGAATCTCGCTCTGGATCTCGACGACGTAGAAACCAGGTCCGGGCAGGGGAATGCCAACAACCTCGAACGGCTTCGGGCCTGCAAGCTTGGGAACGGTGAAGGATTTGATGCGGGCAGATTCCACGCCGCCAAGAAGCGACCTTTCCCGGTCATCCCATGTGCGTGTCTTGATTCTCTCGATCCATTGGTGGATTTGCGCCGGACGCTCCGATGGCACCCGGAAAATGCGCCCCTGCATCCGCTCTGCAACTTCTTCGGTGCGGCTGAAATCGCGCGCCTCCGGGATCGATGCTTCGCCTTCGGCGACCTCGAGCATGCGGGCGGCGGCCCGCGGCTCGATATTTCGCAAGGTGACCGGGAGAACCGGGCGCGTCTTCCATTCGAGGATTCCGAAATCGGCCGAGAACTTCGCGAGCGGCGGATACTCGTCGGTGTGAACCGTGAGCGGGAATTTGCCGGCATTGGAAAGCGTCCTGCCGTTGTCATCCTTCAGCCCGGACGGAATTTCGATCTCGAACTCCGACTTTTCGGGGAAAGGACCTTTGAATGTGACTTGACCGACGATGGTTTCGCCTTCCTCGCGACGAGGCGCCTCGGGCTTCCAGGTCTTTCCGTTGGGGCCTCGGAGAATCGCTTTGCCGGCGTCCGCCCAGGCAACGGCGGCGGAAAAAACCACGCGCATCGGCGTTATCGGCACGCACTTCGCTTGCGGATTCTCGCGCTGGCACACGAAGGAGGCCGTGAAAGGGGATCGTGTCATGAAGGGGAGGACCTGGTCGTTGGCAGACGTCACTCCGCTCACACTCGCCACTCCCAGTCCCCAGATCAAGCTTACTTTCCGGTCGTTCGGGAAACGCTGCCTCGCTTGAACGAGGATCAGGGGCTGATCCCTCTTCTGTCGATTCGGGTACTGGCTTTTTAGGATCTCATCACGCTCCGGACCGCTGATGATGCGGACGCCCACTCGGCTGGCGATTCCCTCGACCGCGAAGAAGACGTTCGAGAGGACGGAGGATTCCACGGGCGTGGCGTCGAGCTTCAGGATGAAGATCTGCTCTTCCTCAACCGTCGAACCCTCGTAGGGATTGGACATCAGAATCGCGGGGCCGCCGGTCGAAAACGCGAATTGCCTCGTGCCGGTCAAAGCGTTTCCGGAAAGGGATCGCAGGTCCTGTCGCACCGTGAAGGTAGCGCGGATGCCGGCGGGCAAGTCCCGTTCGAAATCGTAAGACCAGTTTCGGCTGTCCACCCAGCGGCCCCTCCCTTTTTCGGGACAGCTGATCTCGAAAGGTTCGACCGCGGAGCGCGGGTCGCCAAGCGGAACCATCGGCTCGGAAAAGCGGACGCGCACCTGGCGGATCTGCTTCACCACGCTCTGGGGAGAAAAGAGCTCGACCCGAGTCTGCTGTTGCGCCAATGAGAAATGCGCGCTCGAAAAAAGAAGCCCAAAGAAGATGACAGGTTGGACTTCATGCTATTCCCCCCTCCTCTCGCAAGCACACGGGCAGTCGCCTCTCCCATGCAAGCCGCGCGCCGGTTGCTTTGCCTTAGCGTTTGAACTGCGTTTGCCTTCGAGACGGCCGACTGTAAACCTGATGGTACCTCATAGCGCCTGCCTCGCCCGTCTCCCTGTTTCCGAGAAACGATATTGCAAGTCTTGGGCCGGACGTTCTTCCATTGAAAAAGATGGACTTAGTTGAGATTTGGGGGTCTGAAAAGCGTGTCAGGCCAAACACGCCGTGTCAGCAAAGACACGCCGGGGATGGGCCCGTGGTTCGGAGTTCAGGCTTTTAGCCTGCTCAAGCTCAGTGCAGCCTGAAGGCTGAACTCCAAACCTGAACTCTGGGCTGGCCTCACTCGTCAGCCACCATGATTCCTCAAAGGCCGTCCGAAATTAGCCGGGAAAAACTCTTCGCAGGAACTTGCCACGAATTACACAGCGCAGCAGACCGCAACCAATAAGCCTTCGCCGTCGCTTCGCGCCCTTAGCACCTTCGCGGTGAAACTGAGCCGGGATTAACCGCGAAGACGCGAAGAGCGCAAAGGACGATCGGAGCAATCAGGGAGCCCGGCATCAGCCAGGCCGTAGTTTGGGTAACGCTCCGGCGCTCACGGCTGCATTCGTTTCGCGCGAAACTCACCTTCAAGGTTCCAGGTTTGGCCGTCCGGATTGAGAGATTCGCCGATCCAATGAAAAGAATCCGGTGCGATTTCGCTGAATCTCCAGCGTGTTGGAGTGCCATCCGGGCGAGCGCCAACCTGAACGATGTCCTTGCCAATCCGGCGGCCGACCTGTTCTTCACGGTGGCCGCTCACTGGATTGATCCACCGGATGCGCCAAGCCTGAATCGCGGGATCCCAAACGCGGAGCGTCGTCCCATACATGTTATTGGTCTTGCCGATATCATCCGTGCGCTCGGAGCGGCGCGGCATGATCCAGACGTCCTGAATGGCGCGGCCTTCCAGGACCCAGCCGAAATGAACCTCGCCCTTGATCCCGAGAGCGGACACATCAAATGCCTTGTAGTGTAAAACCTCCAGTTCCCAGCTTCCAATTAGCCAGCCATAGACGTCGGCGGACTCGGGAATCTCCCGGGAGCGGCTCGGAGCCGACAGGACTGCGTGAAAGTTTCCTCTTCCTGCTGCTGCGATTGTTGCCATCGTCGAACCTCCTCGGATCATTCATGTGATACGCTTGAACCTTATAACCGTGCGTCGGAGGGGCATTCTTGGCAAAAATTGCGGTCGAATTCGAGCAGGCTCTGGCACGACATGGCGCCACGGCGGGACGCCCCCTTGCTCGTCTGCTGGCGGCCGGTGAAGGATGGACGGTGGAGGATCTGGTCTGCAGGTCCGGGCCGCAGGACCGTCCATTCGAAGAGCGGCATTCGCTGGTTTCGATTGCCATCGTGCTGGCGGGAACGTTTCAGTACCGTGCGGCGAACGGGCGCCGCGGGGCAGGCGAGCTGATGACGCCGGGCTCGGTGCTGCTCGGCAATGCTGGAGAGCATTTTGAATGCGGGCACGAGCACGGCGTGGGGGACCGTTGCCTCTCGTTTCGATACACCACGGATTACTTCGAAAACATCGCAGCCGACTCGGGAGCAGGCCGAGGGGAGCGCGTGTTCCGCATGCTCCGGCTGCCGGTAGTGCGGGCGCTTTCCCCACTGGTTGCGAGGGCACGCGCGGGGCTGCCCGCGAATTCCGGGCGGCTGGACGATTCAAGTTCGGGGATATCGTGGGAAGAATTAGCTATTCAATTGGCCGCGGGTACGCTGCGGCTCGCAAACCGGACTCCGCGGGATGTGCGAGACGCGCAGCCAAGCGCAGTCGCACGGGTGACCCGGGCGGTACGAATGATCGAGGAGAGCCGTGAATCAGAGCTGACAGTGGGGCGCTTGGCGCACGAGGCGCGACTGAGCCCTTATCATTTCCTGCGAATTTTTGTTCAGCTCACATGCGTCACACCGCACCAATATGTCCGTCGGGCCCGGCTGCGCGACGCGGCAATGCGTCTGGCAGCGGAACGAGCGAAAGTGTCGGATATCGCGCTAGATTGCGGATTTGGGGATGTGTCGAATTTCAACCGGGCTTTCCGGAGGGAGTTTGGGCTGAGCCCACGGGAGTTTCGAGCACAAAGGTCGAAATATGCGATCTTCGCGCACTTAGCGCCTTCGCGGTGAAACTGAGCCGGGACTAACCGCGAAGACGCGAAGAGCGCAAAGGGTCGCCAAGAATTCGTTGGTTGAAGGGCGGTGCGCCTAGTGCGGGGATTGCATGAACGTCTCGATCGCTTCAATGGTGCGAGGCACCGTTTCAGACAGGCACTTCAACCCGCCTTCGGTCAGCAGAAAGGAGTCCTCGATCCGGATGCCGATATTCCTGTACTTTTCATACGCAGGCCGCACCTTCTCAATGAAGGCGGTGTTCTCCGGCGTCTTGGGAAGATTCTCCAGCGCTCCTTCCCTGACGTAGATCCCGGGTTCGATCACGAAGGCCATTCCGGGAGCCAGAGGTTTTTCTGAGTCGCCTACGTCATGAACGTCCATGCCGATAAAATGCACCGCGCCGTGGGTATACCAGGTTCTGTACTGGTCCCCCGATGCGTCGGTGATGAGCCCGAGCTTTAACAAGCCTTCTTTTATGACGTCCACGGTCTTCGCATGGACGTCTGAAGTTTTCTTTCCGGCGACGGCCACCCTTCTGGCTTCCTGCTGTGCCCGGAACACGATCTGATAGATCTCTTTCTGGATCGGAGTGAACGTGCCGTCAACCGGATATGTGCGGGTAATGTCTCCGGTGAGGTACTGATAACTCGCAGCCGCGTCCACCAGCAAGAGATCCCCGTGTTCCATCTTCCGCGTCGACTTGGTGTAATGCAGAACCGTCGCATTAGGACCGCTCGCGACAATGGAAGGGTATCCCCAGCCCAGCGCGCCTTTGGCCTTGTATACGTACTCGATCGCGGCCTCCACTTCGTATTCGTAAGCGCCCGGCCGGCACGCTCGCATCCCCGCCAGATGAGCCTCGTTCGAGATCTCGACGCTCCGCTCAAGGATCTTTTGCTCGTAGGGTGTCTTTATCTGCCTGAGCTCGGCGAGTGTTTTCGTGGCATCCCGGAGTGTGAAGCCGAAAAATCGTTCCTTCAATCGGTTGGCAAATTCCAGATTCGGGCCGAGCGCTTCCGCAAGTCCGGGCTTGGGCAGAGACACCAGCGCCAGCTGCCCTTCTCCCCGTTCGAGAGCCTTGAAAAAAGCCTCGTACTCCAGCGCCGACGCGTCGCGGGAAAACCGGCGGGGATTGCGCGAAAACATGGCTTCGACGAAAGGCTCAAATTCATTTTGAAGATATACGGTCGCAATTCCGCTCCGGTCCGTCGCTTCGTCCTTGCTCAGGACCTTGCCCTGCCAGTGCTCGCGCACGGGGTCCTTGGGCCGGATGAAGAGGATCTCTTTGTGCGTCAGATTGCCGGGCATCAGAACCAGGATCGTGTCTTCCTGATCGATGCCTGTCAGATAGTACAGATTGCTATCCTGGCGGTACTCATAATCGACATCCAGAGAGTAGACACGAACGGGGGCGCTCCATAGAATCAACATGGTCTGGGGCCCCAGTTGTTGGATCACTCGCGCCCGCCGCGCTCTCAGATCATCCTGAAAGTCGCCCGCAAGCGCAGGAAGATAAGAAAGGACCCCCGCGAGGAGGAAACCTGCTCTCAAGAATCTTGTCACGATTGCACTTTTCCCGGGACCGTCAGGCCTTAGTGTTTGGCAAACTCGGCCGATTCTATTCCTGGTCCGTCGAGATTGCAACCCGGTCATGCTTCGCTTCACACAACAGAGAGCCTTCACGAGCGCCCAACGAGTTGCGGGAAGCCAAACTCGAGAAAAATTCAAGCACTTTATTCACCACGGAGACACGGAGGGCACGGAGATTTCACAGAGGCATCAGGGTTCTCCGTGTCTCCGTGGTGAATAAAGTGCTTGAATTTTTCTCGAGTTTGGCTTCCCGCAACTCGTTGGGCGCT
>WNGL01003772.1_pt1 | contig 18247 bp, 10 predicted proteins | sample 5400591 | NCBI WGS metagenome assembly WNGL01 (sample SAMN13153377, study PRJNA577476) | soil metagenome | isolation source: 80 cm soil or saprolite under Garry oak tree replicate 1 | place: USA:California | collected 2016-06-15 | reverse complement strand
TCAGATTATTCGGGCCAGACAGCGGGCGAGTGTTAAGGAGAAGACTGAGCCTCGCGCGAAGTCGGCGCTGTTCGATCCGGCTTCTCGCCGAGTGGTAGTTGAACTAGCGAACGGCCTCACTATCAGCTTTCCGCCGGAATTGCTTCAAGGACTTGAGGAAGCCTCGCACGAAGAGTTGTCCGAGATCAGGGTTTTGCCGACTGGCAATGCCTTGAGTTGGGATAGGCTGGACGTGCAGTTTAGCGTCCCGCGATTGGTCCATGGCGTGTTCGGCAATAAACCTTGGATGGCGCACCTGGGAAGACTAGGCGGACTAACGAGATCAGAAGCGAAAGCCGCAGCCGCTCGAGTGAACGGTACAAAGGGCGGGAGGCCCGTACTTAAAGCGAATGCGCGTAGAAGGCGGGCCACTGAGCGCTGATCACAGGAGACTTGAGATCCTGACGTCGCGGCGCCAGCGACCTTAAATAATTGATCTCAACCCAGCACCCTTAACACTTTTTCTTTTTTGCCCGGGAAGCAGTTAAGATGCTCCCCTGTGTCCAATCACGCCGAGTCGTTTGTTGGAATGCCGGCCCCTTTGGTCGAGGTCTGGCGCGGCCCAATCGTCGAATCGTTGCATCGCGGTCATCTGATCGCGGTAGACGGATCGGGCCAAACGATTACCGCCCTGGGCGCTCCCGAAACCGTCACTTACGTGCGGTCCTCAGGAAAGCCATTCCAAGCCCTTCCATTGATCACCTCCGGCGCTGCCGATCGCTTTGGATTCACGACCCAGGAGATAGCGATCGCGTGCGGCTCGCACAGTGGCGAACCGGCTCACGTCGAAACAGTCCAATCTATGCTACGAAAGATTGGGCTGGATGAAAGCTCTCTGAAGTGCGGCGTGCATGTACCGTTCAGCGCCGAGGTCGCGCGCGAGTTAGCACGAAACCAGAAACAACCCAGCGTGCTGCAAAACAATTGTTCGGGCAAACACGCTGGCATGCTGGCGCTGGCAATTCAATTGGGCGCGCCTATTGAAACGTATGACGAACGGACGAATCCAGTGCAGCGAGAGATTGGAAAAACGGTCTCAGAGTTTTCAGACATCCCGCTGGAAAAGATCGCGATCGGAATCGACGGTTGCGGAGTTCCCGTCTTCGGAATTCCAGTCAAGGCGATGGCTCTGATGTATGCGCGTCTGGTCTCGCCGCCGGCAGATTTCGATTCTGGCCCGAGAAACGCCTGCAAACGAATCGTCAACGCTATGATTGAGTTTCTCGAAATGATCGGCGGCGCGAAGGATCGTCTTGATACTGAACTGATTCGCGCTGGAAATGGCAGATTAATCTCGAAGATCGGCGCCGAGGGCGTTTACACCGTCGGGGTCCTTCCTTGCGAGGAATGGCCGAGCGGCCTCGGTCTCGCTTTGAAGATCGAAGATGGCGACGATCAAAGGGGCCGGCCACCCGCGGTCATCGAAGCTTTGCTGCAATTGGGAGTGCTTGCGGATCGGGACTTGGAGACACTTTCCGGCTACGCACCCACGCCGATTACAAATCGCCGTGGCGAGCGCGTAGGTGAAGCACGGGCAGCTTTCACGCTCGAAATTCAACGCCTCGACAGAAACTGGGAAAAGTGAATATCGCGAACGCGGAAACAGAATCGGCGGCCGAGACTTCGATGAAAGGACCCGTGCTTCCGCGCGACGAATATGGCACGGTCGATTACGATTCCATCCCGGACGTAATCCAATGGTTCCTCGACTATGACCAAAGGGTCGCCGTTATCAAACATCCGAAAGTCGAAGAGCTGTTTCAGTGGAAGCAGGAACAAAGTCGGCTGTCGGGCGAAGATGTGTTCAACTTCCCGCGCGCCGAAGATCGCCTGGCCATCGGTATCATTCAGTCGATAGCTCATAATCCCACCGAACGCGATCTGCATGCCTGGATCGGTCAATTATTGAACGCGCTCGATCGAGCTTCAAAAGCGACCGAAGATGTTTCATCAGCCTACAGTCTCGACATGAGGGCGGCGAGTTCGATAGTAAACGAGTCTCAGAAGATTCCTGCCCACAGTGTGCGCGTGGAATTTCTCGTCAATTGCTGGATCGAGTCGTTATGTACGGCCGAGATTCGCGTCCTGGGTTGGCTGTATCAAGAGTTCTATCGGCGGCCCTTTCGTCCTGAAAACTTTTGATTTCAGAACCGCGAGCGGTAGCGACCGGCCTTCTGTAAATGCGATCTCTCAATGAAGCACAAGGCCGGTCGCTACCGCTCGCGGTTCTGACACGGCTCCGAGTGGTTTTAGTGCAGACGAACCGTTCTCCTGTATTGAAGAATTACAAACTTCTTGCGGCCTTCCAAGATCAGCGCGATGCTTTGCCTCACTCGATAGCGTGTGACACTCAATTTTGCTCAAGGAATCGCGAACCTTGGTTCCCGTTATTCGAAGAGCACGACCTTGGCACACACGTTGCTCAAGCTCCCCTCGACAAAAAAGGCAGAGGGCAGTTAAACGGGTCAGGCTCTGCGACTGAAGTTGAGAGGCGCTTTGGGGGAGGCACTTTTCATCTGAGCGATGGCGGCTCTTTCGGGGGAACGGGGTCGCCAAAAGACAGTCGAGAGCAAAAAGGCAGGGCTGCTGATAGGAGGCCTGACGGAGGTTAGGGGGAGCCTCGCAGGACTTATCAGCAGCCCGTAGGCCTATTTAGGTGATCCGAAGCATTAGTAAAGGGCGCGACCGATTCAATTGAGTCGGTCGCGCTTTCTTGATTTCGTTACAGAACCGCGAGCGGTAGCGACCGGCCCTAGTGTTGTTGAAGAAATCCGCGGCAGAGGTCAGGCCGGTCGCTACCGCTCGCGGTTCTGTAACACTTTGCCTCTTTGTTTCATGAGGCCCCACTGCTACACTCACGGCTTCGAGTTCTGCTATCTAACATTCAACCTTTTTCAGAGGCGTGTCGGCACCAAACATCGAAACCATCGTCTCGCTCGCGAAGCGTCGCGGCTTCGTTTATCCATCCTCCGAAATCTACGGTGGCCTCGGCAGCGCCTGGGATTACGGCCCGTTTGGAGTCGACCTGGCCAACAACGTGCGCCAAGCCTGGTGGCGGTGGATGGTTTACGAACGCGATGACATCGAGGGTCTCGATTCATCAATCATTTTGAATCGGTTGGTTTGGAAATATTCGGGGCATGAAGATACGTTCACCGATCCGCTAGTTGATTGTCGCGAATGCAAGAGTCGTTTCCGCGCGGACAAGCTATTGAACGACTGGGCGCAGGAAGAGACTGCGAAGCGCACGGACGGTATACGCGTGCTACCAATTCCGCGCGATGCTTCTTTACTCAAAATAAAGTGTCCCACTTGCGGAAAAACGAACTGGACTGAAATACGCGCTTTCAATCTTATGTTTCGCACGCACGTCGGGGCAACTGCAGAGGACGATCCCGAAGCACTCGTCTATCTTCGTCCGGAAACCGCGCAGGGCATCTTCATCAATTTCCTGAACATACTGAACACCAGTCGGCGCAAGCTGCCGTTTGGCGTCGCGCAAATCGGCAAATCGTTTCGCAACGAAGTTACGCCCGGTAATTTCATTTTCCGCACGCGTGAGTTTGAGCAGATGGAGATGGAATATTTCGTGCGACCGGGCGATGACGAACAGGCACATCAGGAGTGGATCGATGCCTGTCATCAATGGTTTCAGGACATTGGCATTTCGAAAGAAAACCTGCGGCTGTACGAACAGCCAAAAGAAGAGCTGGCGCACTATGCCAAGCGTACCGTCGATATCCAGTATCGCTTCTTCCCTGAACGTGAAGACGAAGAACGTCATTGGGATGAATTGATGGGCATTGCCAATCGCACCGACTTCGATCTGAAGACGCATTCAAAGAAACCGGAAGATGCGGAAGGGAAGCGACTCAATCCTGATTCGACCGAAGACCTCTCCTACTTCGATGAACAGACCAAGCAGCGCTTCTATCCTTACGTAATTGAACCGGCGGCCGGCGTCAATCGCACCGTGCTCGCGCTGCTGATGGATGCTTATTCTGAGAAGACAAATGAAAAAGGCGAGACGCGCGTCATCCTAAGACTTCATCCTTCAATGGCGCCGATCAAAGTCGCCGTGCTGCCGTTGGCGAAGAATAAACCAGAGATCGTCGGCATGGCCAAAGCCATTAAGCGCTCGTTACAACCCGTGGTGCGTGCCGTTTACGACGACACTGGCGGCATTGGAAAGTTATATGCGCGGCAGGACGAGATCGGCACGCCGTTTTGCATAACTGTAGATCACCAATCTTTGGAGGACGAAGCTGTGACCGTGCGCGACCGAGACACTTGGGAGCAGGAGCGTGTGAAAGTGAGCGATCTTTCAACTCATCTGCTCAGCCGTTTATCGGCCGGACTCCTTCTCCCAACTGCCGTTGCTCCGCTAAGCGAACCGAGCGAGACTTAGCCCCGAAATTCGTTCCCCGCAACCCGACTGCTGTCTCTGAACGAGGACACAGAGCTTATAAGGTTACTGAAAGAGTCGTGATGACAGTTCATGCGACATCGTTGAATATGATCGCGCTGGTTTTTCTACTAGCCCAGGCGTTTACGCCTGGGTTAGCAAAGCGTGGTGAGTTCTTAAGCCCCATTAATGGGGCTTCCGCTAATACGTTCGGCCTTCATTTTCCCAGGCGTGAACACCTGGGCTAGAGAAAAGAGTTTTCGGCACCCTGCTTCGAGAAGCTGTCATGAAAAAGTTTTTGATTAGCTCCGCGATATTCATCGTGATCCTTTCCGCAGCCGTCATGCTGTTTGCGCGGAGCACGGATCCTGCTCATCAGGAAAAGAACCGGATCGTGGGCGAAGTGACGGCAATAGACTCGGGAGCGCGGCGCCTTACGATCAGAACCGACGGCGGCAAGACTGTCATTGTATTGACTGACGAAGCCACTACGTATCGTCGTGTACCGCCTAACGAGCGCTCGTTGGAAAAAGCAGTTGCAATTTCCTTCCCGGACATTAGCGTGGGCGACAGAGTTTTGGTCATCGCCTCAACGCCGGGTGATGCCCAGGTCAGCGCACGACAGCTCTTCGTCATGAACAAAGCCGAGCTTGCCGGAGAAAGGGAGCGCGAGCGAGAAGAATGGCGCCGACGCGGTATTTTCGGAGTGGTTGTGGCCATCGATTCAGGTCGAAAGGAGATCACTGCGCGCGCGCGAGGTCATGAAGGCCCCGAACCGGTCGTTATTAGCACGGCAGGCAATGTAGGGTTTCGGAGATTCGCCGCCGATTCGGCGCGGTTAAGCGACAGTCGGCCCAGCTCGTTTGCGGAATTGAAAGTTGGCGATCAATTTCGCGCTCTCGGTGATCGCAGCGCCGATGAGACGCGTTTCACGGCCGAAGAGATCGTTTTCGGATCGTTTTTCAGGACCGGTGGTCGCGTCACGGCGATTGACGACAGCGCTGGCGAACTTACGATCAAAGACGATCAGACGCGCAAGCAACTAACAATTGCCATCGGCCGCAGATCGACTATGCGCCGTATTCCGCCAGACATCGCAGAGAAGCTGCAGACGGCGATGCAAGCGAGCTCTCCTGAGACTGATTCAAGCAAGCAGAAGGCTGGACCAGCGGTGAAGACAGAGAATGCCCAATCTGAAAACCGCCGCGAAGCCCTCAGGAGATATTCGAAAGCCTTCCCTCGATCACGCTGGACGACTTAAAGAAAGGCGACATGGTGCTGGTCACTGCGACCACGGGCAATGAACGATCCCGCGCCACTGCGGTGACATTGGTTACGGGCGATCCCGCGTTTCTCACGCGCCTGGAACGTTTGCAAACTCAGACGGCGGGAAGCATGAACCCGGGACTTCCCGGCGACGTGCTCGGTGGCGGTGTCGGCGATCATGAGCGGCCGTAGGCCGGAGCGATGCTTACTCTTTGGCAAAACAATCAGACCTTGAAACGATTACGCATCCTTGTCTCGGGGTTGATTCTCTCGATAGCAATTCTTTCCTTCGGTGCCGCCGCGCTCGCGCAACAGTCCGCAGCCACACTACGCGGCCAGGTCACAGATGAGTTGGGTGGTCTGATCGTTGGCGCCACGGTAACGGTTGCCGATGTGCAAGGCCTTCAGAAGACCGTGACTACGAACGACCAGGGCAATTATGTTTTTTCTGCTTTGGCGCCTGGCCGTTACACTGTGCGTGCTACGGCGCCGGGTTTTGCTCCGTACGAAAATACCGCCGTCGATATCGCGGCGGGCGCTCGCGATCCGCTGAACATCGCCCTGCACGTTACCGTCGAGCAGGTCGAAGTCACCGTAACCGCCGAAGCGCCCGTAAGCACTGAGCCCGAGAACAACGCTGCCGCGGTGGTGCTGCGCGCTTCGGACCTCGATGCCTTGCCTGACGATCCTGATGATCTTGCCGATGCTCTGCAAGCTCTGGCTGGTCCATCGGCGGGCCCGTCGGGCGGGCAACTTTTTATCGATGGTTTCAGCCAGGGCCGGTTTCCCCCCAAGGAGTCCATCCGCGAAGTTCGCATCAATCGCAATCCTTTCTCGGCCGAATATGACCGCCTTGGTTATGGCCGAATCGAGATCTTTACAAAGCCCGGCACCGACAAACTGCGGGGTCAGGCTTTTCTCAACTTCAACGATGAATCGTTGAACTCGCGGAATCCGTTCTCGTCGCGTCGCGCTCCTTATCAAGCGCGTCGTTACGGAGGAAACGTAAGTGGACCATTGTCAGCCAAGCGCGCGTCATTCTTCGTAGACACCGAGCGTAATGAGATTGAAGACAACGATGTAGTCAATGCCGTCATTCTGGATTCCGGGCTGAATATCACGCCATTCAACCAGGCAGTCGTTGCCCCCAGACGCAACACGACGATAAGCCCGCGACTCGACTATCAACTGAATCGTGCTAACACGTTGGTGGCTCGCTATACCTACGCGCATTCGCGCAGAGAAAATGTCGGAGTCGGAGATTTCTCGCTGCTAACGCGCGGCTACCACAACACGAGCAATGAGCAAACCTTGCAGATGACTGAGACGGCCGTGCTCAGCCAGAAGGTCATCAACGAAACGAGGATTCAGTACATCAGACGGCGCAACGATCGCACGGGCAACAACTCGACATCGGCCATCAACGTTCGTGACTCTTTCCTGGGCGGCGGCTCGCAGATTGGGTCTGCGTCCAATCATGAAGAGCGTTGGGAGGCGCAGAACTTTACTTCCTGGTCCAAAGGTACTCACACGCTGCGGGCAGGGCTCCGCGGGCGCGGCGTCAGCATCACGGATGTGTCGCCGCAAAACTTTGGCGGCACTTGGACCTTCGCGGGCCGTTCCGGTCTGACGAGCATTCAGGCTTACCAGATAACCTTGATTGGTCAACGTCAGGGACTCACGCCCACGCAGATTCGCGCGCTTGGCGGCGGAGCAACTCAATTCTCAATTGCGGGCGGCAGTCCAACGGCCACGGTCAGTCAAGTGGATTTCAGTCCATTCATTCAAGATGATTGGCGATTTCGTCCGAACCTTACCATCAGTCTCGGGCTGCGTTACGAAACACAAACCAACATTCACGACCGACACGATTTTGCACCCCGCGTTGCGTTTGCCTGGTCGCCAGGTCATTCGGTAGCGACACGCCAGCCGACCACAGTTATTCGCGGCGGCTTTGGCATTTTCTATGATCGATTCAGTGAAACGTTGACGCTTGCTGCTAATCGCTTCAACGGGATCAACCAACAGCAGTTTGTGGTGACGACGACAACTCCTGCCGGTGCTTCGATCCTGGACCAGTTCCCAAATGCGCCGCCAATCGCAGCGCTTTCGGGCTTCAGCGTGGCGCAAACCGTTCGTCGCGTCGCACCGGACTTGCAAGCACCTTACACGATGCAGACTGCGATCAGCATCGAGCGGCAACTGCCGCGCAAGCTCACCTTCTCGGCAAGCTATATCAATGCGCGGACTCTGCACGGGCTGCGCACGCGCAACATCAACGCGCCGGTGCCGGCTACGGGCGCGCGGCCATTCGGCAATATCGGCAATATTTTCGAGTACGAATCCAGCGGCCGTTTCAACCAGAACCAATTGGTGTTGAGCGCAAACAATCGGCTGAACCGAAGATTTTCATTGTTCGCAAATTACGTCCTGAGCAGAGCAAACAGCGATACGGACGGCGCCGGCACATTTCCGGTCAATCAGTACGATCTCTCCACCGAGTACGGCCGCGCGTCGATTGATGTGCACCATCGTTTCTTCCTGGGCGGTTCGATTCATGCGCCCTGGCGTTTGACACTGAGTCCGTTGGTCAACGTGTTATCGGGCCGGCCTTTCAATATCACCACCGGGCGCGACAACAACGGCGACGCGCTCTTCAACGACCGTCCGGCGCTGGCGGCAGATCTGACGAAGCCCGGCGTGATCGTAACTCGCTTCGGCGCTTTCGATCCCAACCCGACGTCCGGGCAACAGATAATTCCGCGTAACTTTGGTAAGGGACCAGCTTTTGTTGTCTTCAATGTGCGGGTGAGCAGAACCTGGGGCTTTGGCGAATTGAAAGGCCGCGCGGCAGCGGCTGCAAAAAGTGGCGGTCGCGGAGACCCGCGTGGTCGAAGTGGAAGTAGCGGCCGTGCCGGCGCGTTCGGCGAAGGGAGCGCGACCGAGAGACGCTACAATCTAATGTTCTCAATCAACTTTCAGAATTTGCTGAATCACACAAACGCCGGCCTTCCGATTGGCAACCTCAGCTCGCCGCTGTTTGGTTTGTCGAACGCCAGCGCGAGCGGCTTCGGCTTTGCCGCGGTTGGTCAGTCTGCCGGAAACCGGCGCATTGAAGCTCAGCTTCGCTTGAGCTTCTAATCAACGTGACGTCAAAGGAGAATTATGCAAGAAGCATCGAAGAAAGCAGCGAACAGAAAAGAGGCGGCGGTATCGTTTCTGAAACTGGCAGCGTCCGGGAATCTGGACGAGGCATACGCCAATTACATCGGTCCGAACTTTCGCCATCACAACCCGTATTTCCCGGGCGACGCCGAATCGCTCAAGGCGGGCATGGCGGAAGCTCACGCAAAGTTTCCCGATACGACGCTCGAGGTGCAACACGTCTTTGAGGAAGACGACCTGGTCGCAGTTCACTCTCGAGTCCAGCACGCGCCCGACACTCCCGCAATCGCCGTAGTGCACATTTTCCGTTTTGAAGGTGACCGCATCGCCGAACTGTGGGATATCGGGCAAGAGGAACCGAAAGACTCGCCAAACAAAAACGGGATGTTCTGAGTCCTCCAGTTTGATTGTTACATCTCCAAGATGTTCGCGGATCCCGGTGACATCTTTCTGAACCGATCTAGTCTCCGCGCGTGTAAATCTAGTTGGCATATGGACTAAGATAACGGCCACGAGAACGTCAGTATTTCAAAAAAGGAGAAGTAATCATGAACATACGATCCAAACTTGCCAGCAGTGTGATGACTCTGGCATTTGTCTCGATTTCAGCGCTTTCAGTTTCAGCGCAGCAATTCGCATCTCGTTCAACTCGAGCGACGACGTTACCGCCCACAAGCACTATCTCAACGCTCTATACCAATGATCCCATCGCGAACACCCTCTGCTTTGCCGATGGCAAGGAGGGAGGCGTTTTCCAGGATGGAGAAGCACGCAATCGTTGTAGCCATATTGAATTCGATAGGTATAAGGCCGGCAATTTGAGCGTGGGCATCGAGGGCGGTGAATCGGGGACAATTTTGGACCTCGGTACGTCGGGCGATTTACACACCAACCAGGCGTTTCCAGGTATCCACTTTATCGACGGAAAGGTGCTGCTGCTGATCACTATTCAGAGAAAAGAAACGCGTCAGGAGCTCACTCAAGCAGCACAAATATTTCAGGATAGTAAAGGCATCGCCTCGGTCGAGGCTAAGTCCGGACACATCTACCTCGCTCGGATCACGGACCGTTACAACAAGGACTTTCAGATTCTGGTTAAATTGTTGGTGTTAACGGCGAGACCCGGTGAATCGGTAACATTCCGATGGGAGCTCCTGTAGCGACTTAAGTGACGGCAATACATGACCGCCTTCAGACAATTCTGATCAAGTGATAATGTTTCGCGCCTTTGCGCAGAACGAGTAGCTGGCCGTCGATAAATTCTGACGCCGAGATCCGTTTACGGGCATCATCAGCGCGCAGGTTGTTGATGCATACGCCGCCACCCTGGACCAGACGCTTAGCTTCCCCCTTTGAAGGCGCGAGTCCCGAAAGCACCAGCGCATCGCCAAGCGTGAATCCATCGAGTTTTGATTTCTCTAATTCAGTTGAAGGTACGTCGGCGAAGATGTCGAGAATGTCGTCGACGCTGAGACCGCTAATCTCTTTGCCAAAGAGAACTTCAGATGCGCGCAAAGCTTTCTCCAACTCCGTCTGGCCGTGCATCATCGCGGTCACTTGACGCGCTAATTCTCTCTGCGCCGTCCGCTTCTCGGGCTCGGCGCGCACGCTCGCTTCCAAGTCAGTAATCTCTTCCCGGGACAGCCACGTGAAGAATTTCAGATATACGATTACATCGCGATCGTCCGTATTCAGCCAGAACTGATAGAAGCGGTACGGCGAAGTCAGCTTCGGATCCAACCAAACGGCGCCGGCCTCAGTCTTACCGAATTTTACGCCTGACGTTGTCGTTACGAGGGGGAAGACCAGGCCATGTGCCCGCGCGCCGCGCAGCCTGCGAATGAGATCGATTCCGGCGAGGATGTTACCCCATTGATCGCTGCCACCCATTTGCAAAGTGCATTGATGACGATCGTAGAGCACCAGATAATCGTAGGCTTGCAGCAACGGATAGCTGAACTCAGTGAAAGAAATTCCTTCGTCCGTCTCCAGCCGCCGCTTGATTGCTTCTTTCGCCAGCAGATTGTTAACGGTGAAGTGTTTCCCCACGTCGCGCAGGAACTCCATCATCGTAATCGGGCCCAGCCACTCCGAGTTGTTGACGATGAGCGCCGGATTGTTTGTCGCGTTGAAATCAAGAAAGCGACTCAGTTGTTTTTTGATACCTTCGAGATTCGCTTCGACCTGCTCGTGAGTTAGAAGCTGTCGCTCCTTCGTCTTACCGCTCGGATCGCCAATCAAACCAGTGCCGCCGCCGGCAATCGCAATCGGCGTGTGCCCGAACCTTTGCAGCCGCGCCAGACCCATCACCGGCAAAAGGTTTCCCACATGCAGACTTGCCGCTGAAGGATCAAAGCCAATGTACGCGGTCAACTTCTCATTCGCGAGCACCTCGCGCAGGTCCGGCGTCGCTTCATAGAGCATGCCTCGCCACTGAAATTCTTCGTAGATGTTCATCATCTTTTAGCTGACCGCCATAATAGCAAGATTCGCGCCCGTGTCAGTACCGCGAGCGGGTACGCAGGCGTCCCGCCTGCTTATGTAGTGCGCTGTGCCGTGTGTATTAAGCAGGCGGGACGCCTGCGTACCCGGTCGCTACCGCTCGCGGTACTGACACTGGCTAGAGTATAGTTTCGCGGGCATTATGACAGAAGCATGAGTGTCCCATGCAGGGCGAACCTTTGCGACGCTCGACACGTTTTTCTCTTCATGAAATCCGCGCTTCAACTAACACGGCGCCTCCGACTTAACTAACTTCCATGGAATTTCTGATTCCTTTGCTTATCATCCTTTCGATCTTGCTCGTGAGCATCACGCTCATCGGTCACGGAATATGGGTGGCATTGGCGTGGCTTTTTCGCCAACTATCCGGTACCGCCAGTTCCAACTCGATCACGCTTGCGCCAAGTCCACAAGCGCCACGGCCGTGTGTTAGCTGCCGCTCACTTATCGATGTCCAAATGAAGTACTGCGGCCGATGCGGAGCGATTCGTTTAACTCTGGCACAGGAAGAACAACTTCGCGAACTGGTTAGCACGCTTCGTCAGTTGGAGCGTCTGCATCAGGCTGGAGCGTTGGATGAATTGAATCTTCGCGTACTCAAAACAAAGATCGACAGTGAGCGCGAACAACTTCTCTTTCCACACGGCCGTCCGGGGGCCGCGAGACAACCGTCGCTGTTTATACCTGACCTACGTACTTCTGGAGTTGCGCCACCAATCAAACCGGATGTCGCGCCGCCGGGGCCTGGCGAAAAGGAGAAAGCCGGTTCCTCCCCATTCGCAATTCCCGCAACTCCTCAGACGACCTCGTCCGCCGGAGCCGCGCCGCAGTTTGGCGCCTGGGCGAAAGATTCAGACGAACACATCCATCCCGCGCCCGTATTAAAGCCGCCGCGGAAGCCATTCGCCGAAGTGCTCGCGTCGTTCATGGAGCAGAGCAATATTCGCTGGGGCGAGATCGTTGGCGGGATTTTGATCGTGGGCTGTTCTACGGCATTGGTCATTAGTTTGTGGGCGCAGATTTCACGCGTTCCGGTTCTGAAGTTCTTGATCTTCACGACGGTAACCGCGGCTTTATTCGGCGTGGGCTTTTACACTGAGCACCGTTGGAAGTTGCCGACGACCAGCCGCGGCATCCTGACGATCGCAACGCTTCTGGTGCCGCTCAACTTTCTGGCAATCGCCGCCGTCTCCGGGAGCACCGCTCCCTCGAACGCGCTGGTGATTGGCAGTGAATTAATTGGGCCGGCGATTTTTCTCTGCCTGCTCTATTTTGCGGGCCGCGTAATCACTTCATCATGGCCGCATTTGCTCGCGGCCGGTGTGCTGGCGTCGTCAACGGGCCAACTGCTGATTCGCCATTTCGCCGCGCCCGATAATTCACCCGGATTGTTGTTCGCGCTCGGAGCCTTTCCGATCCTTTGCTACTCGGTCGCGATCTCGTGGATGTTACGGCGGGCGTTGGCTGACTCGGAGATTGATGAAGGTGAGAGTAACGAAATCTTCATCACTCTCGGGGCCGGCACGTTCGCTGCGGCGCTTCCATTCGGACTTTTGCTTTATCGTGCGGGGCCGGTCGGAATGTCGATGATGCATTTGGCGCCGCTGGTGACGTTGGGCGGGATGCCTATGTTGGCTTGCGGGGCTTTGCTTTGGCGCAAAGTAAAGCAAAAGGAATTGGCGATAGCTCGGATGGTCGGAACGAGCATTGCACTCTTGGGAATGGTGATTGTGCTCGCAGGAATGATTTTGGCCTGGCCCAATCCCGCGAGCGTTGTGCCGGCGGCGCTGCTCAACTTTGCGGTGTTTACGGCGATCGCGATCTATCTTGACTTACCGCCGGCCCACATCTTTGCCGCCGGTTCTCTGACGCTCGCTTATATCGTCGCTGTTCATGTAATCGCAGGTCATGTGCCGTGGCAAAACTTGCAGGTTACTTCGTTGCTGAAAGTTACCAACAGCGTGAGCACCGGAAGAGGCTTAATCATTCCGTTTGTACTGTTCACAGTGACGAACGAATGGTTGAGAAGAAAGGGACGGCAACGCGATGCGTTTTCGTATCTTTTCGCAGCTTGTGGGGTTGCCATTGTCAGCTTGCTGCTAGTCACCTTACATGGTGTTGGAGTCGCCGGCGATCCGCATCGCGTTACTTTCATTCTCGTCCTCTATGCAGCCGGCGCGTTCTGGTTTGCATGGCGTGAAAAGTTCGTCGCCTTTACTTGGATCGCAGCAATATTGTTGCTCTTGGCCGCTGCGCAAACGAGCGTGTCGCTGCTCTCCCTGCGCTTTCCTTGGCAGGCGAGCTGGTTGCTCTTTGCCGCTGCTGCGACCGCCGGCGCGCTGGTGCCGACGCGCTACGGCAAGTTGGAACTCGAGCGTCTGTTCCGGGCGCCGCTGCAAAGGTGCGCGGTTGTGGCTTCAGTTATCGCGACGTTCTTTCTCCTGTTTGAAATAACCTCGAAAGGGTTTGAGCCGGCATCTTTGCTCGCCACGCGTGCGTTCTGGCTGGCTGCGATCTGGCTGGGCCTGCTCATCCTCGGTCGCGCAACGATCTTCTTCACCGCATTTCAGCTGACCGTCGTTTTCGGCGCACTGCTGTCTACTAAATCCTTCCTGCAACGCTTTGAATGGTACGCGTATCAGTCGAACGCTTGGCTGCATCCGTGGGCTTTGCAGATTCAGGGCAGTGTGCTGGGTTTGATTTGCCTGGGATGGATCGCGATTAGGATCATCGCGCGCGGCAAACTGGAACCAGCGAGTAACCACGAAATCGGCAAAGTTAAGCGCAGCAGTTGGCTCGAACCGTTCAAGCAAAGTCTGAGTCTTCCCATTGCGTTCGATCATCTTCTGGCCGGCGTTTTGGTGATCGGATTTGCAATGCTGGCGATGTTTGGATCGCTGACCGGGATTAGCAAGGAACTTACAAATGCGGCGCGGAGTCCAACTACATTTGACCTTGCAGGTTTCTCCCACACCCTAATCTACGGAAACGGTTCATGGACTCTGTTGGCGATTCTTCTGGTCGTGATGGTTGGAAATTTCTGGGAGCGTCGTCGCGGCACGTTCGCGTTGGGCTCGCTGATAATTATCTGGACCGCCTGTCCGCTCCTGGCTGGAAGATTTGAACCAGAATTCGCAACGGCCTCGGTAATGCGCTGGTCTGTAGCGATCTTTCTGGTCGTCGTTTCGGTGGCGTTCTGGCGATTCCCGCGGCATGGACAAAATGGACAAGCTGGACAGAGTGGGCGGGCTGCAACGATTCGTGCCGTCTTGCTTTTCATCACGCTCGTGCCGCTGTTTATGCTGACACTGTCCGTGGTTGTGGACGACATTAACTACGTTCCCGCGCGTGGCCCGCAAGCTGGAATCTTTCTCACGATGGGCGCCGTTGCATTGTATGGCTTCCCGTTGATCTTCGCGGCGGCGGCTTTGGCAATTCACGCGGTGCACAAGCGATCGCCGGCGTTTGCCTTCGCCGCCGGTCTCGTCGTCAACGTCACCGTTAATGTCGTCCATCTGGTTTCAGTCACCGCGCACAACGGCTTGATGACGCGAACCGTCCTCGCAAACTCACTGCAATTGAATGCGATAGCCACAGCGAGCGTCGCTTTAGTATGGATGGCTACTCGCAATTGGTGGATGCAATCAATCGATTCATTTGGATCTTTTCCCCCTCTCCCATTGGGAGAGGGTCGGGGTGAGGGCTTAGCGATGGGCCCCAAAACTAATATTGACTCTTCTCACCTCAGCGGACCCGAGAACGTTAGAAGAGAGGAGTTCCGTTCATCGTCCCTCAGCTACGCCCCTCTGCCCAGCCCTCTCCCAAAGGGAGAGGGAGTTATCGCGCGCAAGGAAAGGCTCTTGCTGAGGATTCAAAAGTTGATTGCGATCTCTTTCGTCGTACTCTTTATCGTCCCCGTTGCGCTGCATTTGATTGCGCTTCCTTATCGAGTTGGTCGAGCAACCTTTGCGGCGGGAAGTTTTGGCGGCTGGCTCGCATTGTCTATGACAATCGCAGTGCTGATTGCTTTTGACAAAGTCTTCCGAAAACCTATCAGCGTCGCAATTCTCTGTTCGTCCTTGCTCGGTTTTAGTTCGCTGGCGGCTTTCGGTATGGCCCGTTTCGGAGTCGCCCGATGGGCGGGACTGCATGTGCTTGTTGGGGCGTTCATTTTGATCGCCTGGCTGCTCCTGCTCGCCAGAGACTTGCCGAAAAACCGAGCAATTGCGCGATTGTGTTTACGCATGGGCCTGACTTTCAATGACGATTGGCAATGGGACGGCGATCTGTCCGCTACCATCGTCGGTGCTATCGTGGTGTTGATCGCGCTGCGCGGTCCGTTCGTCGATCCGCTTGGCGCATGGTGGTCCATCGGCGCGCTGCTTGCGATGAGCGCCCTCGCAGCCTCGCTCAACTGGCTGACACACAAACGCGCTTATCTCTATGCCGCGGGCATTTTGCTCAATGCCTCAGTTTCGATCTGGTTGATTAAGTACTATGGCGTTCAAGGCAGTGGTAGAACGTTCATCGAAGCGAATGTGATCGCCCTTTGCGTGGGCGGTGTTGTTTGGCTTTGGTTTGAACTGCGCGCGCGACGGTTCGCCCCACGGCTGAATTCATTCACTGCTGCTTCGTTTCATAATCTCGCGGCGCTGTTGTCGCTGCTGGCAATGGGAAGTGTTGTCGCACTCGATCTCAATGAAGACCTGGCGCGCGTTCATCAATCATTCAACCCGGCGCTCGATTGGCTCGCGCTGGTTTTGCTGGCCCTGTTGATGGCGGCGTGCCTTTGGGATCGTGAAGCGAAGTATGCCGTCGCCGGACTTTATCTAATTGGGCTGATAAACGCCGGAATGCTTCTGCATCATCTGAATCTGACTCCGCGTCATTTAACTTGGTCGCTGACGATGGCCGGTGCGATACATGCTCTTGTCGCCGCGCTCATCTGGCGTGCCCGCGAACCCGTCATCGCAGGCGCGAAGCGTTTGCAGATTCCACCGCGCCTCGACGCCAACCTCGGCGAGCTTGAATGGTTAAGCTTTCTCAACAGTCTTTTGGTCGCGGTCGTTGTCTTGGTCGCCTTTTGGATCGACTTGCGCTTCTTCGAGTCGACTTTGCGCGCCTCGGCGTCAGTTGCAGTCATGGCCCAGACACTGACCTTCGGCCTCATGGCCCAGGGAAAGCGGCGAGTGAAATGGCAACGCGCGGCGATTTCAGTGCTTTTGCTGGGCGGTGTTTTCCTGGGCTGGTCCGCTTTGACGCCGGGAGCCAGCGGCACCTGGCTGAATCGCGCCGTGATCTTAATGACCGTGATGTTCGCTGCGGTCGCATTGTTTGGCGCCGAGCTTGATAAGTTGATCGAACGCGAACCCGATTGGACGAAAGCTTTTCGCGATTGCGTTCCCGCAATGACTATCGCCGGCATCGTCTCCCTCGGTTTCGTGCTTTGCACTGAAGTTTATTATCAGATCGAGTTTGGCGCCGTGCGGATCAAACCACTAGCGTTGGCAACCGTGGCCCTTGCGCTCGCCGGCGCCGCGACTGTCTGCGTTCTCTTTGCCCTTTCACCCAAACACGATCCGTTGAGTCTCTCCGAAAATCGTCGTCATCGCTACGTTTACGTCGCCGAGGCTTTGCTGGCTTTGCTGTTCATGCACATTCGTCTCACGATGCCTTGGCTGTTCACCGGATTCTTCGAACGTTACTGGCCTCTCGTCGTCGTAGGAATCGCTTATGTAGGAGTAGGCATCAGCGAGCTGCTGCGTCGCCGCGAAGTAATGGTACTCGCCAAGCCGATTGAACGCACTGGAGCGTTGTTACCTTTGCTGCCGGTGATGGGTTTCTGGATCGCCGCGTCGCAGATTGATTACTCGCTGTTGCTGTTTGTCGTCGGCGGATTATACGGCTTGCTTTCGATTCTGCGAAGCTCGTTTATATTCGGCCTGCTGGCCGCGCTGGCGGGCAATGGTGGCTTGTGGTACCTGCTGCATCACACGACTGATTATCAATTTTGGCAGCATCCGCAATTGTGGTTAATCCCGATGGCGATTTCAGTACTGATTGCCGCGCACCTCAATCGGAAGGATTTTTCGGAAGCGCAGATGACCGCGGTTCGCTATCTGACGCTGGCGGTGATTTACGTTTCTTCGACCGCGGACATCTTCATGAACGGCGTGGCGCATTCACCCTGGCTGCCTTTGATCCTGGCGGGTTTATCGGTGGCCGGCGTGTTTGCCGGGATGATCTTTCGCATCCGGGCATTTCTATTGCTGGGCTCGACCTTTCTGGTGTTAGCGATCGCGACCATGATCAATTACGCCTCAGTCAACTTTGGCTGGACCTGGCTCTGGTACGTCGCGGGCATCGTTACGGGAGCGCTGATCATTGCCACGTTTGCGGTGTTTGAGAAGAAACGAGCCGACGTCCTGCGTGTGGTCGATGGACTGAAAGACTGGCAGCGATGAGCGGCGGACTAAGGATGCGTCATTTCTTCGGGCTTCACCAATTCATCGAACTTCTCGCCCGTCAATAATCCCAATTCGATCGCCGACTCACGCAGCGAGATCCCTTTCTTATGCGCGTTCTTGGCAATCTTTGCCGAGTTGTCGTAGCCGATGTGCGGATTCAAAGCGGTCACCAGCATGAGCGAGTCCCGCAAATGGTGCTCGATCTGTTCGCGATTGACGCCCAGGCCGGCGATGCAGTACTCGACAAAGCCGTGACACGCGTCGTGAATCAGACGAATCGAGTGCAGCAGATTGTGAATCATCACCGGCTTGAAGACATTCAATTCAAAGTTGCCCTGCGAGCCCGCGAAGCCAATCGCCGCATCATTGCCCATCACTTGCACCGCGACCATTGTCATAGCTT
>WNGL01004181.1_pt1 | contig 18248 bp, 15 predicted proteins | sample 5400591 | NCBI WGS metagenome assembly WNGL01 (sample SAMN13153377, study PRJNA577476) | soil metagenome | isolation source: 80 cm soil or saprolite under Garry oak tree replicate 1 | place: USA:California | collected 2016-06-15 | reverse complement strand
GTGCTTCAGGCTGCGCGTTCGAGACTAGAACGCGTACCGCATGCCGAGACCGTACGACTCCGGATCGGAGCCGGGGACCAAGTTAGCGTTCGCGACGACGGCCGGCGCGCCCGAGAGCGTGCCGCCCGCGCCCGGCACGTACGTCGCGCCCTGGTCGTTCGCGATGCGGTTCCAGAACAGGTACACCTGCGTCGACGACGCGAGGTAGTACGCGTAGCCGAGCGTGTACTGCTTGGCGTCGCGCCCGTCCACGATCGCGTCGCAGTTCTGCGCGAGAGCACCGGGGTTGTCGCTGAACTTGCAGGTGCCGCGGTCCGCCCAGATGAACTGCGCGCGGAACTCGTGGTCGCCGTACCGCTGCTTCGCGGAGAGCCGGACCGCCCGGCGCGTGTACGCCTGGAGGGTGTTCACCGTCGTGATGCGCGCCGTGTACTGCAGCTGCTCCCAGGTCGCGGCGAGGGTCAGCGGACCGACCGGCAGCGGGAGCTCGTAGCCGGCCGCGAGCCGCCAGGCCTGGTCACGGGAAGCGGCGGCGGCGTTGGCGGCGCCCGGGATGACCGCCGGGCCAGCCAGGTTCTGGAGGCTCCGGGAGTCACGGTGCTGCTCGTACCCCACGGCCAGGGAGAGCGGGCCCTGGTCGTAGTTCACCGCGGCGCCGAAGATCCACGGGTCGGTCTGGGTCGCAGCGCCGGTCGCGCCCGGGGTGCCGTGGTACCGGTTCGTCGCGTTCTCATCCACCGAGACCTGCGCGCGGGCGCCGAGCCCCATGATCTTCGGCGTCCAGTACGCGATGCTGTTGGTCGCGCGGAGGTCGAAGCCGTTGGCCTGGCCGGAGCGGGTCGTGTTGCCCGGGGAGCCGAGGATGTTGTTCGCACCGAAGGTGTCGGTCGAGCCGAACGGATCGTCCGCCTTCGTGCCGTAGTACAGGGCCTTGAACGGCGTATCCCAGTTCCCGAGGAACAGGGTGCCGTAGGTCGCGTTCGTCAGGCCGATGCGGCTGTTGCGCGTGCAGATCACGTCCCCGGCGGCCGGCACCACCCCGTCGAGCTTCGCGTTCGACTCGCACTGGTAGACGACGCCGAAGCCGCTGGCGACGTTCGCGGTGCCCTTGACGCCGATGTTCGTGGAGTCCGCGGAGACGGCCCAGCGGCTCTGGATGTTCTGCTCCTGCCCGCCGATCGTCGCGACGGGCGCGCCGACGGTGCCAATCCGCTGCAGGTTGAGGTTGAGCGTGCCGTAGATCTGGTAGAGCGGCGGCTTGTCGGCCGCGGGGGCCGCAGCCTGCTGCGCCAGGGCGGCGAGCGGGAGGGACATGGCCAGGACTGCGATGAGCTTCTTCAGAGACGTCATGCGGGTCCTCGCGTAGAGCTAGCTGTCGCGTTCGCGGGTAGGTCCGGGCATGCCAGGGTAAGAAAAGCCCGGACGGGTTGGGCTAACTGTCTACCATACGCTTGCCTGGCGGACGCAAAAAAAAGCCGGGTTGGGCGCAAAACGCGCACCCATTCGGGGGTGCGGCCAAAGTCAAAACGCCTTGGAATTGCAGCAGCTTGGCCTGGAACCGCATTTGGACGGCGTCACATCAAAGACGCAAAAACTCCGCGGCCGCGTCACGGCCATGTCACGTCAACGCCGCAGAATCACTACCGTCACCGCGTCCCCTCCCTCGTGCCGGTCGCCGGGCCGGAAGCTGCCGACATACGGCGATGCCGAGAGGTGATCCCGGAGCGCCTGCTTCAAGGCCCCTGTCCCGTGACCATGGAGGATGGAGCACTCGGCCTCGCCCTCGGAGTACCGGGTGTCGAGGAAGCGCTCGACCTCCCGCAGGAGCTCCTCCACCCGGAGCCCGCGGACGTCGAGCCGCCGCTCCGGGGAGCGCGGCGCGTCGGGCCGGGCCTCGTCCGCGGCTGCGAGCCGCTCCGAGCGGGACCGCCCGAGCGAGGCCTCCTTCGCCTTGCCGCGGAGCGGCAGGAGATCGGCGACGGGCCTCCGGATCTTGAGCGAACCCGCGCGGATGAGCGCGATCCTGCCGTCCACCTCGATGACCTCCCCCTCCTGTCCGAGAGTAATGATTCGGACGCGGAGCCCCGGCACGATCTCGCCCCCCGGAACGGCCTCCGGCCCCGCCTCGGCTCGCGCCTTCGCGGTGCTCGCGGCCCCCGCGACCGTGGACCGCCAGGCCTCGAGCTTCTTCTGCGCCTCGGCGGCCGACTTCACCGACGGCTTCGCCTGGAGCTCCGCGAGCAGGGCCGCGACCTCGTCCCGCGCGGCGTCGAGCTCGTCCGCGAGCGCCGCCCCCATCTTCGCCGCCGCCTCGCGCTCCGCCCTCCGCGCCGCCTCCTCCGCCCCGTGGGCCCGGGCCTCCGCCTTCCGCGCCGCGTCGCGCGCCGCCTCCGACGCGCTCCGCTCCTTCTGGAGCCGCGCCCGCTCCTCCTCGAGCGAGCGGAGCGCCTGACCGAGCGCCCCGCCTTGGCCGCCGAGCGCGGCCCGGGCGCGGTCGACGACCGCCATCGGCAGCCCGAGCCGCGCCGCGACCTCGATCGCGGAGGAGCTGCCCGGCGTGCCGAGGTGGAGCTGGTAGGTCGGGACGAGCCGCTCGGCGTCGAAGCCGACGCGGGCGTTCGCGTAGCGCGGGTCGGTGAGGGCGAGCGCCTTCAGCTCGTCGAGGTGGGTCGTCACGAGCACGGTCGCGCCCCGCTCGACGAGCGCCTCGAGGATCGCGGCGGCGAGCGCCGCGCCCTCGCGCGGGTCGGTGTCCGCGGCGATCTCGTCCACGAGGACGAGCGAGCCCGGGATCGCGCCGCCGAGCATCTCCTTCACCGCGGCGAGGTGCGCCGTGAAGGTGGAGAGGTCCTTCGCGAGGTCGCCGCGCTCGTCCACCGCGGCCTGCACCTCGAGGTAGAGGGGCAGCCGCGAGCCGGCCGCGGCCGCGACCGGGAGGCCGGCCCGGAGCATCAGCGCCGAGAGCCCCACCGCGGTGATGGCGACCGTCTTCCCGCCGCCGTTCGGCCCCGAGACGATGAGCGCGCGCCCCGGCGGCGAGAGCCGGACGTGGCTCGCGATCACCTTCTTGCCCTGCAGGACCAGGATCGGGTGGCGGAGCGAGAGGAGCTCGAACCCGTCCACCGCCGGCCCGACCTCGGGGGCGTGCGCGTCGAGGTCCGAGCCGAGCCGGGCGGAGGCCTCGAGGACGTCGAGCGCGCCGAGCGCGGCGAGGTCCCCCTCGAGGCGGGGCGCCTCGCGCGCGAGGGCCTCGGAGAGCTCGCGCAGGATCCGCTGCTCCTCCTCGGCCGCGACCGCGTTCGCGATCGAGAGCTCGTTCCCGAGCTCGACCATCCCCTCCGGCTCGACGAAGAGGGTCTGCCCCGACTGCGACGCATTGTGGACGATGCCCGGCATCGCCGAGCGCGAGGAGGCGAGGACCGGGAGGACGTACCGCTCGTTCCGGATCGTGAAGTAGCGGTCGCGGAGGTGGCGCTCCAGCTCCGGGTTCGCGAGGTAGCCCTCGACCTGGACCTTGAGGGCCCGGTGCAGCCCGCGGCCCCGCTCGCGCGCCTGCGCCAGCTCCGGGCTCGCCCGCTCGGAGATCGTGCCGGACGGCTCGATGGCGTGCTCGATCCGGTCGGCGAGCGCGGCGCTCTCCCCGAGGGGCTCCGCGATCGCCCACAGGCGCGGCGCCTCCACGGCGCGGGACCGGAGCGCCGCGCGGGTGCGGGCGGCGGCCCGGACGAGCGCGGCGACCTCGCGGAGCGCGAGCGGCTCGAGGACGCCGCCGCGGGCGGCGCGATCGACGAGCGGCTCGACCTCGCCGACGCCGCCGAGCGGAAGCGCGACGGCCGCCTCGGAGAGCGCGCGGGCCTCGGCGACCCGGGCGAGGGCCTCGCGGGCATCGCCGGCGGTGGGCTGGAACGGGAGGTCGAGGGCGCGCCGCCGACCCGTCGGCGTCCGGCAGCGCGCCGAGAGGGCTTCGAGCACGAGAGGCCAGCCGAGCTCGGTCCGGGTGCGGTCCGCCGCCATGGGCGGGACGATGTACCGGTTCGCGAGATGACGCGCCACCTGGACCTGGACCTGGACTTGGACTTGGACTTGGAGTTGGACCAGGTCGAGGTCGAGGTCGAGGTCGAGGTCCACGTCCACGTCCACGTCCACGTCCACGTCCACGTTCACGTCACATCGGAATTCCGTCCGGCTATCATCCGCCCCGTGAAACGGCTCCTCGCCCTCGCGGCGCTCGCTCCCCTCCTCGCGTCCTGCGCGGGTGCGCCGCCTGCGCCGCCGCCAGCCCCCGCCGCGGCTCCGATCGCGCCCCGGACGGACGTGCTCGTCGCCCGCGCGCGGGCGCTCCGCGCCGAGGGCGACGTCGAGGGGGCGCGGTCGCGGCTCGAGACGGCCCTCCGGAACGCGCCGCTGGACGACGACGCCCGGCTCGAGCTCGCGGACCTCCTCGTCTCGCAGGGCGAGGAGCTCGCGCGCGCCGAGGAGCTCCTCCTGACGGTGCCCAGCTCCGTCCGGCTGCACCTCTTGCGCGCCCGGCTCGCGGAGGCCCGCCGGGACGACGCGCTCGCCGCCGCCGAGTACGGCGCCGTCCTCGCGGCACAGGACGATCCCGACGCGAGGCTCCGGCGCGCGCTCGCCCTCGAGCGGCTCGGGCGGGGGGAGGAGGCGCTCGCAGAGCTCGAGCGGGTCCGGGTCGCGCGTCCGGACGACGCGATCGTCCGCGCCCAGCTCGCCGAGGGGTACGAGGCGGCGCGGCGCCTCGGGGAGGCGGAGACCGAGTACCGCTTCCTCGCGGAGCAGCAGCCCGGGCGCGCCACGGGCTGGGAGCGGCTCGCGCGGTTCTACGAGCGGACGGGGCGAGAGCGGGACGCGCGGGCGGCGCACGAGAAGGCGAAGGCCGCCGGCCAGAGGCCCGAGCGGACCCTGCGGCCGCTTCCCCGTTCGAGGAACTAGCTCGTGCGAGCCCCCGTCTCGGGCGCCGCGCCGGCCGGGGCACGGCGGCCGACCCGATCGAGCAGCCACGAGACGGCGAACGCCCGCGGGATCCCAGCGAGGAGGCTCCCTGCGACGACCCCCGCGGGCGGCGAGAGGTAGACGAGCGACATGAGCCCGCCCGAGAACATCCACAGCGCGGAGAGCGCGATCCCGAGCTTCAGCACGCGCCGGTCGAGCTCGTCGAACGCCGCAGCGAAGAGCCCCGAGATGACCCCGTTCACCCCTGCGGAGATCACCGCGACCACGATCAGGATCGACGTGCGGTCGAGGTTCAGGACGTCCCGGAAGGCCTCGCTCGCGTAGTCGAGCAGCAGGTAGGGGGGCGTCGTCCAGAGCAGCCGGCTCGAGATGCCGTCGAACGCGAGGTGCGCCGCGCCCGCGAGGGCCGTCGCGACGAAGACCCGGGTCCGCGTCGCCTCTCCGTCCATGCTCGTCGTGTAGCAGGAGTCGGGGCGCTCCCGCCACCGGCGCCGGGGGAACACGAGAGGGAGCCATGCCGTGCCGCGGGGGCGGTGTCTAGATTCGACCCGGAGGTTCTCGCCCGTGCCGTATCCCGGTCCCCCCGCCACACGCGGCCACCTCAAGCTGGCCGGCTCGCCCCCGGAGCGGCGCAAGGTCTCCGAGAGCCGCGCCCTCCTGCGCGCGCGCTCCGTCGCGGCCGCGATCGTGCTCGCGGCGCTCACCGTCTTCGCCTGGGTGGTCGCCGCGCTCGCGCTGCTCCCCGTCGCCTGGCGCCGCGCGCCGGTCGGCGTGCGGCTGCGCCCGCTCCGTCCGCGCGAGGCGCGCGTCATCCCGTTCGAGCGGCGCCGCGATCGCGAGCAGGCGCTGCCGCGCTGATCCGCCGTGCGCATCGGCGTCGTCACCGAGGACTACTTCCCGAGCTGGGGTGCGGTGGCCGAGCACGTCCACGGGTTCGCGCGCGAGGCGCGCCGGCTCGGGCACGTCGTGAAGATCATCACCGGCGAGGTGTCGGGGGCGGGCCGCACGGACGAGGATCGGGCCGACGACGTCATCCGGATCGGGGCGGCGCGCCCCCTCCTGCGGGACGGCTCGGTCGGTCGGGTCACCTCCGGCGCGGGGGCGGCGCTCCGCGACGTGCTCGCCCGCGAGCGGCTCGACGTCCTCCACGTCCACGCGCCGCTCACCCCCGTCCTCCCGCTCCTCGCGCTCCATCACGCGCGCGTGCCGGTGGTCGGGGCGTTCCACGCGCACGCGCGGCCGGGACTCCTGCTCCGGCTCGCGCCCGCCGCGCGGCAGCGCTACCTCGACCGGCTCGACGCGGCCGTGGCGGTGTCGCCCGCCTGCCTCGCGCCGCTCGGGAACCGGCGCCCCCCGGACGTGCGGTTCATCCCCGGCGGCGTGGACCTCGAGCGGTTCTCGCGGGGGCGGCGACTGCGCCGCTTCGACGACGGCAAGCTGAACGTCCTCTTCGCCGGACGGATCGAGCGGCGGAACGGCCTCGACGTCCTCCTCGCCGGGTTCCACCGCGCGTGGAAGCAGATCGAGGCGCGGCTGCTCGTCGTCGGCGACGGCCCCCGGCTCGCGGGCGCGAAGGCGCGCCTGCCTGCCGAGCTCGAGGAGGACGTGATCTTCGCCGGCCCCGCCGGCGAGGAGCGGGCGGACTGGTTCGCGGCGGCGGACGTGTTCTGCGCGCCGTCGCAGGAGCCGAGCGAGGGCCAGACGCTGCTCGAGGCGATGGCCTCGGGAAAGCCGGTGCTCGCCTCCGACGTGGAGGGCTACCGGGACGTGCTCTCGCACGGGCGCGAGGGCGAGCTGCTCGCGCCCGACGACCCGGGCGCCTGGGCGCGCGCGCTCGTCCGCATCTCGCGCGAGCCGGTGCGGGTCGCGGCGTACGGGGAGCGGGGCCGCCTGACGGCGCAGCGCCACGCGTGGCCCGCGGTCGCGCACGAGCTCCTCGGCCTGTACCGCTCGATCGGCGTGCGCGGATAGGGGGAAGCGAGGTACAAGGGGAGCCCACCCGACCGGGAGGGCAGGATGAGGCTCGCTTCCACCATCGCGCTCGCGCTCCTCGCCGCCTGCGCGACCTCCGGCCGCAGCGGTCGAGGCGACGGGCGGCCGCGGCCGGATCTCGTGCCGGTGGCGCGCGCGATGGTGTCGATCGACGGGCTGGTGGAGCGCGGCGGCGAGGAGCTGATGCTGGAACGCCAGGTCCGCACGGTCGCCGCCGACTCCGCGCCGAGCGACGCGGTGGCCCGCTTCCTCGCGGTCTACGCCCAGCCCCACGGCGAGGATCGCTGGGCCGGGTTCTACCGGCTCGCGAAGGACCTTCCGGACCACGCCCTCGGCCAGGTCGGGATGGCGAGCGTCTACGTGGAGTGGAAGGTGCTCGACCAGGCCGACAAGGCGGTCGTCCTCGCGCTCGAGGTCGAGCCCGACAACTGGCTCGCCGTGCTCTTCCGCGCCCAGTCGTTCGAGCGGAAGGAGAAGTACGACTTCGCGGCGACGGACTACCGGACCGTGCTCTCGGCGGATCCGCAGAACGCCGAGGCGCACATGGGCCTCGCCCGCGTGGCGAAGGTCCGGGGCGACGCGCCGAAGGCGAGGCAGGAGGCGAACGCGGCGCTCGCGTCCGCGCCCGGGCACGTCGGGGCGCTCTCGCTCCTCGCCGACCTCGCGGTCGCCGACGGGGCCGCCGCGGAGGCCGCGAGCCTGTGGCAGCAGGTGGTGGACGCGAGCCCGCGCAACCGCAAGGCCCGCCTCACCGTCGCCGCGCTCTACCGCAAGGCGGGCAGGCCGGACCTCGCCCGCGACCAGCTCAAGGCCGCCGCGACGCTGAAGGAGGACGCGGAGGTGCTCTCGCTCCTCGCCGAGGCCGCGCGCGCCGCGAACGACGTGCGGACCGAGATCGAGGCGGTCGAGCGGCTCTCCGGCCTCGATCCCTCCTCGGCGGAGTGGGCGAAGATCGGCCACATGCGGCTCGGCTACCAGGACTGGGACGGCGCCGAGAAGGCGTTCCGGAGCGCGCTCCAGCGCAACCCGCGCGACCCCTCCGCGAACCACGGCCTCGGGAAGATCCAGCTGCAGCGGGGCGACGTCGAGCAGGCGATCGAGGCGCTGCGGATCTCCGGCGAGGACGGCAAGGCGGACCTCCTCGCGCTCGAGAAGCGGCTCAACCTCGACCGGGTCTCGCGCCCCGACGTCGGCCAGCTCCAGCGTGCGGTCCAGGCGCTCGTCGACCGCACCTTCCGCGTGCGCGCCGCGTCCTTGCCGACGCTCTCCGGCGACCTCAAGGTCCGCGTGACCGTGACGCCGGCGGGCGAGGCGAAGGAGGTCGAGGTCCTCGAGGACACCGTCCACGACCCCGACGTCCGGGCCTGCGCCTACTGGAACCTCCGCGATGCGACGTACCCGCAGAACAAGCCGGGCCGCTTCACGTTCGCGTTCTCGTTCACGAAACGCTGAGCGTCGTCCCCCGCGCGCCGTCGTCCCCGGCCTCGAGGTCCTCGCGGCGCGGCGCTTCCGGCCGCTCGCCGGACGCACGGTCGGGCTCGTCTGCAACCCGACCGCGGTCACGCGCCGGCTCGTCCACGCCGCGGACCTCCTCGCGGCCGGCCCGCGCGTCCGGCTCGCCGCGCTCTTCGGCCCGGAGCACGGCGTCCGCGGCGACGCGCAGTACATGGCGGCCGTCGGCGGCGAGCGCGACCCGCGCACCGGGCTCCCCGTCCACTCGCTCTACGGGGCGACGCGGGCGTCGCTCACGCCGCGCCCGGACCAGCTCGAGGGGCTCGACCTGCTCGTGTTCGACGTCCAGGACGTGGGGGCGCGCTACTACACGTACCAGGCGACGATGCTCCTCTGCATGGAGGCGGCGGCCGAGGCGGGGATCGGCTTCGTCGTCCTCGACCGGCCGAACCCGATCGGCGGCGTGCTCGTCGAGGGGCCCGCGCTCCGCCCGGGCTTCGAGAGCTTCTGCGGGCTCCACGACCTCGCGGTGCGCCACGGCCTCACCGTCGGCGAGCTCGCGCTCCTCTTCCGCGCGGAGCGGAAGCTCGACCTCGAGCTCGAGCTCGTGCCGTGCGAGGGCTGGCGGCGCGGCGCGTCCTTCCGCGAGACGGGCCTGCCGTGGGTGTTCCCGTCGCCGAACATGCCGACGCCGGAGACCGCGCTCGTCTATCCGGGGATGTGCCTGCTCGAGGGGACGAACCTCTCGGAGGGGCGGGGGACGACCCGGCCCTTCGAGCTGTTCGGCGCGCCGTGGCTCGACGGCCAGCGGCTCGCCGACGACCTCGCGCGCGAGCGGCTCCCCGGCGTCCGCTTCCGGCCCGCGTCCTTCGTGCCGACCTGGGACAAGCACGCGGGGGTCCGCTGCCACGGCGTCGAGCTGCACGTCTTCGACGCGCGCCGGTTCCGGCCGTTCCGCGCCGGGCTCGCGGCGGTGCTGCACGCGCGGCGGCAGGACCCGGCGCGCTTCGCCTGGCGCGCCGAGCCGTACGAGTTCGTCGGCGACGTGCCCGCCTTCGACCTGCTCTGCGGGTCGGCGCGCGAGCGGACCGCCCTCGAGGCGGGCGCGACGCTCCGAGAGCTCGCGGCGCACATCGTGCCCGAGGAGCGCACGTTCACCCGACGCCGGGCGCCTTATCTCCGCTACGCCGAGTGAGGTACGCTCCGGCCGCTCCGGAGACCCCTTGCGGATCGGACTCGCCAGCGACAGCCACGGGAACCTCCCCGCGCTCGAGCGGGCGCTGGAGCTCTTCCGGCGCTGCCGGGTGGACCGCGTCTTCTTCCTCGGCGGGCGCGTTGCGGACGTGGACGCGGTGCTCGCGCGGCGGTCGGTCGGCTCGCGCGAGGCGCCGGTCCCCCGCACCGACGCCGAGTTCCTCTCCGCGGTGCGCGGCGCGCTCGCGCGGCAGGAGGCGGCGCCCGCGACGGATCCGCTCGACGGTCGGATCGTCCGGGTGGCGAGCCGCGCCTGCCCCGAGTACGAGACCGGGAGGGTGCCGCGGAAGCAGGTCGATCTCCTGGAGGGGCACATCGCGACCGTCGTGCACGACAAGTCGGAGCTCGATCGCGACGACATCGCGAACTCCGCGCTGCTCTTCCACGGGAACGCGGTCGCGCCCGCTCTCGTGCAGATCGGGCCGCGCTGCTTCGTCACCCCCGGTCACCTGCGCGCGCCGGCGCCGGAGGGGCGCCCCGCGACCTTCTGCCTCGTGGAGGTCGCGGCGCGCGAGGTCGTGCTCACCGTCTTCAGCGACGAGTCGGTCGAGCAGAGGCAGGACCGCGTGCTGATCGGGTCCTCCGGGAAGATGTCGGTGCGCTGATGGCGGGCGGCGCGGGAGCGACGGGGTCGGGCGCGCGCCGCCGGGCGGTCGCGCTCCTCGGCGGGTCCTTCAACCCTCCCCACGTCGCCCACCTCATGGCGGCCTACTGGATGCTCGCGACGCAGGAGGTCCGGGAGGTGTGGCTCCTCCCGTCCTTCCTTCATCCGTTCGGGAAGGAGCTCGCGCCGTTCGAGGACCGCGTCCGGATGTGCGAGCTCGCCGCGCGCGGCGTGCGCGGCGTCGCGGTCTGCACCGCGGAGCGCGAGCTCGCCGGCGACCCGCTCGTCGGGAAGACGGCCCGCACCCTCGAGCACCTCGTCGCGAAGCACCCGGACACGGACTTCGTCCTCGTCGTCGGCGCCGACATCCTGCCCGACACGCCCACGTGGTACCGGTGGGACCGGGTGAACGCGCTCGCGCGCGTGGTGGTGGTCGGGCGCGAGGGGTTCCCGCCGGTGCCGGGGGCGCCGAGCTTCCCGGCGATCTCGTCGACGGAGATCCGCGCGCGGATCGCGCGCGGCGAGGACGTCTCCGCGCTCGTGCCGCGGCACGTCCGTGAGTACGTCGCGGAGAAGGGGCTGTACCGGTAGTCACGTCCCCTCCGACGTGGACGTGGACGTGAACGTGAACGGCCGCTGACGCCGAGCCGCTCGCCAGTGCTACGCTGGGCGCCAATGCACCGCGCCGCCCTCACCACGGCCCTGTTCCTCGCCGCGCTCGCGCCCGCCCCCGCGCACGCCGGCAAGTACCGCACCTTCCAGCACGAGCGGTTCACGCTGCGAATGCCAGGCGGGTGGTTCGTCGCGGACTGGAGGCCGGGGCCCAACGGCCGCCGCGCGGTCCCCGCGAAGAAGCCGAAGGCCGCGGCGACGGCGCGGATCGTGGTCGTCGCCGACCACCGCGGGAACTACCTCTCGATCTTCGTGGACCACGTGAACGACGTCGAGCTCGACGCGGTCTGGACCGTGCGGGCGGGGCCCGACGGCGCGACGGTCGAGCTCGGCGGCGAGGGGAAGATGTGCGAGCGCGGGAGCCGCTCGCCGACGCAGGGGCCCTGCTCCCAGGGCAACCGGACGCTCGAGATCGGGACGCTCCCGTCGCTGAAGCTCGAGGGGCACGCCTTCGCGTTCGAGTTCGGGAACACGGAGAAGGAGGTCGGGGTGAACCTCGACACCTTCCGCTGGCTTCTGCAGGGCTTCCGGGCGCGGTGAGCGCTACCCGCGCGGCGCCGCCTCCGCCACCTTCCGGCGCTTCCAGGCGTCGATCGCCGCGCGGATGCGCGGGACCGCGTCCCGCGCCGCGACGATGCCGGCGTCCATCGCCTCCTTGCGGCGGCCGAAGTCGAGCATCGCGATCCCGCCCACCTTCGGCTGCACGAGCACGTCCGCGGTCGTGCGCAGGTGCGCGGAGTTCACCTCGAACATGATGTTCGTGGACTGGAGGAGCACGTCGACGAGGTTCTTGATCCGCGTGTTCCCGACGTCCTCGCTGATGTCCACCGCCACGACGAGGTCGGCGCCCTTCGCGCGCGCGACGTCGATGGGGATGTTGTCCACGACGCCGCCGTCCACGAGGAGCTTCCCGTCGAGGAGCACCGGCTCGAAGACGCCGGGGATCGCCGACGAGGCGTGGACCGCGCGCGCCACCGACCCCTTGTCGAGGACGACCCGCGTCCCCCAGTTGAGGTCGGTCGCGACCGCGGCAAACGGGAGCGGGAGCTCCTCGATGTTGGGCCTCTTCATCTTCGCCCGGACGAACGCCTCGAGCTTCTCGCCCTTCGCGAGCCCCATCCCGAGCACCGCGTTCCAGACGCCGAAGTCGAAGAGGTCCTCCTGCTTCAGCTGGAACGCCTCCCACTCGAGCTCGAACCCGTTGCGCGAGCTCGCGTAGAGCGCGCCGATGAGGCTCCCGACGCTCGTCCCCACCACGAGGTCCACCGGGATCCGCTCCTGCTCGAGCACGCGGATGACGCCGACGTGGGCGAAGCCGCGGGCGGCGCCACCCGACAGGACGAGGGCCACCTTCGGCTCCGGGATCGGGGCCGAAGGCGGCGGCGCGACCGGGGGAGGCGCGGCGACCGGTACCGTCACGGGCACCGTCACGCAGGACGAGGCGAGGAGGGCGAGCGCGGCGACTCGCCGCATGACGGGAGCCTTCTTCACCCGACCGAGAGTAATTCGGATCGCTCCGGGCGAGAAGCCTGCCGGCGTCGAGATCAGTCGAAAAATTGACCGGTTAACACCGATATCGGATCGTCGCCCCACGCATGCCCCAGGTCATCGAGTCGATGGAGCTCGCGCAGGTCCTCGCGGAGGCGGCGGACATCGCGCAGAGCGTGAACCAGAAGCTCACGAGCGCGCACCAGCTCCTCGCCTTCTTCACCGTCCCGAACCGCGCCGAGATCCTCCTGCGCGAGCGCGGCGTAGACGAGGATCGGATCCTCGCGGCGATGACCGAGAAGCCGAAGGAGCCGGACGGCCTCGTGCGCGATCTCCGCGAACGCGCGAAGGAGCTCGCGGAGTCCTCCGGCTCGCACGACGTGGACTGCCTCCACCTCCTCATCGCGATGAGCCGCGTGCGCGCGAGCCTCGCGCACCAGCTCCTCTCGTCCTGCGGCCTCCAGCTCCCGACCCTGCGGAACGTCGCGCTGTCGTACTTCACCGGGCGCATGCCCCGGCGGCTGAAGGAGCTGCAGCCGGTGCAGGTCCGCCCGCCCCAGGGCGCCGCCGCCCCGTCGCGGACCCCGTCGCGGGCGCCCGCCGCGCCGCCGCGCTCCCCCGAGGACGTCGAGACGGAGATGGACTCGCTCCGGTCGCTCGACGACCAGCTCGAGAAGGCGATGGAGGAGCTCGAGGCGGCATCGGGCGTCGATCCCGTCGCGGCCGCGGCCGCGGCCGCGGCCGCGACCCCGGCCGCCACGCCGGTCTCGACCGCGACCCGGACCACGACCGCGCCTCGCGCTCCGCGGGTCGCGCGCTCCCCCCACGCCCTCGATCCCAGGGAGTTCCCCTGGCTGTCGCAGCTCGGCCGCAACCTCACCGAGCTCGCCGCCGCCGGCAAGCTCGACCCGCTCGTCGGGCGCGAGCGCGAGGTCGAGGAGGCGATCGACGTCCTCGGGAAGCGCCGCACGAACAACCCGCTCCTCGTCGGCGAGCCGGGCGTCGGCAAGACCGCCATCGTCGAGGGGATCGCGCAGAGGCTCCTCGCGGCCGCCTCGAGCCGGGTCGTCGTCGAGCTCGACATGGCGAGCGTCGTCGCGGGCACGCAGCTCCGGGGCTCCTTCTCCGAGAAGCTCATCGGCATCAAGGACGAGGTCCGCAAGGCGGCGGGGCGCGTCGTCGTCTTCATCGACGAGGTCCACACGGTGGTCGGGGCCGGCTCGACCGGCGAGGGGCCGCAGGACGCGGCGAACGAGCTCAAGGCCGCGCTCGCGCGGGGTGAGTTCCCCTGCATCGGCGCGACGACGCACGACGAGTTCCGCAAGCACATCGAGAAGGACCCGGCGCTCGAGCGCCGCTTCACGCCGGTGCTGGTGAGGGAGCCGTCGGTGCCGGACACGGTCACGATCCTCTCCGGGCTCGCGCCCCGCTACGAGAAGCACCACGCCGTCCGCTACGCGCCCGCGGCGCTCGAGGCGGCGGCGTCGCTCTCCGCGCGGTACGTCACCGACCGGTTCCTCCCGGACAAGGCGGTCGCGGTCCTCGACCTCGCCGGCTCGCGCGCGCGCCGCGCGGGGCTCGCGCAGGTGGGCGAGGCGGAGATCGCGCAGGTCGTCGCGAAGATGGCGGGCATCCCCGAGTCGCGCCTCCTCGCCTCCGACCGCGAGCGGATCGTCGCGCTCGAGGCGGCGCTCGGGGGACGCGTGATCGGCCACGCCGACGCGGTCTCGCGCGTCGCGCGGGTGCTGAAGCGCAACTTCGCCGGGTTCGCCTCGCGCCGGCCGATGGGGTCGTTCCTCTTCCTCGGGCCGACGGGCGTCGGGAAGACCGAGCTCGCCCGCGCCCTCGCCGACGCGCTCTTCGGGTCGAAGGACGCGCTCGTGCAGCTCGACATGAGCGAGTGCGCCGAGCAGACCGGCGTCGCGCGCCTCGTCGGCGCCGCGCCCGGCTATGTCGGCTACGGGGAGGGCGGGCAGCTCACCGACCGCGTCCGCCGCCGCCCGGCCTCGGTGGTCGTGCTCGACGAGATCGAGAAGGCGCACCGCGACGTGCAGATGCTGCTCCTCCAGGTGCTCGAGGAGGGTCGGCTCACCGACGGCCGCGGCCGGCAGGTGGACTTCTCGAACGCGGTCGTGGTCCTCACCTCGAACCTCGGCGCGGCCGAGGCGACGCGCGCGTCGTCCGGCGCGATGGGGTTCGGCGCGCAGGAGCGGGCGGCGCCGCGGGGCGAGCGCGTGCTCGACGCGGCGCGCGGCGCGGTCCCGCCGGAGCTCTGGAACCGGCTCGACGAGCGGGTCGTCTTCGAGCCGCTCTCGCGCGAGGACGTGGCGCGGATCGCGGGCCTCCTCCTCGCGGAGTCCTCGCGCCGGCTCGAGGGCGAGCGGAAGATCCGCTTCACCGCGACGGACGCCGCGGTCGCGCACCTCCTCGACCACGGCGGCTGGGATCCCGCGCTCGGCGCGCGCCCGATGCGGGGCGCGGTGCAGCGGCTCGTCGAGGCGCCGATCGCGGAGAAGATCCTCGCGGGCGAGTTCGGGCCGGGCGACGAGGTTCGGGTAGACGCCGAGTGCGGCTCGATCACCCTGCGTCCTGCGGTACGTTGACGCGTCCGATCGCTTGAGCGCGAAGCCTTCGCGCGCCTTCGGTGCAGGCGTTGCGCTCGGAGCGCCCCTGGGTCCCACGAACGAGGCTCGAAACACCCGTTTCACCGCGCTTTGCGGTGGTCGCTCGTCGCTCATCCGCGCCGGCTGTGGGAGGGACACATCGTTGAATCGCGGCCGGAAACGGGGAATATCGACCGAAGGGGGGGGGAAAGCGATGCGAATCATGAAGTGCCCGAACACCCAGGGCTGTCCGCTGTTCCCGCTGTTCAGGATGAAGTCGTCCCTCGGGGTCTGGCAGACCCACTACTGCGAGAACGCCTACGAGACCTGCGCACGCTACGTGATGTCGAAGAACGGCGTGCGGGTTCCGCCGAATCTCCTGCCGAACGGCCGCGAGCTGAACCTGCAGCCCATCCCGGATCCGGCGACGTAGCGATGTCGCCTAATCCCAAAGCCGGTCACTTAGCGGTGTCGGCCTCTCGAGGTCGCGCACATCGTGGTGCGGCTCCATCACGACGATCTCGTCGCCCGGACCGAACGCCGCCGAGGCGGGCCGGGGAAGGCGCCGTCCTCCTGCGCCGCGCAGGAGGACCGGGGGCCATGCCGGAGGCCCACGGGAGCGTTCGCCGTTAGCGGCCGGCCGCTAAGTGACCGGCATTGCGCCTAATCCAGCCCCCGCCCGTACAGCTCGTCCTCGTCGAGCCCGAGGAAGTGGCCGACCTCGTGGACGAGTGTCACGCGGATCTCCTCGGCGAGCTCCTCGCGGCTCCGGGCGAACCGCTCCAGGTTCTTCTGGAAGAGCACGATCGAGCTCGGCAGCTGTGCCGACGTCTCGATCGCGCCGCGCCCGAACCCGGCGCCGCGAAAGAGCCCGAGGATCGTCGGCGAGAGGGGAGGGTCGGCGCCGACGAGGTCGTCCATCGACGGCAGGTCCTCGACCGTGATCGCGACGTTCGCGAGGTGGCGCCGGACCGGCTCGGGGACGCCCGCGAGCGCCTTCTCCACCGCGGCGTCGAACGCGGGGCGCGACAGGGCGATCGGCCTCGGGAAGTCGTCGGGCGCGAGCTTCCGGGCCCGGTCGAAGCGGCGCCGCGCCTCCTTCTCGTCGCCGCGCCGCTCCGCCACGAGACCGAGGTGGTGTTGCACCCACGCGTCGTCCCGGTCGAGCGCCTCGGCGGAGCGGAGCGCCTCGCGCGCGTCGTCCCACCGGCAGAGCTCGTAGAGCGCGATGCCGCGCTCGAGCGCGACCTCCACCGCGTCGGGGAGCGCCTCCGCCGCCGCGTCGAGGCGCGCGAGCGCCTCGGCGGGCCGGCCGAGCTGGTTGAGCGCGGCCCCCTCGAGCCAGGCCGCCTCGCCGACGAGCGCGTCGTCCTCCGCCTTGCGCGCGAGCCTCGCCGCGCGCCGCGCGAGCTCGATCCCACGCGCGAGGTCCTCGTGGTCGCGCGCGTCGTCCGGCAGCCGGTTGACGTACAGGTCCGCCGCGCCGAGGAGGACCTCCACGTCGTCCTTCCCCGCCGCGAGCGCGCGGTCGTAGGCGAGGAGCGCCTCCTCGAGCCGGTCCTCCGCGAGGAGCGCCTCGGCCTCCTCGACGATCCGCTCCGCGTCCGCTCCGTCGTCCCGCCCGCGCACGCACGCGACGTAACGCGCGGGCGGGTCCCGCGTCAACGCGCGGCTTGACGGGGGGGAGGCGAGCCTTATGTTAGCGCCCGCCCAGGGCGACTGCCAGCGCAGCGGCCCGCCGAACCATCGAGATTTTAACGCGTTTTCAGAAAGGACGGTCCCATGGCTGCCAAGCAGATCCTGTTCAACCAGCCCGCGCGCGAGGCGATCCTCCGCGGGGTGCAGACCCTCGCCGAGGCCGTCGCGGTCACGCTCGGCCCGAAGGGGCGCAACGTCGTCCTCGAGAAGTCGTACGGGTCGCCCACGATCACCAAGGACGGCGTCACCGTCGCGAAGGAGATCGAGCTCGACTCGAAGTTCGAGAACATGGGCGCGCAGATGGTGAAGGAGGTCGCGTCGAAGACCTCCGACAAGGCCGGCGACGGCACAGGACATCGCGCAGGTCGGCACCATCTCCGCCAACGGCGACGAGACGATCGGTCACATCATCGCCGAGGCGATGAACAAGGTCGGCAAGGAGGGCGTCATCACCGTCGAGGAGGCGAAGGGCCTCGAGACGACGCTCGAGGTGGTCGAGGGCATGCAGTTCGACCGCGGCTACGTCTCCCCGTACTTCGTCACGAACCCCGACCGGATGGAGGTCGTGCTCGAGGACGCGTACCTCCTCCTCACCGAGCGGAAGATCTCCGCGATGGCCGACCTCGTGCCGGTGCTCGAGCAGGTCGCCCGGTCGGGCAAGCCGCTCCTCATCGTCGCCGAGGACATCGAGGCCGAGGCGCTCGCGACCCTCGTCGTGAACAAGCTCCGCGGCACGCTCCAGGTCTGCGCCGTGAAGGCGCCGGGCTTCGGCGACCGCCGCAAGGAGATGCTGCAGGACCTCGCGACGCTCACCGGCGGGAAGCTCATCGCCGAGGAGCTCGGCATCAAGCTCGAGCAGGTCACGCTCAAGGATCTCGGCCGCGCGAAGCGCGTCACCGTGGACAAGGAGAACACCGTCATCGTCGACGGCGCGGGCAAGAAGGCCGACATCGAGGCGCGCATCAAGCAGATGCGGGGCCAGGTCGAGGAGACGACCTCGGACTACGACCGCGAGAAGCTCCAGGAGCGGCTCGCGAAGCTCGTCGGCGGCGTCGCGGTGATCATGGTTGGCGCCGCGACCGAGACCGAGATGAAGGAGAAGAAGGCGCGCGTCGAGGACGCGCTCCACGCGACGCGCGCAGCGGTCGAGGAGGGGATCGTCCCGGGCGGCGGCGTCGCCTACCTTCGCTCCCTCGGGGCCGTGAAGCGGCTCTCCCTCCCGGACGGCGACCAGCGCTTCGGGGCGGAGATCGTCCGCCGCGCACTCGAGGGGCCGGCCCGGCGCATCGCCGAGAACGCCGGGACCGACGGCGCCGTGGTCATCGCGAAGATCCTGGAAGGGAAGGGCGCCTTCGGCTTCAACGCGGCGACCGAGAAGTTCGAGGACCTCGAGCGGGCGGGCGTCATCGACCCGACCAAGGTCTCCCGCACGGCGCTCCAGAACGCCGCGTCGGTCGCGGGCCTGCTCCTCACCACCGAGGCGATGGTCGCGGACCAGCCGAAGAAGAAGGCCGCCG
>WNGL01006352.1_pt1 | contig 18260 bp, 20 predicted proteins | sample 5400591 | NCBI WGS metagenome assembly WNGL01 (sample SAMN13153377, study PRJNA577476) | soil metagenome | isolation source: 80 cm soil or saprolite under Garry oak tree replicate 1 | place: USA:California | collected 2016-06-15 | reverse complement strand
GTCACGATCTTTGGCAATCTCGGCCGCAACATCTATCGTGGTCCGTTCCAACAGAACTGGGATTTCTCGCTGATCAAGAATTTCTCGATCACCGAGCGTCAGAGTCTGCGTTTCACGACGGACTTCTTCAACATCTGGAACCACGCGAATTTCGCCAATCCGGCAATCAACGACGTCGAAACCATCGGCGTCCCGAACAGTCCGTTCGGCAAGATTTTCTCCACCGTTGGAACTCCGCGCTTGATTCAATTCTCGCTGCGATATTCCTTCTAACCTTTTTATCAACGCAGTTTTTCGATGGGGCGCGACACGGATCGCGCCTCTTTTTCCTGTATTCTGCTTTCTCACGGCAAGGAGAACGCCGCATGTCCGACCCTCCACGAATCCCGTTACTCGAACGCGATGCTGCTTCGCACGATACGCAGAAAATCTACGACGCTCTCCTGGCAGCGCGAGGAGTCGTCCCGAATATGTTTAAAATTCTCGGCTACCGTCCGGAAATCGCGCAAGGTGTCGCGGGATTCTTGAAGCCCCTCCTCGCGGACGGCGCGTTGCCCGGCTATTACAAGGAACTCATCGCTGTTCGCGTGTCACAGCAACTGCACAGTACTTACGCCATCCGCGCACACAGCATCTCCGCGCGACAAAAAGGCGCTACCGAAGCACAAATCGAAGGTGTCGCGAATTTTGAAGCTGGCCCCTACTCCGAAAAAGAAAAACTCGGTTTCCGCTTGGCCGACCGTCTCCATCGCGGTCCGGACGCCGTTGACGACCTTTTTTATTCTTCACTTCAGTCTTCATTCGCCGATCCTGAACTCATCGAACTCTTTCTCACCGCGGCCGCGTTCGAAATGTTTCCGCGATTCATCGCGGGACTTCGTATTCCGGTCACTCCGCCGCCCGCCGCGAGCGCTTCAAAATGCTAAACTTCCATCCATGACTCAACGGCGAATCGCATCCCGTGTTTCACAACTGAATGGAGAAGGCGCGCTGGCGGTTTTTTCCCGTGCCAAGGAACTCGAGCGCCAGGGCCGCTCCATCATCCACCTCGAACTCGGAGAACCTGATTTTCATCCGGCTGCGCCCGTTGTCGATTCACTTCGCAACGCCGTGGCCGCCGGCCGCGACCGCTATTGCGCCACACGCGGCATTCCGGCGCTGCGCGAAGAGATTACGCACTATCTTGCGCGCACCAGAAAACTTTCGATTCGTCCCGAACAGGTTCTCGTTGCGCCCGGCTGCAAAATGGCCCTTTCCCTTGCCATGATGGCCCTCATCGAACCCGGCGATGAGGTTCTCTATCCCGACCCGGGTTTTCCCATCTATCCGTCATTCACGCGTGGTCTCGGCGCAAAAGCCGTTCCTTTCGGGCTCGTCGAAGAAAATAAATTTCAGCCGGACCTCGAAGAAATCGCTTCGAAAATTACGCCGAAGACTCGTGTGCTGATTTTCAATTCGCCGAACAATCCCACCGGCACTGTTTTCGACGATCCCGCGCTCGAAGGCATCGCCGCTCTCACCACGAAGCACGACTTGTGGGTGATCACTGACGAAATTTACGCACGCATCGTCTTCCGTGGCGATTACAAGTCCATCTGGACGCTCCCCGGAATGGCTGAGCGAACCGTCATCATCGACGGCTTCTCAAAAAGTTTTGCCATGACCGGATGGCGCCTCGGCTACGCCATTGCTCCCGTACACGTTATTGACGCGATGGATTTGCTCGTCCTGAACACATTCACGTGTGCCGCCGAATTCACCCAGATTGCCGCAATCGAAGCGCTCCGTGACACCAGCAACGCTGTCGACGCGATGGTTGCCGAGTACAAACTTCGCCGCGATCTCTTCGTTCAATCGCTCGCCAAAATTCCCGGCTTCCGGTGCTATTCGCCCGAAGGCGCGTTCTACGCCTGGGTGAATATTGAAGACACCGGCCTTCCCGCGGAAGAAATCCAGAAACTTCTCCTTGAAGAGGCTGGAGTCGCTGCCATTGCCGGCGCCGCCTTCGGCGCTGAAGGGAAAAACTATCTCCGCTTCTCGCTCGTCAGCGCCCGCCATCTTCTCGAAGATGCCCTCGACCGCATCCAGCGAGTATCTGTAAAATGGCGTGCCGTGACCGCCTAGCGGCGGCGCCAACACAACATGCGCTCCAGAAACGTTCGAAACATGCACCAGCATTCGAAGAGGGGTTCCAAAATGAAACGTTTGTTTCATCTGCTCGCAGTGCTGTCTCTTGTCCTGGGTTTTGCCTCGTCCGGACGTGCGCAGTCCACCCCTTATCCCTCCGCCAACCTGCCCAAGCTTTACGAAGACCTTCTGGCAAAGATCAACGCCATTCCCATTTACGACAATCACGCCCATCCGGGCTATGCCGATGACTCTGACGTGGACGCCATGGCCGCGCCCCCGGAGGAAAGCAGCGTTCTCCGCCTCCGCGACGACAATCCGGAGTTCGTCACCGCTGCCAAAGCTCTCTTTGCCTATCCTTACGACGACTTCAAACCCGAGCACGCCAAATGGCTTGCCGACCGCAAAAAGGCCGCCGAGAAGTCCGGCGACTCCGCCTACTTCAATAGCATCCTGGACAAGCTCAACGTCGAAATCTGCCTCGCCAACCGCGCCTTCATGGCGCCCTATCTGGACACCAAGCGCTTCCATTGGGTTTTCTTCGGCGATTCCTTCTTCTATCCCTTCGACAATCGCGACCAGACCGCCAGCACGCCGGACATGGGCGTTTACGTCCCGCTCCAGGAAAAAATGCTCGCGCGCTACAAAAAGCAGATGAGCGTGGCCTCACTTCCCTCCGACCTCGCCGGCTATGAAAATTTTGTCCGCAGCACCATGGCCGACAATCAAAAACGTGGCGGCGTTGCCATCAAGTTTGAAGCCGCTTACTTTCGCACGCTTTATTTCACCGATCCTCCGCGCGAAAAGGCCGACGCCATCTATTCCAAGTACCATTCCGGCGGCGTTCCTTCCGCCGAAGATTACCGCTTGTTTCAAGACTACATTTTCCGCGTTCTGGTCGATCAGGCCGGCAAACTTAAATTGCCAATGCATTTCCATACCGCCGTCGGTATCGGCGACTATTTCAGTCTCCGCCAAGGCAATGTCCTGAATCTTGAAAACGTGGTTCGCGATGCGCGCTACAAAAACACCATTTTCGTTCTCGTTCATGGTGGTTGGCCATATGAGCGCGAAGCAGCGCTGCTCACCGCCGTGAAAAATGTCTACCTCGATACCTCCTTTCAATCGGAGCTGCTCTATCCTTCGCAGCTCAAGCCTGTCTTAAAGCAACTCCTCACGCTCTACCCCGATAAAATGATGTACGGCTCCGATGCCTTTCCATTCAACGACGCCCTCGGCGCCGAAGAAAGTTTCTGGATCGCCGCGCACACCACACGCACTGCGCTAGCCGCCGCGCTCGCGGAACTTGTCAGCGAACGCGCCATCAGCGAAGACAAAGCTCTCGAACTTGCCCGGCTCTATCTGCACGACAACGCCGCAAAACTTTACGGAGGCGCAAAGTGAGCACCAATCCCGAACCCAAATACATTTCCTGGAGTCAAGTCGAGCGCGAACATCTTAATGCCCACATCGACCGCGAAATGGTTCACGGTCAGCAGATCATGCTCGCCCGCGTCTTCATCAAAAAAGATGGCCACGTCCCGCTGCATCATCACGTCAATGAGCAGCTGACTTACATCCTCGAAGGTGCCCTGAAATTTGCCATCAACGGCAAGGAGATCGTCGTTCGCTCTGGCGAAGTTCTGTGCATCCCGGCGAACATGCCCCACGAAGCCTGGGCTCTTGAAGATACGCTCGATCTCGACGTCTTCACCCCGCCCCGCCAGGACTGGCTCAACAAGACCGACGACTATCTCCGCCACGGCCGCTAATGCGCATTAATTTTTTTGATCGCCTGTCTACGGGCCGTGGTGTTAATCACCGCTGTGCTGGCTCGTGCATTTCCCTTTCTGCTTACCTTTCGCGAATCGTCATAGACAAATGCCCCACCTCTTGTTTACCGTAAATGCTGTGGCCAGCCCCACTCGTGGGGTCCGCCCCCTAAGGATTGCCAAATGAAAAGGCTTGCACTTGCTGCACTTCTCGCTCTCGGGACCTGCGCCTCCATTCCAGCCCAACAAGCATCTCTTCTGACGTTTGCTCCTGCCTCCCAGCCACCGGCACTGTCAACCACCAACGCCGTCAAGTTCACGCTTGTACCCGAACTCGCGGCGCCTGCCATGCCGTTTGCAGCCTTGGCAACTCCCTTGCCTCAGCCCGCATTCCCGAAGGCGCCTGCTCCCTCGCAGTATCGCCATCGGCTACGAATTCGTCCATTTCGACTCGGCTGCTTTCTCTGCAAATCTCAGCGGCCTTCATACGGACCTCACCTATAACGTAAACAACTGGGTTGGTCTTGAAGGCAACGTGGTCTCCGCCTTCGGTGGCGATGTCCTGGGCGGCGAAATGTCCAAGTACGTGCTCTACACAGTCGGCGCCCGCATCAACGCGGGTTCATCGCGCCGTCGCTTGACGCCCTGGGGCCATGCCCTCGTTGGCGGCGCTCATTTGAATCCTCAGCTAGCCAATGCAAGCAAAAACGGATTTGCGCTTCAGTTAGGCGGCGGTGCCGACTGGTCCTACAATCCGCGTGTCTCGTTCCGCGCGGAAGCGGACTATGTCCGCACACAGCTCTATTCAAGCTCGCAAAATAATGTCCAGGTCGGCATCGGCGCCGTCATCCATTTCTAACGCTCTAATTTCAAATCGCCGCGTTAGGAATTCGCGATAATTACAAGTCCGCTTGCGTACCCTGCTCACGTACGATGTTCAGGTTTTTTCTACCCCACGCCATGAGCCGGCGGCAAGTTTTATAACCGAAAAATAGCCCGGCGAACGCAGTCAGATATTTAAGAGTTGTGACCCTCCAGCTTTGCATTGGGCTAAATGTATAATTCCGGCGTAAGAGCAACACGAAATAGCTGAGCCGGTTCGGAACATTAAACTCAAATTGCCGTTCGGTCACCGGCAACATCATCCGGTTCAGCAATCGTTGGGCATTCACCGGCCCTATCCGCTGCCGGTGCGCGCGGATCCATCCCTCCACTTCCGTGACCACAATCCCGGTCGAGCGTAGCAGTCGCTCTGCTCCATCTCGGCTGCTACCCATCACATCCGCGGCGCACAAATTTTTCCCGTGGATACGATAAATCGCAAGCTCCTCTGGGATTCCCAAGACCGGAGTAATCAGCACAGCCACTAACTCCAGGTACGCGTCGGCTTGTATCCTCATCGATTCCGGCGCTGGCAATAACTCCTGCAACGCGCGGCGGCGGAACGCCAGGCATGAAGTTTGGTGCGCGCTGTAACTCGCCAATTTTCGCTTGTCTGCGGGAAGAAATCCGTTAAGTACTTGGAATCCGGGTGCAGGCGCCATTGTGCCGTCCATGTGCATTTGAGGCAGCTTGTGATAAATCATTCCCACATCAGGATGTGCTTGAAATGCTTCGTAGACGCGGCTCAATTTCCCGGGTAGAAAATAATCGTCTGCATCCAATAGAAAAATGTATTCACCACGCGCGTGCGCCAATCCCGCATTGAACGCGGAAGCCTGGCCGCCATTTTGCTTGTATAGATATTTGATCCGCGAGCCGTACCTCTTCACGCGCTCCGCGGTATCGTCGGTCGAGCCGTCATCTATGACGATAATTTCCAATTGCTCCTGCGGAAACTCCTGCGCTAAGACGCTGTCAATCGCCTGTTCAATGAACCGGCTGTAGTTATAGGTATCGATTAAGATCGTTGTCAGCGGTGCAGTCGCCATATACATTCGTCCAGTAAACCACTGATAAACACGGTGATAAAAAACGCTTAGCCGCGTTTTGAGCCCCGTCGCAAACCCAAGCTGTGGCGTATCGGCCGCGTCCGGTTCAATATCGGATGCCACACGCGATTTCGCCAGTTGTCGCGCGCCGAATCCAACCAACGCTTTAGGATCATCCTTTTCTTCATCCCCGTAGATGTCAGTACGTAATTTGCGCCGCTCATCGACCGCAAACTTTTGTAGCCCCCGGCAAGTTCCCGATTTCGTCGTGCCAATTCATCATTCCACACTCCGTTCTTGCCTTGCGGATGATAGCCGTAGTCATGATTTTGATGAATCGCCGCCACTGCAGCGGAAGCGTCAACCAGCGCGGCGCCTTGATGGCCCGCAAACCATACCAACCAGTTATCCCAATACACGCGTCCAATCACCAGCTTGGGAATCCGGTGCAAAAACAGTCCACGCCGGAACACGAAATAATCGATAAACCATTCATCCCGTTGTTGGTTGGCTGCAAACGCCGTCTGACGTATCTCTTCTGCCCATTCAGGGTTTGAGAAATCGATCGGTTTGGAGATGTCCGTGTCCCAGCGCCGCCCAAACATCAGAAACTCATCTTTTTCAGCGCCTACTCTTTGCGCTGCGGCCACAAAATCTCCACACAGCAGAATGTCGCAATTCGCATAGCAAAGCACATCATGGCGCGCTAATTTCTGCGCTTCATCGAAAATGGTCCCGATGTACTTGAACCCGGATTCGTGTCGCTCCACATTCGGTTCATGGCGCAATCCCAGTTCCTGGCAAATTTCCGCCGCGCCCTTCTCATCACCGAACAAAATCACTTCAATGTCGGGATGCAGCAGCTTCCAGCTCTTCAACGCGTTGCGTTGAATGACGTCGCTATGCCCGCTGAAGGCCTTCGCCGTCGTAAATAGCGTCAGCATATGCGCTCAGTTTAGCACCCGGACTCTTTCCCGGTATAATCGTCTGGTTTTTCCTGCAACGCGGAGATTGCAATGTACAGCGTCGATTTCTCGTCGCCAGAGTTCAAGCGTGTTTTTGAGCAAAAATGGTATTACACGGTCGAATTGGCGCCCGGCTTTGTCACGCAAGGCTTCGAATTCGACAACATAGTCTCCACACGGGAGCTCTTGAGCCGTCTGGACCCGGCGGGAAGGGACATATGCGACATTGGCACTATGGAAGCCTTGGTCCCCGTTCTTTTGAAGCGCCGCGGTGCCCGCTCTGTCGTGGCCCTTGACGCAGCCGATTTATCCGAACGGGTTAGCCTTGTTCAACAGTGTTATGGCGAACGATTCGAGTACTACCCCAAAACTTCGCTGAGCCGCATTAAAGATTTTCTCACGGAAAGAGCCAGGCTCTCTCACTATGTGGGTCAGCAAATTATCGAGCCAGGATTCGATGTTGTCGTCCTCAGTGGCGTTCTGTACCACGTCTTCTCACCCATCCACGTTATTGGCTTGGCGCGCACTTTGCTCAAGCCGGGCGGCCTTCTAATCCTTGAAACCGCCGTTTCCTGTCAGGATAGCTATGCAATGAACTGGGTCTTCGATGGCCGCAAGTACATTTATTGGTCCGGAACAAACACTTGGTTCCCTACGCTCCGTTTTTTGGATCACATCCTGCGCTACATGAAGTTCAAACCCATTGATTGCGTTCACGGCCAAATTGGAGATGACGCCACTCGCGTGGCCATTGCCGCGGTCGCTATCCCCGATGCCCGCCCCCTGAAGGCCGAAGCGGAATGGTTTCTTCCCGACAACATGTTTGACTATCACGAAGTCGTCGATGTTCAATGGGCTCGTGGCGGCCCGGTTGAAATCCCCTACAAGCCCGGCCAGAATTTTTTCCACTCCGAACTTCCGGACTCCGTGGATTTGCACAAGACCGTGCTGAAGACAAGGCCCCTTAAGTCCGATCGCCAGAGGACCACTTTTCATCTACACGACAAAGTGTGAGTAGTGAAAGCCCAAGGATTAATATGTGGGTTCAACGAATAACCGCTGCGACCGCAATCCTTGGCAGCCGTTTCTTATCCTCAGGCAACTGCTTTGAGCACAAAACAACCGAGTGCATACGAACATAAAGTTGGCATCGTCGGGTGTCCTGTTGGCACGAACGAAAGCGCCTCTTTCCGACACGACGGATACCACCGGTTATCCTCGTGTTTCATCCAGAACGCTTCTTCCTCAATTGCATAGCTGCTTAGCAGCCTCGGCAATCGTTGTTCTCCATATACCCGATGCCAGGGTACGATCGCAGCGTCGCGTCCGCACGGAATCGTCAGCAGCATGCGGCCTGAAGGTTTCATCAGTACCAAAAACCGCTGCATCGCTTGCAGGTCGCCGTCCGTCTCTTCCACCGCCACCCCATATCGGCCTTGTAGCCCGACGTGTTCTACCGAAGAGCAATTGAGAATCAGATCGAAATGGCGCGTGGGCAAGTCCACTGTCAGCAAATCTCCGCACAAAAAATCCACGTTTGGGTGTTTCCACTGGAATTGTTCTGGATCCAAGTCCAGCGCCAGCACGTGATATCCCTTCTGTGCGGCTGAAATGCTAAGGCGTCCAAAACTCGCGCCGAAATCGAGTGCCTCACCGGAGCCGGCCGGCATGCGCGACACCACGAATGACCACTCAATATCTCGATCCCCGGACAGGGTCAGTCCATTGCTTGGTACGTTTCGGGCTCCATATCGTAAGTGGCGCAACGTCTTGTACGCCCATGTCGGCAAATAAATGGGCACGTTCACGCGCATCGTTTCACCTCGTGTCAGCCTCGAATACTCATCGCGAATTTCAGTGAGCTCCCATCAGCTCACCGCACATCTACCATTTGCATTGCCCGCGCATACACCCGTTCTGCCCAGTGCCTGTGCCGATAGCCAACCACCGGCGCTCCCAGCACCCGCATCAGGTTTACGAATCTTCCTTTCCATCCCATTTCAGCGAATGAGTGCCAATAAAATCGCCAGCGATGCGCGAAAAACCGCCACCGCCCTGGCGGAGTCACCGCGAATTCCCTGAACACCAATATGTCCCGCAAATTGCGAAAGAACAACCGCATCACTTCCTGCGGTACGTGCCGATTGTGCCGCAGGTTCCAGTCTTCCACGCAAGCCAGCGATCGTTTGCACGTTTCGATTCGCTCAGTCGGACTCAACTCTGACGGTGCCCGTCGAAGCAGCTCACTCACCAATGCTTGCCGCGTCAGCGTGTCCGCCGCGCCTATCCGCTGCAGAACCCACAACATCGCGTAGTAATATTCACACGCGTCCAGTGCTCCCGCTTGCATGCTAGTACGTACATTTCCGCCGTGTGAACGAAAATAATTCAGCGGCTCTGCCACATACGCAATTTTGCCTTCCAGCGCCGTCGCCGCCCACAACTTATAATCGCCACAAACGCGCAAGCGTTCGTCTGCCATTCCGACACGCTCATACACATCCTTGCGAAACAGTACCGCGCTTGCGTTCGGCACTGGATTCGTCAGCGCAAAAAAGCGCTGGCACTCCTCGCGACCATTCACGATAAAATCACCCGTCCAATGTGTCGCATCCAGGCACGTCAAATACGAATCTGCAAAGTCAAAGCGTTGATCATCTTCGCCCACGCTCAACGAACGGCAGTACGCGAATGTCACCTCCGGCTGCTCTTCCAGAATCGCAACCATTCGCGCCAGCAATCTAGGGTCAGCGTAGTCATCTGATTCGGCGATCCACACGTAGCGCCCCCGCGCCATCTGCGCACCCTTATTCCACTGCTTGAATGCGCTCCCGGAATTCTTCGCGTTGTATTCAATCCTCACTTTCGGATTCTTCGCATACAACTCAAGAATCTCGCGGCTATCATCCGTCGAGCAATCATCCAGCAGGATCAGCTCAAAGTCCGAATGAGTCTGCGCAAGAATGCTATCAATGCGCCTACGCAAGTAGCGCGCATGATTGTAGTTCGGCACAATGACGCTAACGGTTGGTATCATTTCCAGTGACATAGCTTTAATAGCGGACTGCAGTTGCAATTACGTAAGTCGGTTTTTCTCCGGTCCAACTTCGCTGCCGGCGGAGCGCGCACGGATTTAGTAGGTTTTGCGATCTGCGCCGAAGCCGGAGGATCACGTCCACTGCCAACATACGCTGCTCCGTTGTTGGTTCCCGAACCGCGTCATTGGCCAATCTAAATTGCAGCGATCTATAGAGACGGTCAAACAGCCGCACACGCTTCCAGGGCGTCACCTCCGATGCCAGTGAGCGTAAACTCCACCAACTGGCGGAGTAAGGATGCTGCGTATAGAGTTTAACGGCGCGAAATCTCGCTCTTAACGCCTCCGAAAATTCCTCTTCCGTCATTTCCGAGCAATGGTGCGGATTGGCGGGTCCGTCCACACCGTAAATCCCCTTATTGGGCGTAGAAATAATCAGCACGCCGCCGGGTGCCAGAACTCGAACACATTCGTCAATAAAGCGATCCGGCCTCGGCACGTGTTCGACGGTCTCAAAGGAGACCACCACATCCGCCGAGCTGTCTGGCAGCGGAATCTGTTCGGCAGTTCCCGTCCTCGCATCCACGCCATATTTCGCGCGAGCGTGCGCACAGGCCGACTCCGAAATATCCACTCCGATTACCTGCGTGGCGCCAGACTTCAAGAGCGCAGCGGCGCCGTATCCTTCGCCGCAGGCGATATCGAGCACCCGCTTCCCTTCGACATACCGGCAAGCGAAGGCATAGCGGTGCAAATGTTCCCAGAATGTGATTCCGCCGCTCACCTCGGGAACCATCCGCTCGCCGCTATTATCGTCGAGGACGGCCGGCTCTATCCGATTCATTTCACACCACTCGTTTACTGCCAACGCGCCCCGACGAAAGCGAGCGCCGACGGGAATTCGGGTGTCATAAGCCTGCATTCCTGAAACCCCGCAAGAATAAGATGCTTCCAAGCGTCGCTACCATATTCTGTGTGAACCGCAAAGTCGGCCGCGCGCTGACTCGAGTCACCGTGATAACTCGGGGGCAAGCCTGCGCGGCTGCGCGTCATCCGGTCTACAATCACGGGGATTGTAAACGCGCAATAGCCACCTGGAGCCAGAACGCGGTAACACTCAGCCAACGCGGCAACGGGTTGCGGTACGTGTTCCAAGGTATCCGAATGCACAACCAGATCATACGAGCGGTCCAAATAAGGCATTCGCATCATGTCGACCTCGGGGTATTTTACGAGTTGATGCTTCGGTAGCTTGCTCAAGAACTGCGTTAATGCCCCTGCTTCATTCACTTCGAGAACCCGCAGGCGGCGAGTCGTGAACTTCTTGATAAATTGTGTGAAGGTGCCGCTATGTCCGTAGCTGCGACAGATGGCGAGCGCAAGAGCCATGGTCCGCAAATTCGAGCCACACTGTTTACATTGCAGGCCCTGCTGCCGATCAACATATTGTGCCTCATTGTCCGACAAGCCCCACTCTTGCACGAGCGCTGGCCAGAGCACCTTCGTGGCAACGAATTCCTTTGAGCCACAGCAGGCGCACACTTCCACGGGCCTGGTCGCCGTCACGTGAGGATCTCCTGATGCACTTCAAAGCCCACGGGCATATTCAATACGCCGGCCCACTGGTCTTGAGGATGCTGGAAATTTTCCGTCGCTACCATCATTTCAGGCAGACAGTCCCAGACGTCAATAGGCTCGACCTGCTCGTACAAGGCAACGAGCCATGTATAAAGTCCAGGACGCAGGGGGAGCATCGGGAACGTGTGACAAAGTTGCCGCTCGCCAACGCCCAGTGTCAAGTCTTGTGTCTCCCACGCCCAGACCACTTGTTGCTCGTGATTGCGCAACGCTATCCCATAGTGGCCCGCTTGGATAGGTTCGCGAATATCAACCGTAAACTTAAGCGTGACCGGGTCAAGTGTTTTGAGAACATGGGGATCCTGACCATTCGGCCCGACAATTTCCCAGCGAGCGAAACGAGCCTTGGCCGCAGCCTCTCGTTCGGGCCGACTTCCGCTGTCTCCTTCTGTGGAGAAACGCTGACCGCGGGCCATCATGTATTCGTATGCTGCAACAACTCCATCGGCAGCGCCCTCCATTCTTAAGGTGCCTGCGTCGACCCACACGACTCTGTCGCACAGTCGCCGAATCTGATTCATTTGGTGAGTTACGACGACGACCGTGCGGCCGGCTCGCGCCACCTCCCCCATTTTTCCTAGGCACTTCTTTTGGAAGTTGATGTCCCCGACAGCCAGCACTTCATCCACTAGTAGTATCTCCGGGTCAAGATGTGCCGCCACCGCGAACGCCAGTCGCACATACATCCCGGACGAATAATGCTTTACCGGCGTATCGATGAACTTTTCGAGCTCCGCGAAGGCAACGATCTCATCGAACTTGCGCTCAATCTCGCGCTTGGACATCCCCAATATCGCGCCACTCAAATAGGTGTTGTCCCGCCCCGAAAGCTCCGGATGGAATCCCGTTCCTACTTCCAGCAGGCTTCCCACTCGCCCGTAAATTTCTGCCCAACCCGACGTCGGCTTCGTGATCCGGCTTAAAATCTTCAGCAGCGTCGTCTTTCCCGCGCCGTTTCTTCCGATCAGCCCCAGCACCTCGCCGTGCTTCACTTCCAGGTGCACGTCCTTCAGTGCCCAGAACGTCTCCTTCTTTTCTCGCTTCAAGAGCTTCCACGGCGCTCGCAGTATTGGCCCCAACACGTTCCGGAGCGCATTTTCCCGCTCCAGCTGGCCGATCTGGTATCTCTTGCTCAGACCCTGCGCCCTTATTGCAATCTCGCTCATCCGCTATCTCGGTTCTCCCGGTACTTATCCTTCCAGCTTTCCGCTCTCTACTCAATCCTCTTGAATTCGTAGTACCTATGATCGCAGCTCTCGCATCGGTACGCCCTTAGTCCGATTATTCTAAAGAGAACGCGCTCCAAAAAGCCGCGCATCTGCGAACGCCGCACCTGTTCGCTCCCGCATTCCGGACATTTCCGCTTTTTAGTCATGACGTGCTCAAGAATGCCTAACTCCTGTGATTTTCAGCGCGCTGCGCACTCTTGGTCCAACGAGAATATCAAGCCGTCTGTTTTGAAGCACGTCCGCACTTTTCGTTCAACTATTCTCCTCACTCTGCTTCACTCCTTTCGCTTGAAAAAAATGAGTCCTGTATTTGCCACCTTTACGAAAAATGGGTGGGGACACCCCCGCACGACGAAAAATGAAGAGGTTTCCAATTCCCGCCTTGGAATGCGATCACACCAGATCGGCTACCGTTCCCTCCATCCTCTGGAAGAACGCCAACCCGCCAACCAGCAGCACCACCACCGCTGCCGCGGACGCCAGCATCAGCTCACTCGGCGGCTGCCCGTGCCCCGTCAGCGCCCAACGAAACCCCTCAATCACCCCAGCCATCGGGTTCAGTCCGTACAGCCACCGCCACTTCGCCGGCACAAGACTCGTTGGATACGCCACCGGCGACGCCAGCATCCAGAACTGCACCAGGAACGGCGTTACATACTTCACGTCCCGGTACAAGGCATTCAGCGCGGACAGCCACAAACCGATTCCCAGCGCCGTCGCCAGCGCCAGCAACAACAGAAGCGGCAGCCACAGCGCCTGCACGCCGGGACGCAATCCGTATCCCAGCACTAAAGCGACCAGCACCACAAACGCAATTCCAAAATCCACCAGTCCGGAGAGTACGCTCGAAAAAGGCAGGATTAGCCGCGGAAAATATACCTTCGTAATGACGCGCTGGTTGTCCACCACCACGTTCGTCGCCGTGGTCAGTGCCGTCGAAAAATACGTCCAGGGTGCCAGCGCCGCGAAATAAAAAACCGGATATGGCAACCCGTCCGAAGGCAACTTCGCCAGCCGTCCAAAAAATATCGTGAACACGCCCATGCTCATCAACGGCTGCAGCACCACCCACGCCACGCCAATCACCGTCTGCTTGTAGCGCACCTTCAGGTCGCGCCAGATAAAAAAATACAGCAGCTCGCGATACAACCACACTTCGCGCAAACGCAGTTCCAGCCATCCGCGCGGCGGTTCAATTCTTACGATTGCTGTTGGGGGTGCTTGCGCGGATTTCCGCGCGGCGACTGACGGATCTGCGCTTACAGAAGGCATGAGTTTTATCGAACTCTCGAGGGCCGACCGCCCGGCTATAAGGTTACCAAAGATGTATAGCCCTTGCGCAGAATTCGCGGCGCGAAGCAAGCTTAACACGTAGCAAAAAATGTGACACCCTTTCTGCTCGTTGCTTCCGGCGTTCAGTGTTGAGGAAGCGCAGCGCGTTTAGCCTAAAGTTGGAATAGAATCGCTGTTCATTGCAGGAGGGTGGAACTTTGTCAGTCTGCGTTTAGAATAAAACTGGATATTGGCAGATTACACCCTCGTCGTTTGCAACTTCTGTTGCCAAGGCGCTGTTGGTGTTGATGTTAAATGTGCTTTCGAATGGAATAGACAACTAGATTTGTCCGTGTGAATCTTCTGAGGTTCCGCGTTGTGGAACGGTAGCCACCTAAATTTTTTTTCTGACATGCTTCCGACAGTTTTTCATGGTTTGTCGCTATGACCAGGATTCGACGGGCATTTCGTTTGACCGTGATTTTGGCGCTTTGGTCAATGACATCTTCCTGCTCCAAAACCCCAAGATCCCCGACTCCAACTTCGTTCATGGGCCATACAATTGGTGAAAGCTCAATGGCATGGAGTTCTGCCGAAAGCACGGATACAGACCCTCTTACAAAGTGCCAGGAACTCCGTTTTGCGCGCTCTTGCAGTTCGCATAGGCGATTTCTAACCGACGTGTACATGCGATTCAATTCCTCTTCGGTCGAGGATTCAAGAAGGGAAAACGGGTCTTCAGATGTTACGACGTTATTTACAGCATCGAACCGCTTATAGGCTTCCGCTTGTCGTCGCAACATTTCTTTTGTCTCTGGGTCATTCAAGTCTATTGATCTGGTTTTTACCTTCTTTACGTTCCAGTAAATCTTGTGTTCCTCTACGGGAGCAGTCTCAGTCTTTGAAACATCTATTTGAGGCTGCTGCCCTGACTCCTGAACGGATGGGTCTCTCCCCCGGTGGTTTTATAGCAACCGTAACAGCAGACCCAACGTTTCGTCCTAGTAATGGGCACTTTACATTTCCGCAAACGATCACTATTAGATCATCAACGCCGACTGCGACGATTTTCTATACGACCGACGGTAGTACGCCGACACACAGCTCTGCATCTATCGCCAGCGGTGGAAGGGTCGTTCTTAATTCTGCGGCAACCATCAAGGCATTCGCCGCCGTCTCAGGACTTGCAGACAGCAACATCATATCTTCACCGTATGCCGCGTACTTCAACAAATACGTTCCACAAGGTCTGATAACTGGAATTGCAGGGAAAATCGGTAATCCCAACGTCATCTACGAGGGCAACCCTCAGATTCTCTCGGCTAATCCTGATGGAAATATTTTCAAGATGTGGTACATGGCTGACGCGTTCACGCGAGGATTGCTTTACGCGGAATCGAATGACGGTAAGGTATGGACTCCTTATGTGAGCAACCCAGTAATAGCTGCGGGCGCAACACACGCGGGGTTCGGGCGTGTTTCGAAACAGGGTAGCAAGTACTACGCGTACATGACGACCGACAACGGAATCTCCGCTAGCACGTCTTCTAATGGACTATCCTGGACACTGCAAAATGCCACGGCTCTTACAGCAACTCAATCTTGGGAAAATGGTAAAGTCTGGCAGTTGAACGTAATCACGGTTGACAGCAACGGAAAGTGGTGGGGTTCGTACAACGGCGGTGATAGCGGAAATTTCTTCACCTCGTGGCTTGAAGGATTGGCCGTTTCAACTGATGGTATTAACTGGACCAAGCCTAATACTGGTCCTGTTATTCCATCTCCGATTTCGACAGGGAACTTTCAGTGGCATACTGTTAATGGTAAGTTTTACGGGTGGTCACAGGCAGTTAATCAGACACTAATTGATGTGTCCATCTTTAGGTTTTCTGCAACCAATCCTGCGGGACCATGGGTGCAAGATGCGAATCCTGATTGGTATCCAACGATTGCGGCTGAAAATGTCGGTGTCACTGGGGGCAATCTTGATGACCCAAGTATAGTAGAAGCTTTTGGTAATGTATACATATACGGAACTAAGACTCTAAACGGGATTGCTCAAGGCGTCGATTGTGCTATCGCTTCGAACACAACATTTGCGCAGTTGGTTGCCGCTCCAACAGGCGTACAAAATGTTCCTATGTATTTTACCGATGTGAACTTACAGACACAAGCATCAGATAACTTCATAAGAGCGAACGCTAATCCAATCGGAGGAAATTGGACTTCGTTAACTGCAAATACAGCTCAGCTAGTCTCAAATCTAGTTGAGCCGTCGTCAGTGGGTGTAAATTCTGATTCTTGGTGGAATGGTTTTACATGGGACAACGATCAGTGGGCACGTGTGACTGTCGCTGCGTGCGCCAACTCATCGTCTTTCGTCGGAGTGTCTTTGCGTCAAGACAAGACTGGAGTTGCGACTGCTTATAGATTCATGTGGTCAGGTGTTTTGGGAAGTGCTGGAACTTACTACATTCAGAAATTAGTAAACGGTACTGCAACCAATCTAGCAACCGGAGCACGCACGATTAATGTGGGAGATACCATAACTGGAGCAATAATCGGTACGAATTTATATTTTTATCACAACATGGTTCTAGTCAGGGCAGCCGTAAGTGACAGCAACATTACCGGCGGTTCCGGCGGTTTTGCCCTCGTCGCTGGTAGCGCAGTTACGGATGCGCAAATCAGTGCGTTCTCTGGCGGGAATTTTATTAATCCAGCTTTGAATCCTATACCGACATCAACAGCATATGCCGGTGCGGAATTGTCAGAACTTTGTTCGTTTTGGAGACTATTTCCTAACCATTAATAGAGAAACGGGCCAGGAAAGAGTCTGCCAGTTTAAAGGCTGGAGACTGTCGCTGATGGTTTTGGAATTTGGGAATGAAGATCTCGATCGAGTTCTAACCGAACTGAACTCACTAGTCAGCCATCAGCTCAACTTCGGAAACCAGATGGCTTTTCGGTGGTCATATCGGCTGCAAGCCCATGACACATGGGGTTTTACGGAGCATACAGCGGACTATGGTCGTCGACGATCTGCAGATTTCACAGCACCAGCTGTCCCACTCCTGCAGTCCACATCGAAGTGTTTTGTATTCTTCCGTTCAAGACCTAATCGAGGTTTGTTGGTACTCAAACTGCTGGCCGATCCTTTCTGACTTTGTCAGGCCGACTGTTCGATCTAATGTTCGCCGTCGTGAAGATTGGCTCCTGTCAAAAAATCAGCGCAGAAGGTCGTTTGCTCGCGGAGTGGGGGATAACACTGGCCTCGATCTGATCGATCGTCGTCGCGACGAGACGACCAAATACCTCGCGTTGGTCTTCCGAAATCGATGTAAAGAACTAGTTATTCGATTCAGGGATCGAATAATCGAATTCGTAAGAATGCTTGCCTTCCGCAATGATGACCAGGAACTTTCCCGTGATGCCGGTAAGTTGTCCGGTGCCAGAGTCCGGAACAACGGTAATGGATAGTTGGGGAACTCCATGGGTCATCGTGCCGATATGTTGCAGCACAAACGACCCGCTGCGGCCGTGCAGCGAGCCGGTGACGCGTTCGATCGCCACGTAGGCCCCGGAGCCCTTTACGGATGTTGCCGCAGTGAGCATTTCTCCTTTACTTGTGCCTTCCAAGTCGCCGTGAATCTGCTTGTCGAATGACTGAATGACTCGAGCGAAGGCTCGCCCGTGGGGCGCATGTCCATCGTGGGGAGGGGTGCCAGCTTCACTTCAAATGTGCCTGTCGCGCGAGCGGTCATTGGAACTCCCTTTGCGGTGTTGTTTGAATTTGTCGATGAATTTTGCAAGACGGATGGAGCGAAGAACAACATAAGAAACTGCGAAGTCGCCAGCACGAGCACAAAGTGAAATGAGACTTTCACGTTTTCTCCATTTTCATCGCCGATTGACCATAGCGTTTGCGAGCGCGCAAAAAGTCTACGCCAAGAGAGAAGTGATGCAGCGAAGATTGCAATCCGGCGCTACACCGGCTGATCAAGCAGGGATGGATTTCTGTCGAGAACGGAACGTCGGAATGGCTATGAACGATGCGGAACCGGCAACGGTGTCTCTGAGCTTGGATGGGTGCCCCAGAATCGTGCTAGGTAAGTTCGTGAAGCAGCGGAAAAGCACGGAGGCGAACCCTGGCCAGAATCGGCTCGCCTCCGGGGAATTGTCAGGTGTTCCTCCGCGATGTCGGCTCTTACCTAGCCCGGCACGCGCTGTCTTTCTCTTGTGCGTGGCGGCTCACTTCACCTCGACTTTCACGCGCATCCACGGATGGA
>WNGL01003766.1_pt1 | contig 18261 bp, 14 predicted proteins | sample 5400591 | NCBI WGS metagenome assembly WNGL01 (sample SAMN13153377, study PRJNA577476) | soil metagenome | isolation source: 80 cm soil or saprolite under Garry oak tree replicate 1 | place: USA:California | collected 2016-06-15 | reverse complement strand
TGTTCCGTCGTTCACGTTTCCCTCTGCGGTGAATGCGTTCGTGTTACGCGGGGCCAAGCCTCTCTTCGTAGATATTCGAGCAGACACGCTCAACATTGATGAAAGCCAAATCGAGAGACGCATCACCGCGCACACTAAAGCGATTTTTCCTGTGCATTACGCGGGCGTCGGGTGCGAAATGGACACTATCACGTCTGTTGCGCGGCAGCATGGCATTGCTGTTGTCGAAGACAATGCGCATGGTCTTTATGGAAAATATCGCGGAAAATACCTCGGCACGCTTGGGCAGCTTTCAACTCTGAGTTTCCATGAAACTAAGAATTTCAGTTGCGGTGAAGGCGGCGCAATCCTGATCAACGATGCGAACTTCAATCAGCGAGCCGAGATCCTTCGGGAAAAGGGAACGGACCGGAGCAGGTTTTTCCGCGGCGAAATCGACAAGTACACCTGGGTCGATGTCGGCTCGAGCTATCTGCCTGCGGACTTGCTGGCGGCCTTTCTCCGTGCGCAGCTTGAACATCGCGACCAGATTCAGTCGACGCGGCGTCACATCTGGGAAATCTACGCTCGCGAGCTGGTTGCATGGGCCGAAGCCAACGGCGTTCGCCTCCCGATCGTGCCGGCAGAATCCGAACAGAGTTACCACATGTTTTACGTGATCATGCCGTCCTTTGAAAGCAGGCAAGCGTTGATTTCACACCTCGCTGGTTTTGGAATTCTGGCTGTGTTCCACTATCTGCCGCTGCATTTGTCTCCAATGGGTCTGCGCTTTGGCGGACGCCAGGGCAATTGTCCTGTCACGGAAGATTTGGCAGATCGCCTCCTGCGCCTTCCGTTTTTCACTGGAATGAGCAGTTCGGAACAGAGCGAGGTAATCGACGCCGTGCGCGGATTCCGTTGCTCATAAAGCGAGCCTTTGATTGTTCCATCTTTATGTTCGGCTCGCGGAGGAACGATCGCTCTTCAGGAAAAATTCCGTCCCAACTTTACGGCCGCGCGGTTGTATTGGCCGGATGGATTGAGGGCGAACACCCTGCCGGACCATATTACGGCACGGGTTATACAGTGTGTGGCGATCGTCCCGGTCGTAAGAAAGAACCGGCTTGATTATGACCGCGCTGTAATCGCCGAACCCAAGACCTGCGGAATACTTGGCCCGTCTGGTTAAGGTTAAAGGATTAAAGGGTTGTAAGAGCATTCGCCCTTTGCGATCCGGAGAACACTGCGAGTGTGGGCGACCCCACCGACATCTTGAAGTTTAACTAAGAAACGAAGCAGTCTCGTTTAGTTTAATTCATTCAAAGCGCCCCGCCTCGGCGGGGCGCTTTTGGTTTTGGGGAAAACCACGAATTGACACGAAAGAACACGAATGCTGTGAAGCGCCTGAATTCTAAAAACATTCTCGCATCAGGTCGTGAACCACATCACTGTTCGACGATGACTGAAAACCGCATCGAGATTGATCCGAATGTCATGATGGGTAAACCGATTATTCGCGGCACGCGAATCGCGGTCGAACTGATCCTTCGCAAACTCAGCGAGGGTGCCACGGAGACCGATCTGCTCGATGGATACCCTCGACTCACACGCGAGGATATCCAAGCGGCGATGCGCTACGCAGCCGATGCGCTTGCGCACGAGGAGATCGGCGTCGTTTCCTAGACAGCCATCCTGGGGCGCCATTGAACTTCCTAGCGGACGAAAGTTGTGATTTCGGAGTAGTGCGCGCGTTGAGGGAGAATGGCCACGACGTAGTCCCGGTCTGCGAGTTTGCCAAGAGACTAGAAGATTCCAACGTAATCGATCTTTCCGCGCGCGAAGACCGCATCTTAATCACCGAAGACAAGGACTTCGGTCAACTCGTCTATGCACATGGGCACGGTTTGCTTAAGAGCCGATCGCGTAACACTTCCAAACGCACGCCGCTTGCCGGATCGGCGTTGTGCTCGTTTAGACGGCGTCGCAGCAGTTCGTCGCGAGGCGCTAACTATTTATGAGCAGACATGATCCACGAGTAACGCTGCCTGTCATGCCGCTTTAACGGCGCTACGCGCGGCCGACTGATCTACAGTTGCTCGGTAGAAACCTTGACCGGAGATGCCGGTACGATAGCTGGTTTTGTTGGCAGAGTATCAGGTTTTTTTGGCGGAGTATTGGGGATCGGTTCCAGCAACCACTTCCATCCCGCATGGCCAGTTTTCATGTCGAACGTCCAGGCGGCGCCACCGCGATTCCAGATCTCGTTTTGCCAGTGATAATTGTTGGCTGGAATTGCGAATACGTAGGTGAAAGCGGCCGTGATCATTACACCACACAGCACTCCGGCAAGAAATAGGCGTCTCATTTTCTTATTGCTCACACTTCTCTTATGCAAAGGTTCGAAGCTCGGCATCAAGCCGGTTCCTTCCTTTGGCGATATTGATGAGGGGGAGTCGCTGTGCACGGGGGTAATCGGTATCTTTGGTTGAATTCCTGATAATGCAAAGAGAATTTTGCTTAGTGGCAAAACCACGAATGAACACGAATGGACACCAATAAAAAAGAAAAAGACCACGGATTGGACGGATGGCACGGATCGATGAGTGTCCTGACGGTGGTTCGCGACAACAATTTATTTGTGTCTATTCGTGGTTGAATGCTCGTGTCGCCTGTACCGCTGCGGCACGCGCGGGGCGGATGCAGTTTTCGAATCATAACTTGAATAAATCGCGGAGCGGTAAAGTCGAACGCTCCGTAAACCTTTTTGAAAATTATGAAAAAAATTCTCTTTGCATTAACCATGCTTGCTTTTGTTGCGTCTGCTCTTCCTCAGGCCAGGGGAGCCGACATATCGGTCGATTTCTTTTACAACAATCTCTCCGGCGGAAACTGGATCGAGGTTGAAGGCTACGGCTACGGCTGGCAACCGGACGTAGCAGTGAGCGATCCGAACTGGCGCCCTTACGCCGATGGCTACTGGGCGTACACCGACTACGGTTGGACGTGGATTTCCTATGAAGATTTCGGCTGGGCCACGTACCACTATGGCCGCTGGGCGAGACTGGCGGATTACGGATGGGTCTGGATCCCAGGCAGCGATCTGGACTGGGGCCCGGCGTGGGTCTCGTGGCGAACCGGTGGAGACAACATCGGCTGGGCGCCTTTGCCTCCACGGGGTCCGGAGGTCGTTTATGAAGGACAGGCAATCGGCGCCACCGTTGACGTCGAGTACGATATCGGCCCGGAATATTACAACTTTTGTGACGTTCGCTTTATCGGTGAACCGGTCTTGCGGGACCGCATCTTTCCGCCGACGCAGAACGTTACCTATATCACTAATACGGTGAACGTGACCAACATCACCGTTCAAAACAATGTGGTCTATAATTACGGCCCGGATATTAACGTCGTGAGTGCATACTCGACCCGGCCCATTCAGCGGCTAACGATCGAGCGGCAGGCTGCGACTGATTTTTCCGCGGCGGCCAAAGGCGGGACGCTCACGAAGGTCGAAGGGAACAAGCTTCTGGTGGGTGCACCGAATAAACTGGCCAAGGCGCCTCCTAACATTGCGCCGCCGGCTGTGAAAGCCAAAGTCGCGCAGCCAAAGATTGAACGCGGCTGGAAGGGTGTTCCGAATCAAGCGGAGCTGAAACAGAAGATTAAGACCGAAGATCCAAAGAACATTCCCCCGCCAACTCGCGCGGCTGCGCGGCCAGGCGGCTCATCATCGGCTGCTGGCGAGAGTCCAATGGCTGCGCCTGGGGGAAAGACGCCGATCACGCCGGGTCCGCGGGGCAAACCGGGGCGGGTACCGCCGGGGGCGACAGCAGCTCCAGCAGGTGTTTCGCCTTCACCCTTTGAGCGGGGCAAGGCGCATGGCAGGCCAGGCCTGCAACCGGGTGCCACAATTCAGCCTGGACCGGGCGAGGCGGTTCCGCCATCTGAACGAGGCAAGGCGCATGGCAGACCAGGCCTACAACCGGGCGGCACAATTCCGCCCGGAGCGGGCGAGGTAGCTCCGCCGTCTGAACGTGGCAAGGCTCACGACAGCCCAGGCGTGCAGCCGGGCGGCACAATTCCATCCGGAGCGGGCGAAGCAGCTCCGCCGCCTGAACGTGGCAAGGCGCATGGCAGGCCAGGCGCGCAACCGGGCGGCACAATTCCATCCGGAGCGGGCGAAGCAGCTCCGCCGTCTGAACGTGGCAGGGCTCATGGCAGGCCAGGCGCGCAACCGGGCGGCGGCACGATTCCGCCTGGAGCAGGTGAGGCAGCTCCGCCATCTGAGCGGGGCAAGGCGCATGGCAGGCCAAGCGTCCAGCCGGGCGGCGCGATGCCGCCTTCAGGCGCGCCTCCGGGCGAAGCGAACAACGGCGCGAAAGAAAGAGGGCAAATGGCTCATGGTCAGCCTGGCGGGCCGCCACAAGGAGGTGGAGCGCCTGCTGCTGGCGGGCCACCACAAAGAGGTGGCGCGCCTGCGACGGCTGAGCGTCCGCAGGGGCAACCCCAGGGACAGGGGCAACAGCAGGGACAGGGGCAACAGCAGGGACAGGGGCAACCGCAGCGTGGTCAGAAAAAGGGCGAGAGAGGCACACCGCCGCCAGGGCCACAATAACTTTGGCGCAATTTGTGATAGCGGCTCCGGAAATAAAAATTCCAGAGCCGCTTTTTTGTGTTGTAGGGGCGCTCGCCGCGGCGAGCGCCTCTACAACAACTCGGCGATCTGGACCGCGTTTAGGGCTGCGCCTTTGAGCAACTGATCGCCTGACACCCAAAACGAAAGCCCGTTTTCAAAAGCACAATCCAAGCGCACCCGGCCTACCTGACAATTGTCTTTTCCGGTAACGCTCAGGGGCATCGGGTAACGATTATTCTGCGGTTCATCGACGAGCTCGAGCCCTGGCGCTTTGGCTAAAACTTCGCGCGCTCGTTCCAATGAGACCGTTCTTTCGAATTCAGCGCTCACTGCGACCGAGTGAGCGCGATAGACCGGCACACGCACACAAGTGACCGAGGCGCAGAATTGCGGCAGGTGCATGATCTTGCGCGCTTCGTTCTGCATCTTCGTTTCCTCTTTGGTGTAGCCGGTTTCCAGAAAGGAATCGACGTGCGGCAGCACATTGAATGCGATCGGATGCGGATAAACTGTCGAATCTTGCGTCGCGCCTTTTGTTTGCTGGGTTAATTCATTGATCGCGCGCACACCGCTGCCGGAAACAGCCTGATAACTCGCGGCGAAAATTCGGCGGACGCCGAACGCCCGGTGCAGAGGAAAAAGTGCCATCAACGTGATCGCCGTTGTGCAATTTGGATTCGCAATAAGCCCGCGATGCCGTCGCGCATCGTCGGCGTTGATCTCGGGAATTACCAGCGGCACATGTTCGTCCATCCGGAACACCGACGAGTTGTCGATAGCGATTGCGTCCGCCTGGCCCGCAATCGGCACGTATTTTTTCGAAATTTCGCCGCCAGCGCTGAAAAATGCCACGTCGATCTTTTCGAATGAATACTCGTTGAGTTGTTGCACTGAAACCGGTTCATCTCGAAATCGCACTGGTTTGCCAGCGGAACGTGCAGAGCTAATCGGGCGCAGACTCGCCACTGGAAAATTTCGCTGTTCCAAGACACGCAAAATCTCTTGTCCAACAGCGCCAGTCGCGCCAACGACGGCGATATGATAACCTTTCATCCGTAGGCGCAGTTTATCGCCCGGGTGATTCGATGCAAACTTCGCGACACGTCCACATATCGATCCGCGATCAGAAGCTTATGGTGAAGGACGGCGACACGCCGGTCCGCAGTTATTCGGTGTCCACGTCGCGATTCGGCATCGGCACAGAAATGGGAAGCATGAAAACGCCAACCGGTCGTTTTCGTGTCGCGGAGAAGATTGGGGGCGACACGCCCAGCGGCACTGTTTTTCGAAGTCGGGTGGCGCTCAAGCCTGTTGATCCGCTTCCTCCCACAGAGGACTTGGTGATGTCGCGTATTTTATGGCTTGACGGATTGGACGAGCACAATGCCAATACACGCGACCGCTACATCTACATTCACGGCACCAAGCACGAGGACCACATCGGCACGCCCGCCAGCTGCGGTTGTGTGCGAATGCGGAATGCGGATGTAATTGAACTGTTCGATTTGGTGGACGAGGGCATGCCAGTCGTAATAGAGGCATGACTTGAGCGTTGGCACTTTCGGACGGAATCGCCCGGCGATACATCCAAACGAGACAAGAGAAACGTTGTTTTCGTGTGATCCTAAACGGGCAGTGCAGCTTGCGACGAAAGGAGGCGAGATAGATTGAAACTTTTACGAGCGATCATGATCGTGGCCGTTTTGGCCACTGCTTTGAGTTTTGGTGCTTGCGCTCAACATAAGGAGACTGTGACCACAGGCGCGGGAACGACCGGTTACGCCAAATAAAGCCGATAGCCAGTTTCTGACCGATAAAAATAACTTCAGAAAAGCATTGCGTCCGCCTGGTTCCCTAACTAAACAGACCGGAGCAACTTGCTGCGAAAGGAGGCGAGATAGATTGAAACTATTGAAAACGATCATGGTCGTGGCCGTTATGGTCACCGCTTTGGGACTGGGGGCTTGCGCGCAACACAAGGAGGTAGTGACACCACCTCCAGCGCCAATGGGGAAATAGATGGAGCACCCGGTAATTTAATCTGGGCGGTTTCGCCCAAGAGGCCAGGTCGTGCTACGGCCTGGCCTTTTTCTTTTTCCGCTTCAACGATTCTGACTAAATTGCGTCAATGGAGCTGAAGGGAAAGCAAATTTCTCTTGTTCAACTTGCCGCGGTCGCTCTCGGAGGCGAGGCCGTTCATATTTCGTCTGTCGCGAGGCCGCGTATTCTCGCCTCGCGCAAAGCGATCGAACAAATCCTTGAGCGCGATGCGGTCGTTTACGGAGTGAACACCGGTTTCGGCAAGCTCTCCGATGTCCGCATTCCGCAAACGGAATTGCGCCAGCTTCAATTGAACCTTGTCCGCAGCCACGCCTGCGGAATTGGAAATCCGCTGTCCGAGCCGGAGGCGCGCGCGATGATGGTGCTACGCGCGAATGTTCTGGCCCTCGGCTTCAGCGGAATCCGTTTCGAGGTCATCGAGTTGCTTTGCGAAATGCTCAGCCGGCGCGTCTGTCCAGTGGTTCCGGAAAAAGGCTCGGTAGGCGCGAGCGGCGATTTAGCGCCGCTGGCACATCTGGCTCTGAGCCTCATTGGCGAAGGCGAGGCGTTTTTTGAAGGGCAACGGATGGCGAGCGCCGAGGCGTTGCGGCGCGCTCAACTAACGCCGCTGCAACTCGAAGCGAAGGAAGGCCTGGCACTGCTCAACGGTACGCAGGCGATGCACGCCGTCGGCGGGCTGGCGCTTCTGCGCGCGAAACGCCTTGCGCTGATCGCCGACGTTGCCGGCGCGATGAGTCTCGAAGCGCTTAAAGGCACACCTGCCGCTTTCGATTCGCGCCTGCAGGATGCCCGCCCGCACCCGGGCCAGAAAGCTGTGGCCAAACATCTCTTGTCGCTAATGGAAGCTAGCGAAATTCGCGAGTCGCATCTTGAGAAAGATTCGCGCGTTCAGGACGCATACAGCCTGCGTTGCATGCCACAGGTGCACGGAGCGGTTCGCGGCGCGCTGGCACATTGCGAAGATGTTTTGCTAATTGAATCCGCGTCCGCAACCGATAATCCGCTTGTGTTCGCGGAAAGTGGTGAAGTAATTTCCGGCGGCAATTTTCACGGCGCACCGCTTGCGCTCGGATTCGATTACGCTGCAATTGCAATTACCGATCTGATGGGCATGAGCGAGCGCCGGACGGATCGATTGCTTAATCCGGACAAAAACGAAGGGCTGCCCGCGTTTCTGGCACGAGAGCCGGGTGTGCAATCCGGCTTCATGATTGCGCATGTCGCGGCTGCTTCATTGGTCAATGAAGCGCGCGTGCTCGCGCATCCAGCAAGCATTGACAACATCACCACTTCCGGTGGAAAAGAAGATCATGTTTCCATGGGAATGACGAGCGCTCTGAAGCTGCGCGCGATTGTCGATCTCGCCGAAAATTTGCTCGCCATTGAGTTGCTCGCTGCCGCTGAAGGCTTGGAACATCGCCGACCGTTGAAAGCCGGCGTTGGCGTCGAGCGCGCATTCGCTGCTGTGCGGAAAATTGCGTCGCCACTCACGGAGGACCGTGCGCTCTCGGGCGACATCGCGTCTGTTGCCGAAGCGATTCGCCGGGGCGATTTTGACAGCGAAGACGAAAAGCTATGAGTGGAAGACGAGTCATCCATGCGCCACACGGCAGCGAGCGCAGCTGCAAAGGCTGGCATCAGGAAGCAGCCATGCGCATGCTGATGAACAATCTCGATCCCGACGTTGCCGAGAACCCAGACCAACTCGTTGTTTACGGCGGAACAGGGCGCGCCGCGCGAAGCTGGGAGGCGTTCGACGCGATCGTCCGTTCGCTGCGCGAACTCGAAAATGACGAGACGCTTCTGGTGCAATCAGGAAAGCCGATTGGCAAGTTTCGGACACACGACGAAGCGCCGCGTGTGCTCATTGCGAATTCGAATCTTGTCGGACAATGGAACAATTACGCCGAGTTCAATCGGCTCGAAAGAATGGGGCTGACAATGTACGGCCAGATGACAGCCGGCTCGTGGATTTACATCGGCAGCCAGGGGATTGTGCAAGGAACGTTTGAAACCTTTGCAGCGGCCGGCCGCAAACATTTCGGCGGATCGCTGGACGGAAAGTTCGTTTTGACCGGCGGGCTCGGCGGCATGGGCGGGGCGCAACCGCTGGCTGCGACGATGAACGGCGCGGTCTTTCTCGGCGTCGAAGTCGATCTTACACGCATCGAGAAGCGATTGAAAAGCGGTTACTGCGACAAGATTGCTTCAACCCTGGATGAAGCGGTTCAGTTGATCGATCAGGCGCGCAAAGATCGCAAATCGCTCTCGATCGGACTTGTCGGTAATTGCGCTGACGTTCTGTCGGAAATCGTCAAACGCGGAATTGTGCCCGACGTTTTGACGGATCAAACCAGCGCGCACGACGCGTTAAACGGCTACGTGCCGCACGGCATCTCGCTCGAAGACGCGCTCGTTTTGCGCCGAAAACATCCGGACGAATACATCAAGAGAGCAATGCACTCGATGGCCGTGCACGTCGATGCCATGCTGGCGTTGCAAAAAAAAGGTGCAATCACGTTCGATTATGGAAACAACATTCGCGCGCAGGCAAAAAAGGCCGGCGTGAAAAACGCCTTCGACATCCCCGGATTTGTTCCCGAATACATTCGCCCGTTGTTTTGCGAAGGCCGTGGTCCATTTCGCTGGGTTGCGCTCAGCGGCGATCCTGCTGATATCGCGCGCACCGACAAACTCGCGCTCGAATTATTTCCGAAAAACCAGCCGCTGGCCCGGTGGATGAAGCTCGCCGAGCAGCGAATTCAATTTCAGGGACTACCAGCGCGGATTTGCTGGCTGGGCTACGGCGAACGCGCGGAATTTGGCGTCGCAATGAACGAGCTGGTAAAGCGTGGCGAAATCAAAGCGCCCATCGTGATCGGGCGCGATCATCTCGATTCAGGTTCCGTCGCATCGCCCAATCGCGAAACCGAAGGCATGCTCGATGGCAGCGACGCAATTGCCGATTGGCCATTGCTCAACGCGCTCATAAACACTGCCGCCGGCGCGTCATGGATATCAATCCACAACGGTGGCGGTGTCGGTATCGGCTTCTCGCAGCACGCCGGCATGGTCGTCGTCGCCGATGGCACCGAAAATTCTAGGCATCGACTCGAACGCGTTCTCACGAGCGATCCCGGAACGGGCATCCTGCGCCACGCCGATGCTGGTTACTCGCGCGCGATCGAATTCGCCGGTGCCAACAACATCGACATCCCCATGCAGCCCCAAGCGCGCGGCTGACGAGCAACGAGCAAGCCCGTCCGAAATGCAAAAGCTCATTGAATGTGTGCCGAATTTTTCTGATGGGCGCGATCAGAATGTCATTCGGCAGATCACAGATGCGATCAAATCCGTGGACGGCGTTTCGTTACTCGATGTTGATCCCGGGGCGAGCACAAACCGAACGGTGGTGACGTTTGTCGGAAATCCTGATACGGCGGTCGAAGCTGCATTTCGCGCGATCCAAAAGGCGGCGGAGTTAATCGACATGCGCAAACATAAAGGCGCGCATCCCAGGATGGGCGCAACCGACGTTTGTCCATTCATTCCGGTGAGCAACGTCAGTTGGGAAGAAGCGATCGAGTGCGCGAACCGACTTGGAAGACGTGTCGGCGAGGAATTGAAAATCCCGGTCTATCTCTACGAAAAAGCAGCAAAGGATAAATCGCGTTCGAATCTTTCAGTGATTCGCGCTGGCGAATACGAAGGGTTCTTCGAGAAGATAAAACAACCGGAATGGAAGCCGGATTTCGGTCCCGCCGTGTTTAACGAGAAATCGGGCGCGACCGTAATCGGTGTTCGCGATTTCCTGGTGGCTTACAACGTAAATCTGAACACGAAATCCGTGCGACGCGCGAACGCAGTTGCGTTTGATGTGCGAGAGCAGGGGAGAGTGAAGACGGAAGACGGCACGCCGTCGGGAAAACCGGTTCTGGATGCAAATGGCGAACCGGTTCGCATTCCCGGGATCTTGAAGCACGTCAAAGCGATTGGCTGGTTCGTGAAGGAGTACGGGATCGCGCAGGGGTCGATGAATCTGACGAACATCGAGGAGACGCCCTTGCATGTGGCGTTCGACGCCTGCGTCGAAGCGGCAGCCAAACGCGGCATGCGCGTAACAGGTTCAGAAATTGTGGGCATGGTGCCGAAGAAATGTCTGGTCGATGCCGGCCGTTATTTTTTACGCAAGCAACAATGGTCCGAAGGTGTTTCTGAAGAGGAACTGATCGACATTGCAATTCGCTCCATGGGCTTGAGCGAACTGAAGCCTTTCGATCCAAACGAAAAGGTGATTGAATTCAAGATTCAATCTGGTGAGTCAAAAAAATCCCTCGTAAAAATGGATGTGCGCGAGTTTTGCAATGAAACCTTGAGCGATTCGCCCGCGCCCGGCGGCGGTTCCGTCGCCGCGTTGATGGGCGCATTGGGTGCGTCGCTGGGCGGCATGGTGGCGAATCTTTCGGCTGGGAAACGTGGCTGGGATGACAAGCTCGAGTATTTCAGCCATTGGGCGGTCAAAGCGCAGCAACTCAAAGATGAATTGCTATCGCTGGTGGACGAAGATACCGCCGCGTTCAACAAAGTGATGGACGTATTTGCGTTGCCAAAAGAGTCGGCAGAAGAAAAAACGGCGCGTTCGGCTGCGATTGAAGCGGCGACGAAATACGCGGCGGAAGTTCCGTTGAAAGTGATGGAAGCGGCATTCAAGTCGTATGAGTTACTCTGTGAGATGGCTGACAAGGGAAATCCCGCTTCGATTTCAGATGTCGGCGTCGGCGCTCTCGCGACGCGCGCCTGCGTGGAAGGCGCAGCGCTGAATGTGCGAATCAACCTCGCCCAGTTGAAGGACGAAAAATTCAAGGCGGCGCTCTCTGATAAGGTGCAGAAAATCAGCGCGGGCTCGGAGGCGCAGTTCGAGAAGATCAATCAAGTTGTGCAAGGCAAATTGGGTTGAAGCGTTGAATCTTTGAAGCGGACGCTCCAATCGTTGTCATTCTGAGCGAAGCGAAGAATCTCTGGTTACTCCTGGGCGCTCGATTTCCTAAAGCCGACAGTCAGAGATGTTTCGCTTCGCTCAACATGACAGATAGAAGAGACGCGTTAACCTCTGGCGAATCATGAACTCGCTCGCCGTCATTCACGCCGCGCAGCTTGTCACGTTGGCTGGTCCGACAAGACCGCGCGTTGGGACGGAAATGACCGAGCTGGGAATTATTCGCGGCGGCGGGATGCTCATTCGTGACGGCAAGATCGACAGTGTCGGCCCGAGCGCCGAGATCGAGAAGAAATCGCACGGTGCGGAGATCGTTGATGCTGGCGGGCGTGTTGTTTTGCCGGGATTTGTCGATGCGCACACGCATTTGGTTTTTGCAGGAAATCGGCTTAACGATTTTGAACGGCGTGCGCGCGGCGAAAGTTATGAGCAAATCTCTAAAGCTGGCGGCGGGATTTGGTCCACGGTAGAGAAGACGCGCGCTGCCAGTGATCGCGATCTGCTCGTGCAGGCAAAGAAATACGCGGATTGGTTTCTACGCTGCGGGACAACAACCGTCGAAGCAAAATCTGGCTACGGACTGACGCTTGAAGATGAGTTGAAGATCTTGCGTGTGATGCGGTCACTCAATGAGCAATCGCCGCTTGAGATTGTGCCAACGTTTCTTGGCGCGCACGCGGTGCCGCGCGAGATGGACGCCGATGAATACATCGAGCTTTTGATCGCTCAGCTGTTGCCGCGCATCGCAATGGAAAAACTCGCGGAGTCTTGCGACGTATTTTGCGAGCGCGGTTACTTCGACGTTGAGCAATCGAGGAAAATTTTGACGGCAGCCAGGAAACTCGGGCTAAGGCTGCGAATTCACGCCGATCAACTAAGTAATTTGGGCGGCGCAAAACTGGCCGCAGAACTGGAGGCGACGACTGCTGATCATCTGGAAAGAACGGATGAGCATGGGATTGCGGCAATGAAATCCGCCGGCGTGCAACCGGTACTTTTGCCGGGTTCGGTGTATGCGCTCGGGTCGTCGGATTATCCCCGCGCGCGCGAAATGATCGAGGCGGGTCTCACCGTTGTGATCGCAACAGATTTCAACCCTGGCTCGTCACCGACGCCAAGCATGCCGATGATTTTGTCACTGGCACTCACGCAGATGAAAATGTCGCCCGCAGAAGCGATCACAGCAGCGACAATCAATGCTGCTTACAGCCTTAATCGCGGCAACACGATTGGTTCACTGGAGCAGGGGAAGCTTGCCAACTTCGCGATCTTCGATTGCGAAGATTATCGGGAATTGGCGTACTGGTTTGGAATGCCGCAGACGCATTCGGTTTACGTGAAGGGCGAGCGTTGTCTAATCTAAGGTGCCCGCGAATCACGCGAATAGACGCGAATTAAGTTGGACCTAGTTTCATTGCTTTGATTCGTGTAATTCGCGTGATTCGCGGGCGAAAAACAAATGCGGTGCTCACAGAGCGCCGCTACAGTGATTAGTGATGAAGGTTGAAGTAGAAAAGCAGCCCGGTTTCGTCTCGAAGCTCCAGATCGAATTGCCGCCTGAGGAAGTCGAAAAGGAGTGGGATGCGATCGCGAACAGCTTCGCGCGATTCGCCAAGATCCCAGGTTACCGGCCGGGCAAGGCGCCGCGTACCGTAATCGACAAAAGATTTCGCAAGGAGATCCAGGATGAACTGACCAAGAAGCTCGTCTCGAAAAGTTATCACGAAGCAGTCGAACAAGAGCAATTGCGTGTGGCTTCGTTGACGAATATCGAAGACATCCAGTTCGGCGAGGACAAATCGATGCGCTTCCGCGCGACCGTCGTTACCGCGCCCGAGTTCGAGCTCCCGGATTACAAGAACATTCCGGTGCAATTGCCGGAGACAAAGGTCTCGGATGCGGAAGTGGACACGGCGCTGGAGCGTTTGCGTGATCAATCAGCAGATTTTGTCGATGTGCCGGCGCGCGAACTGCAAATGGGCGATTTTGCGGTGATCGATTTTGAAGGTTCGGTGGACACTAGGCCGATCAGCGAAATTGCGCCGCAGGCCAGCAAGAATTTGCAAGGCGGCACAAAATTCTGGCTGCATCTGGCGGCTGACAATTTTCTGCCGAAATTTTGTGAGCAGCTGATCGGACAAAAAGCCGGCGAAACGCGCCTGGTGATTGTGGAATTCCCGGTGGTTTTTCCGGTCAAAGAATTGGCAGGTAAAAAAGCGGACTACGCCGTTACGTTGCGCGAAATTAAGGAGAAAATCTTACCGAAAATCGATGACGCGCTTGCGGCCAAACTAGTTCCCGGCAAAACCCTAGCCGATCTTCGCCAGATGATCGAGCACGATATTGAGCATGGGAAACAGCATGATGTCGAGCGGGCTAAGGAAGCGCAGATCCTTAAATACTTGCATGAGCGCATCCAGTTCGAGTTGCCTCCGGCGCTCCTCCAAAATGAAACGCGCCGCGCGCTGGCGGAATTAGTGCAACGGAACCGCGAGCGCGGTGTTACCGATGAGATGCTGAAGGAAAAAGAGAAAGAGCTGATCGATGGCGCCGCGGGCCTGGCGGCGACTCGGTTGAAAACAAATTTCATTCTGCACCGGATCGCAGAGCGCGAGAACATTCAGGTGAAGAAGGAAGACGTCGATCTTCGCATCAAACAGGAGGCGGCGCGTTACGACATTTCGCCCGAGAAAATGCGCAAGGAGTTGCAGCAAAAAGATGCGTTGGACGATGTGGCCGAACAGATTCTGGTGGGCAAGACTCTTGATTTCCTGAAGGCGAATGTTAGCATCGAACCAGCAGAAGAATCCACTGTTAAAGAAGAAAAACCATGAGCATGTCGGACGAAAACGTTTCGCAGGTGCTGATCCCGATGGTCGTGGAGCAGACCGGCCGGGGCGAACGCAGCTATGATATTTACTCGCGGCTGCTCAAAGATCGGATCGTTTTCATCGGAACGCCGATTGACGATCACATTGCGAATCTTGTGATCGCCCAGCTGTTGTTTTTGCAGATGGAGGATTCCAAGAAGGACATCAACATTTACATCAATTGTCCCGGCGGCGTGGTCACAGCCGGGCTGGCCGTTTACGACACGATGCAATTTCTCACCTGCGATGTGACAACGTACTGTCTCGGCATGGCGGCGAGCATGGGAGCGGTCTTGCTGTGCGCGGGTACGAAAGGCAAACGCTTCGCGCTGCCAAATTCCGATATCATGATCCATCAGGTTTCCGGCGGCGCGCAAGGCGCGGCGAGCGATGTGGAACGTCAGGTTGATTACATGTTCAAGCTGAAGAAACGGCTCATCCGAATCATCGCGCAACACACTGGCAAATCCGAGGAGCAGGTCCGGGTCGATTCAGACCGCGATTATTATATGTCTGCCGAAGAGGCGAAGGCATACGGTTTAGTGGACGAAGTGATCAAGTCGCGGAAGCAAATAAAGTTGCTGGATGGCGCCGTGCCGCCATCCGGTGATCGGTCAGTAGAAGTTGCGGAGGTAGCGTTACCGCGCAAGGTGTCGGGATAACAGCGTTCTTACCCCCAGACCAATATGGCCCGCGCTTCTAATCTCACGATGTGCTCGTTCTGCGGCAAGAGCCATGCCGAGGTGCGCAAGCTAATCGCCGGGCCTGGCGTTTATATCTGCGATAGCTGCATCAACGTTTGCAAGAGCATTCTGGATAAAGAACTCAACGAAGACGCCCGACGTCAGTCCTCCAATATTCGCGTCCCGAAACCGGCAGAAATCCGGCGCGCGCTTGATCAGTATGTGATTGGCCAGGAGATCGCCAAAAAGACCCTATCGGTGGCAGTGCACAATCACTACAAGCGGGTGCTGCAAACTACGTCGACAGGTGACGCTTCCGCTACCTTTCAGCCGGACCCGTTTGCGGACGTTGAGATTGAGAAGAGCAACATTTTGCTCATCGGGCCGACGGGGTCCGGGAAGACTTTGCTGGCGAAAACGTTGGCCAGAATCCTGGACGTGCCGTTTTGCATCGCCGACGCGACCACGCTCACCGAGGCCGGTTATGTCGGTGAAGACGTTGAAAACATCATTCTGCGATTGCTTCAAAATGCCGATTACGATGTAAAACGTGCGGAGATCGGCATCGTTTACATTGACGAGATCGACAAGATCGGCCGCAAGACCGATAACGTGAGCATCACGCGCGATGTTTCCGGCGAAGGGGTGCAGCAGGCGCTTCTGAAAATTTTGGAGGGCAGCATGTGCAACGTTCCGCCCCAGGGCGGGCGCAAGCATCCGCACCAGGAATATATCCAGGTCAATACCGAGAAAATCCTTTTCATTTGCGGCGGCGCATTCATCGGACTCGACAAAATCATTCAAAAACGCATCGGCCAAAAAGTGATGGGGTTTGGCAGCCCAACCCTCGAAGTGGAGGAAGCATTACGAAAACAAGCCATCCGCCACGTGGAGCCGGAAGACTTGCTCGCTTTTGGCATGATTCCCGAATTTGTCGGTCGACTTCCGGTTGTGAGTTCGCTCGATGCGCTGACCGAGCAAGAAATGGTGGCCATTCTCACCGAGACAAAGAACGCGATGGTGAAGCAATACACGAAGCTTTTCTCGATGGAAGGCGTGCGTTTATCGCTTACCAAGGATGCCTTGCGCGCGCTGGCGGCGCAGGCCGTCACAAAGGGAACAGGCGCGCGCGCGTTGCGCTCGATGCTCGAACGGATCATGCTCGACATCATGTACGATGTGCCGAGTCGCGAAGACATCGCCGAGGTTACGATTAACCGCGCGGTGGTAGAAGGCAAAAAGCTGCCGCTGATTCGCAAGAAACAGGACAAGACCGCCGCGTAACAATTGCCGGCAAACGTCCAGCGCTCAACGTTCAACTTTGAACGTTCGATTCAGAGGCAAATTGGACGTTGAGTGTTAAGCGTTAAACGTTGAGCGTTTTCTGCTCATGCGAACAATTCTCGTTAACACCGGCACCGAGCTTTTGCTTGGCGACGTTCAAGACGCGCATCTTGCGTTCATTGCTCGCGAGATTTTTCCGTTGGGTCTGCGAATCGAGGAGCGGCGCACGGTTCCCGATAGCGAGGCAATCCGCCATACGTTGGTCGAGTTATTTCCACGTTGTGAAATTCTTTTGGTGACCGGCGGGTTGGGTCCAACCAGTGACGACATCACGCGAGAGATGGTTGCAGATTCGCTCGGTTTAGAACTGCGTCAGGATCCTCAATTACTGTCTTCGCTCCGGCAGAGACTTCAAATCCGCGGAATCAAATGGGCTGCCGGAATTGCCCGCCAGTCTGACGTCCCAGCCAGCGCGCAGGTTCTCCCAAACGAAAACGGAAGCGCGCCCGGATTGTATTTGAAGGCAAACATCAATCCGCGCATCCCGTCGCCGCACGCTTTTGTTCTGCCGGGCCCGCCGCGGGAGCTTCAGCCGATGTTTTCGAAATATGTTATGCCGATCTTGCGCTTGCTCGTACCGCCCTCGGCATTGCTGGGGCGGCGCCTGTACAGGATCGCAGGAGTGGGCGAGTCGGTAGTTGAAGAAGCAATCGGCAAAAAGATTCTCGCGATTCCGGGAATTGAGCTCGGTTACTGTGCGAGGCCGGGTGAAGTCGAAGTGCGGATTATCGGGAAAACAGAGGCGATCGAACAGGCGGACGCAGTCATCAAATCGACGCTGGGTCTCTCGATCTTTTCTACAGCAGACGAAGCCTTGGAGGAAGTGATCGTCCAACTGCTCACAAAACGTAATCAAACGCTGGCGACTGCAGAATCGTGCACCGGTGGATTGATCGCGAACCGCATCACGAACGTGCCCGGCGCATCGAAAATTTTTGTGGCTGGCTATGTTTGTTATGCCAATCGAGCAAAGACCGACATGTTGGATGTCGATCCAAAACTCATCGAAGCGCACGGTACCGTGAGCGAGCCCGTCGCGCGGGCGTTGGCCGAACACGCGCGCGCATGTTCAGGATCCGATCATGCTCTCGCGACAACTGGAATTGCCGGGCCAACCGGTGGATCGCCGGAAAAACCAGTTGGAACGGTTTACGTGGGGCTGGCCTCGGTAGAATCGAAAACGATTGCGAAAAAATTCTTTTTCCCAACTGACCGCGAGACGTTCAAACAATTGGCGGCGCAGGCGGCGTTTGAGATGTTGCGGCGGAAATTGCTTGCTTCAAGCTAACGGCTCTTGTCATGCCGAGCGAAGTCTTCCGCGATTGCGGGATTCCTATTTTAAATTCGAGAGTCCTCGACTCAGCTCGGAATGACAGCCCGAAAATGTCAGTAGTCGCCTACGTCCACGGGCGTGCCCACCTTTACGTAGTCATAAAGCAATTTTGCGCCATCCGCCGATTGACGGATGCAGCCAAGCGAAGCGGGGTAGCCGGGCAAAATTCCCACGTGCATACCGACGCCTTCTTCGGTCAAACGCAGGAACCATCTCATCGGCGCGCCGGCGAAGTGCGTGCCGCTCGGAGCCGAATCTATGCGGGCGCTGACTCCGGCGCGCACCAGGCGGCCGGACGCGTCCACAAAATCGCCGTACAGATTGGAATGGTGATTCGGGTCTTTCTCAAGCACGTGCAG
>WNGL01003762.1_pt1 | contig 18266 bp, 10 predicted proteins | sample 5400591 | NCBI WGS metagenome assembly WNGL01 (sample SAMN13153377, study PRJNA577476) | soil metagenome | isolation source: 80 cm soil or saprolite under Garry oak tree replicate 1 | place: USA:California | collected 2016-06-15 | reverse complement strand
GGCTCATTGAAGATGCACCAATGCTTGATGCGGTCGCCCAGCGCGCGCGTGACGATTTCGGCGTATTCAGTGAAGCGGCCAGCCAGATCGCGATTGGGCCAGCCTCCGGCATCTTCCAGCTTTTGCGGCAAGTCCCAATGATAGAGCGTGCAGAGCGGGCGGATTTTCGCCTTGAGGAGCTCATCCGCAAGGCGCTTGTAATAATCGAGACCCTTGGGATTGGGCTTGCCGGTGCCATCGGCCTGGATGCGCGGCCAGGAAACGGAAAAGCGGTAGCTTTTCAGATTCATCTGCTCGAGCAGCGCCACGTCTTCTTTGTAGCGATGATAGGAGTCGCAGGCAACGTCGCCGGTGTAGCCGCCTTTCACTTTGCCAACTGTGTGGACGAAGCGGTCCCAAATGGATTCGCCTTTGCCGTCGTCGTTCCAGGCTCCTTCAACCTGATAGGCCGCGGTGGCCGCTCCCCAAATGAATTCCTCTGGAAACTGGAACGGCGCGAACTTCATCGGCTGTTGGAACAATTCGGTCGCGAGAGCAGCGCCCGGCGGCAGGACGTAAAAAGAGGCGACGGCGCCGAACGTCCTGCCCAGGAAATCGCGGCGATTCAGGTTGCTCCAACGACCCATGCATTCCTCCTCGACAAAAAGTTTCAGGAAACTTGACGGGGTGCTTCTTGCCTGTGGCCAAATAATACGTCAAGAAGGATGAGTGCGGCGCCAATGGTGATGGCCGAGTCCGCGACGTTGAAGGCGGGATAGTGGTACGTGCCAAACCACACTTCAAAAAAGTCGGTCACGGCTCCGTGAAAGATGCGGTCGGAAACATTCCCTGCGGCGCCGCCCAGCAGCAGCGCGAGGCCTGTGTTCCCCAGGGCGCTGACGATCTTACCGGTTACGAGAAGCCACGCGAGGACGGCGATCACTGCGAGCGAGCCGGCGATCAAGATGACGCGCGTGATGGTGGAGGCGGAGTCGGCCAGCACGCCAAAGGCAATACCGGGATTCCGGCTGTGCACCAGGTAAATGAAATTGTGAATGATTTCCTGGCGCCAGCCTTCGACGGTTCGCGCTTCGAACCATGCTTTGGTAATGCGGTCGAGCAGCACGACAGCGAGGGTGAGCCAGAGCCAGCGAAGGCGGGAAGGGATGTTCATTGGGCAGTGAAACTAAAATATGTCATTTCGCGGCGACGCCCGCTGTCCCATCACTCTCGATTTCGGCGAGGGCTACGCTGCAGCGCTCGCAGACGGTCGGATAGCACGAGTTCTCGCCAACGTGAGTCGAGTAATTCCAGCAGCGCTCGCACTTTTTGCCATCGGCTTTCTTGACAACGATAGCTAGATCCGGCAGACCATGCCCCCCAGTCGCTTCTTTTAGAGGCCCTTCCTGAACCTCCACTTGAGAGACAATAAACAGCGCCGGCAGGTCCTTGAGATGTGCTTTGAGGAGTTCCTGCCGTTTGGGATGCCCCGACGCGAGAATGACTTTTGCCTCTAATGAACCTGCGATTTGTTTGGAATTTCTAGCTTCTTCTAACTTGAGAAGAACTGAGGTGCGCACCTCAGCAAGATCCTCCCACTCCTGGCGAAGCTTCAAGTATCTTTCGCTTGTAACAAGCTCGCCTGCCGTCGGGAACAACGTCATATGAACGCTTTCTGGATCACCTTTAAGTCTGGGCATATATTTCCAGACTTCTTCTGACGTGAAGACTAGTATGGGGGCCAGCAAACGTACTAGGGCTCGTGTGATTTTGTAAACCGCCGTCTGGGCAGAGCGGCGGGCGTGGCTACGAGGGGCAAACGTATAGAGCCGATCCTTGAGAATGTCAAAGTAGAACGCACTCAGGTCAACCGCTGTGAAATTGTATAAAGCGTGGAACACGCGGTGGAACTCGTAACCCTCGTACCAGCCTTGCGCGAGGCTCACTGTGTAGCATTGTTGCGCCAACAAATCAGTTTTCCCTAGCATCCAGGCATCTTGTTCCAAAAGTTGTTCGTCGCTGAGCAAATCAACGTTTGGATTGAGATCGTAGAGATTGCTCAGAGCGAAGCGGAAGGTGTTGCGAATCTTGCGGTACGCTTCGCTGAGCTGAGTCATGACGCGTTCGCTCATTTTCACGTCAGCCTGGTATTCCACGGACGCGACCCAGAGCCGAAGCAAGTCCGCGCCCCATCTCTCGCAGATTTCCTTAGGCGTAATCACGTTGCCGAGCGACTTGGACATGGGCCGGCCCTGTTCGTCGAGTGTCCAGCCGTGGGTGACGACGCCGCGATAAGGCGCCGCATCGCGCGTCCCCGTGGCCACGAGCAGCGAGCTGTGGAACCAGCCGCGATACTGGTCCGGTCCTTCGAGGTAAACGTCGGCGGGCCATTCCGGGCCTTTCAGCACAGAAAGATGCGACGAACCGGAATCAAACCAGACGTCCAGAATGTCGTTCTCTTTGCGCCAATTCGACGCGCCGCACTCACACTTTGTTCCTGAAGGAAGAAGTTCTTCGGCGGAGTGCTTGTACCATGCGTCGGCGCCTTCCTTCTCGAACAACTTGACGACATTCCGCAGCGCCGCGTAATCCTCCAGCCGCTTCCCGCAACCATCGCAATAGAAAACAATGATCGGCACACCCCAGAAGCGCTGGCGTGAGACGCACCAGTCCGGCCGCTTTTCGATCATTTCGTACATGCGGTCTTCGCCCCAGGCGGGGATCCATTTCACGTGATGAATTTCTTCGAGCGCTTCCTGGCGCAGGGTTTTTTGCCGGCCATTGGCAGCCTGATCCATCTTGATGAACCACTGCTCGGTGGCGCGGAAAATCACCGGATTGTGGCAACGCCAGCAATGCGGGTAACTGTGTTTGTATGGATGATTGGCGAGAAGTGCGCCGCGATCGGCAAGGAGCTTCACGACGATAGGATTCGCGCTGAAAACGTCTTTGCCTTTATATTCGGGCAGGCCTTCGAGGTAGCGGCCCTTATCGTCCAGCGGTGCATAAATTTCCAGGCCGTATTTCTGTCCGGTAACAAAGTCCTCGGCGCCGTGACCGGGAGCGGTGTGCACGATGCCCGTGCCCTGATCGAGCGTGACGTAATCGGCAAGCACTCCGGGAACCTGAATATTCACGAACGGGTGCTGAAACTTCATGCCCTCGAAATCGCGGCCTTTAAACGTGCCGCGCACTTTCGCTTCTTTGATGCCGCACTCGGCTTGAAGAGCCGCCACGCGATCCGCTGCAAGCAACAGCGCGCCTTGTTCCGTTTCCACGACCGCGTAATCGAAGTCCGGATGAAACGCCAAGGCGCGATTGTGCGGCAGCGTCCATGGCGTGGTGGTCCAGATGACCGCGCTTACGTCACTTGCAATTTTCGCGGCGTCACCTTTGCCACCGCCAACAACGCCAAACTTCACCCAGATCGACGGGCTGGTGTGATCTTCGTACTCGACTTCCGCCTCGGCCAATGCGGTGTTGTCGACGATGCACCAATACACCGGCTTGCGCCCGCGGTAGACATACCCTTTCTCCATGAAATCGAGAAAGGCTCCGGCAATCGTGGCTTCGTAGCCGAAGCTCATCGTCAAATACGGGTCATTCCACCGGCCAAAAATTCCGAGGCGCTTGAAATCCCGCTTGTGCTGCTCGACGTAGCGCGTAGCGAATTCGCGGCAAAGCTTGCGGAACTCCGCCGGAGGCACTTTGCCTTTTCCGCCCAGCTCTTTTTCAACCTGTGTCTCGATGGGCAGGCCGTGGCAATCCCAGCCGGGCACATACGGCGCGTAGTGTCCCGCCATGCTTTTTGTCTTGACGATCAAATCTTTCAGGATTTTGTTGAGACCGGTGCCGAGATGAATCTCACCGGTGGGATAGGGCGGCCCATCATGCAACACAAACAGGGGTTTGCCTTTTCGCGCTTCCAGAATACGCTCGTAGATGTTTCCGCTGTACCAGGCTTCGAGCTGCTTCGGCTCGTTCTGGGGCAAGCTGGCCTTCATGGGAAAGTCGGTCCTCGGCAGGTTCAGCGTCTTTTTGAGTTCAAGTGGTTCGGCCATAGCTTGGAGCGTTCGGATATCCCTTCTTTGCCTGCGTTGCCGTCCGTTTGTCCAGTTGCACGGCGGGAAACATCTAAAGGCAGTTGAACCTTGTATGTTACAATGAAGCGCAGATAGGTGTCAGCCGCTGGGGCCTGCAACCTTTCCGGGCCTGTGGGAATCCTATCCCTGAGGGATACCAAAGGCGGGGTGAGTCCGTCTAAAGTTAGAGGAAAACGGTGCCGGGTAAAATCAACAATCTTATTCCACCTTCCGCTCCGAAGCCCAAAGTGTCTGGAACGGGTTCGCAGCCTCCCGGTCAGGCAAGCCAGGTTCGAGCTCCTTACGTGCCCCGGTTTGGCAGGCCAAAGATTCTTGTTCCCGACGATTTTTGGTCAAACCTCAAGCAGTTTCTGACCGAGCGGCCCATCAAGGTTCGCGAACGCAAAGATGCGCCCTTCACGCAGACCTCTTTCGGAGCCGGTTTCTTCGGCAACCTTGCGGAATCTTTGCGGTCAACTCCCGGGGGGAATCGCCCGATAAACAGCAGATTAGCTGTGAGTTGGGGAGCGAATTTCGGCGGGTTTGGCACGCGCATCAAGGAATTCTTCTCGCCTCCAAAGCAGCCTCCTCTGCCGCCGGGTATCACGCCCATCAAGGTGAAAGACATTTGGTCCAAGGATGAAAAGTTCGGTTCGAGCCAAGCGCTTGCGATCCTCTTGCATGCAGCGGTGGTCGCTTTGCTTATAGTTCCCATTGGTTTCCGCGTGGTGGACATCACGCAAGCAAAAAACAAAGTCGACGTCACGCCCCTGGACATTTCGCCTTACCTCGCCAAGCTTCCTGCAGGCGCGAACAAGGCTGGCGGCGGTGGCGGCGCTAACGACCACACCACCACTCCGGTGAACCGCGGCAAAGTGCCGAAGTTCAAGTGGACGCAATTTACTCCGCCACAGATTAGAATTCAGAATCCAAATGCCAAGCTGCAAATGGAACCCGCGCTTCTGGGCCCGCCGGATCTGAAAGTAGCAAACATAAACGCTCCCACTTTCGGTGATCCGCTGGCTACCGCCATCAGCGATTCTCTAGGACATGGCAATGGTACGGGAATTGGCAGCGGTTCCGGGGGCGGTCTTGGGCCTGGTTCCGGCGGTGGGACGGGCGGCGGAGAATTTCGCGCCGGCGTGAATGGCGTCGGCCAGCCAGCGTGCATCTATTGCCCGAATCCCGATTATTCGGAAGAGGCGCGCAAGGCCAAGTATCAGGGCTCTGTATTCCTTGATATCACAATTAGCGCAGACGGACGAGTCACTGCCGAGCGCGTCCTGCGCGGCCCTGGGATGGGTCTAGAAGAGAAAGCCATAGCCGCAGTCAAAACCTGGAAGTTGCGCCCTTGCAGCGGGCCGAACGGTAAAGCTGTGAGCTGCACGGCTCCCGTTGAAGTCGTTTTCCGATTGCTGTAAATCTCCGGAGCAAGAATCACTTCATTTTCTCAAGCAGGCAACCAATTCCGCAGCCTTGTCTTCTCACAACGCGTTCGTGGTTGGCCTCCAAAAATGTTTGGAAGATGCGGAGGCGAGCGTGGAGGTGCGTCCATGCGCGATCCATTTTCCCGGCTCCTCCCTGCGTTTTCGTCCTCGCGTGGCTCTTTGCTTCAGCGCATTCGCGAGAATTCCCGGCAGGCCTTTGCGCCGGTGGGCATTTCTCCCTCCTCGGCCAACGGAGCTCCGCTCCATTTGCTGCGCTGGGGGCGATCGACAGGGTCAAATCGAGCGCACAGCGCATCGCTGTTGACCCACGCAGCCGTGATCGCCACCCTTTTGAGCGCTGTTGCCCATTCACCAAGTCCTGATCCAAAACGACCTCTCTTCGGGGGAGAAATTCCGGGAATTCTTCCGGTGCCAAGAGACTTGCTGGATCTCCTTCGTGGCCCGAATCTTAGGGGCGGAACCGGAAATGGCAGCGGCCACGATCTTCTCCCGCCAACTCAAGGCAATCTTCCTGCGCGTTCTTCGATTCAATTTTTGAAGCCCACCCTGCCGCACAATCAGAATCCTGAGCTTCCCGTTCCTCCCACGATTCTCGATGCATCCGCGCCACGCGTTTTGCCGCCGGTCATCGGCATTGGCATTCCTTGGATGCAGGAGCGAAATAATTCCTCCGGACCTTCCAACGGAAATACAATTGGCAGCGGCCCGAACGATTCGATCGGAACTACTCCCGGCGACCAAACAGGAATAGGCGGTCCTCCCGGGAATTATCGGCCCGGTGGCACGCTTCCTACTTGTGTGTACTGCCCTGACCCGCAATATACGGATGAAGCGCGCGAAGCGAAGCTGCAAGGCCGCGTAACGTTGCGCGTTCTGGTCGGTCCGGACGGCCGCGCTTCTCAAATCCAAATCGTTCAAGGAATCGGCATGGGCCTGGATGATCGCGCCGTGCAATCGGTTCGCTCGTGGAAATTCACGCCCGCGCATGACGGCGGGCGACGCGTTGTGCCTACGTGGGTCACCATCGAAATCATCTTCCGCCTGATCTGAGCTTATCCCCAAAACCTGCTACCATTTCTGTCCCATGTCTACCCGGCGCTGTGTTCTCTGTGCAAGAGAATTTGAAGTTCCCATCGGCGATACATCCACGACGACATGCCCGGCCTGCTATCGGGCAGCGTGGGAGGCCGGACAAGCAGCGCTCTCGCAAGAGTCCGGCAAATCGCTGTCTTTCCCGGTAACCGTCGCCCTGATCGCCATGAATGCACTGGTCTTTGCAATCATGGTACTCAGCGGCGTCTCCGCGTTCCTGCCCACGCCTCAGCAGGCCATCGCGTTCGAAGGGCCCATCGCCACTTACGGCTGGCTCGAACGCAACGACACGCGAGCGGTCATCGATGCTTTGATTAGCTCCGAGGTAGATCGATATATCGAAGAGCAAATCCGGTCGGGCAAGGCACAAGTCAAGGTAGAGGACGAGGCACACCCGGTAGACCGGTCGCGCCTTCCGGCTCGGCGGCCCGGCGCGCCCCTCCACATCTTTGCTCTGGGCGAATCCATGGGCGCGGGCATCGCTCTGCAATCCGGCGCAGCCGATCCGCGCATTGAAGCGGTGGTCGCGGAAGCTTCGTTTGCGAATCTCCGCGAAGCCGCTTATGACTACGCGGGATTCCGCAAGTATCCCTGGCTCGGCAAGACTCTACTCGCGCCCTTCAGTTGGACGCTGCTCTACCGCGGAGAAAAACTCACCGGTCTCCCTCTCGCGGAAATTTCTCCGGTGAAGGCCGTCGCCTCGCGCCCTTTTCCCGTACTTCTCGTCTGCGACGAAAACGACGAAGCGCTTCCTTGCCGCCATACGCAGATGATTTACGCTGCCGCCCGCGGCCCCAAGCAGCTCTGGGTCGTACCCGGCGCGTACCACACCGCTGCGCTGGGTTTTCACCCGGAAGAATTCCGGCAGCGCGTGCTTTCCTTCTTTGCCATCTACGCTCACGCAGCTGTTCCACGGCATCTGCCTGGCGCACCCGAGAGCTGAAGGCTCAAAAAATCAAATTAACGTTGGGACCACAGATGCCCAGAGAACGTCGAGAGGATACAAGAGCGAGACTTTCACGGCACAGGGTGCTTGCGCGCTTCCCATTCTTCGCTCAGGCGGCGCACCGTTTCCCGCAGACGCACCGCGAGAGTGGCGATGGTTTCTAGCCGCTGCTCGCCTCCGCCCGGAACTTTGCCGTCCTTTTTTCTGCGAATCTCCGCGAGCAAGAGTTCCGCGTTCCCCAGGATTCCGGTTAGCGGATTGTTCAATTCGTGTCGCAGCACTTCTCCAAAATCTTCTTCGCCGCTCTCGTCCGATTCATCCGGCTCGCTCTGCATCCCTTTGGGAGCCTGCCGCAGCCGTTGCTGGATCAACCCGCGCGCCTCAGCAAACGCATTTGCCTTTCGCTCCACGAAATCCGCGGCGCCCGCTTCAATCAGCCCGGCGAGCTCCCAGCGCTTCTCCGCTGGCCCGATGACCACCACCGGCGCATGCACCGCCAGCGGCGCCACCACCGCCTCCAGCGACGGCCAACCTTCCCTCGTCTCCATGCACTCGCAGGTGACGGCATCTTCTTCAAGAAGAATCACTCCGGGAGAATCTTCTTCGAGAATGCGCCGCGCCGCCGCGACGCTGCTGACCGCCGCCGCGCGCACGCGAAGCGCGCTCAAATCGAATTCGCGCCTCATGGCCGCGCAGAATCCCGCATCATTGCTCACCAGCAACACGGTTTGTTCCTTGTTTCCCATACATCACCCATTTCTAGCTGCGTTTTTTCGGCCCGCCTCGGCGGCCGAAGTTTTTTCCTGCGCCTGCGTTTGCAGCACAGCGTGCACTCTTTCGGTCAGTTCCTCGACCAGAAACGGTTTGGCCACGTGCGGCAGGTTGTTGCGCTTGAGGAATTCCCGCGTGTGCGCCGCCATCACGTCGCCGGTCACAAACAGGAAGCGTTCTCGCAGCGAATTTCCGCTACGCGCGAGCGTCCGGTAGAAATGCTGGCCGTCCAGGCCGGGCATTTTCATGTCGCAAATCACAAGGTCGTACGATTCGCGCGCCGCGCGTTCGAGCGCTTCGCGCCCGTCCAGTAGCACGTCCACGCGCATGCCTTCCTCTTCCAGCACGTCGCCGATCAGCCGCGCCACGGTAGGCTCATCCTCGACCACGAGCACGCGGGCGCCCGTTGCTGAGGTGAACGGGGCGGCCGGAGCGCCTTCTGCTCCGGCAAGGTGCTCGTCGCGGGCATTCGGCGGATTTGTGGATTTGCCCGTCTCAGGAATCGTCGCGCTGGCAAGCTGCGTCTCCTCAACAATAGAGCTTCCTCTTCCTCGGGGACTTCCCGCCCCTTGTGCGGACGCGTTCCTTGCTTCCTCTTGCTGGCGCTCCGTTGCTGCGGGAAATTCGATTTGGAACAGCGCGCCGCCCCGTGGCGGACTCTGCAAGCGAACATCCCCGCCATGCTCGCGCACCACACTGAGAACGATGGAGAGGCCCAAACCGGTTCCCACACCGGCCGGTTTGGTGGTGAAAAAGGGATCGAAAATACGCGCCCGAATCGCCTGCGGAATGCCGGGCCCGCTGTCTTCGACTTCCAGGAGTACGCGCCGGTCATTAATTCTTCCCGTGCGCAGGCGAATTACGCCGCCCTTGCCCTGCTCCTCCAGGGCGTGCCGTGAATTGCTCAATAAATTGATCAGCACTTGCTGGAGCTGCCCCCCATCGGCTTGAACGAAGGGGAGGGTGGGGTCGAGATCGAGTTCCACACGGATTTTTTCCGCGGCAAAATTAAAGCGCTGAAGTTCCGTCGCGCGCATCACCACTTGATTCAAGGAAACCAGCCGCCGCTCGGGAATGGTTTCTCGCGCATTCGAAAGCAACTGCCGGAGGATGCCGACGGCGCGCTCGGCCTCCTGATAGATCTGGCGCACCTCTTCGCCGCGCTCGAGAACGTCTTGTCCCGGGCCGTTTTGTGCGACCCTGTTTTGCGCAACAACGAGGCGCTGCGCGTACCCAAGAATGCTGGTGAGCGGACTGCTCAATTCGTGCGCGATGCCGCTGACCATTTGCCCGAGAGAGGCGAGCTTTTCGGTTTGCAGGAGCTTCGATTGAAACACGCGTTGAGCGGTGAGGTCGCGATAAATCTCCACGCGGCCCACGTGCCGCCCGAGGCTGTCGAGGACCGGCCGCGCGGCGCGCTCGAGCACGCGAGGGACAGGAAGAGCCATTTGCAAAGGCTCGCGCACACCGCCCTGTATATTGCGGGCCAGATCCCGCCAACGCTCGGCGAATTGCGCTGGTTCCACGGCCTGCTCCGCGAGCCGCGCAATCCATTCATCGAGGGTCTTAAGCTTCCCGGATTCCTCGGGAGCCAGCCCGGCCATCTGTTCGAATCGTGTGTTCGCGGCGCGTACGTTCTCATGCGCGTCAAACAGCACCACTCCTTCTTCCACCCATTCCATGACATTCCGCAATTCGGCTTCCGTGTGGTCAGCGTTTGGCTGCGATTCGGGCGTTCCTCGCGCTTCGAGCAAAACCGCGAACGGCTGGCCCGGCGAACGCGGAGCGAGTTGCAGGCGTACCTTGACGCCATTCTGTAATTCCGCCTCCAGCGATTCCTTTTTGACGGACTGGGCCAAGGACGAGACATCGCGAGCGTGCTCAAACCATTTCCGCAGCCGTTCGCGGTCGCGGCCACAGAAAAAATCGGAGATATGTCCTGAGGGCAGCACGGCCGCCCGGCCCGCGTGTCTAAGCAGCTCACGCGCGCCGCGACTCGTTGCGGTGATTCTTCCGGAGTTATCCAAAAAGAAGAGCGGGTCGCTGACCAAATCAAGCAGGGACCGCTCGGCGTTGGCTCTGCGCGCCTCCTCTTCCATTCGCTTGCTGCGCAAGAGTGAAAAGGCGGCCAAACGCGCGCGCAGCTCCAGTCGGCCCAGCGTGGCGGTGGAAACCGCGGCAGCGGGAAACCCTGCCACCAGAATGCCGAGAAGTTGCCCCTCCGTCTCCAACGGCAGCGCCACAACCCGGGCGACGGATGCCTGCGGCCAGGTGACGGGAACCTCGCTTCCGGCGATCTGGCGGGTTTCGAGGCCGCGGCGCCAAACCTTTGCAAGCGGGTCGCTACCCAGGGAACGGGTCCACATCTCATCGCCGCTGCGCCATCGAAAGTCTGCTTGCGTTGCGGAAAGGACTAGTCCCTCCTGGGGGTTTATCCCACCAATTGCTGCGAAAGACGCGCCTATGCCTTCTTCCTTGGCGGAATCCCGGACGCAGTCGTCCACCAAATGAGCCAGCAGCGAGTCCGCAGAGGAAGCGTCCGAATGGCGCTCCACAATTCGTCGGACAAGATCAAGTTCCGCATTGCGAATTCGAACGGCCCGGAATTGCTCTTCCGCTCGCAAGGCGAGGGCGAGCTCCGCTGCGACCGATTTTGCCTGTTCCAGGAAGGGAGCAAGAGAATCACCTTCACTTCCTAGCAGAATCAAACCTCTTACGCGGCCCAAGCAACCTTGCCCTTGATCGGACCCTAGATCGGACCCTTGATCGGCAATGGGCACCCAGAGTGCGCGGCGCAATCCCACAAGCTGGCCAATAACCGCATTTCGAACGGAAGCGTCGAGGTTTTGTTCGAACGGCTCTGCCCGGGTCAGCAGATGCTCGGGCCATAGCGCCTCCAGCGAGAGCATCTTCCATTCGGGCGGGCATTCTTCTTTCGCTCGGCGATCCGAGACCAAGCCTTGAAATGCCCCTGACCATTCATTCAAAGATTGTGCGTTGGCCTCCGGCTCCAGCCAGATTCCCACGCGATCGGGGCAAGGTGACTGGGTGAGCACTTGCAGAGCTTCTCGCGCCAGTCCTTCATGCGACGCGGAAGCCAGCGCCGCGCGGGCTACGCTGGCCCCGCTGGCTTCTTCCTGCGGTTTTTTTCTCCAAACTCTCATTCCATCGGCCGAAGTTCCCGCTTCCCTGAGAGCAGCTGACCCGGGCCGTACATGGGGGACAGCAAGAGAAAGAGGAGAATGTCCGCAGATTAGCTATGCACCATCAGGCCCATCGGGCGTACAGAGAAGTGCTTACAAATCAAGTAGTTACAAGGAGGCCGAAGTAAGGGAAAGCCGTGAATAATCCCATGTCGAGACTCAACGCAGGGGTTCTTCCCAGAGTGAATCGGGTGTGCGAGATGGAACAAGCTTAGGAATACGGGCAGGCCGGAGCCACGTTCAGTAACCCGAGGCAGGAAGTATCTTTACAAGCACAAGGACCCGCGGGCCCGCTACTCCAACTTGGCGTATTCGGCTTTGGCCTGGTGCAAGATGGGGATGTCGGGGTCTGCGTCTTTCCACAGCATTAGAAAATCCTTGTATGCGGCGCGTGCTTTCGCGGAATCGCCTGACATAGCGTAAGCGCGGCCCAGTTGAAGGTGCGCCAAGGCCCCTATGGGTTCGTTCAGCACGATCCCGCGGTGGTCAAGAATTTTCTGAAACTCTGCCGCTGCTTCGCGGCCCCTGTGCGCAGCAAGATAAGCTTCCCCTCGCACATAGACGGGGTACATATTGGGCCAGTTGTAAAAGCTAATGGCGGGCAAGCCGAGTTCATAGGCAGCCGCGGGCTCAAGATCATGAAGCGCCTGCTGAGGATTTGACTGCATAAGCGCAAGCTTTGCGCGAAGCGTAGGAAGATAATTCAACTGCATCGTTGTATCTTCTGGGAATCTTTTATTGAAATCCTCGACGAGTCGTCGGACCTCGGTGGCGTTTCCCGCATAAGCTAGGGCAAGCGTAGAAGCATAATATCGGTCACTCACATTGGGGCCTGGCGTTGCTGCCCGGATTTCTTGTCGCGCTTTGTCCATATTGCCCAATAAGCCTTCTCGCAATGCGGATACGTTCTCGTAAGTCTCTGAAGCCTCTTTCTCCCCTGCTCGGTTCGCAGAATTCGAAGCCTGCCTTGATAGTTCGCGAGCCTTTCTAAGTTGTCCGTAGTAAGCAGCCGTGTCAGCGTCTAATTCCAAGAGCAAGTCTTCTTCGGCTATTTTACCGGCGGCAGCGGCCACCTGCCGCGCCATTTCGCGAGCGTCGTTCTGATAGAAGGCAATTGAATAAAACATGGGGCCCATAGCAGAATCCAGCCCTTTCGTGCGCGACTCTCGGGCCGTAGCTGCCGCGTCCTTGACTCGGTCCAGCAGCAGATTCGTATACGCAACAAACCGGAATGCCACACTGTCATAGGGGAGAAGGCGAAGGGCTTCCTGGTGCTCTTTGAGAGCTGATTCGTGTTGTCCGAGGGCCATATAGATGAGACCAAGGCCACCTCGAAAAGCAGGTTCGCGGGGATAGATTTGCTCCCCAAGTGTATAGCTCCGCCTTGCATTCAGTAGATTGCCGCTTACGCCTCGGTAATAGTCGCCTTCGACGACCAGCCTTTCCAGTTCGCTCACGCGTCCGCGCAGCTCGAAGGCTTTCCGGGTATTTTCTGCGCCCAGGATAGTTTCACCAATGAATTGATAAGCGCCGCCCAACTGGTCGTAAGCCATAGCGAAATTCGGATCGATCTGAATGGCTCTTTGAAAAAACGGGATGGCTGCAGGAAAGTCATTCTTGACACCGAAACTGAACGCTTGCAAAGCCTCCAGGGACGGGGTCGTCGCTTGTTCGAGGGGCGTGTTGTACTTTTGGAGGGTGCTCAAAGACTCTCCCAGTTTCCGCCTCATTTCCGAAGCCGCATTTCCAAACGCGTCGAGAACGTGGCTCTTGTCGTTCGCCTGCGCTTCTGTGCTCGCCAACAAGTCCCCGTTAACACAGTTCACAGCTCTGAGAATCACATTGTATCGGGTGCCGATCAGTGCAATCGAACCCTCCAGCGCTGCTGCGCTGCTCGTCCGCTGACAAACTTCGCGCGTGATTTCAGGCGTGAGTCGCGTATTTGCCGGTCGTTCCATCATCCGCAGCGTTTGATGGATTCCTTCTTCGGATACGAGGCTCAAAAAGGGCGACTGCTCCAATTGTACGGAAAGGCCTTCTCGCAGTGTCCCGTCGAATACCGCATCGCCAGTCGAATTAGCGAAATCTCCAAGAACGATGGTGTCCTTCTCCGTGAGACGCGGCGCTCTCCGCGCGCGCCAGAGCAGTCCTCCGGCGACTCCGGCTGCGAGCACAGCAATTGCCGCCGTCACGACGATCTTCGGACGGCTTGGCCGCCAGGGCATGCTCGCACCCGTGGCGGTGCCTCTCGCTGTTCCATCTGCACCAGTGACCGGTGCGATAAACCGGTATCCGCGTCGCGGCAGCGTTTCGATGAAGCGCGGACTATCGGCGGAATCTCCCAGAGCCTCCCGCAGCTTGTTGATGGCCGTGTTCAGGCTATTGTCGAAGTCGACGAAAGTATCCGGTGGCCAGTTCTGATTGCGCAACTCTTCGCGCGTCATCACTTCCCCAGCATGCTGAAGTAAAACCGTTAAGACATGAAAGGGTTGTTCCTGGAGCTTGACCCGCACGCCTTGCTTCCGAAGCTCTCCCGCCCGCACGTCGACCTCGAAGGTTCCAAACCGCAAGATTCCCGAGATTCGCGTTTCGAGGGCCATTCCGTGCTCCGCCAGGGCGTTAGGGGGAGTCTAGCACCGCCTGTCAAGAGAGCAAGGTTTGGATAAGACCTCTCCTTAACTCTTTGTAAGCAGGAGCTTTAGCCGCAAAGAAGCAATCAAGCCCCACTCAAGCCGCCGTCTATTGTTCTACCTGAGGATCGACCCCAAGTTCGCCTCCAGCACACGCCTGGAGGTGGCTGATGAAAGTCGTAGCGGGAACGGTTCTCTTCTTCCTGGGATTTGGACAGATTTCCTGGGGACAGACAAAGGGGAGCACAAATGTTGCTGGAACTGGCGACAGCGAAATGGCACCGGCAGTCCAAACGAACAGCTACGTCGTTTTCGGGGCAACAGCGCAGCAAGAAGCCTTGGTCCGCTCCCAGATTCAAACTATGCAGCCTACGGTACTCCCACTGCGAGTGGTCTTCGTACCGCATTGGAAGTACGTCGACAACACACGTGTTTTTCGCTTGCATGTGCCTACGGGTTATACCAGCGCGCTTTTCACCCACCTCCCAAGCCGAACGATCTTCATCGATGCTGATCGTTATTTTGACGAGACGCTGGGCTACTGGCTGGCTCACGAACTCGGACATCTGGTCACCAACAGCGCAAACGAACAGGACGCCGAAAACGCCGCCCGCGAATTTCGAAAGCGCTTGGAAGGCTCGCGCAAGACACAGCGCTAAGCTTTAGTGCATCAAGGCTCGGCGTGTTCCATGTTGTACTGCTTGAGCTTGCGGTAGAGCGTGGTCTTGCCGATGCCGAGCATGCGCGCGGCGGAAAGTTTATCGCCGCCGGTTTCGCGTAACGTGCGAAGGATGGCGCGGCGTTCCAATTCCTCAAGCGGCAGGATTTCATCTTTTTCCGGCGCACGCTCCGAGGTCGGGTACTGAAGATTCGAAGGCAAATCGCCCGCGTGAACGATCGGGCCGGAGCCGAGAGCCACAGCGCGTTCGATGGCGTTTTCAAGTTCGCGCACGTTGCCCGGCCAATCGTAGGCAATCAACCGACGCATGGCGTCCTCGGAAATCGTGCGCACCGGCCCTTGCGGATCGGAGAATTTTTCAAGGAATGCCGCCACCAGGAGGGGGATGTCGCTCTTGCGGTCGCGCAAGGGCGGAAGTTTGATCTGCACCACGTTGAGGCGGAAATACAGATCCTGGCGAAAAGTTCCGGCGCGAATGGCGGATTCGAGGTCGCGGTTGGTGGCAGCGATAATCCGCACGTTGATGCGGCGGCGCTCCGTGGAACCAACCGGCTTGACTTCGCGTTCCTGAAGCGCCCGCAGCAATTTCGCCTGCAAATCCACGGGCATATCGCCAATTTCGTCGAGAAACAAAGTGCCTCCCTGCGCGGCTTCCAGCAGCCCTTGCTTGGACTGCATGGCTCCCGTGAAAGCGCCCTTTACGTAGCCGAATAATTCGGATTCGATGAGCGTGGGCACCAACGCCGAACAATCCACCGGAGCAAAGGGTCGGTCCTTTCGCGGACCGGAATAGTGAACAGAGCGGGCCACCAGTTCTTTTCCCGTACCGCTTTCGCCCAGAATCAGGACGGGATACTCATGCTGGCTGACTTTTTCCATCATTTTGTAGACGCGTTGCATTTTGACGGAGAGGCCGATGAGGCCGCCAAAACCGGGACGGGTTTGCAATTGCTCGCGCAACAGGCGGTTTTCCTGTAGGAGTTCGACGGCGCGGGCCGCGCGTTCGAGGCGCGAGCGCAACTCTTCGATGCGGAATGGCTTGGTGACGTAATCAAGGGCGCCCAGGCGTGTGACCTCAACGGCAGATTCGATCGTGCCGTATTGCGTTAGCACTACCACCGCAACCTCCGGATGCATATCGTGGACCAGCTTCAGCAACTCGATTCCGTTGGCCCGGGGCAGCTTCAAGTCGGTCAAAAGAATATCCACTACGGAATGCTCCAGAACCTCCAGAGCCTCCTCTGCCGTGGCCACCGCGATCGTTTTCATCCCCGACTGCGCCGCAACCGCAGCGCAGGTATCTCGTACGGTTTGTTCGTCGTCCACAATCAGGACGCTCATGGGTACCGCTTCACGACGTACTGTCGCTTCTTCAGCCACGGTTTGCATCCTTGAGGTACCTCCCCGGGACTTTCCGGGCAGGTTGGGTTCCAAATCGGGATGGACCCGTTTAATGTTCATAAATATATACATTAGATAAGTGAGAACGGTTCTGGCAAGTACCATTTTGAAATTAACCCTACGTGCAACTCTACAGGGGCCACCAAAGATTGAATCCCTGTCCTTTGTTTTGAGGCCTTTGCAAGAAAGGGACAGCGGTTGTTCCATTTTGGGAACGGTTCAAGAGCTGAGGATAGGAACTGAATAGGATAGGGGCTGAAATTGTGGGACGGCGGTCTTCCGGGTTGCTTGGGGAGGGCAAAATGAAAGCGGGCTCCTTTGAAGGCTTCTAAAGGAGCCCGCAATTAACCTTGTTCAGATTAGAAGCCGCAACGCGCGAAGCGCTTGCGGCCGCCTTCCGCGTCGGTTACGGCGTGGCCGGTTTCTTGGGCGCAGCCGCCTTAGGTGCCGCACTTTTTGCTGCCGGGGCCTTAGCTTTTCCTTGCGCCCCGCCGCCCCTGCTAAGCAGGGTCAATGCATCCTTGGCATTGAACGGGAATTGGCGCACGGACTGCTCGCCGGTGGTGCTGAGCGTGACATCCACGCGGCGGTTGTTAGCCATACGCACCGTGTCGATATTCTTTACCAGTTTCTGCTTTTCTGCCGGCGCGAGGCTGGAATCCGCATCGAGCAGCTTCTTCACTTCCTCGGAAGTCATGTTTTTCTCGAAGCCGAACGCCTTGACTTCGATGTGGTCGGCAGGCACTCCCTTTTCAACAAGGTAACTCCTGGCGCGCTCCACGCGGCGTTCCGAAAGTTTCATGTTGTAGTCTTTTGCGCCGCGCGAATCCGCGTGCCCTTCGAGAATGAGGTGTGCCGCTGGCCGGTACTTCATGTACTGCTGATAATCGGCGGCCAGGGAATCCAACGTGCCGGCCTGGCTGGCCAGCAGCCCGCCCATAGGCTTGGCCTCCGTGGGTTGCGCCGTCGGGTAGTAAATGCTGTGCAGCGCGAGTTGAGCTTCGAGTTGTTTCACTTGCGGAGGTTCCTTGACCTCCACGTTGCCGGAAGCGTCGGCCGTCCCGCCACGGCCGTCGTTAACGGTGCACTTCACCGTATAGGTGCCAGGCTGCAAGCCGGTGGAATCAAATTGCACGTTCGAGCCGGTTCCAGTCACTTGTCCGCCCGTTGCCGTGTAGCTGTAGGTCAGCGGATCATTGTCGGGATCGCTGCCATTGCACGTGATTCCGGTGTGCTCTCCAGGCAGGATCGAGCTGTGCTCAACCGTGAGGCTGGCCGTCGGCGGATGATTGGGCTTCTCTTCCACTTTGATGTCCGCGCTGCAGGAGGCCGTGCCGCCCTTTCCGTCATCCACCTTCACGTTCACCGTGTAGGAGCCGGCGCCCACGCCCGTGGAGTTCCAGCGCGCATCCGGCCCTGTGCCTTCCACCGCGCCTCCGGTGGCTGAGTAGCTGTAGTTGAGTGGGTCATTGTCGGGGTCACTGGCATTCACATGCACCGCCACGACGTCTCCCGATCCCGCGTAAATCGAAGTGGGATTCACCGTGCAAGCCGCCACCGGCGGACGATTGGGAGCGGGGGGAGGAGGGGGATTGGAAACTCCCCAGCGGTACACAAGACCCGTACCGGCACGAAAGTTGTCCTGGCGGGCGTTACCACCCACTCCAACGCCGGAAAAATTCGTCATGTAATAGTCGAGCTGAGCGACACGCCAGGCAAAGTTCTGGCTGAGAACCATGTCCACGCCGCCGCCGGTCGCCACGCTGAAGCTGCTCTGCGAACCCACGCCGATGACCGCGGTACCTGCATGCGATCCGCCGAGCAAGAACTCGGCAAAGGGAACAAAGTAATCAAACTTGCGCAGGTTCAGGCGCGGACCAAACAAATAACTGACGATCGAACCGTTGACCGGAGTTCCATTGAGGTCCCGGTTCTTGAAGCGGTACCCGCCTAATTCCGCCGTGAGGCCGAGCCAGCGCGAGGCGTTATAGGTGAACGCACCAGTAGCGCCGTGGTTGTTAAAACTTGGAAACGG
>WNGL01006530.1_pt1 | contig 18268 bp, 16 predicted proteins | sample 5400591 | NCBI WGS metagenome assembly WNGL01 (sample SAMN13153377, study PRJNA577476) | soil metagenome | isolation source: 80 cm soil or saprolite under Garry oak tree replicate 1 | place: USA:California | collected 2016-06-15 | reverse complement strand
CCCTCCCAAAGCTGGGCCGTGCGCAGGATGGCAAGTTCGACCAGCGGACGCGGCGTCTTGGTGTCGAAGCGGATGGCGTAGGCCATGGCCGAAGCGGCCCTGGCGAGTTTCGGCGCGTTGCCCCGGACAAGGACGAGGTTAATGACTTGACCGCCACGGTTGCGCGCGTTGTCGAACATCGCCTTCAGATCTGGATTGGTGGAATTCTCCTGCACCGCCGGCACGCGGGCGACCGGCCCTTCAGCGCGTGCGGGGATTGCGAAGGCTGCCACGATCGTCACAAGAGCGGAAACTGGCAGCGACTGCTTAGTTGGTTTGTTCATCGCGTCATTCCTTTCTGCTCTTCGGAAGAGTTCATCGGAAGACATACTTCGGTGCCAGAGGGACAGCTACGCGGGGCGACCGCCGCCGGCCGCGATCCACTCGTCGACGAGCTTCTCCAGCACGGCGAGGGGGAGTGAGCCGCTATCGATCACGACGGCATGGAAATCGCGCACATCGAATTTCGGACCGAGGGTCTTCTCCGCACGGGCGCGCAGCTCGAGGAACTTGCGCTGGCCGAGCATGTATCCGAGGGCCTGCGAAGGATTGGAGAAGTAGCGATCGACTTCGCTCACCGCGAAATCCTGGTCCAGGCCACCCTGCCCTGCCATGTACGCGATGGCCTTGTCGCGCGGCCAGTTGTACGCATGGATGCCGGTATCGACGACGAGCCGCGCGGCGCGAAAGAGCTCGGCCTGCAGGTGCCCGTAGTGCTGGAAGGGATCCTTGTAGAGGCCGAGATCGAAGCCGAGCTTCTCCGCGTAGAGCGCCCAGCCCTCGCTGTACGCCACGTTGCGGCTTCCCATCGAGCGCCATGGGTGGAGCTTCTCCACCTCCGCCGCTCGCGCGACTTGCATATGGTGGCCCGGCACGGCTTCGTGCACGAAGAGCGTCTCGGTCCGCCACGTCGCCTCGTTCTTGTAGCCGGGCGCGTTGATCGTGAAGTAGCCGCTGGTGCCGAGCTGAAGCGATCCGGGCATGTAGTTGGCGGCCGTGCTGCTGGCCGACTCGGACGGCGTCATGGCTCGCACCGCATAGGGCATGCGAGGAGTCGCATGGAACAGCTTCGGCAACTGCGGATCGACTCGCTTGCCGACTTCACGGTAGGCGGCGAGGACGGAGTCCGACGAATCGAAGAAATATTTCTTGTCCGTCCGCAGGCTTTCGATGAACGCGTCGGTAGTGCCCTTGAAGCCAGTCTGCAGCGCGACCTCCCCGATCTCCCTGCGCAGGCGCTCGACCTGGCGCAGGCCCAGCTGGTGAATCTCCGCCGCGTTCATCCCACGGACCACGTGCGTACGAATGAGGAACTCGTAGTACTCGGCACCGCCGGGCAATGCCGCGAGCCCCGCGACTTGCGGCGCCTTGGGCCGGTATTCGTTCACGATGAACGCCTTGAACCGGCGCAGCGCCGGCTGGTAGTCCTCCGCGATGGCGCGCCGGGCCGCAGCGGTCAGCGCCGCGCGCTCGTCCTCGGGAACGCCGCTCGCGAAATTCCTGAAAGGAGAAAGAAGCGTGCTGTCCTCCACGTTGTCCACGACATGCGCATCGATTGCGGCCACGACGCGATCGAGCACGGGGACCGGGCTCATCCATCCGCTCTTCATCCCGGCGCGCAGCCGTTCGATGGTCTCGTGAGCGAACTTCGGCGTGGCGCTGATGCGCTTGATGAAGTCGCGATAGTTGTCCGCGGCCCGAAAGGGCGTGGTCTGCGCCATGCGTGGCATCGCGTTCTGCACGCCTCCGAGCGTCGAGAGGACCAGGCCCTCGGCGCGCGTGAAGCGCTGCGCCTCCACGCTCGCCTCCATCTTGTCGCGCAGCAGCTCATAGGAGACGCGGTCCTGCCCGCGCAGCGCCCTGGCGTCGATCGCCTTCAGCTGCTCCAGCGCGTCACGTTCGCGTGCGTGCTCTTTTTCCAGCGTGGCGAAAGACAGGTCCGGGAGGAGGTGGTCGTAACCGGGGACCCCGCGCACCGTCGCCTGCCAGGGCGAGCGGCGGAAAACGGCTGCGAGATCGTCGTCGAGGAGCGCCTTCAGCTGGACAGAGGCGGGTTGCGGGGCGGGAGTCTGAGCGGATGCAGCGGCGATGCCGGCGGCGAGTGCCGCGGCGAATAGGATCTTCAGCATGATCCTGGACCGTTCATTTCGACGAAACGTCCATGATGCCCGAATTTGCCATCTGTGCGACGCTCAACGCTTGACGCTGTTGTCGTGGCTGGCCGGTCTGGCTGCCGTCGGTTTCGTGGCGCGCCGCCGCGACAACCGCACCAAGAAGGCCTGACTGCCCCTGCGTCAACCGTCCGCCAGGGCCCTTCGGGGCGCTTGTTTTTCGCTTTCGGGCGCCGCGGCGCGCGCAATTCGCGAAGCTCTACGCTGCGCCGGCGATTCGCACAAAGATGAGACGGAGACTGGATTCTGTTACCCATGCCCTCCGGCATTTTTGTTACCTATCTCCCCCGGCCGGTCACAGCATTCAGCGACAACCGTGCCGTCGAGCAATCTAACGCCCTGCATCACCGGCGCGTGCCGCTCTTGGCGCGCGTCCGAGTCGATGCGGTGGTTAGACCTCGCAGGTAATCGGGCATCTCCTGGCGCAGTACCCGGCGCAAGGTTTTCTCGGTAATGGGTTGGTCGGTTTCGGATAAGTATTTCCGAAGTGCGTCATTCATCATCGTCTGATACCCGGTTCCCGATCTATCAGCCCGTGTTCGGAATTCGTCGAGTACGGCGTTGTCGATGAATATCGAGATGCGCGTCTTACCCTTCTGCGGAATGACGGCACCACGTTTACCTTTGGAAAAATCGTATTCAGTCCTCATACTGTTTCCGTTCCTTTCGCGTCGCGCGACGTGCCGAGATCACACGGCACTCGTCGTCGCGTTCCGTCCAGGCAACCACAAGTAACTCACCAGCGCTTCCCAGACCGATGCTAATGAAACGTTGTTCGCCCTCAGCGTCTGGATCTTCGACGGTGACCGCGAGCGGGTCCTGAAGCACACCTTCGGCGTCGGCGAACGAAACTCCGTGCTTCTTGAGATTCGAGGCTGCCTTCGCTGGATCAGGCCGAAACCGCACACGAGTATGATATATATATCATATGCATCCTGCAAGCGGCGATGCAGCGAGGTGATTTTAGGTAGTCGCCACTAGCAGTTGCAGCGCCCGCCACAAGGCGACCCGCACCGCCGTGTTGTCTGGCACCGCCACTTGCTTGTCATGCATGACGTTCTCTCTCCTGGTTTTCGGCTGTTGTCGGTCTAACGCAATGAAAGGGACTTCCCCTACCCGAAGCGGGGCGTTGTCGGTCTAACGTAGAGGCTTGCGGCGCGGGGAGCCCGGCCGTGAATGAAGCGATGCGGTTGCCGCCGCGTCCGGCAACACCGCCTTGTCAGAAGACGCTACTTCGCTCGACGTGCTGCGTCAAAAGCGACGCCAACAATGACTAGCACAACGCCGAACATAGCGATGGCAGCGATGAGTTCCATGGTTATAGCTCCTTGATACGGGTAAGGCCAAGCTGATATCTGTTACCACGACGATTCCCAGCCAAAACTTAAGGTAGGCAACCTCTTCTTTAAGATGATCAAGTTCAGACACACGGCTCCATAGCGCTGGTTGATCCTGTTGTCAGGATACCTCAAAGCCGGGAAAGCGCCCTGATGTCCGCGCCTTCTAACCGTAGAGGTAACCAGCGCTGCGCAGCTTTATCGCGCAGCGTCCGGTTGACCGCCGGGTTGGGCCGGCGGCGAGTCGCGTCCATGAGCGAAGGCATCAAGTTCAGCGAATAGCTTTTCTGCGAGGGCAATCCTCGCTTTGCGATCCCTTAGGCCTTCGCTTGGATCAAGAACATCCCAGTCCCAATCTTGTCCGCCCTTGAGCTCGACGACCCATCCGAACCGACACAGGATGTCGAATTTCTCTCTGTTATTCAAATTGACGTTCGCATGCCACCCGTTCTGCAACCGGACGTATTTGCTTTGGTCTTCAGCGAGCCAAGGCGAGTTGCGGAATAGCTGCTGCGGTGAACGAGCAAAGTAGTTGCGGATTGGTCTTCCCTCTTCCGTGCGATGCCGCCCAACAGAAATGTAGCCCGTAGTTTCCCAACGTACGTTCGTGAATACATCGCGTCTGACACCAACAAAACGGTCGACAAGCCAGATATATGCTTCCTTCGCCGTTGGAAAGTGTTTTTCCGTAGAACGAAAAGTTGAAATGGTTGGAGTGGCGCCACGCCCGGCACGGGACACACTCAGAAATCTTTCGTCAAGTACATCCTTGATGTCGAAGGCGAGCTCGCGTTCGTTTGCCGCAAGCGCCTCCTTGAACAACTGCTCAAGCTCTCGCCGCGTGGAGGCAGGATTTGCCAGAAGTCTTCGGGTGCGTTCAACGTCCATGGGATTCAGCATGCCCAACGTTCACGGTGAGCGGCGCGCGCTGCTCTTGCGCGCGTCCGTTCCGCCGTGCGGTTAGGCTCCGTTAATGAGGGCCTCCCGAAGCCTTCATCTCCTCGAACAATTCACTGAAGTACGCAAGCCGGGCGGCTTGGCCTTTCGCAACCACGATGGCGGGGCGGTTCGCGCCGAAGCGGTCTTCCAGAACGCGCGAGCCGGGTAGCTGCTCCGAATAGTCGAGAAGCGTTGGCCTGACTGATGCCCATGCGTCTACACGTGCGGTACGCAACAGGTCGAAAGCGCGATCCGGGGTGTCGACGCTGACCAGCTCGGCTTGCTTCCGTATGCGCGTAAGGGCCAAAGTCGAGGCGTGGGCGTTCACCACCGCGATACGAACCGTCGGCCGGTCCGTGTCGGCGCCGCTGCGGATCGACGACCCCGCCGGCACCAGATACGTGTAATCGAATTCAATGAACGCCGGCGAGAATCCCTCTACGTCGCCAGCCCGCGTTGGGTCGAATCCGAGAGACCCCACATCGCAAGCGCCGGACTTCAAACACTCCACCATCTTGGGAGGAGTGGGAAACTCGACCAGCACCGGCTCGACACCCATTCGGGCTGCAAACACGCGCCAGATTTCCACATACAGGCCCTTCAGCTCGCCGGTCACCGGATCCTTGGAGTGCTGCGGCGGAAAAGTGCCAATTCGAACCTCGCCAGCGCGCACGAGATCAGCGACTCGCGGGTCGGGGGTCTGCTGAGCATTGGCGACGCACGGAGCTACAAGCAGACCTAGTGTCATGACTGAAACGCAGAGTCTGTTTCTCATCGCGAACTCCTCCCTAGGTGAGTGCACTGTGGAAGCCTAACGTCTTGGTGAACGGCGGGCGCGCGAGGTGGTTGCGAAGAAGCTCAAGGCCGCTTTCGCCCGTCCGTTCCACCTAAAGTTAGGGCTCCGTTTCTGAACAGGAAGTTGAATTTTGACTACGCCCTTGGCATGCTCATAAAACAAGCTGATCAATTTGGTTCCAATGCAAATTATTTAGACTGCAAGGAACGAACGTATTGTTGCACCGAGGCACCAACTTTTTCGCAGTTCACTTTTCCCGAAGCGGCCTCTTCAATGCCCTTCTGACGCGCGTTGTTGAATAAAACGTGGGCTTGAGCTGGGTCACCATAGTTTCGACGCCCAATGGCGAGAGCCATCCCACTGCTCAGTTGATTCGACTCCTTTGGAACAACTTTGCAGCCATCAGCCGCGCCAGTGAGATAGCCCACGGTGGTAAGAACGATCAACGCGTCACTTGAGGTTGCGCTATTCGCGTAACTGGGGATTGCTACGCCAAGCGCGACGGCAACTAGTTTAGCGATCTCGAAGCGCATAGGGCCCAAATTTCGCCTCGCACTCGGTGACAAGGGCTTCTAGTTCGTGCAGATACTCGGCGCAAACATCTTTGGCGTCGCGACCTTCGAACTCCGGAATTTCGTGCTCTGCATGTTCGAGTTTGGCCTTGGCCAGCACTCGACCGTCTACGACTACGTAAGCCTCCGTGTTTGAACTATCGGTCGGTTCGAGATGGACTTTGGCATCTGTACCTGGGCGGAGAAGGCGTTCCACTTCAGGAGTGACTTGTTCTGGCGGAATTGTGACCCGTGCGGTAGTTCGCGTTCGCACTGGCTCCGACTTCGTTGACCTGACCCGCACATCGTTCATCTTTCGAAGGAGTTCTCGAACTTGGTTTGATGGCTTTTTCGCATCGAACCAGGCGTGCCATCCAGCCTTTCGCCCATACTCATATTTCATCACCCACGTGACGCTTCTGGCAGCAGACACAAAGGCGCTTAGGTAAAACTCAACCTGTGGAAGGTGGCGCCAGTGCTCCTCAAGATGGGCAAGGAAGAGCTTTGCCTCTTCGAGCTTGAAGCGGGTACGGGTGGCCTTGTTCATTGGGCCCTAACGTAATATATACGGACCTTGCAAGGTTACTAGCCGCGCTGGTGCAGTTCAATCACGTTGCGATCCGGATCGCGCACGAAGATTCCCTGCGCTCCGGGCCCGAAGCGGACGGGGCCGCCGCTCAGCGGGATACCGGCCGCCTCGAGGCGCTCTTTCGCGGCCATGATGTCGGGGCACAGGAGGGCAAAGTGCGTGATGCCGGGATGCTTGTCGGGCACGTCCATGAGGACGTTCGGTTCGTTCGCGCTTGGCGCGTTGAGCACCAGGTTGAGCTCCACTCCGGATGGGTGATCGAGGATGGCGACCGGCTCGGGGCCGATCGGACCGGCGGTCTTCGTGAAGCCGAGCAGTGCGTAGAATCGCACCGAGCGCTCGAGGTCGTGCACGCGAATGCCGATATGGGCGAGGCCCGAGATGGGAACGGGAGCCATCTTCGTCTTGCGTTCGGCCATTGCCTATCATAGCCCGATTGGGAAGGGCTACTGCGAGCGCGCCTGCGCGCGCGCCATCCAGCCGAATCGCCGTTCGCTGAGCTCGAACGCGCCCTGGATCAGCAGGGCGAGCGCCGCCGCAGGTATGGCGCCGGCGAGCAGGGTCACGTTGTCGTTCAACGCGAGCCCCGAGGCGATGCGCTCGCCGTAGCCGCCCGCGCCGATGAACGCGGCGATGGTGGCGGTGCCGACGTTGATGACCGCCGAGGTCTTTATGCCGGCGAGGATCGAGGGCAGCGCGAGCGGCACTTCGATGAGCCAGAGCCGGTCGCGCGGTGGAAGGCCCAGCGCCATCGCCGCCTGCCGCATGCCGCGGACGATGCCGGTGAGCCCGGTACAGGTGTTGCGGACGATCGGCAGCAGCGCGTAGAGGAAAAGCGCAATAAGCGCAGGCCACGTGCCGATCGTGCCCGTCAGCGCGATGAGGAACGCGAAGAGCGCGAGCGACGGAATCGTCTGGATCACGCCCACCGTTCCGAGAATCGCCTGCTCCGTTTTCGGCAGCTTCGCCGCGGCGACGCCGAGCGGCACGCCGAGCGCGATGCTCGCGGCAAGCGAAACGAACACGAGCAGCAGGTGCTCGCCCGTGAGCCGCAGGAAATCCGGGCCGAACAGCGCGCTAAAGAAATTCCGCCGGCCTGCGCGCTGCGTCCCGCCTTCGGCGTCGATGAGCGCGGCCGCTTCCGCGAAACTCCGGCCTTCGACCTCGGCCGCTGCGTTCATGCGGATCATGCGACGCTCGTCGATCCTGCCTTCGAGCGCCTGGAGCGCGCGCCAGGCTTCGGCAAAGCGCTTCGGTACGTCGAGCCGGTAAAGGAGCACGGCCTCGTAGCTGGGAAAGTATCTCCTGTCGTCCTCCAGCACGCGCAAGGCGTAGCGCTCGATCTTCGCGTCGGTGGAATAAATATCCATCACGTCTATCCTGCCGGCGGCGATCGCTTCGTAGGCGAGCCCGTGATCGAGTCCCGACGGCGTGGCGTAGGGCATCTTGTAGGCCGCCTTCAGCCCCGGCCAGCCGTCGACGCGGCCGATGAATTCCTGCGACAGGCCGAGCTTTAGGCCCGGATGTTTCGCAAAGTCCGAAAGCGTGCGGACCCCTAGCGCCTGGGCGCGGTCCTCGCGCATCGCGAGCGCGTAGCTGTTGTTGAAGCCGAGCCGCACCGCGACGCCGAGGCCCAGCGGAGCGAGGGCGGCATTGAGATCCTCGATGCTCGGATTGCCCTCGACCTTGAGGATTTCCCTCGCGATCGTCCCGGTGTACTCGGGGTAGAGGTCGATCGAGCCCGCCTTGAGCGCGGCGAAGACGATGCCGGTGTTGCCGAGGCCCGGCCGGTGCTCGACGGGGACTTTGCCTTCGACCGTGCGACGCAGCACCTCGCCGAGGATGTAGGACTCGGTAAAGCGCTTGGAGCCGATGCGCAGCGCATCGGCCTGCGCCGGCAGCGCGAGGAGCAGCGCGAGGAGCGGGAGGACGATCCTCATTGCACCGCCGCGGGCGAGATTTCGCCGAGAAACTGCAGCGCGGCGAGCCTCGCGTACAGGCCTTCCTCGCGCACCAGCTCCGAGTGCGTGCCCGCGGCGATCACGCGGCCGTGGTCCATGACGACGATGCGGTCGGCGTTCTTCACGGTGGCGAGGCGGTGCGCGACGATGAGCGTGGTGCGGCCCCGCATCAGGTGCTCGAGCGCCTTTTGCACATAGCTTTCGCTTTCGGCGTCGAGCGAGCTCGTCGCCTCGTCCAGGAGCAGCACCGCGCGGTCGGCGAGCAGGGCGCGGGCGATCGACAGGCGCTGGCGCTGGCCGCCCGAAAGGCGCACGCCGCGCTCGCCCAGGAATGAATTCATCCCCTCGGGCAGGCGCTCGATGAACTCGCTCGCGTAGGCCGCCTTGCATGCGGCGATGACCTCGGCGTCGCTCGCCTCCGGCCTGCCGTAGCGCACGTTCTCGGCGACGCTCGCGGCGAAGATCACCGGGTCCTGCGGAACGAGCGCGATGCGCCTGCGCACCGCCTTGGGATCGGCATTCCTCAGCTCGACGCCGTCCAGCGCGATCGCGCCGGCGTCGGGATCGTAATAGCGCAAGAGCAGCTGGAACACCGTGGATTTGCCGGCGCCGGAAGGCCCCACCAGCGCGACCTTCTCGCCGCGCGAAACGGCAAGGGAAAAATCCGATAGGGCCGCGGCGTCCCGGCGCGACGGATAGTGAAACGTCACGCGCTCGAAACGCACTTCTCCCGCTTTTTCGTTTCCTCGGGGCTCGGGCAGCGCCTGCGGATTTGCCGGCGCGCGCATGGCCGCCTCGGTCGCGAGCAACTCCATCAGGCGCTCGGTCGCGCCCGCCGCGCGCTGCAGATCGCCGATCACCTCGGACACCGCGCCCACCGCTCCGGCGACGAGGACGGCGTAGAAGACGAAGGCCGAGAGCTCGCCCGCGCTCAAGCGCCCGGCGAGCACGTCGTGTCCGCCGATCCACAGGATGACGCCCACCGCGCCGAAGGCGAGGAGCATCACCAGCGCGACCAGGAGCGCCCGCTGGCCGATTCGCCTCACCGCGGTGCCGAAGGCCTGCTCGACGCGCTCCCCGAAGCGCTCGCGATCCTCGTCCTCGTGGCCGTATGACTGCACCGTGCGGATCTCGTGCAGGGCTTCGTCGATATAAGCGCTCACGTCGGCGACCCGGTCCTGGCTCGCGCGCGAGAGCTTTCGCACGCGCCGGCCGAACAGGAGAATCGGCGCGATCACCAGCGGCACGCCGAGCACCACCAGCGCGGTGAGCTTGGGACTGGTGATCACCAGCATCACCAATGCCCCGAGCATGATCAGGGTGTTGCGCAACGCGAACGAAGCCGAGGAGCCGATCACCACTTCCAGGAGCGCGGTGTCGTTGGTGAGGCGCGAGATCGCTTCGCCGGTGCGCATGGTCTCGAAGAACCCGGGAGACTGTTCCAGCAGGTGCCCGAACACCGCCCGGCGGATGTCGGCCGAAACGCGCTCGCCGATCCAGGACACGGAGTAGAAACGCGTATAAGTCGCCAGAGCGAGCACGCAGACGATGGCGAGGAGCGCAAAGAGCGCCGTGTCCAGTGAAGCGGCGTCGCTGCCAGAGAAACCGGCGTCGACGACGCGCTTCAGGCCCTGGCCCAGGACGAGCACGCAGCCCGCCGCAACCACGAGCGCGATGCCGGCGAGCGCCATGCGCGCCCGGTACGGCCACAGGAAGCGCAGCACCCGCGCGAGCTGGCGGATGTCGCGGTTCGGCGGGCGCTCGGGAATGTTGTCTATCAACCGTGCCAAACGTTGCTCCTCAGCTCAGGCGCTCTTCCAGCGCCGCGATCCAGTGCCTCACCGGCAGCTCGGCGCCGCCCCGAAGGTGCGCGAGACAGCCGATGTTGGCGGTGAGGATCTCTTCGGGCGCGCCGGAGGCGAGAGCCGAAAGCTTGTTCCGTTTCAGTCGCGCGGAGAGCTCCGGCTGCAGGATCGAATACGTGCCGGCGGAACCGCAGCACAGGTGTGAATCGGGCACCGGGGTCAGCTCGAACCCCGCGCGCGCGAGCACGCGCTCGGTCACGCTCCTGACGTTCTGCCCGTGCTGCAGCGTGCACGGCGGATGAAAAGCGATGCGCCGGCCTTTTTTTCCGAGCAGCGGCTCGAGGCGCGCGTGCTCCGCATCGATTACCTCGCTGATATCGCGCGTCAAGGCGCTGATTTTCGCGGCTCGCGCGGCGTAGCGGGGATCGCGCTCGAGCAGGTGAGCGTATTCCTTCACCGTGACGCCGCATCCGCTCGCGGTCATGACGATCGCTTCCACGCCGTTCTCGACGTGCGGCCACCAGGAATCGATGAGCGCGCGCATGTCCTCGAGCCCGTCCTCCTGATAGTTCAGGTGGTAACGCAGCGCCCCGCAGCAGCCGGCGCCTTTCGCCTCGACGAGCGAGATGCCGACGCGGTCGAGCACGCGCGCCGCCGCCGCGTTGATGTCGGGGGAGAGCGCTGGCTGCACGCAGCCGGCAAGGGCGAGCATCTTCCGCGCGTGGCGCGGCGCAGGCCAGGCGCCCGCCGCCGGCGTCGAGGCCGGCACTTTCTCGGCGAGGCCCCCGGGCAGGAACGGCCGCGCGAGCCGGCCGAGCTTCAAGAGGAGCGCGAACAGGGAACGACGCGGCAGGACCGCCGCGAGCGCACGGCGCCTGACGCGTTCCCACGCGGGCCGCGCCGTTTTTTCCCCGACCAGCTTGCGCCCGATGTCGAGCAGCCGTCCGTACTGCACGCCCGACGGGCAGGTCGTCTCGCAGGCGCGGCAGGTGAGGCAGCGGTCGAGGTGCAGGCGCGTCCTGTCGGTGATCTCCTGCCCCTCGAGCGCCTGCTTCATGAGGTAGATGCGGCCTCGCGGGCCGTCGTTCTCGTCCCCGAGGAGCAGATAGGTCGGACAGGTCGCGGTGCAGAAGCCGCAGTGCACGCACTTGCGGAGGATCGCGTCGGCCTCGCGCCCTTCGGGCGTGTCGCGGATAAACTCGGCCAGGGCGGTCTGCATCAGCGAATTTCCGTCATAGCTCCGGGTACATCCGGCCGCGGTTGAAAATTCCCTGCGGATCGAACTCGCGCTTGAGTTCCTTGTGGATCTTCATGAGAACCGGGGCTAGCGGCTGAAAAGCGCCGACCGACTTGTCGCCTCCGCGAAAGAGCGTGGCGTGGCCCCGCGCCCGCTTCGCCGCATCGCGGACGGTGCGCGCGTCCGCGCGCGAGCAAAGCCAGCGCAGCGCCCCGCCCCACTCGATGAGCGGCTCCCCGGGAAGCTTGAGGGGCGGAGTGGCCGACGGAACCGAAATGCGCCACAGCGGCGCGTCGTTCCTGAAAAACGGATCGGTCTGCTCGCGAATCCCCGCCCAGAAGCGCTCGCCCTGCGCGGCGTCGACGAGCTCGCCGCCGATTTTTGTTTTCGCGGCGGCGACCGCGGCAGCGGCGCCAGAGAGGCGTACGCCGAGCTCTCCTCCGGTCCATGCGCTCGCGCTGATCGGCAGGGGCTTGCCGCCCCAGCGGTTGAGCTGCTCGATCGCCTTGTCCTCGGGCAGCTCGAGCCTGAGCGTCGCCTCGGCCGCGGGGAGTGGCAGCGCCTTGAGGGACACTTCCAGGATGATGCCGAGCGTGCCGAGCGACCCCGCCATCAGGCGCGAGACGTCGTAGCCCGCGACGTTTTTCATGACCTGCCCGCCGAAGGCGAGCACTTCCCCGCGCCCGTCCATGATCTTCACGCCGAGCACGAAATCACGCAGCGCGCCCGACGCCTGGCGGCGCGGCCCCGAAAGCCCCGCCGCGATCGCCCCGCCGAGCGTCGCACCTGAACCAAACTGAGCGAAATGCGGCGGCTCGAAAGCGAGCATCTGGCCGTGCTCGCTCATCGCCGTCTCGATGTCGGCGAGCATTGTGCCGCAGCGGCCGGTGATCACCAGCTCCGAGGGCTCGTAGGCGACGATGCCCGCGTAAGCGCGAGTGTCGAGCACCTCGCCTTCGAGCGCCTGGCCGTAGAAGTCCTTGGTGCCGCCGCCGCGCAGGCGCAGCGCGCGCTTCGCGCGACCCGCCGCGCGTATCGTCTCGGACAGCTTCTCGAGCACCGGATCCATCCCGTCGGACAGTATCACCGCAGTCTCAATTGAAGGAAATCCCGACGATGGCCTTGACGGTCCAGTTGTCAGTGGCGGGCGTCAGTCCGTGGCCGACGCCGAAATTGAGCGACCAGGACTTGCGCTCGATTTCCATCACCGCGTACAGCGTGCGGTTCTGCCGGTCGCGCGGCAGCCGGTTCGCGAGCGTGCCGATATCGTCGTAATACTCGGCGCCGAGCGCAAACCCTTGAGCGACGTCGTGCACCGCCTTCCAGGCGAGGGTGGCGTGGGGACTGCCGCGAAACCCGGGGGAGAGCCCCCACTCGAATATGGGATTCACTCCGATCAGCCAGTCGGGGCCGCGGTAGCCTCCGATGACACGTACCTCGTCGTTCCAGCGGGAGTCGGAGAAGGCCTTGGTGAGGTTGGAGAGCTCGTTGTTGATCCCGAAGTACCAGCCGCCCTTGCCTTCCACGCCGTGAACCGGCAGCCATTTCGTGCGCAGCTTCGCGCCCCCCCAATGATAGTGCCCCTGCGCATCGGTCGCTGTCGGAAGATATAGCCCCCAATCGAGATCATTGCCGAGGCCCCAGGAGAATTCCGGCGTGATCCGGACTCCGTGGTTGGGCGGCACATCGCCGGGGTAATCAGGCGTTTTTCTTCCGCTCGGCGTGGTATTGACGTGCAGCTCAAGGCCGCTCTCGCCGCGGTAGTCCAGGTCGTCGGTGTAAACCTGGATCTCGTCGAGGATCGCGAGCGCGTCCGGCGCCCGGCACAAGCCGGCGCCGAGCAGCAGCGCGGAGACGAGCGAACCGGCGCGCACCCTCTCGCAAAGGCGCACGTCTAGAATCTCGGCAGCTCCGGATGCGGCAGCTTTCCGCCGCGCACTCGCATGCGGCCGAACTCGGCGCAGCGGTGCAGGGTCGGGATGTTCTTGCCGGGATTGAGGAGGCCCTCGGGGTCGAAGGCGCGCTTCACGCCGTGGAAGCGCTCGATCTCGCTTTTCGCGAACTGCACGCACATCTGATTGATCTTCTCCACGCCCACGCCGTGCTCGCCGGTGATGGTGCCGCCGACCTCGACGCACTTCTCCAGCACTTCGCCCGCGAAGCGCTCGGTGCGCTCGAGCTGGTCGGGATCGTTCGCATCGAAAAGAATCAGCGGGTGCAGGTTGCCGTCGCCGGCGTGGAACACGTTGGGGCAGCGCAGGCCGTACTTCTTCTCCATCGCCGCGATGAATTTCAGTATCTCGCCCAATTTCTTTCGCGGAATGGTCCCGTCCATGCAGTAGTAGTCGGGAGAGATGCGGCCCACCGCGGGGAAGGCGGCCTTGCGCCCGGCCCAGAACTTCTGGCGCTCGGCCTCGGAGCTCGATATGCGGATGGCAGTCGCGCCGGCGCGCCGCAGCACCCCGGCCATGCCGGCGATGTTTTCCTCGACTTCCTCGGGCGTGCCGTCCGCCTCGCAAAGGAGGAGCGCCGCGGCTTCCAGATCGTAACCGGCGTGCACGAATTCCTCCACCGCGCGGGCGGCCGGCCGGTCCATCATCTCCAAGCCCGAAGGCACGACGCCCGCCGCGATGACGTCGGCCACGGCGTTGCCGGCCTTCTCCACGTCGCCGAACGAAGCGAGGATGACCCGCGCCGTCTCGGGGCGGGGCAATAGCTTCACCGTGATCTCGGTCGCGACCGCGAGCATGCCCTCCGACCCGATCATGAGCGCGAGGGTATCGAGCCCGGGTGCGTCGAGCGCCTCGCTGCCGAACTCGACGACCTCGCCTTCGACCGTGACCGCGCGCACCCGCAGGACATTGTGCAGCGTGAGGCCGTACTTCAGACAGTGCACGCCGCCCGAGTTCTCGGCGACGTTGCCGCCGATCGAGCAGGCGATCTGCGAGGAAGGATCGGGCGCATAGAAAAGCCCGCAGGGCGCCGCCGCATCCGAGATCGCGAGATTGGTGACCCCGGGCTGCACGCGCGCGGTTCGCGCCACCGGGTCGAGCGCGAGGATGCGCCGCATTTTCGCAAGCGACAGCAGCACGCCGTCCCCCATGGGAAGCGCACCGCCCGAGAGGCCGGTGCCGGCGCCCCGGGCGACGACCGGCACTTTCAGCTCGTGGCAGGTGGCGAGCACCTGCCGCACCTCCTCCTCGCTCGAGGGCAGCGCCACCACCATCGGGAGCTGCCGGTAGGCCGAGAGGCCGTCGCATTCGTAGGAGCGCGTGTCCTCTTCTGCGTAAAGGACGGCGTCCGCGGACAGCAATTGTTTCAGGCGCCCTGCGACCTCCGCCTGGCGGATGAAGTTGATTCCAGTCGCCGCGATGTTCATCCCGTCCAGCTTACAAGTATTTCCTCACCCACGCCAAGCCGTCTTCGGTTTTTCCCGCGGGCGCGTATTCCGCGCCGACCCAACCCTTGTAGCCGAGCCGGTCGATGAGATCGAACAGGCGCGGGAAATCGATCTCTCCGGTGCCGGGCTCGTGACGGCCGGGAGCGTCGGCGACCTGCATATGCCCGATCCTCGCGAGATTCGCTTTCAGGGTCCCGGCGAGATCGTCTCCCATGACGTGCATGTGGAAGACGTCGTACTGCAATTTGAGGTTGGCGGCGCCCACCTCGTCCATGAGCGCGAGCGCCCGGGCCGAGTCGTTCAGATAGAACCCGGGAATCGTCCGCGTGTTGATGGGCTCGACCAGCAGCGTCATGCCATGGCGCGCCAGCTCCACCGCCGCGTAGCGCAGGTTCCACACGTAGGTCTCGTGCAGCTTCGCTTCACGAACGCCCGGTGGCGCGACACCGGCGAGGCAATTCATTTGCTTGCAGCCGAGCGCTTGAGAGAACTCTATCGCCTTCGCAACGCCTTCGCGGAATTCAGCATCACGCCCGGGCAGACAGCCGATGCCCCGGTCGCCTTTCTCTGGATCGCCCGCCGGCATATTGATGAGCACCACCTCGACGCCGGCGTGCTGTGCGATCTGCGCGAGCCGGTCCTTGCTCCAAGAATAGGGAAACTGGATTTCGACCGCCTTGAAGCCGGCGTGCGCAGCCGCCTCGAAGCGCTCGGGAAACTCAAGCTCCTTGAACAGCATGCTGATGTTGGCGCTGAAGCGGGGCATCAGCCGAGACCACGCAACAGCTGTTCAGCCACCGATCTCCCTAAACGTACGCGGGACAAGAACGGCGATCACCCCGAGCAGCTCAGGAATCAGTGGCCGAAGATCTACGATCCAGTTGCTCTTTGCCGTCAGCACTATAACGGCAACCGGCTAGACCCTCGCGAGCCAGTTCAAGCGCTGCGACGGCTTGCTCACGCGTCACCGATGGAAAAGACTTTAGGAAATCGTCGAGCGAATCTCCGGCTTCAAGATAGTCGAAGAGGTTCTTCACGGGAACCCGAGTGCCGACAAAGACGGGCACGCCGCCCTGGATGTCAGGATCGCTGTGAATCACAGGTTCCTTCATACGACGGCTCCTTCAACGACTTTGTGATCCGGAATCGAACCAGCGAAGCCGCTCCAGGAGATGCTCCCCGGAAACGAGCTCTCCGCGCTCGATCGCTGCAATTGATTCAAGCAGCTCGGCTTCCTCTTCAGGAGTAAGCTCAAACGCCTCGTCGTCCTCACGGCGGGGCGGCCTCATCATCTTCGTCGAACGCACACGATTGAGTGCACTCGACGGCCGGGGTCAACAGCACACGAGAAAACAGCAAGGGGGTGCTCTTTTCCTCATTGACCTCGGCTATCAATGGGTGACCCCCATTCCCATTTTCTTCGCCCTAAACTCTTTTGCGTGTCCGTCGCAGCCTCCTCGCTATCGACTCACCATGGTAGGTGAAGCGATCGCCTCGTTATCTGCTGGCAGAGCGTCGCGAGCATTGACGAGGTTTGCGACGGCCTTGAACGTGACCTTTCCGATCGCCGCGTCGTCCGCCGTGAACGTGTAGTTGAAGCTGAACGGCGTCGTACGGTTTGCCACGCGTACCGGTACGGACTGCGTCAGGTTGCCGATCTCCTGGAAGCCGCCGCCGCTCTTGAAGAGCTGGACTCGCACGGTCTCGGGATAGCGCTTGCTGTTGACGTCGACCGTGATCTGGCGTGTCTGACCGGCCATGGCTGCTTGCGGCGCCATGAACTTCGTGATCGCCACGTCGTGGGTCTGGACGTGCACGGGCTGGGAAGCAGATGCTGTACGGCCGTCAACCGTCGTGACCGTGAGCTGGACCGTATAGTCTGCGTCAGCTGCATACCGGTGGGTGGGGGACTGGACAGTGGCAGTCGCCCCATCGCCAAAGTTCCATAAACGCGATTGGAAACCCGCCTGGCCTGGATCGAAGGAGAAGTCAAAGAACTGGACGGTATCAAAAACCGACGGATCAAATGGAAAGAAGGAAAAGTTAGCCACGGGCGCTGGCGCGACGTCAAGATGGAACTGTAACGAGCCGCCCGCGCCGAACAAGCCGCTCACTTGGTAGAAGTAGGTAGTGCCGGCGTTTGCATGGAACGTCAACACTCCCCCGAAACTACGACAGCCCACTTCGGACAGGCTATTCAATGAATCACCAGAATAGGCCGCGATCAGGGTCGAGAACTGAGCGTTGTTGATGTTCGCCGTGACTGATCCGCTCGCTGTAGGCGTGAAGGCGTACCAGACGGTCCCGCTCAGAGTGCTGGGCGCGCATGACGGTGTCGGCTCACCCACCTGTAGGCTTGCGCCTGCTGTGTCCACAGTGTCGCTAAATGGCAGTTCATTGAACGGCGTTGCTTTGGAGAAGTCATCATTCGTCGGGGGTGGTATTACTTGCAGGTTCACATGGAGGTCGCCACCACCAGTGAAGGCGCTTCCCGCTTGGAGATAATAGGTCGCCCCCGCATGGACGCGAAAGGGGATAGAGCTGCCGCTGAACGTCGCGCAGCCCACGAAGCTCAGGCCACCGAACCCAGGCGCTACAGCTTGGTAGACATTGAGGGCGGTGTCGAAGAAGCTGCTGCCTGCCATGTCGGCCCTGACCACAGCATCCGCCGTTGGCGTGAACGAATACCAGACCGTCTGTCGCGAAAAAACGCAGAACTGCGGTTCGCCGGGCTCCGTCGTGGCCGTGGTGTTGTCGACCGAGTCGCTGAACGGCAATGCAGTAATGACTGTGGGTGCGGCAAAGTTGTCATTCGGCGGGATCGCGAGGGCAGTCCCCGCGAAGAGGCCAAGGAGCGATACGCCTAGAGTTACTACGGTGATCGGGAAGCTCAACGTCTTTAAAATTCGCCTTACAATCATGGCTCTCTCCTTCCAGATGATTCTCTTTATCTCCTGCAAAATTTCTTCTCCCGATCTGCTTACAAACCAGAGACATCGCGAATTGAGGTGATTGTCAGCTTGTCTGATTTGGTCTTGCTTCCAAGGTTGCGAATCACCCAGTTTACCTGAAGTCTCAGCGCCCGTAGCCCGTATTGCGCTAGATCAAAAACAAGTGAACTAGCTGAACACGCCGGTCAAGCGACCGTCGATGCAGCGTTACCCTGAGCACACACGTTCGCACCCCGCCTCCTGCACAATTCCTCAAGCAGCAACCGCCTCCCCCGCACGCTTCACCGGCCGCTCGTCGATCGGCAGATTCACGACCACGGAAATCACCGACAGCCCGATCGCGATCAGCCACACGAGCTGGTAGGAGCCGGTGCGGTCGAAGAGGTAGCCGCCGAGCCAGCCGCCGAAGAAGCTGCCGAGCTGGTGGAAGAAGAACACGAAACCCGACAGCATGGCGAGGTGCTTCACGCCGAAAATTCCGGCGACCACGCC
>WNGL01038249.1_pt1 | contig 18273 bp, 15 predicted proteins | sample 5400591 | NCBI WGS metagenome assembly WNGL01 (sample SAMN13153377, study PRJNA577476) | soil metagenome | isolation source: 80 cm soil or saprolite under Garry oak tree replicate 1 | place: USA:California | collected 2016-06-15 | reverse complement strand
CAGCGTCACTTCTATCCATTCTCCTCGCACAGCTTCTGCATCTTGGATGTGGGAAGTACCATAAGAATAGGCAGCTTTAAGCCAACTGGCTGGAATTTCAAGATCTTCATATGCCAGGGCCATGTAGCCGATGACCTTCATAAAGTAGATGGTATAGTATGAATCTTCAACCAAGGCAGCGGCCCTGTAGCCAATAGTGAGGATATCCGCGGTATCTGGATTGCCTTCTGCATTATGCTGCTGCGCGGTCCTGTCGAGTAGCGCAAGAAACTCCCTGGTAATTCGATCAGCATACTGGGTTAACACTTTACGCGCATCCTCAACACTCGGTTGCGTAAGCACAGCGTGCAGGAGCGTATCAGGCGTTATATCTTCTGGCATGATCATCACCTCGTGCAGGTCACTTATTGGCTGTCTGTCGTTTTATTCTTGTTAGCTGAAGGGGACACATCGTTGCCCTCCGTCTTTTTTGTATGCTCGTAACGATAGTAGTGGGGGTCAGGCGTGTAATTGCGAGCTAGCAAGCCGCATAGCTCTTCCCATGTCTTGCGCTCTTCGACAAAATCGGTGGGCAGTTGCACATGGAGCGTGTCTAGGACCTGCCAGCGATATAGGTCAAAAGCGGCTTTAATCTTTTCGCCATAGTCGAGAGCGGCCTGAATGGCACTCTGATAGCTTAAATGAGAGAGGAGCACACTGGCACTGACGAGACAAACTAGCGTCTGTACCAACGCGGTGAACGGGGTCGCGTGGGGAATAAAGACGGGGATAAAGCCAAGCAGGATCAGTACCAGCACCGGGTAGAGGCGCTGTGCCAACGCCAGTAAGGCGAGCAGGAAGGCAAACCACCAAGGTAAGAAACTGGTTGCTCTCACTGCTGTCCAGATGGCGAGGGGGAGTCCAAAGAATAGGCAGAACGCGGCCAGCGTAATCATCAGGTCCAGTGATGTTTTCGCATCCTGTAACGGTTCAGCGAAGGTAGAGGGTAGATTGTACTGAAGCCTGGGCCAGATAATGACGGCATCGAGGTGATAGCATTTCCAAGAGTAAAGCTCTATCGCTTTGAGTATGTTGCCAAGGCGCGTGGGCATGATCGCGCTCGGCTCTTGTGGATAGTAGAGCGACAGGTCACGGTAGAGGGACTGTCTGCGTACCTGTAGCGCATTGTACTGTTGATCCACCATGCGCATGAGATACCGCGTGATCACTTCTAACCGCTTATAGCGTTTGGACCAGAGGCCTTGTGGCTGTTCCTGACTCTCGGCAAGCCAAGGACCCATTTTCTCCCACCAGTCACGCGTCTCCCTGCTACGCTTCAGCAAATCCGAGAGTGGAAGATCGTTCATAGCTGGTGTGTGTTCAAACTGCTGCCAGTCTGTAAGCGAGTGACTGCTATCTATACTCGATGTGAGTTGTTGAAGCGGTTGTGTTACTTGGTCCAGAAATCTATCAAGGCCCTGTCCAATATCGTCTGTGTCTGCAGTGGTTACTGGATTCGTTGATTGTAGACTCTGTGTCAACAGCGCCGTCAGTTGTCGATAACGGCTTTTTTCTTCGAACAGTGCTGCTTCCTGTCCCTCCAACCCATGATCTTTTTCATCTAACTTTTTCCACTCGCCCCTCCAATGGCCGCATCTCCAATTGCGCACCCCGTCAAGAATCCCTGACTTGGGCCAATATCCTTCATAGAGGCGTATGAAGGCTGTGCGAAAGTTCGTTGTCAGAAGTGACCAGAAAATGACCCAGATAAAAAAGGCAAAGAGGCAGAGGAATTGCAGTGTACCACTGAGGGTATCCCATTGTTGAAGAGCGGTTTTCCAGTCCATCTGCAGCCAGACAAAAGCTACAACGATCAGCAGCCAGAATACTAGGCTGGGAAAGAAAGCCGATACGAGCATGCGACGGTCAAAGTACGCTGTAGCTTTATCGAGAATGGTGCTGAACATACGCTAGCTATCCTCTCGCTCCATCAGGCCGTGGAGCCAGTGTTTGGGGCAATCCGGGATCGTGTCACCTTCACGAGGTAACTGGCGAGGTGGCGGTGGGTCGCTCTTCTCACACTTACGACAGATGTAGATACGCGGCGGTGTTACAGGGTCACCGTATAGCCCTTTCTTACTTGTTGGCGGAAGAGCGGAGAGTGGTAGTGCCCGAGCGATACTGCGACGAGAAACGATGCCGACAACCTGTTTCTCTTTATAAAAGGTAAGGCAAGGTGCATTTGTGAGTTGGAGGACCAGGGCAAAGTGCTTGATATCTTCGATGTCAAGTGCCTCGAACGTTCCACTGACGATCAACAAGGGTGGCAGTTGACTCAGAATAGTGGCAAGAGAGCGTTGCTGATCATCGGCGAAAACGCTCAGGTGCTTGTCTCTCACGATGGCTTGAAGACCATCATGCGCTGTCACTACAGCAAAGTGCGCTCGTACTTTTCGTAGCTTTTTTAAGGCCTGGGTTACAGAAGTCTTCGCATCCAAGGTCACGAATGTTTCCCAAGGCATCTCTGTTGTATTCTCCATATGTTCCTCGACTATCTCCAATCACCAACAAGAATGAATGGAGCCCAGTAGTAAAAGTGCTCGAATAGCCTGACGGTATAGTCGGGTTGAACACTGTCTTCTGCTTTAAACGCCAGCCCGGTTAATGTCTGGCTGATCTGGCTGTACAGGGATTGCGCCCAATCCTCATCAAAGGTTTGCAATAGGTTTTGTGCGAGCTGGTAGCTGACCATAGCTGGCGCAAGGTCGCCAGCTACGGTCTGAGCATATGCACGCCCCATGTAGAGGCTAACTACCTGTTCTACATTTTCTTTTATATGCTCATCATCGAGAGCCAAGTTACAGTATTCAACGACCTTTGACGCGGTTAAGTCCTTCACATAGCGTTGAGCTGATCGTAGTGCCTCTGCCTTCATTACCGGCTGACCGTTGTTCTCTTCAGGAGGCTTGCGTAACTGAGCGTAAAAGTACTGCATCAGTAACGACGTTGAAAGCGCTTCGACAGGCCACAAGCTGACTATCACTGAGGGCGTACCAGCGTAGATCAAGGCACGCGTGAGCCCAATGAGCTCATCGCCTGTCTTGTACTTGCTGATACCTGTTTCGCATGCGCTCAATGTGATAATATTTGCACATATTCGTAACCTCAAGATCTCTTCCGCCGTTAAATTCCAGCGCTCCTCATCATCACCAGGCCCGGCGCCGTTCTCCACTGCCAGCACAATACCCGATTTGAGTGCGTGTTCAGCATCGAAGTATGCATGACAAGAGAAATGCAGCACATCCAGCTGATCGTCTTCCTGCTCCAGCAGCATTTTGACAAATGCCTTCGTTGCCTGCTCCTGTACGTAGGGGGTTGTGGCGAACAACGTTGCAATGTTGTATGCTTCTGCACGTGCATACAAGAGATCGCCAAGCGTATCACCTATAATGAGCGCTCTCCCATAACTATGCTTGCGCTGGGCGTGGCAGTACTGCATAACTGAAGCGCTAGGAGTATAACAGACAGGGTTGCGCTCAATTAGGTAGCGTCCCTCAATTTTAAGCGCGTGGAAGGGGAGATAGTGCAGTAATCCAGATAATATCATGCTCTTTCGTGTATGAGAGTAGAGGGGTAACCAGCGGCGCGAGTTCGTCTTGCCACCCATCCTCACCGAAATCGTTAAAATAAGCACCTATGTACTCGAGCAGCCTGTCAGCAGAAAGGTTGATGACCTCGACTTGAGGCTCCTCAAAGTCACTGCGCATAATGAAGAGGAATATAGCGCTGTCCGTGATAAAGTACTCCCCCAGCGTGACATATTTTGTTTCGTTATCTGTGTCTACGACGAACTTGTTCATCTGTATCTATCCTCTCAATACGTGCCTTATTCCTAGCTTATCCGCTTGCACAGTTAGAGATTCAGCAAAATCATAGGGGAGCCGTAATGTAAAAAGTTTCTTTCCATCAGTGCAAAACTCGCATACCATGAGCAAGAGTTAGAAGCACTTTTCACGCTTAAAGGTAGGTGACTATGTCCCTACGGAAAATTTCTAGTAGAAAAACAGTAAACACATAACCTTGTGCATATTTTGCGCGGAGTTAATTTTACCATGCTTAAGTTTGCACATCAATAGGGTTTCAGGCGATTCCCACATCTGTGGATCAACCATCACTGTTCAATCAGGTCGATTCTGGCATGGTGCTGAGCGTTGAAACAGCAGTTAGCTCAGCTAGCATGAAGTAGGCTGTTAGCCACGGCACCCTCATTCCAAAGGGCCACCTCTTATTTGATGCGTATGAGGTGAACAGTGATAGAGGCTTGCATGCGCTGGCTCCCATTCCGTTTCGTAGTGGCCGTAGATGGGAGGTAGAGTGCGAGGCGATGCGTCTTGGCGCACAAGTATTTGGCTTGTTCAACATTGACTCACCTCCGTCGCATTGGCAAATTCAGCTACAACTTCCGTTCTAACGTAGGTTAACTCTCAGAATAAGAGCGGGAAAACCGCATTTCTCACTGTTCTGTGCTATACTTGGGATAAAAGTCACGCTCAGCTACCTATGTGAAAGCCCCGGCTAAGTCACTAAAATAACAGCGGGAAATATTTTTACCCCAGGAGGAGCCGATGCAGCAACGCGTTACCCCTCTCAAAGCCAACCAGAACGAATGGACAGCCCAGCAATTACTGGAGCAGTGGGTTAGCTACTTGCAGGATTACGATCGCTCCGAAGGCACCGTCAAAAAGTATACGCAAGCAGTTGACCACTTCCTTGCCTGGTATGAGCATGAAGAACAGAGTCCGTTGATCCTTTCAGCCCTCACACCTATCGCCCTCATTGGCTATCGCAATGCGCTGCAACATGAACAACGCAAGTCCAAAAGTACTGTGAATGTGCAGATAAGTGCTCTCCGTTCCTGGTGTGGCTGGATGACGGAACAGGGCTATCTGGCTGCTGATCCAGCGGCCCATGTGAAACTTGTTGGTGGAGAGGTGGCGTCCTCGCGAACAGGGCTGAAAAGTGCCCAGGTCAATGCTCTGCTTCGTCAGGCTCAGAACTCTCGCGATAAGGAACGTAACTATGCAATCATCCAGGTCTTGCTGCAAACTGGGATACGACTGAATGAGTGCGCAGCGCTGACCTTTGAGGATATCGCCCTTGGAGAGCGCAGCGGCTTGATCCAGGTCCGGGCGGGCAAAGGCAACAAGGCCCGCTCTGTTCCGCTCAATGCATCGGCCCGCGAAGCGATTGCGGCGTACGTCGCTCCCCGGCTTGGAGTGGAGCAACCATCGCTCAAGAAGGTTGTCGCCAGATGGCCTAAATCCAAATCTCGTGAGGCGCATGAGCCCGTCTTCCTCAGTCAGAAAGGGGGAGCGCTAACAACCTCGGCTATGGGTCAAATGATCGCCGAACTCGTGAAAGCTGCTGGAGAACTGGTGCCTGAAGAGACGAGTGCGCATACGCTGCGCCATACCTTCGCGCGCAGCTATTTGACACAAAATTCTGGTGATGTCGTCGGGTTAGCGACGTTGCTGGGGCATAGCTCATTAGACACAACGCGACTCTATAGCCAACCGTCCATCGAGCAATTAGCCAAACGTGTTGATCAGCTCAACATCAATGCTTACTCAGGATAGAGTTCCTATCAGCGTACTCTCTTGAAGCAGGGTATCTCCAGGGATTCTGGCCACTATTTGAGTGTGCAGATCAAAAATAGGACGGTCGACATTGCTCACCAGGGAGCTACAGTTTTGACAAAATGCGCATCGGAACTGCAACAACAAGGGGTACGCTCTTCTCTGCTATCCCGGCAGTGCTGTCGCGTTTCGCATACGTCGGTATGGATGTATCGCGAAACTCTGGCAGTGCTCGCCTGTATTGGCAAATACATCAATAATAGTTGCGTCTGTTATTTCTGAACATCATTCCCAAGGTGGTCGCAGGACATAGCGCTCTTCAAAACGGCTCAGATCCAGTAGGGGACGTATTGCCTCTTTGGCAGCGTTGAGATGCTCCTGTCCGCAGTGGATCGTTCCATGTTCCAGCAGTGCGCCAAAAGCGCAAGAGAGGTAGTCTGCTACTCGGGGACTCTCGTGTTCAACCAGGTGGATCCGTCTGAAATGTTCGCTCAGACCATCAATGATCTCTTTCACCTCTTGAATGGGCGAAACTTCCTCTCCCTTCTGATCGAGTGCGTCTCCTGACTCTTCGGAGGCAAGGGAGGGGGCCTCCTCAGTGGCGCTGAACTGCTCGCGGTTTGCTAGACGCGTAGCCCCACTGACGTATCCATAAATATACCCAATATATTGAGGTGCCAGCCTTAAAGGATTAATATGCCGCACCAGATCCGTTAGCGCCGCATAATAGGGGCGCAACAGCGAAGCAGGAATCTGACAGTCTCCGTAGATGTGAAACGTTCCTTGTATCAGGTCCACGTAATGAGCAAGGTGTTTGGGGATACTAGTCCGAGCAAGCGATACGTGCCTCTCCGACAAGAAGTGGACTGTCCGATATGGGGGTTGGCGGGTTTGCTTTGGTTGCTGCGTCGGGTAGTGGGTCAGTACTTGTGGAATAAACTTGTTGACAAGCCAGCGTTCGGTATAACGTGCCGTCCAGCGTCCTTTGGGACCCACCACTTGTTTCCAGGAAAGCTTCAACCACTCCTCTTCAGCAGCTAAGAGCTGATCTTCCTCCACACAATAGAGCAGGTCTACTGTGCGCTTGGGGAGATACGAGGGGCCATAGGAGGGGTAAAGGAGCACATTCTCTACTTTTTTATTGTAGAGCACTCGGAGACGATTGTTCCCTCTATCAAAAATATGCCAGGGAGAAGTTCCTTCGAAAATGTCAAATTCCCGCGCGAACTGTAGCATGAGCTCCCAGAGCCAGGGCTCGACGGTGAGAATCTCGAACCCGTGAAGTGAGAAGCCTGGAATCGAGCCAGGCAGGTAATCCCATGTCTGGAGTGTATCTTCGGTGTTGACGAGGATGGCTTTGTAGGCATGGCAGACGTCGTCAATGCAGGTACACAACTCCCTGGCTTCTTGCTCAGAGAGTATGACAGTTGTTTGCCCGAGTTGTGCTTCAAAATTTCCATCTACCGTCTTTCGTAGAAAACGCCGGGTTCCCCAGTGGGGAGGCGTGTCTAACCCGGTCATCAGGCTCTCGAGAATTTGCCGGTGGGTGAGGTGGCAAGTGAGTCCTCGGAGAAGCAAATTGCTAAATTCGATGCGGCATGCACCGTCGCCGAAAGCCAGTGGGAGATCGCACACGACAGCTACCTTTGGCTCAATGACGGTTAGACGTCTTCCTTCCTGCGTCCGGGATCGCTCGAAGTCTCCCTTTGCCAGCTGATCACGAAGATCGGGGTGACGATCGAGCGCATGCAAGAGATCAACGTAAAGTGTATGGGTCAAATCGTCAGCGAGTTGTTCTTTGAGACGTTTGACCACGTCGAAACGAAGTTGGTGATAGAGCCGATGCGCAGTTGCGTGCTTCTGGAGTTCGCGAAGGGTCACATCGAGTACTTGCTCCTCTCCACGATAGCCATGCCGCTTGACCACTAGCAACCGCTGGGCGTTGGTCACCACGAGAAAGAGCGGAGTAAGTCGATACCCATAAGAGCGAGCTTGTTCCAGTGCCTCATCCAAATGTGTTTCATTTAGCTCTTTGGCTTCGACGATGATGAGCGAGGTATCAGGAGTCTGCTCCTGTTGCTTGGTGGTTGAAAAATAGATCTGATCAATAGCCTGTCCCCTCCCTCTCCTCCCTTGCCTACTAGACTCGTACATTTTCAAGGAATATTGAGGGCGGCGGCACTCTTCAGGATATCCTAAGTGCTGGAATAAGGGTACGACAAACTTCGACTCTACCTCTGCTTCGTTTTGGAAGAGGTATGGATCAAGTGACTGAAGCCAGGCAAAGAACTGATCGAACCTTGTATCATCTGACATGATGCGCCATGCACCCCATCAAGCAAATCACTACATTATCTCATGACATTATCATCTCCTCCATTGCTAGGAAAGTCAATAGACTATCAGCAAGAGAGCTTAAAAAGGATGCGGACGTATTTATGGCCCTGACCGATAATGCCAGAGCATCCGTCACCTCCACACTTTACTCGCTATGATGGGGAGATAACAATGTTGGACATCATGGCCAGAGTTTCGCGATACATCCACACCGACGTATGCGAAACGCGACAGCACTGCCGGGATAGCAGAGAAGAGCGTACCCCTTGTTGTTGCAGTTCCGATGCGCATTTTGTCAAAACTGTGGCTCCCTGCTCACGCTCAGGAAAAGCACAACTATCCCACTTTAGATCTGTACAAGAAGCTTTGGCCCGAAACCCTGATCTCGTGTTAGGTCAATTTCGATAGTATCAGTTTCTCTGTTGGGATGGATCTTGCAGCTTAAACGTTTGGTGTGAATTGAGATGACGAACTTACCAGTCGAGCAAATCAGCGAAAGCCAGAGGCTCGCGGCCCACTTGCACGTTGAGCCAGATGCAAAAGTTATGCAGAGCGACTTTGGCTGCCAGGCGCGCTTGTCTCAATGATCTGACGCAGTCCAGCCAGCGTCGCCAAGGTTTGGACCAGCGCACTTTGCTGTGTTGATGCGGAGGGCTGACCACCTCCGCACCGTACCAGGCTTGCCAGTGGCGATGCAAGCGATCACCTGCGAAGCCTTTGTCGGCCACATAGACACCCTGTGCGGGAGCACCCACGCTCGTCAAACGTGGCGAGGGATACTGGCGAGCGGCGAAAAAGGTCTCGGCCAGCGGATGGTCATTGCAACTGGCCGCGGCAAAGCCAAAGCCGGTGATCACGCCAGTCGGGGTAATCGAGGTGGGCAGATGAAAGCCCTCATACCAGCCAATGCGGTTGCTCCAGCCGATATCGGCTTGTCCGGCCAACCAGCCGGTGCCACGCCGTTTCGCGTCTCGTGTCGCAATGCCCGAACTGTCCAGGGCTTCATACAGACAGCGTTGCGCTTGCATCTGCTCCACCAGGTACAAACTAAAGGCCACGATCACATCGCGATGCTGTCGCTGCAAGCGATTGAATTGCTCACGATTGGGCATGGTCGGGAACGCAGTTCGAAAGTGGCTCAACGCGTAGCGGTAGTAGGCGCGTTCGCTGGGAAAGTGCCCCCATTGGCCAAACATGGCCAAGGTCACCACCTCGCTACACGATAGCGAGGCTGCTGGACCAGGGCGGTGTTTCTCATCATAGCCTTGCGACTGGCAAAAATCATCGATCATCACGTACAGTGTAGTCAGAAAGGTATCTTGATCCATCATCAGCGAGCTCCTTTTCCTTGTGAATGGGATAGACAAGCTCACTGTAGGATATCGATGCCTTTCTTTCAAGTCCTTTCTATTTCACACCAAACGTTTAAGTAACCTCGATGAAACGCAATCAAGGCCTGCCGCAACGCTTCCGGCGGCGTATTTCAGGCACACCCATCCTCTGTCAGGAAAGTGAAAAATGGCATCAGACAGGCAAGGTAAGTATTTCTTGTGCTCGTTGGCCCTTACTCTTTGCGCAAGCGATACCACGCGGTGAGCGGGACAGTGATGTGATCCTGCTGATCAAGAAAATTGAGATCGTAGAGATCACCGGGCTGGCCACGTACTCGACGAATTTGGGAAAGCCTTGCTAGGTGCTGTTCTTGAGATGCTGTTGTTGACATTGTTCTCCCTTTCGCCTACTACATATCCCTGTTGCTTCCGTTCTGTAAACAGAATCATACGGCTTGCTTCCAATAAAGACTAGACGCTTCCAATCGAGTTGAAATCGAAGCCAGCCAAGCTATTATCCCAAAATCCCATTCGATATGGTTCACTTTTCCATGCCTTTTCAAGTGAGCCTGCTCGCTCTACAAGCCGAGAACGCAATGTTGAAATGTCTTCCACACCGAGTGGGAGCAGAAGTTGCTGTGCATACTTCGCACGTTTGGCCCTTTTAAGGAAGTGAGGTGTTTGCTGCAGGTATATTGAACTCCAAGGCATCCATGGAGGCCATTGTGGATCTTTTACAGCATGTGTTTGAGCTCGTACAAACAGGAAGTAGTCAGCTTCCGCAAATTGCTGTATCGGCACAATGTTTGCAAGGTCACCAGTTGTATGTCGCTCGTTGAGCAACTCAGCGCGTGGTGAGAGGCGATTCAACTTCAGACGATATTTACGAACTTTATCAAGCGAATCGAGAAGTTCAGAAAGATGGCTAAATGAAACAAGGTCAGGTCGCTCGAAATCGGCTTTTCTTGCATAAAGATCCTCGTCGAGCAGATCTGCCATCATTTCCCAGCGTTCTTCGCGAAGTAAAAAAGAGAAGAAGGTGACGAAAAGTTCGTGGCCAAGAAATTTTGCAAAGTCATGATCATACGTCTTGTATGTTAGTCCTCTCGGAGGCGGAGGGAAAGTGTACAAGTCCAGGATGCCCCCGAATCCTTTGTACAAAGCGCGCCCCGCCTCAACTGCCTTTTTCTGCGCAATGACTTCAGCCAATTGCGCAAACTCGCGAACCATCTCTGTTGACTCTTCAAGCGATCTAAGGAGTTGTTCATCAGGGTCATCACCCGTGAATATTGGCGTCATCGAGTCAATATGGTTGGCTACATCTGCCATATACTTGCGTACAAGGCTATCTTGGTCGGGGCGGTTTGTTTCTATTGCGGTGCGTGTTTGCTCTGCCTGAGAGATAGGTTGGATCACCTCTCCTGGCAATGGAGTATCAATCATACTCAAGCTGGCCCGTAAGGCATCTGTGAGCATTCCTTCAAGGCGTTTGCGTTCGGATGCACGATCCTGATCCTCTTTAACCATATGATAACGTGTAACTCGTCGCATACGCAGGTCAAATGGGAGTAACTCTGGCATGCCATAGGCATCGTTTAGCACCAAGATGATCTGTTTATCTCCGAGCGTCTTGAGTGCATATCCGAGTTCAAGGAGGACATTTGGATTGGGAGTATGGCGTGCATCAGGAATATGATTGCGCACATCTTGATTGATGATCGAGATGTCGCAGACAAAGACTTTGGCTTGATCAATCTTCCCAAAGATCGTCTCCGAAATATTCGGAGAGCCAGGTACGCCAGCGGTGTCACGATCAATTACAGGCTCAACCTGGAGAGAATCATCATTTCTCAGCACCTTTGCTGCATTCTCGAGCGCCTGCAAGATGAAGTTGCGGTTTGTTGCGCTGGGGAGATCGGATTGCCAAGAATAAAAAACAAGACTAGGCATTATCGCCATTACCAACTCCACTATCACCTAAACTCAAAACTTGAGGAGTTCTCTTTCTGTCAGCAGAATATCTCTTTTGAAGGGTGTTGTAAACGGGCGAAGCAAAAGTACTGGCTCCATGTGATGCCTCTATCTATGATCAACGCTACTCACTGGCATTAACTTGTAGAGTCAAGGATCATTTGGCTAGGTTTTCAGAAGGGGATATTGCTTCCTAATAGGAAGTCAGGTATGCATAAGAACTCTCCCACTATCATACTGCGCAGTATCCCACTCTAAGACATCACTTAACGCCTGCCGAAGCTCTTCGAGCCATTGGCTGTAGGTTGCTTCGTCCGGCATGGCCGTGCCTCTCCAGATGAGTAAAATCTCGATATGTCCGTGATGTTGTCTCTTCTCCATAACATATCGAGCGATAGTGCCTGGGAAAAGATGCTGCCTTTCTCGCCGCACCTCTTCTAATCTAGCCAGGAGCCTGGCATGTTGATTCGGTCGTATCCGGACGACGATGGAAGTAGTAAGTACTGCATTTTCCTCCGGTGAGATGCGCCAGATAGGAATAGTGGTCCGCGGACGCCCAGAAAGCTGCGATTTAAAGTCCTTGAGTGCCTCCAGCGGAATCATGATCACATGAGCTGCTTGTGCTGAAGGGAGACGACCTTCTTCGACATAGGTATACACTCTATTCGCTGAAATGCCCAGTATCTTAGCGGCTTCTTTGATGGTGACATATCCAGGGATAGTCGGACGTTCATTTTCATTATGCATGCCTATAGACTATTTGCTACACACATTTTATGAGTATGTTTTATTTTTATGCCTTTGTAATCTCATAAAAATATGCTATACTCATCGTATTACTCGGCAATCTGACCATTTTGCGGTAGCATATTGACTGGAATTTATGCTGAATTTCGATGGCTTCAGCAGGGTATGGTGTAAAAGAGAAGCCTCGTGTATGCTGACCCTTTCTACCCCCTATGGATTAGAAGCAGGTGCGAATGCTGCTTGATGAAAACTTCGGAACAATTGGGAAACGAGATCGAGTGAGTAGAGGTTCTTTTCCAGCGGAGGTTGCGCTTTGCTAACGGCAGTAAGACAATGGAAAGTACGACTCAGGGTGAGCGTGAGTCGAAATCGAGACTACGTGGCACAGGCATATTCTGTCACCATCTATGGAGAAACCTTGGATGACCTTAGGGAACAAGTCCGCAACTATCTCACGCGACACCAGCTATCTTATTTCGCGAACGATGGCGATCACATCGCTGGACCCATTGACTATGCCTTCTCAGATGGGATTAACCCACCTCCTCATGATTGGAGACAGAAAGAGGTATTCTCGGACGATGACTTCAAAGAGCAAAAGGGCTGGTGGTTTTACCCGAGGAGGTTCGTTGGTGGCCGTCTGAAGTTCGATGAAGGCCACCTGTTCCCATTTTTCAAGGGTAGCTTAGAGGAAGTCGTGGAAGATTTTTTCCGCAGAGCTTTCATCCCCAGTAAGGGACCGGACTATCAATCACGAGCCATGGTGGGAAAACAACTGCAACTGCCATTGCTGGAGTTCGTGCTCCGTGAAGCGGAGGAATTTACCCTCAATGATTTACTTCAACGAGGATGGCAGATCCTCGCGCTCGAGTATCAGGGGGAAGTCAGCAAAACGGGGGAACTCACCAATCGCAAAGCCAGCTTCGTTTTAGGGCATGCCGATCTGCTCGCTGCCGGCTACACATTGGAGACACGGGACCCCTATTACTATCATTTGTATCGTTGGCATCCAGAAGAGAAAGCTAGGTCCAGTCCTTAACCACTTGGTCAAAGCCACGCACGGCTATTCACGCTTAACAGACTTATTTCGCGACTGTATTGAAATTTTGTACTTATGCCGAACTCAGCCGCGAAGGCTGTTCACAAGGTTCCTCCTCTCAACGAGAACAGCAGCTAGCGACTCTCTCTGGACATTTTTGAGCCGCTGATAGGAAACCAAGGAGACAAAGTCACTCATTTGACATTCTGTCATCTACTCAGCTCAACTGGTGACATTCCCTCCGAGATCCTAGTAGCTGCGCAACCAATCGTCCAAAGCCAGTAAGTCTGCGGTCATCGTCGAAAAGGTGCGCACATGCTCCTGGACACTTCCATCGGCTTGGGTGAGCATCATTGTCGCCACAACCGTCTTGTTTGTATGTTATTCCGAATACATCTCCCTCATTGAGAAATAGGAAGGAAAAAGGAGGTGTATACTCATGGATACCATTCGCTGGGAATTCTATCCGCACGTTGCAGAGAATCCACATGCGCGCACCTGGCTAGAGACGCAAATGTTGCTTGGCCTTGCTCAGAGCACCATTCATGCCTATGGTCGTGGAGCTAATGACTACTTGGCTTTCTGCCAGCGAACCTCGCGCCCTTTCATCGAGGCAACGAAAGCAGATATTGTCGCTTACATTGATGATATGACGCACCAGGCAAACCCCAAAGGAGACAAGATCCGGTATCTCCATTCTGGGGTGGGCCTTGCAAACAGCACAATGCAGCAGCGCCTTACGGTGGTCAGACTCCTGTACGACTATCTGATTGATGAACGAGTTCGCTTCGATCAACGCAACCCGGTAGGGAAAGGGAAATTTACGCCCGGTCGTGCGTTTGCCGGGCGGCGAGAACGAGGTATCCTGCGCCACTATGAACGGCTTCCCTGGCTGCCGGGAGACGACGAGTGGGAAGCGATCCTCGATGCGACACGACGGGAGCCTCTCCGCAATCGACTCATGTTTCTTTTCGCCTACGATGGCGCTTTACGCAGGAGCGAATTGGTGGCTCTCCAGGTACGCGACCTCTCGTTCCCTCACCAGCAGATCACCATCCGATCAGAGGTGACCAAGAATGGGCGTGGACGGGTAGTGATGTATGGTGATGTCGCCCGTGATCTCTTGCGGGAGTATCTGGAAGAACGAGCTGAGGCCGATATCTCCGGCGGACCACTTTTTCGCTCCCAGTCGGATCGGAACTTTGCGCAAAGGGTGACTGCGGATACTTGGGACAAAATCGTTGAACGCATTGCTCAACAGGCGAACGTCCATCATCGATTGACGACTCATACTTTTCGTCATCTTCGCCTCACCGATTTAGCCCGCTCAGGGATGGAACTGCACGCTATTGCTCAGTATGCAGGTCATCGCAGCTTAGAGACGACGAAACTCTATCTCAGGCTAAGCGGACAAGAAACCGCCGAGCGGGTGCGAATCTGCCTGCGAGATCTGGACAAGCGCCTGGAACGATTGAGAAAGGAGGCGAACTCATGACTCCAAAAAGCCTCCCAGCTCTGCTGATGGACGATCATCAGTCTGCGCTTCTGAACAGCAGGCAGTACGATCGCCGGCCTGACCTCACTCGCCAGGAACGAGAAGCACTGACACACAAGCCATGGTCCTTTGTACCGGAGACAACGAGACCAAGTTGCCGCAGCAATTGCACAATGCTCTGGCCCGTCTTCTCCAGCCGTGCAAAGATATTCTAGCTTGCTTGGGAGCTTCCCAGAAGTATTGCTCAGCTCCCATACAAACGATCCTTCAGGAAATGGATACTCGTGCTACCTCCTACTGGAGTTGGTCTGAGGACGTGTGGACCGCACTTCTCACCACCGCCTTTGCTCGCTTTCGTCACAGCTATTCGCCTCAGACCTACCGGCGTGTTCGTTTCCACCTCCTGGTCATGGCTTATGTGCTTGGTCCTCCCACGGACTTCTTCTTACCTCTTCTTGGAGATATCTCGCCGCTCGCTCTCGCTAGCCGTGTCTTTGGGAAGCAATCAGTCCACAGCAACGTAGAGCGCGTTCTCCAAGTGCTCAGTGGATGGGGATATGGCTATGAGGACGCGTCGAAACAACGATGCTTAGCCACAACCATTGCTGAGATCATGTTAGTCAATCGACATCAAGGGCTCGAACAGATCACTGACGCTCGACTGATCGGCCTTCGCCAGCGTATGAAGCCTTACCAGAGAGGCACGCTTGAGCGCCTTTCAAAGGTATTAGCCCACTGGAGGATCATTGAGCAAGCCTTACCGCCTTTCTCTGACACCCTCAGAGTACTTCCTGAACACACCGATACCAGCGGGATCGCACCTGAATGGGTAGACTGGTGTCTCCAGTGGCATCGTTTCTCCGACCTGACCTCTGGGGTCAAGAGACAATACTTGCATATTCTCCTTCGAACAGGTCGCTGGCTGGCTGAGTTCCATCCGGAGGTGACGAGTCCACAGCAATGGACGAGTTCGCTGGCGGCTGAATATGTGGCCGCCGTGATTCACCTGAATGCGGGAGATTTTTGTACCCCTGCTTACTGCAATCGCATGGGAGAAAAAATTGGCCTTCCTCTCTCTGCCAATGCCAAAGAAAGGCAGCTGGTCGCGATACGGACCTTCTTTCGTGAGCTTCAGGGTGATCCCCACAACGTGCCGCAACGCTTCGATCCCTTGCGCGCTTTCCGCACCCCCAACACAATCAAGAAGCAAATTGGGCCGAATCCTCGCGATCTCGACCCGTATCGCTGGGCCAAGCTGGTGCATGCTGCCCTCAATTTGACGCAAGAGGACCTCCCACGTGGGTCAAAGGGGGTCATCCAATATCCGCTTGAACTCGTTCGTGCAGTGGCAGTGGTCTGGGTCTACTCAGGACTGAGAGCAGATGAGATTGTTCGTTTGCAGGTAGGATGTGTACGCTGGCAACGCGAAGACGTGACGATCGCAGAAACGGGGGAAGTCCTTCCGCGGGAAGCCGTCTGTTTTCTCACGGTGCCGAACAACAAGACCACGACCACCTTTCAAAAACCAGTGAATCCTGTTGTTGGCCAACGCATTAAAGAATGGGAACAAGTTCGTGCGCCCAGCCAGCTTCCCCGCACGGATCGAAAGACGGGAGCAAAGGTCAACTACCTCTTTTCCCATCGCGGCCACAGCATTAGCTTGAGCTATCTTAACACCAGCCTTATCCCCACGTTATGCAAGGTCGCTGGGATTCCGCGAGCCGATGAACGGGGAGCCATTACCAGCCATCGCGCTCGTGCGACGCTTGCTACCTTGCTCTACAACGCACCAGAGGGACTGTCGCTCTTTGAACTCATGCACTGGCTGGGTCATACCAATCCCGCTTCAACACAGCAGTATGTGAGGGTCAAGCCAACAAAACTGGCCGTTTCCTATTCGAAAGCAGAACACAATAGCCGGTTGGTGGAAGCATTAGTCGATACCAAAGCTGATGCGAATGGCGAGGTGAACATTTATTATGTCTTAGGTGAGCATGGTCTCTGTGGGAATCCTGATTGGGCCTCGTGTTTGTATCGGAAAGACGGGCCAAAGGGTCGAAAAGCCGAGGCATTCCACTCCCTGTCTTAAACAACATCCAGAGAACTGAAGAACATCAGAATACTGGCAGGCTGTGATATCATGAGGGAGAGATGATTTCTATTCGGAAGAATTTTATGCACATCTAATCCTGCACATCGCTCATGAATTACTTGCATGGTTTCCTCCGGCTTCTTATTCCCTTACATATGTGACTAGCGTGAGGTGCAGGAATACTGACAAGTTTCCTCCGCGTGCTCAGCCCTTGCGGGTGGCGACATTCTGCTCTTCTGGACACACCTGGGTCGGCTTCCTACACGGACTCACGATACCAGTCTCGGGCCGACCTCTGCTTGCTAGTCGCAACTGTATTCTATCCTTTGGGGGGGAAACACGCTACACGCTGCTCCCCTTCTCGACTGTTGACGAATCGTGTGGCACTCATTTTCATCTTCTTCTCTGACGCCTCGCGTCATCCCGCTTCCTATGAAATTGGAAGCGGCGAAAACTCTTCTACTTATTACGTGACCTTAAGGGAACGACTACTCGATAAGATAATTGATGCAAGAAGAAAATTTACAATCTGCTACACTGATGTACCTTACTATAAGGGGTCGACATCATGTCGGAACCATCGGGAAGTGAATCTTGGAATAGGTATTCCATTATGAACGCCAATTTCATCATGCCACTTCATTATCTGTGGGGTGTGGCGGGTAATGAGGGTTAATGACTAGTGCTGCATTCCTCAAAGGGACTACAATAAGATGTGGAAGTGTTTCAGAGAGGAAGGAACAGAGAAATGCCCAAACAGGTCAAAGCAAGAACTGCGCAGGATGAGCGAGAAGAACGAGCCGTGCGCAAACTAGCACGCAGCCAGCATGCTCCCGCCGATTGGATATGGCACGCCCGCATGGTGGTGGAAAGCTGGGCGGGTAAGACACCTGATCAGATCGCGGCGGAACTGCACTGCCATCCCCAGACCGTTCGCATTCACGTCGCGCGTTTCAACCAACAGGGCATCGATGGTCTGGGAGTGCAACCAGGTTCGGGACGCAAGCCGCGGCTGACCGAAGCCGAACGCAGTATCATCGTCGCCTTGCCCAGCAAGCCTCCTCCGGGTCGCCTGATGACGCTAGAGGATGGGACGATGGTAGCACGCGATGAGAGCGGGTCGGCGCAGTGGAGCCTGGATGCACTGGCGCTGGCGGCCAAAGAGGCCGGCATCCGCGTCAAACGCAGCCAGATCCGCCGCATCCTGCTGAAAGAAGGGGTGAGGTGGCGGCAGACCCACAGCTGGGGGACTCCTCGTGACAAGGATTTTGTCTCAAAAGAACGGCGGTCGTCACCCACCACACCGAGCCACCAGTGGGATCGACGACCGTTTGCACTGACGAACTCGGCCCGGTCATTCCCCGCACCTTTGACCCGGCCCCTGGCTGGTCGGCGGATGGCCATCGCATCAAGGCTGCCATGGACTACGGGCGCGGACCAGAGAAAACCTGGGTCTATGGAGCGTTGCGGGTACGCGATGGCAAGGTGTTGACTCGCTGTGCGGCCTCGCGCAATTCCAAGGGCTACATCGCTTCGCTCGCTGACATCGAAGTCGACAATCCGACTGGAGATATCTTCATCATCACCGACAATCTCAGCAGCCATTCCAGCCTCGAGACCCGCACCTGGCTGGAGGAGCATCCGCG
>WNGL01018974.1_pt1 | contig 18273 bp, 17 predicted proteins | sample 5400591 | NCBI WGS metagenome assembly WNGL01 (sample SAMN13153377, study PRJNA577476) | soil metagenome | isolation source: 80 cm soil or saprolite under Garry oak tree replicate 1 | place: USA:California | collected 2016-06-15 | reverse complement strand
GAAAAAACCGGCTCCGCGTTCCACCAACCTGATCTGGCCATAGCTCACGCCAGCACGTCGCAGTGCATCGATCGCCCGATCCGCCTGGCCACGGTCTGCCAAGACGGCTATCAAGCTTACGCGTTCAGTGGTTGTCATGCGTTTTCTCCTTTCAGAAGACCTGGCAACGGAGAGAGAACCGCTTGCTGCTTCCTCTCGCCCGCCTGGTCAGGTCCATCCTTGCTAACGATGGTGCTCTGCGCCGTGTCATGCCTTCCTTTCCGAGCCAAGCTGAGGGAGAGACTCCCTCAGTTGTTGCTCGTCAAGGTTCGCACGCTACACGCAGTCACCACCAGGGAACATCGCTTGCATGCCCTACCCTTATCACGCAGCAGAAGCCCAACGAGTTTTAAGGTTCCTTGCAGGAGGAGAGGCGTCTGCCTTTCAGAGACGACCCAGTCTTCCGTGGTTTTCAGTTGGGTCTTTGTAGCGAGTTATCCACACTTTACATAAGCTTTGCACAGGATATTCACAACGAACGCTGGTTGTTCCTAATGGCAAAGCCATCAGAATTCAACATTTCATCATTGCCCGTAATCTCCTCAAGGGATATGTCAAGATAGGCGCCTGGGAGTAGGCTTTACTGTTCGCTGATGTACACCAATGTAAACTCATGTCAATGGTTTTGGGTGTCAATTTGGGTGTCAGACACTGAAAGGAAACACCCTAGCTTAAAGTGTCGGGTAACACAGGCTAGGGTGTTTTATGGTTAGTTGAGCGTGCGTATTATTCTTTATGGCGTGGTGTTTGTCGCTCCGCATCGTGCCAGATTGCACCTATCGCGACCGATGATAGCATAGACAACCAGACGCATCTCTGCTATCATGCGGAAGGCGAACCTCAGATACAGATGGAAGGTGTTTTGATGGAACCAATACACACACATCTTCATGCGATACTGCCCCTAGCAGAAGAGATGCTTGACACAACCAACAGGTGCATCAGGCGGGTGGTGCATTTCAACGTCTTCTATGATGAAGCACAAGTGGACCCTGAGGCCATTGCTGGTAGCCTCATTGGCGTTGAAGAAGCTATCGCGTTTCCAGGCGAGGAGGAGCACATCTATCGCTATGATGACGTTGTATTCACCTCGGCGCACCGGTGCAGGATTCACTTATCGCGTCCGGTGCAGGATAGTGGGGTAGCATAGACAACCGTTCTGTATTCTGCTATTATGCTGCCATAAAGTTTGTTAGCGGCTCGGTTCAGTCGATCGCGAGCAGACGAACGTTCCCAAACGTAGCAAGAGGCACCTGTACCAGGCGGGCAGGTGCTTTTTATGTGTCTATTCTTACCGTTGCAAGTAGCTGAAACTAGTTTTGACTGCCCACCAGAGTTGTAGGGCTCTGATAATGCCTCGTAACACATCGGGATTACTTACAATCCAAGCTACAAGAAGGAAGAAGCCAATAATCAATAGGACCTGAACAGGCTCTGAGAGTCGATTAAAAGCATCGATTAGTTTGTCTAAGGTACTGAGTTTTTGCGGCGGTTTCCTTTGCTTTGTCATACAAAGTTTCCCTTCCTAAGCTGTTTCCAGCTAGGCTAGGGACTGTGCGCATGTGTTTACAGGTGTGTCTCTATGCTGCAAGTCTTATGCCTGATCTGTGCGCACATTGTGAGCGTGGACTTGCAATATTCACCAAACCTGTGTACTATTGGTTAGGATTAGGATTGCGATCTCGTCTCAAAGATGCGACATAATCCTAATAACACGCGAACAATCCAAGTTTGCGTGCAAAACCAGTAAAAGCATCGTCTCTCGTAACCTTTGAAACGTCCGTCGGCCAAGATGAAGCGGTTCATGGTTAAGGCGGTGCTTTTATTGTTTGCAAGGTGAAATTCTATTTAGAACAAATTTCTACTTTATTTTTTCTCACCTTTGCATTTACTTAAACTAATATACCTTATAAGTTGGGCAAAAGTATAGTCCCTAGTGCATCATCAACCAGCTTATTGGGAATTTATATACTACCTCGGTATTCTGTTCAGAACTTCTAGAGCTTGCTTGAGATGCTGTACGATGGCTTCAGAAGCCAATCCTATGCTCGTAGACTTCGTCTCGTCTTGCATGTGTTGCAATCTTTCTCCCTTATGCTATAATGTCACCAAATTGTTTGCGGTCGGGGTAAGGAAGATCGAGTGGACTTGTATCTATCGTCTCTACAAGCCATTTTATGGGAAAATTACTGGCACCTTACAGGCCTTTTGCATCCAGGATTCAAAGACAATCTAAAGGGTGGTTAGTGCATCGTTCAGGAGATTTACTGGCAAGGATACTCTGGAGTAAAAGTTGTCGCGTTCTACGGGAGTCGGGTCGTTGTGCAAGTTGCTGGCCAAGGAGTAATACGAGCCCAAATCCCCAAAAATCTTGACAATTGGTAACTGTTACCAGTCATTTCTTCTCTTGTTGCAATCTATCTCTCCCTACCATCACCATTGTAACGACTTGCCGTAAGCGAAAACAGGATTCGGCTTTGTTCGTTATTACACAACATTTACTATGGCATCGTAGTTTACACACATGTAAATTATCACCTTGTACCTAACGCGTTGAAATCATATTGCTCAACCTCATACTTTACATATGAGTTGTTGATATTATAGGTAAATGTCTTTACCATGAGCGGCAGGCGGCTTCTGAATTCTGTAAAATTGTTTAATCCTAACGCATGAAAAACCCTGGTTCCATAATCAACCCGTTCAGACTTCTTGAGGTAGTCAGGAAAATGACGAAAGTATAAGCTGCTCCACGGTTTCCATAAGGGGTCGTTGTAAAGCTTGTCATCATCAGTCAATTGTGCTCGTAAGAATAAAAAGAAATCAGTCTCAGTAAATAGTCTCAAGGGTACATATTCTGCAAGGCTTCCACTTGTATGTCTCTCTTTTAAGATATCAGCGAAAAGACAGGTACGCTTTAACTTCAAACGCTCATTTCGGTATTCGTTAATCGTTACCACATGCTGAGAAAGATGATAAAACGGGACATATTCTGCATCTTTAAAGTTTTTTACTCTTGCAAACAGTTCATCTTTGAGGAGAAGTTGTATTAGCTCCCACTTCTCCTCTCTAATCAAACAGGCAAAAAATATCACAAATAACTCATATCCGATGAACTTAGGTACGTCCAATTGAAAAGAACTGTGATAGTTGATAGAGCTTATTGGAAAAGTATACAAGCTAAGAATATCGCCAAAGCTTTTATATATGGCAAGAGCAGCTTTTTCCTCATCCATTTCTGCAACCTGGGCTGCCAGTTTGCAAAATTCAATAATCATCCCGTCAAGCTTATTTATTGCCTGATAAACATCTTCATCCCATAAATTAGCATCTTTATTTAAAAACTCAGGTATATTATCGACGATAGGTTTTATAACCTCCTCATCCATATACTTTTTAACAAGAGATGGTATGTTTGAAAGACCTTTGTCAATAGAATTTATAACCTGTTCCATTCTGGATAGTGGTTTAGCGCGTGGTATTTCTATTCGGGTTAGGATTGATTTCAGGTCAGACTTCAGAATGCCTACCAGCTTTTTTCGTTCTTCCAAGCGTTGATCCTGGGGCATCCCCTTAGGCATGCAGTAAGATCTGGTTCTTCTTATCCGCAAGTCAAAAGGTAATTGTTCGAGATCACAATAAGCTGTATTTGTGACCATGATAATTCGCTCATATGTCAATACGCCCAGCGCATAACCTAGCTCAACAAGTACATTAGGATTAGGCGTTGCACGATCTCCATTTTCTTTAACACTCTTCTGATTAATGATTGATACGTCACAGACAAAGACCTGTGCTTTTGCAATTTTTTCAAAGAGAGTTCTTTGATGGCTCTGTTTAGGGCATCTTCAATAAAGTTACGGTTCTCAGGAATATCAGATTGCCATGAGTAGAAAACGGTAATTTGCTCTTTTTCCACAATTTGCCTCTTAATCCTAACGGCGATAATAGATTTGCCGTGTAAGGAGTGTATTGTATCACGGCCCGTTTCTGTTGGCTAGACATTATGTAGTATGGCTCCTTGAGCGGTTTGACATTTTTTGATTTGTGCCATTTTGTCTACTGGTGTCTACCATTTTCGCTGGCTTTCTCTCGGTTATGCTGTCAACTTTGCTGTCAGCATTTTCCTCTTGTCTGCTCAATTGCGGCTTGTTCGGGCTTCAAATGGCTTGCTATTCGAGACAGAGCAGGGAGAGTCGAACTCAGCGAGGGGGTATTTTGAGCTTGCTTCTATTCCTGTTTCTTGAGCCTCTAGGCGAGTTTGTGCTACATTTTTGTTCAAATGTGTGCAAAGGTTTTTCAATTGTCTTGGCCGTGTTTGCGGTCAAGAAAAAGCGCTTCACCTTCTTTATTAGGCTCTGCTATATCTTGGCATCAAAGACAGCGACGGCACTGGGACGCTCTCGGGTTTTCGGTTTTTTCTCTATCTCTTCGCGTAAGACACGCGCAACGGTGTCGCGATGGTGGCCAGTAAATTCGGCGATCTGGACATTACTCCAGCCTTTCTGTTTCAAGTAGTAAATGGTTGACCGTTCCATGTAACGTAGCATTCTCTCTGCCTCCACAGTTTTTTTGATACTGTAGAGGATACCTCATTGATGCCTGATTTTAAACCGCACCTGTGCTGAATCCTTAGGCTCTGTCTCACTTTACGTGAATAACTCATGCACACAGGAGCATCCTTTGACGCAGCAAATCCTTAACCGTTTTTTACATCGGTGGCATTGACATCGGTGGCATTGACATCGGTGGCGGTGGCAGCGACGCCGCCAGGGCGTTGCTCTGATTGTTGTGGTACACAGCATTGTCAGGGTCCAGATGGATGGCTTGTTCGTAGGCTGCTACCGCCTCATCATAGCGCTTGAGAGCTTTGAGAGTATCTCCTCTACCATTGTAGGTAGGAGCGTAGTCAGAATCTAAATGGATGGCTTGTTTGAAGGCTAACAGTGCTTCACTATAGCGCTCCAGATTGGTAAGGGTAGTTCCTTTACCGGCGTAAGCAGGAGCATAGTTGAAGTCCAGACGGATGGCTTGCCTATACGCTGCTAACGCCTCATCATAGCGCTTGAGGGCGTTAAGTACTTTGCCTTTTCCGTTGCATGCATCTGCATTGGGGCCAAAACGAATAGCTTCCTCGTACGCTTGTAGAGCTTCCTCGTGATCTTGTTGCTCAAAGAATGCGTCAGCCATATTTAACCATTGCTCTTTTGTTCTTTGCGATGTATGCAGAGACGTAGGTGGATTTTTTGTTGAGGTTGATGAGGAATGAGTGTCACTTGTGGCATTGTTTAACGCAGTCATCAAGCCTTCCCATGGGCGAGCGGTGCGACTGGTGAAGTTCAGATAATGAAGTGCTTCAAGACGGGGGTGAAGTATTGTTTCTTTGTACATAACAGGAATAACCTTGACCCCTGCTCCCCATGCAAAGGCCCATTCATAGGTGATATACTCTGAAGCTTTGGCTTCTGGGGTCATAATCACGATGAGTGCAACGGCATTCTTGATGGCAGTATCAATCCCTGCACGCCAATCTTCTCCTACATGGAGTCGGTCATTATCTACCCATGTCTCGAAACCTGCCTCTTGGATTTTATAAATGAGGACTTGAGCAAAATCACCATCTTCGTGTTTGTAAGAAATGAATACGTGCTTCGGCATACTCTCTTTCTCTCTCGGTAAATTTTAGATTTATAATAACATAAAAAAGCCCTGATTGCTATTTTATGCACGGGCTGTTTTACACGCAGTAGGTCTGGGGTTCGAATCCCTAGTCGCCCACCCTTCATATACTCTCTACTGCTACTACAGGCTGATCTAACCAATCAAGCGGAGTATGAATACTAGAGTTTATACAGCGGTTTTCGCGTCACTTTTTGGACGTGAGACCTGCTGTCTTCCATTTGTGGAGGGATGTGTGGCTCCACTCTTAGCTTGTATTTGGTCCTCTTTCTGTTTCAGGCATTCTTGGAAGTTTCTCACCATCTTCGATATACCGGGTCTTCTCAGGTCTAAGACATAGGCGGTGTCTGAGACGTGGTAGAGTGGCGAGAAGTACAACTTCCGCGCAAGCATATCACCGTGTTCTGTGGCTGCATCTGCATAGATTTTCTCTATGTGCCTCTCTGGGTACTCCCTACACCAATAACTGAGGACTTCTCTCAGAACGGTATTGAGTTGCTCTGGATGATCTGGATCGACGACGACGCTTTCAGCCAGCAGGGTGTATCCTCCCTTCCGTTCATACGTTTCGACTTCATCAGCACTGATAGAGAGTTCCGGTCTCTCTCCTTTTAAGATGGATAAGATGATCTGCTCCGGTAAAGGGACCAAACTAATATAGGCCAGGACGTTTTCCCTGTTCTCACTCTCAAACGATAACAGCGTGATTTTCGGGTTTTTTCTTTCCCAAGAGATGTACAGGGCAATGTCGCCGACGATGTTTTCTTGGTAGACCTTCAAGTCTAACTTGAGTATGGCAGGTAAGTCAGAGATTTTTTGCCAATCGACGGTCGTAGACAGTTCCTTCTTTTCTCTCTCTTGCTCACCTTTGCGCCTTGTGCTTCTGGCAAATGGCCTCATTTCTTCTACTATTTTGTCAACGTCTCCTTTGACGTACATGCCTTGTTTCCGATTAGGTGGCGTTATTTTTCTGATCTTTCCGGTGTCGACAAGGCGTTTAAAGGTGCTCGTGGACACATTTAACTTGCTTCTTGCCTCGCTTGAAGTGTACAACGGTTCCATTCATCTCTCCTCTTTCAGACTATTCCCTCTAGTGGGATTATAAGACACTTTTGACTTTTTGAAAAGGTCGAACAAAATTTTAAATGTCCAAAATGTCCATGAGCTGCACTATTGACTTTTTGGACATGTCCATGCTACTATTAATAACAGTAATGGACATTCAAAAATTCCCGTTTGACACAAAGTTATCGTGCGAATGATGAACAGGGTAAAGCCGTAAGAGGCGTTCGAGTACTTTAACAACCGAGAGCGTGTGTGTCCTGGAAGGAACGGCGTGAGAAGGGACACGGAACGGGCAACCGTGCGCGTGCTTCGCCTATGTGGAGTCATGTCCCACACATAGGTAGTTGATCGTTGTTTTGCTAGCGTTGAGATGTATTGGCAAGTCATGAGGGATGCTAGCTAGTGCTCCAACACTAGCTAGCGATTGAGACCTAATGGCAAAGCCATGTGGAACAGGGTTGCTAGGTGCTCGGTGTCATGATATGGCATCGAGCAAAGCCGTGTCAAACAGCACGGGAAAAGGAGCAAGGTTCGATGTCATTTCATGATGACCAGGATGTTTCTTTGATGGCCTATGACCAGTATTCCCGCTGGGTACGAGGGATACCGGTTGTCCCAAAGGAAGAGATTACCTCGTTGATGCAGAATGTTCTCCGGGGCAAAGAGGAATACGCGAAGGGTTTTCCAGATCGGCAGAGACTCGACCAGGCGAAGCAGGCACGTGACCAGATCGTCATCGCTTTGCAGCGCTTAGTCATTCATCTGGCTCGACGCTTTGTTTCGCGGTTCCAAAGTATGGAACTGCTGGATCTGATTCAAGAGGGCAACCTGGGTTTGCTTTCGGCGATTGATCAGTATCCTGGCAACGGGACAGGCGATGGGTTTGTGGGCTATGCGACGGTGTGTATCCGGCAAGCGTTGTGGCGGGCGTATCTGGAACGCGATGGCCTGATCGTCATTCCTGAAGGTGTGGGAACGATTCTCAACCAGACGCGGCGGGTACAACAGCAACTGGCATCTGTCCGAGGAAAGGAGGTTTCTCTGTCTGTGCTTGCGGCCCAGGTTGGCATGCGGGAGCAGGACCTGGCCGAGGTACTGGCTCTCTATGAGCAGCGGCGTTCGTTCCACCGTCTTCACAATCCTTTCAATGAGGACGATGCGGAAGACCTGCATGCGCAGGTGAGTGTCTTCGCCTCTTGGGTGGCGAGTGACGAGGAGCAGCCGACGCCATTACGGCAACGCGTGCGCGAGGCGGTAGCGGCCTTGCTGCCGCGTGAGCGTGAAGTGGTGACTCTGCGCTATGGGTTGGAGGGGCAGGTCCTCATGTGTTTGGAACTAGCGGAACGCATGGGGACGACGGAGAAGGCTATCGAAGGGGTGGGGTACCGCGCACGGGTGCGGCTCCGCAAGACGTTGGCTCCGCTGGCTTTGGGAGTGCAGGCAGAGGACGAGGGGAAGGTGGCCTGATGGTATCGCGACTGCTGCGGCGTCTGCGTCGGCGTGGGAAGCATCGGTCTGCGACGTGGCGGATTGTGTTCTTCGATGGGGTTGGTTCTTGCCAGGAGGTCGAGGTGGTGCGCACGTATCGGCCCACCCGCAAAGCCAGAGCCTTGATGTGCCAGGCCTTTACCCATTTTGAGATCGAGCAGGTTGTCTAATGGCAAGCCATGCGAGCTACAAGGATGTGAGCGTGTGCCTCTGACGTCCATCCAAGCACACAAAGGGCAGGGTACGACGGGCGGGGAGGAGGCCCGCAAGGGAGAGGTCTGATCTCTCGCCTGTGTGCCAGGGCTCTCACACTCCCCGCTTGCTGTCCTGTCCCAAGCAGGTGGGGGTGGGGTAGGGCTCTCGTGGCGTGGTGGGGTGCGGGTAGGTGCGGTGGGGTTAGGACGCGCGGGTGGGGAAGGGGCCCCGCCCGACGCGGCCTAACCGGCCCAAGTCCTTTAACTTTATAAAGGAGAAGTCACACAAGTGGTACGTTGGGAGTAAGCTTCTAACGAATTGTAAGCATAAGATGGTGTCGGGATGTATCGAAGGAGGTGGCGTATGGCACAATTTCAACCCATACCGCTCAAGGAACAAGTCCGCCTTGCTGAGCAATATCAACTGGAAAGCTTGCTGTTTTGCCCGGATGCCTGGGCGCTGCGGCATCGCTTTATCAATGTGCACACTGGGGAAGAGTTCCGGGCACGCTGTGATCGTTGGACGTGTTTGTACTGCGGGCCGCGCAAGGTGGATCTCTGGCGACGCTTGGTGGCAGAAGCGGAACCGAAGTTACATGTGGTCTTAACGCGTGTCGGTCGGACAGTGCAAGATGCTTCGCGGGTGTTAACCACAGTCTTGCAATACCTGCGGCGCGGGTCCAAGGGGCATGGTCCTGATCACCTTGGGGCACGTCCGGCCTATCCGGTGGAGTGCTTTGCGGTGTTAGAGGAACACAAGAACTTTCAGAAAGTGGGGTTTCACTGGCATTTGTTGGTCAATGGGGTTGACCATGTCCCTCATCAGGTGGTCAGTGAGGCGTTGCGCTCGTCGATGAAGGCTCGCTATGAGCCGCAAGAGCGCTCCTATATCGTGCGGGTGCGTGGAGTGACCAATGCCAGGGCAATCGGTTATGTCACCAAGTACCTGACCAAAGAGGTGGCCCTCGAGCGACGTGGGACGCGACTGGTAGAGCAACAATGCCTGGTGTATCGAATGGATGACCAGGGGCAACTCAAGCGTGAACCGACGACACGCCTGATAGAGGTGCTGAGTCGAGCGCGGCGTATTCGCTACACCCAGCATTTTTTCCCTGAGTCCACGGCGGCGCTACGAGCGCGCATCTTCGCGGATTTGGGCCAAGGAGAGATCGCTTTGAGTGCTGGCGGTCTGGTGCCTGATGTGGCTGATGAGGTGCCAGAAGAGGAACCACAGGCCTCTAGAGGTTGCTGGGTGCTCTATGAGAAGGCACCGTATAGTGCTGATCTCAACGACTACTCTGCTCGTCGGCATGAGGCGTTAGTGGAGGCGCTCCAACGGCAACAAGAGGGTGAGCGGTTGTATTCCGGTCGCATGGTGACCATGTGGGCGGCTCAGCAACGGCTCCAGCGTGAGGGTTGGTCGTCGTTAGCAAGCCATTAGAGGGTGGTGAGTTATGAAATTAGATGAAGTGGTCAGACAATTCTTGCTTGATTGTGAAGTTCGCGGTTTGACAGATCAGGCTATCGGTTTTTATCGGAAGCGTCTTACTCTCTTTGTAAGAAAACTAGAGGAGGAATGTCAGATCACCGAACTAGAGGAGGTTAAGATAGTTCATCTGCGTCAGTTTGTGCAGCTTCTTATGAAAACGAAAGCAGATGAGAATAATCCCCGTAAACCTGCACAGGATAAGCCTCTTTCTGCATTTACTATACGCGGGTATGTGCGTGCCATCAAGAGGTTGTTTAGCTGGTGCATCGATGAAGACCTGTTAAATGTTAATCCTGCATCACGGCTTATCCAACCGAAAGCTCCTGATTACCTCATTCCTACTTTTACTACTGAGCACGTCGAGAAGATGCTGGCTACCTGTGACCGTAGTACGGTTGAAGGTTTTCGTAACTATGTGATACTCCTTGTTTTCCTCGATACGGGTATGCGCATCTCTGAATTGTGTGGTCTTCGGGTGTCCGATGTGCATGAACGCTATGTCAAGGTTTTTGGTAAAGGGCGTAAAGAGCGTGAGATAGGGCTACATCCGGAGGTTGGTAAGCTTCTATGGAAGTACATTTACAAGTATCGCCAGCCAGCTGACCCTGATGAGACTGCCCTTTTTATAGGTCGGCGCGGTGAACCGCTCAGGCTGAATGGTGTACAGGCGATACTAGAGAGGGTCAAGCGAGAAAGCGGCCTGGAAGGTGTCCGGGTGTCGGCTCATACCTTCCGCCACACTTTCGCGAAGTTCTACTTGCAGCGTGGAGGTGAGGTCTTCAAGCTCTCACGCGAAATGGGTCACGGTACTGTGCAGGTGACGGAGTTGTACCTCAAAGATTTTCGCAGTACTGAGGCTCGCCAGGAGCACATGACGTTTTCTCCCATCGGGGAAATCAACCTCAGAAGGAAGAAGTCAGGGAGGGGCAAGAGGGACAAGGAAACGTAGTCTAGCTTTAAGTACTCGGTACGCGTTCTATCTCAACCCAGGAGACTCGATGATCTCCTGGGTTAGAGGCGTTTGTCTGAGCCAGGAGACTTTGCCAAAAACGGCAAAAATAAAGTCTTCTGGATTAGAAAGAGGTCGCTGTGGATTGGCTCTAAATGGGCTTGTAGAGGGGGGTGGGGCGAGAGGGACTCGAACCCTCACGGCCTTGCGGCCAGGAGATTTTAAGTCTCCAATGTCTACCATTTCATCATCGCCCCTCGGTTGGTTACTGTGCTGAGTTGCGTTGACATGATATTAACATGCTACTGCCGGTTCGTCAACACCATGTAAAGCATGAAACAGAAGAAAGCATACACATACCGAATCTATCCAACCGATGAGCAAGCAAACATTCTTGCTCGTACCTTTGGCTGTTGTCGCTTTGTCTACAATTGGGCATTGCGACAACGGACCGATGCTTTCTTCCAACATGGCGAACGCCTTTCCTACCATCAGTTGGCAGTCATGCTGACTGACCTCAAAAAGCAAGAAGAGTCTGCTTGGCTCAGTGAGGTATCGAGTGTTCCCTTGCAGCAAGCTTTGAGGCATCTGGAAAGTGCCTTTCGCAACTTCTTGGAGAGCAGAGCTGAGTATCCCACCTTCAAGAAAAAGCATGGCGTGCAATCGGCTACCTATGCCTCGAATGCTTTTACCTGGGATGGAGCCAACCTTACGCTTGCCAAGATGGAGACCCCCCTGGATATCCACTGGAGCCGTCCCTTGTCCAAAGGATGCAAACCCACAACCATCACCATTTCCAAAGATTGTGCCCATCGCTCCTTTGTTTCTCTCCTGGTAGAAGAAGATATCAAGCATCTGCCAGTCATCAATAAGCAGATCGGGCTTGACCTGGGCTTGAAATCGATGGTCATCACCTCGGATGGTCACACCTACGACAATCCTCAGTTCTTTACCAAAGATGAAAAGAAGCTGGCGAAAGCTCAGAGACGGCATGCCAAGAAGAAAAAAGGGAGTAAGAACCGTCGGAAGGCTCAACTGCAAGTGGCTCGTCTCCATGCCAGGATAGCTGATCGACGGCGTGACTATCAACACAAGCTCTCGACAAAGATCATCCGCGAAAACCAAGTCGTATGCGTCGAGAGTCTTTCCGTCAAGAATATGGTACAGAACCACACACTGGCAAAAGCCATCTCGGATGTAGGATGGAGCGAGTTTGTGAGGCAACTGGAATACAAAGCGAAATGGTACGGGAGAAGGCTCGTCAAGATTGACAAGTTCTATTTGACAAGTTCTATCCGTCTTCTAAGCGTTGTTGCGCTTGTGGCCATATTTTCGAGTCCTTAACCTTAGATATCCGCTTCTGGACATGCGCTGAATGTGGGGCAGTCCATGATCGTGATATCAATGCTGCAAAAAATGTGTTGGCCGCAGGGCTTGCGGTGTCTGCCTCCGGAGAGATGGTCAGACCTGGACGGGCGAAAGCTCGCACGGGCACATCTCAGCGAAAGAGGAAACCTCACTCGTGAGAGTGGGAATCCCGTCGGTCTTTAGACGATGGGAGGATGTCAAACTACGGTTCATAAGATACAGTGTTGACGTTGACCAATAGCATAGCAGGGAACATATTTATGACTCGTCCACGTGCTGTAATTTTTGATCTTGGGGGGACTCTGGTGGATTGGCCGGATTGGGATGAGGATGTAAGCCGCCGCTGGAGCATCTCATATGACTTTCTCGTTGCCAGGCTGCCCAACCATGGCTGGCCGGAACGCGGTGCATATGTAGAGGCAATGCGGGAAGCCGAGCTAGCCCATTGGGAGCAAGTAGTGGAAAAACAATGGAGTGGCCCTCCTTCAGCTCTTCTTAGCGACGGTTTCCGCCGCTTAGACCGTCATGTCAATGAAACAGAGCTCCTGGGTGCACTTGATGGCTATGCCCGGGCAGTTGATGGCTGGGCAGTAGTGTTTCCCGATGCGAAAGAGACATTACAGTTGCTGCGCGAGCGGGGCTACCGGCTCGGCCTGCTTTCCAATACCTGGTGGGCAGCAGCATGGCATAATGCAGACCTTGCCGCACACGGCCTTGATACATTGATCGACGAGGTTGCTTACACCTCGGACCTTCCCCACTCAAAGCCACACCCATCGGTGTTTCTAGAGGTGGCATCACGCCTGGACGTTGAGCCGGAGGCGTGCGTGATGGTGGGAGATCGCATGGTCGACGATATTTTCGGCGCCCTGGGAGTGAGTATGCGCGCTGTATGGAAGAAAAACGATTATCCCTGGCCCAGGCCAGAGCATATAGTCCCTACCGCCACTATCACCCATCTCGCGGAGTTACCTTTGTTACTTCGTTCATGGGGAGGAACCTGATACTCTCAAGGAAAAGGGGTCTTTTGTCGTCTTTCTAGAACTACAGGCATCAATCAAACGTATTATTGCATAAGGTGAAGCTATGAATGATGAACCAGGGAACAATCAAGAACGGCTTTCCGCCAACATAGCATATGTGCGTTCGAACATTGCTGAAGCTGCGCAACGCAGCGGACGATCGCCTGGTGAGATCACGCTTGTGGCCGTCTCAAAAACTGTTCCAGTGGAACTGGTGAAAATAGCATATAATCTAGGGGTGACTGACTTTGGCGAGAATCGTGTGCAGGAGGCGTTGCCTAAGATTGCCGAGTTTCATCCACAAGGGATGCGTTGGCACATGATTGGGCATTTACAGAGCAACAAGGCGGGCAGGGTTGCCGCCGCTTTTGACTCTGTGCAGAGCGTAGACAGCCTGCATCTCGCGCAAGCATTGAACCGGCATGCCGGGAAACGTCTCCCGGTGCTGCTTCAAGTTAACGTGTCTGGCGAGGAAAGTAAAGAGGGGATGCCCCTGGACGATGCACCAATGCTGGCACGTCAGATAGCCGCGCTACCTGATATCGAGGTACAGGGTTTGATGACCATTGCACCGCTGGTAGAGAATCCAGAAGAGGTGCGCCCGGTGTTTCGGAGACTACGGAACTTGCGAGAGCGATTACTGGATGAGCTGCCGCTATGTTCATGGCAACACCTTTCCATGGGTATGTCCGATGATTATCGTGTAGCTATTGAAGAAGGAGCTACCATCGTCCGTATTGGACGGGCGATTTTTGGTGAGCGGATCTATAAAGGAGCTTCTAAATGAATATTGAAGATATCGTGCTTAGCCGTCGTGTGCGCAGGAATCACGCCCTGGAACATGCGACAATTACCATTCTCAGCGGCATGGTTCCCAACCTGACTGTGAGCGCCCGTTCATTCTCAAATGGTTTTGTTATCTTTGGCGATGTAGACCTCGGTCTACTGAGGCGTGCAGCCGACGAAGCCCTCAGTCGCTTGCAAGCAGGTGAAGCAGAGCTTGCTATTCATCCTAATTGCGGTACAAATCTTGTTGTTGGCGTTTCACTGGTAACCCTTGGCACCCTGCTCGGTATGGCATCCAGCCAGACACGTACGCGTGTGGCCTCAGCAGCCGCATCCTCGGTCGCCGGTTGGATGGCAGCACGCCCACTTGGCGAATACGTCCAGAAACACTTTACGACCCTTCCCGACCTTAAAGGAGTGCGCATCGGAGAGATTTTCCGCCGCAAGATCCTGGGGTTTACTATTATTGAGGTACGTACAATTCAGGAGTAGTGCATATGTTTGGTCTGCCTATACCTATAGTGAGCTGGATCATCTATTACGGCATAGGGTTCATTATCCTGGCAATGATTGTGCGTGCCTTCGCATCCTGGTTCCGTTTAGATGAACGCTACGCCATCATACGCTTCCTGGCACGCATTACGGATCCCTTTATCGAACCCATTCGTCGTATCATACCCCCCATCGGGATGTTCGATATGGCATTTATTATAGCTTTCTTCATGCTGAAGACGTTACAAGTCCTGCTCCTGCAGGCTCTTCCTCGTGGTTGGTAAAACATGCTGGTGCGAGTTATACCACGCAGCAGTAAGAACGGCATAGAATGGGAACAAGGCAATCAATAAAGAGAGGTGCCCCGCAGCAGTGCGGGAGCACCTCTCTTTATTGATTAACTACATTTACCGACCAGGAAACACCCCTCCACTGCTTTAAGCTGGATATGGCCATTGGGATCAACGAAGAGGACAACAATGGCCTTATTGATAGGATCTCCATTCGACCCGAATGAGATTTGCCCACTCACACCCTGTATCGCTTTTGCACCTGTTATCTGGAGCAAAGCTTGTCGGATATCGTCAGGCGTAAAACTCTGCTTCGTTTTAAGAACGTTATTACTCGCAGTTAATAATGCGGACATTGCATCATAGGAAAGAATGACATCACCATCAGCACGCGTGAAGCCATACTGACCGCCAGCATGCGACCCACCGAAAGCGCCAACATAATCATTGAAAAACGCCGGCTTCTGCGCTGTCAGGTGCAGATTGTCCCACTCGTCAGGATAGGCAAAAGAGGTAAAACTTAAATGGCTAAAGCCTGCGCGTGCATTGCTGGGATAGCCCAACTCATAGAGAGCATCGCCACCCATGACCGGTAGGGTAGCATATGGCCCGGAGGTTGGAAGATCTGTGAGCAATGTGCTGATATCGGCAGCATAGCCGGAAAAGTAGATCATGTCCGGGTTCTTGCTTTCTGCATCTTGTAATAACTGTGACAGGGCGCCCTGTCCCTTTTGCCCTACCGTATACTCCTCTGTTTTCACAATGTGATTGCCATCCGCGGTGAACTTGCTGGAAAAATCATTTGCCAGACTCTGACTATAAGGATCAGCGGGATCAACGAAGAGTACGGCAGTTTTTGCGTGCAAGCTTTGTTCAGCATAGGTTGCACCTATCACCCCTTGCGTTTTGTTTGGTGGAGCAACACGGAAAAAGTAGGGCGAAATTCCACTCAATGAGTCACTGGAAGCTGTCTGTGAGACCATTGGGATATGAGCTCTGGCCAATGTATTGATCACAGCCTGCGCGCGTGAACTAAAAGGCCAACCCATAACCCCGGCAAAGGTAGAATCGTGGTTCGCCAGATTCACAATCTGCTGCGCCACAGTTGTAGCATAGGCTGTCTGGTTGCCAGAGTTGGCCACCAGGAGACGAACCAGGGTACCACCTGTAAGCTTGCGACCGTCATTGAACTCTTTTTGTAATACATAAGCCCCCTGCAAATCATCATGTCCTACGGAGGCATTATTACCTGTAAGCATTGTGCCTACAACTATAGTGATGTAAGGAGTGTTAGAGGTATTATGAGCGTTCAGGACACGCTGATCCTCCAGGTAGATGAGCGATTCAGCATCGCCTGAATCCTTTGACAGGGCAAATCGCCAGAGCGACTCGGCGCCGACGGCATCACCAGCTTTGAGTTTGTCCGCAGCTTGACTCTTGTAAGTACCACCCGTCCCACTGACAGCAAAGGCAATGGTTCCATCGCTCACGCCAATGAACTCGCCATCCGGCGCTTTAAAGGCTCCAATGCCATTAGCAGGCAAGCCGGTTGCTGTGGCAACGGCAGTGCTGCCAGGTGTACCTGTACTTTGACTGTTGCGGCTCGTGATATAGGGAATGGCAAAAAGGCCAGCTCCAATCACTAAGACGACTAGCAGGAGGAGAATTAAACTGAGTACAAAGTAATTGCTGCCCCTACGCTGCTGTTGTGCTGGCCTACTCCTTATGCTTTGTGGCGGAGGAGGAGGCGGAGGGGGATAGGATAATGGGGGGGCCTGCCGCGGCGGTGATTGCTGCTGTCTCTGCGCAGGTTGATACGGCGCAGTTGGAGCACTTGCGGCACTAACAGTGCTCATCGGACCGGAGGTTCCCAGGGTATAGCTACTGACGTTGCCCGATACGCCGAAGCGTAAGAGTAAAATGTCATCGATATCGCGCTTCATGGCTGCCGCACTCTGGTAACGTTGATTGATATCATTGTTAAGCGCTCGAGTAAGTACCCGTTCTATGTCCGGTGAAAGCTGCGGGTTCAAGGTTCGCGCCGGTGGATAGGTAAAAGGCGGGTGATTGCGCGGATCGCGATTGGTCAACAGGTGATGTAATGTCGCAGCGAGGGCATAGAGATCCGAACGCGGATCAGCATTCCCCTGGTACTGTTCCGGCGGCGCATAGCCGGGCGTGCCCAGGGCCGAAGTTTGTTTGCGCTGGGCATTGCGAGCGACATCCGCACGGGCAATGCCAAAATCTACCAGGTGCGCTCGCTTATCTTTATTTCCGATAATGATATTCGCAGGTTTGATATCTCTATGGACAATTGGTGGCGTTTCTTGCGCCAGGTAGTCCAGGATATCCAGCACCTCTGAGGTATAACCGAGCGCTTCGCGCTCCTTCATGGGCTGATTCACACGATCCATGCGTTCCTCGAGATTCTCTCCCTCCGCATACTCCTGCACCATAAAGTAACGGGAGCCCTCCTGGAAGTGGTCGGTCACATTTGGTATAAGGGGATGATCGAGGTGTGCCAATGTTGCCACTTCACGTTTGAAGTTGCGCACATCTTCTTGCAGCCTGGCTGGATCGGTGTTATCTGAAATCAGTTCTTTGATAACCACGGACTTACTATCCAGGCGAATATCGGTTGCCAGCATTGCCGCACCCATGCCGCCTTGTCCGAGCATCTTTTTTACGATATAACGACCACCCTGTAAACGTGAGCCAGGCGTGAGCGTACGGGAGTTGATATTTGCGCTGCCAGCGCTGGTTGATGACGCTGTAATGGTTGGGGTCAGTGGTTTACCACAATTGCTACAAAAGTGAACCCCATCGCGATTCTCTGCATTACAATAGGGACATTCCATAATTCATTGCCCGCCTTTTTCCCTAGACATCAAACATAGTATTGTGCCTGTAGACCTATCTCAGCAAATTATACTTTGTTTCCTGGCGAGAGTCTACAATACAGCCATGAAATCAATATAAATCACGTTGTTTCCTGGCAAGAGACTATAGAGCCATAAAATAAATTATGAGCCTCATTGATAACATACGTATTTGATGGGGGAAAGTTCAATACCTATAGAGTAGATAAACACCGCTTAGAACCAGGCATTGGGCGGTGTTTATCTACTCTATAGGTATTGGCAGCGCAGGGAGATAATACCGGGGGCAAAATGATTGGCTTTTTGCAAGTATTCCTGTTCATTGGCCTCGATCATCAGCTTGTGCATGACGACCACATCACCATCAGGTAATGGCTCGGCAGGTTGCAGGCAAAGTTCCATTATCGCATTGCCACGCTCAAACACTTTTACCAGCCCACCGGAACCAGGAATACGATAGATGCGGCTGTCAAAGTTGGGGCTTGCTACTTCGAGGTAGCCGGATTTAATGAGTTGCTGATACTGGTTGTCTG
>WNGL01012138.1_pt2 | contig 18282 bp, 13 predicted proteins | sample 5400591 | NCBI WGS metagenome assembly WNGL01 (sample SAMN13153377, study PRJNA577476) | soil metagenome | isolation source: 80 cm soil or saprolite under Garry oak tree replicate 1 | place: USA:California | collected 2016-06-15 | reverse complement strand
TCTCGCCCGAAAGCTCGCCGTCAAAATAGCTCTGCAAAATTCCTTCGTCGATACACTCTCTCATCGGCTTCCTCCGATCTTCCCGTAAACCCTGGCAAATTGTTTCCTACCCCTCGCGACCAGGCTACCTACGTTTGTCTCTTTAATCGACAACGTCGTAGCGATCTCGCGATATGACAGCCCCTGCTGCTTTAGAAGGAGGCAACTGCGCATCGGCTCTTTTATTTTGTCGAGCGCACGCCGCGCCTCTTCAATCTCCAACCGCCGCTCATATTCTTCCGCGGGCGCGACCCAGCCGTTACCAATCGTCTCCTTCGAGTACTGGGTATCGCGCGCGACTGAGCGGCTGGCCCCGCGAATCGTGTTGCGGGCTACGTTGAGCGCGACTCGCAACAACCACGGTCGCAAAAGCTCGTCGCCTGGCGTCGAATCCAGATTCCGATAGAGCCTGAGAAAGACCTCTTGCGTAATGTCCTCTGCCAACGCGGAGTCGCGCACAACCGCCCGAGCGGTCCGGAAGACAGCGCGGTGATGAAGCGTGAACGCTTCGTCAAAGCTGAGCGAAGGCTCCGCAGTCGCGATTTGGTCAGGCATGGAGTCGATCAAGGCTCGGGCTTGTCCGCTCATTATCACCGCTCTCTCAGAATACAAACACCACTAAGTGCTTATTTGTGGCAACTTTCTGTGTCCTGCTCGCTACCGTTTTACGGGCGGTATATTGTAGTCTGAATGACGATTCAAACCAATCAGATCGAGCGGCGACGTGGCAAACTCTGTCAATGCGAACAAAGCCCTGAACGAAAGGCCGAGCGGGAAAGTTCAGCGCCTGCCGGACCCAGGAGAGGACAACGTTTGAGCGAAGAAAGCAGTTCCAATCTGACGGAGGCACTGCACAGCAGCCCATTCATGCGCGCCTGCCGTCACGAGCCGGTGCCGTACACGCCCATTTGGTTGATGCGCCAGGCCGGCAGATACATGCGCGAATATCGCGAGGTGCGCGCTCGCACCAGTTTCCTGGAACTTTGCAAAACACCTGATCTCGCAGCGGAAGTGACAGTGAACGCGGTGGAGCGGCTGGGTGTCGATGCGGCTATCATCTTTGCCGACATTTTGCTGATTATCGAACCGATGGGGATCGAGCTGGAGTTCACGAAGGGCGAAGGTCCAGTGATACACAATCCTATTCGCAGCCCTGCGGACCTCGATCGTTTGCGCGAAGTGGCGGACGTCGGCGCATTGGATTTTGTGTTTGAAGCGATAAAGCGAACCCGCCGCGATCTCCCAGGCAACATCCCGTTGATCGGTTTTTGCGGCGCGCCATTCACGATCGCTTCCTACATAGTCGAAGGCGGTGGGTCGAAGAATTACATTCATACAAAACACCTGATGTACAACGACAGCGGCGCCTGGCATGCGCTGATGTCGTTGATCTCACGGGCTCTGGCGAAATACCTGAACGCTCAAATCGCCGCAGGCGCGCAGGCAGTTCAGTTGTTCGATTCCTGGGTTGGCTGTTTGAGTCCCGACGATTATCGGGAATACGTTTTGCGGCACACGCAGAGTGTTATCAGAAACATCACGCCCGGCACGCCAGTGATCCATTTCGGGACCGGCACCGCTGCTTTTTTGGAGTTAATGCGCGAAGCCGGAGGCGATGTGATCGGTCTCGATTGGCGCGTGCGTCTGGACGAAGCGTGGCAACGCCTCGGCCACGATGTGGGAGTGATGGGGAATCTCGATCCGGTCGCACTATGCGCCAACGAAGATCACATTCGCAAAGCAGCAAAGAAGATTCTCAATCAAGCCGGCGGGCAGCTTGGGCATATCTTCAACCTGGGGCACGGCATACTGCCTGAGACTGCGGTGGAGAATGTCATCGCTTTGGTTGGTGCCGTGCATGAAATGAGCCACAGATAGTAGGGGCGGACCTGTGGGTCCGCCCCTGGGCGCACACGCAGGTGCGCCCCTACAGACAGAAATGGACACCGTCTACGACGCAATCCTGATCGTCTCCTTTGGCGGTCCCGAAGGTATGAACGATGTAATGCCCTTCCTCGAAAACGTTTTGCGAGGCAAGAATGTGCCGCGCGAGCGCATGCTGGCAGTCGCGCAACGCTACGAGCTGTTCGGCGGCGTCAGTCCGATAAATGATCAGAATCGAAAATTGATCGCAGCGCTAAAGAACGATTTGGAAGCGAATGGTCCGCCCTTGCCAGTCTACTGGGGCAATCGCAACTGGCATCCAATGCTGGCGGACACGATGCGACAAATGACCGATGATGGAATAAAAAACGCTCTCGCGTTTGTGACGTCCGCCTACAGTTCTTATTCAAGCTGCCGGCAGTATCTCGAAGACATTGCGCGAGCGCAGGAAGCCGTTGGCGCAACAGCCCCGCTCGTCGATAAGATTCGCGCGTTTTACAATCATCCCGGATTCATACAGGCAAACATCGAGAACGTTCGCAACGCGCTTGAGAAGATTCCCGAATCGCGCCGGTCCGCCACCCAGCTCGCTTTCACGGCGCACAGTATCCCGCGTTCAATGGCCGATAATTGTGAATATGAGGAGCAGCTTCAAGAGGCCAGCCGTCTTGTGTCTGAAGCTGTTGGCCACGATCTTTGGAAGCTTGTTTACCAAAGCCGCAGTGGTCCGCCGACGCAGCCTTGGCTCACACCCGACGTCCGCGATTATCTTAGGGCGTTGAAGGACGACGGAACAACCGACGTCGTGATCGCGCCGATCGGTTTCGTTTCGGACCACATGGAGATCGTTTACGATCTTGATACGCAGGCGCGGCAACTCTGCGCAGAGATGGGAATGAACATGGTGCGAGCCTCAACAGTAGGAACTCATCCCGCGTTCATCGGCATGATACGCGAGCTGATTCTCGAAAGAATTAATCCGGATGCAGCGCGAAGGTGTCTGGGCACACGCGGCGCGAAAGAAGATGTCTGTGCCGTGAGTTGTTGCCTGGCACGCAAAACAGAGAGACTTTGATCGCCAGTTGTGCAAGCAGGAAGTTTCGCGCAAAGGCGCAAAGACGCAAAGACATTGAGGCCACTAAGTACAGTAGCGCAGAACGAGACTCAGGTCCTATGGAAACGCCTTTGCGTCTTTGCGCCTTTGCGGCAAGTCTGATGGCCTAACGAATGCTCAATCAGCAGGAAACTCATCGACGACGCATCGTCATCATCGGCGGCGGCATCACGGGGCTGGCAGCGGCTCACCGACTATTCGAACTTGCCAACCAAACGGATCAACAAATCGACGTCGTCCTGCTCGAAGCAAGCTCGCGACTGGGTGGAGTTCTTAAGACTGAAAATCGCGGCGGCTTTCTGATCGAAGCCGGGGCGGACTCGTTCATCTCGGAAAAGCCCGAAGCGATCGAACTGGCAAAACGCATCGGTCTCGAGTCGCATTTGATCCAAACGAATAAAGACCATCGCCGCAGTTTCATTGTGCGCAACGGCCGGCTGCGCCAAAGCGCGGATGGCGCTGGACCTTTTCATCCCTCGACGCGAAGTTGCAAACGGCGTTGATGACGAAAGTCTCGCTCAGTTCGTGCGCCGCCGGCTCGGACGGGAAGCATTCGAGCGCATGGCCCAACCGATGATTGGCGGCATCTATACTGCGGATCCGGAAAGACTCAGCGTGGGCGCGACGCTGCCTCGTTTTCTCGAAATGGAGCGCGAACACGGGAGCGTCATCCGGGCGATGTGGAAACAAGGCAGGAGCCCGACTGTAAGGGAGGGCTTGAAGAAAGCTGCGTCCGCTCAATCAGGCACCAGCGGCGCGCGCTATAGCCTCTTTCTCTCCTTTGACGGCGGGATGCAGATGCTTGCAGATCGTCTCTCATCAAGGTTGCCGTCCGGAGCGGTTCAACTAAACACGAAAGCAAAGGCGCTGTTGTTCGACGCCGCAACCCGGCAATGGGAGATTCGCTTGAGCGATGACAAATCGATTAGAGCCGATACGATCTGCCTCGCCGTTCCCGCCTTTGCGGCAGCCTCGTTGCTGCGCGACACTGATGTCGAACTTTCGCGCGCATTGGATCGGATTGAATTTGCATCCACGGCCACGATCAATCTTGCCTATCGGCGCACTGACATTCCGCATCCGCTGGACGGTTTTGGCTTTGTCGTTCCGTTCATCGAACACCGATCGATTCTTGCCTGCACTTTCAGCAGCGTGAAATTCGCCGGCCGAGCGCCGGCGGATCGCGTCCTGCTGCGCGCGTTTGCCGGCGGTGCCCTGCAACCGGAAATCTTTGAGTTAGACGAAAACGAAATGATTGGTCGCGTGCGGTCAGACCTGCGCGATCTGTTGGGGGTTGAAGAGCCTCCGCTCTTCACTCTGGTCGAGAAATGGCAACGCTCAATGCCACAGTATAACGTCGGGCACTTGAAACTCGTCTCGCAAATTCAAGCCCGTGTGTGCGATCTGCCCGGACTGCAGCTCGCTGGAAATTCCTACGACGGCGTCGGCGTGCCCGACTGCGTTCGCGGCGGCGAGCGTGCGGCGAGCGGGCTTTTCCAGTCCGCGATCTTTCCTTCCAGTTAGCTGGTTAGTTCTTAACGAATCGCCGGAACTCCAAAGGAATGTTCCGAGGAGGTAACTTCCAGTTGACTCTCAACTTGATCTGACATACAAACTTCACCTGGTTATCAAGAGATGGCGCGGAGGAGGTGAATCATGGACGGCTCGGCACAGGCGCAACGCTCGCACATCAAGATCGAGCAACAACTGCGACAGATGAATGACGAGTGGGTCAAGGCCCTGGTGCGCGGCGACGCCGCCACCCTGGATCGGATCATGGCCGACGACTTTGTCTTCACGTATCCGTTGGAAGGCGACGACAAGACGCAGTTCATCACCGATGTAGTGTCAGGCGATCTTAATGTGGAGTATCTGAACCGGGAAAACGTTAGCGTGCGCATTTGGGGAAACACGGCCGTCCTCACCGGACTCGATTCCGCGAAGTGGTTCTATCAGGGTCGGGAGTTCAGCGGGCAATATAAGATTGTTCACGTCTACGCCAATCGCGACGACGAGTGGCGACTGGTCGCGGTGCAAGCCTGTCCCATGAACGAACCCTCCAGACCTTAAAATCCCCGGAGTGCCAGGAAGAAAGAGATTGAGAAAGAGAGCAATACGGGGCCAGCGTCGTCTTTTCTTAACCGAAAAGTCCTATCTTGTATTGTTTGAATTCTTGGCGCTCTTGGCGTCTTGGCGGTTCATTTCTGTTTCGTCAGCGACTCGATCCACGTCGCATTAGTCTGCATCATCGGCAGAAAGGCCTCGCGCGGCGCGGTAGTCTCAACGTGCATGTTGTCGTCCGTGTTGATGACCGCGCCCGCAACCGCCGGCGCCAGTTTTGTTTCATCACACACATACCACGCGCGCACATCCGCCTCGCTTTTGATACCAACGCGCGACAGCTCTGCCGAAATGCGCGCGTCGCGCAATCGTTCGCCGAGGCGATCGAGACTTATTGCCGATCGGCTGCCCGCAAGAATCAAATCCTTGCCTTTGGTCGTGCCGCCAACGCGAAAGATCATCACATGGGGAAAGACTTTTTGAAATGTACCAAGCACTGACCGCAGGCTTTCCGTCGAAAGTTGATAGAGCTGCAGCCACTGCACGAACACGCCGTCATCGTTCAGACGCTCGCGTCCCAGGGCGAAGAACTCTTCCGTAAACAGATTGGCGACGCCCGGCACCCAGGGATGACTGGGCTCGCTCATGATGATGTCGTAGCGCGCCGGATTCACACGCAGATAGGTGCGCGCATCGTCAATCACCAGATGAAACCTCAGATCGTCAAGAGGATGACCGTTGACGTGCTCAAACAGTCGCGAAGCGTTGATGGTTGTTGGTTCGAGTTCTACCCCCGTCACGGATTCAATTGGCGAATGCAAAATAGCGCCTGCGCTCACTCCGGTTGCGAAGCCGACAATCAGACCGTTGTGGAGGCGCGGCGCGAGCAATACCGGCAACTGCGCCAGCATCACTTGCGTCGGCATGTCGCCTTCGCTATCTGAGGCGTTCGTCCGTCCGTTGATTGCGAGTGAAGTAATGCCCCAGTCCTTGCGAACCGAGACCGTCGAGGTCGGCCCTTCTTCGTAAAGCAACAGTTGATGGCTCTCCGCACCATTCTTTCCCGCATTTTTTTCTTCGATATCCCCGCGCGCTCGGGCCAGTACGCGTACCAGTCCGTCATAGGCGCCGATGGAAAGATCGTCTAGATTCAGAGAGGGCGTCACAACAAACAAGACAATAATCAACGCGACGGCTCCAGCGGCGCCGAATGCTCGGCCGAGATCCCGATCCTTGATCATTGTCAAAGCGGGAAACGCCAGACCCGCAACGATCAAGCAGAGCGCCGCAGCAAACAGAATTGTGATTCGCGTGCCAGCTTTCGGAATCAGAACGAATCCCGCACAGAAGGCGCCCGTGATCGCGCCTATGGTATTGACAGCGTAACTGCGCCCAACCAATCGCACCGAAGAATCTGAACGCGCCTTGGCGGCCCAGACCAGAACCAGCGGCATCACCATTCCCATCAGGAAAGCCGGCAGTAAAATTAGCAGCGCCGCTGAAAGTATCTGGAGCGACAAGAGCAGCCCAGGCATTCTGTTGATGATCGGGATACTTAGCCAAAGGCTGAACACAGTGAATAGCTCGATGCGGAAAATCGCCGGCCGCAGTTTTTCCCAGCGCTCTTTACGGCCAACTGTGTAAGCTCCCGCAGACAGCCCAACAAGAAAAAGCGCGACTACGACGCTGAACGCGTAGGTGCTCGAGCCAATGATCATCGTCAGTACACGCGTCCACGCGACCTGCGTGCTAATGGTCACGAAACCGGAGACGAAGGCGCAGCAGAACCAGAACCCTGTTTTTTCTAATTCGGGATCACTGATTAGCGAGACGCTGTCAGTGGTGGGCTCCCGCGGTCGTGTACGCACGTCCCCCGGCTTATCCGCTGGCGCCTTAACGCTTCCCAACTGATCGACTTGCGCCGTAGCCAGGCGGTCGATAACGAGTGCAGACACGCCGATGAGGAAGTTGATTGCCGCCGCGACATAGATCGTCTTCCGCAATCCCAGCGCCGGCAGGAGAAAGAAGCCTGCGGCAATCGTTCCAAAGATCGCTCCGCCAAGGTTGCAGGTGTAGAGACGCGTGATTGAGGTTGATTTGAATGTCGGCGCGCGCAAGACGGCCGCGGAAAGAACGGGCAGCGTTGCGCCCATCAGCGTTGTCGGGACCAGCAGAGTGGCGCACGAGAGCGCGAAGCGCCACAGGCTAAACGCGTAGAAGCCGGGATGGAGTTGTTGCCAGATGAGCGCGTAGCCGTTATCAACCAAACGGAACAACAGCGGCACCAGCAGCGCATAAACCGCGATCGAAATCTCGATCAGACCGTAAGATCGCAAAGGTCTTGTGACTCGGGCCGCCACTCGCCCCGCCAGCGCGCTGCCAAGCGCCAGGCCGCCCATGAACCCCGCGAGCACCGTACTGACGGCTAGCGTCGTCGCCCCAAAGACCAGGCCCAGCATTCGCGCCCACAGCACTTCATAGATCAACCCGGTCGCACCAGACAGAACGAAACAGAGACCGATAAGCCAGAGGCTGCGCGAAGAATACACCGGCAGGGTGCTTTGGTCCGCGCTTGAATTGTCTGTCATCAAATGATTCGTCCTCAAAAAGGGTCGAGAGCTTTCGTGAAGGCGGGAGCTGACACTACAAATATATCACATGCGAAGAGCGCCAGACTCTTGAGGGGATCGAACCAGGCGACGCAACGGTCAGGAGTATTGCGTAATGGCCGTCAGCGCCGGCTCGGAGAGGGCTCTGGGTCTCCAGCTCAGCAACGCGCGAAAAGAAATCCGTGGTCTGCGCTTGCGGCGCAACTAATGCCAGGCGTCGCAGGCAATCGTAAAGATGCTCGAGGCCTGATCCGTACTTGCCGCTGTCGGTGCCGAGTATCAATCTGACGTCCGCGCGCTCGTCGATGAAGTGACTGACCAGCGAGGCAGCGAGTGTGACGCCACGCTCAAATGTTTCGGCAAACTTCGCTTCCTCATTGTCCGGTGCCGCGCGCGTGTCCAGGATGATCGTGATGCGCCGCTCATCTTCCGAAGTGAACTCGCGAACGGTCAGGCGTCTCGCGCGGGCCGTGGCTTTCCAGTCGATATGCCGAAGATCGTCCTGGGGTTGATAATCGCGCAAAGAAAAAAGGTCGTGACCGGCGCCCCGGCGCAACGAAGCCATCCGGCCGGCGTACATCGGCAGCAGATGAAGCTCATCACTGATAGGTTCCGGTTTGGGATAAACGATGAGATCAACGTTTCGCGCTCGCAGTCTGCGGCGGCGACGAAAGAAGCCGAACGGAAAGCGTGTGGACAGCTCGAACCCATCGATTAGCACGTGACCCCGTTCAGGAAAGAGTTGTTCGACTTCCCGATCATCGATTGGTCCGCGCGCTTCGACCAGCGTCGAAAAGGAAGGAAGCACACGTTTCAAATTCCGCAGTGTTACTATCACCGGCGCGGCTTCACCGGCGAAGATATGATCGGGAAAACGCGCCGAGACAACCAGGTCGCGAAGCGAAGCGCGGGCGGCCATCCAGCCGACGAAAAGCGTCGACGCAAGGACTGAGAGGATCAGGAACAGAAGGTTATTGCCGGTGTTCCAGGCGGCGAAACCCACCACCACGACGATCACCAAAAAGATTCCGCCGCCGGTGGTTACTTCAAAAGGGATATCGAGTCGAGCGATCTCAAGGCGCGCCGAACGAGCCAGTGGCGGCACGATGAAGATAATCATTAACCCGGCGATGATCAGGGAAAGAATGGCCGCGGCCATTGCCAGGCCCGAATCATTTGTCCGATGCGCCAGGACGGTGACCAGCGCCGCGCCAAGACCCGAAAGCACCAGCAACGTTCCGAGCACCGCATTGCGCCACTTTGAAAAGGATGAAGGATGAAGGATGAAGGATGAAGGTCGAAAAAGCAGGTTGGCTGATCGAGAGCCGCGAGGACGACGTGATTCAATCTCTTTGTCATCCTCTCCGCGTACCGGTGACCCCGCATCTTTCCCGCTCTTCATCCTTCATCCTTCCGCCTTCATCCTTCTTAGAGCGGCACGCTGACTGTCTTGATGATCTCTTTGAGTACAGCTTCGGCTTCTTCACTGCGGCGCAATGACGATGAGAAACGCGAGCTGACGAGGATGCGGTGTGCAAAGACAGGCAGCACGAGTCGTTTGATGTCGTCGGGGATGCAGTAAGAGCGCTCTTCGGTGAGCGCGAGCGCCTGGGCCGCGCGGAACAACGCCAACGTGCCGCGCGGACTGACGCCTAAATCGAGCATCTCGGAATCGCGAGTCACGGAAACGATGCGCATCAGGTATTCGACCAGTGCGTCGTCGACTGAAACCGCGGAGACGTTCTCCTGCAACTCGAGCACCTCACCGGCGGACATCACCGATGCTAAATCGTCAAGCGGATCGTTGTACTCGCGATCACGCAGAATCTGTTTCTCGGCTGCAGCCTCGGGATAACCAATGCGCAATCGCAGCATGAATCGATCGAGCTGTGATTCAGGCAACGGGTAGGTGCCGTGATGCTCGATCGGATTTTGGGTAGCCAGAACGATAAACGGAGGGGGCAGGGGATGGGTTACGCCTTCAATCGTAACTTGCCGTTCGGCCATCGCTTCGAGCAGGGCCGATTGAGTCTTGGGGGTGGTCCGGTTGATCTCGTCCGCCAGCACCACATTCGCGAAGACCGGACCGGGTTTCCACTCGAACACGCCGCTATGCTGGTTGTAAACCGACAGGCCAATTACATCGGAAGGCAAGAGGTCAGAGGTAAACTGGATGCGCTGAAAGCTGCAGTCCAGCGCGCGCGCCAGCGCATGGGCCAGCGTCGTCTTGCCAACGCCAGGCACGTCTTCGACGAGCAGGTGCCCCCCCGCAATCAATGTCACGATGGCCAGCCGCACCGATTCGGGCTTGCCCTTGATAACGGTCTCGATTGCTCGCTGCAACCGATCAACCTTTTCTACAGCCTCACTGATACCTGCTCGACTACTCACTGTTTCGAGCTGTCTCATCAACGTTTTCTCCAGCGACAACGGGATTCATTCTACATGTTCAGGGTCCGCGCCGCACGTCAAGAGTCGGGCAACGGTCCGGCTTTGCCGAATGACGCCGCGACCCTTATATAGTAAACTGTACGCGACCCTGAATTGGGAAAGAGTAATCCGGGAACTAGCGGTCGGTTAATACGTGTATTGAATGCGTGAGGAGGTTTTTATGAGATCCCACCAAACCAACCATCTGAATCAACGAGGATTTACGCTGATCGAGCTGATGATCGTGATTGCGATTATCGGCATCCTGATCGCCGTTGCAGTCACAGGCTATAAGGCAGCCATCAAGGCAGCCAATGAAGCCGCCGCCGTTAAGACGCTTAGGACTATCGCCGAGCAACAGATGCTCTTTTACAACGGTCACCAGCGGAGCAAGTTTGGCACTTTTGACGAGATGCTCAAAGACAATTTGCTGGATACTCGATTTGCCGGGAATACTCCGGTAGTGGATGGTTACGTATTTACGATGAGGGTCGTAGCGAAGTCCACCAATCAACCGCCGTCATATACCATCAATGCCGATCCACAGCAGGCTGAGGGTGTGGGCGCAACCGGTACGAACCATTTCTATCTGGACAACAATACCAACACGATTCACGTAAACCGTGACCAACCCGCGACAGCAAACGATCCGCCGATCTAATCAATTCAGAGACGAAGCTCTGGCGATTTCCTCTTTCCCACTCTAATTCGGCACGGCGGTTCATTAACGCCACCAACCAGGGATGATTTCGCCAGTGCTTACGATTGTAGTGTCGCCTGACTTTCCTCGGTCGGAAAGGCTCGATCAAGCAGCACGAGTCGGGAATCTGGCGACTTTGCCTGAGTCGATATTATGCCGTTTGATCATGCGGTCGAGGGTCTTGCGATCGACCTCCAACAGGCGCGCGGCCGCTGGTGGGAAAGAGGAGACAATCAATTGCCGCGATAGATCGAGTCAGTGCACCAAGCAGAAGCCCGACTGTAAGGGAGGGCTTGGTCGGCTTTTACTTCGAGTGTACCAGAGCCCTTGCTGACGCGCGGGCTTCTGCTTGGTTGTAGCCCGACTGTTAGGTACATGTTTATCCAACGCTTGCAACCGCTTCGCAGCCAGGCATTGACTTGTCACTTACTTACCCCATGGACCAGTCTGACTTTCCCATATTTCAGTCCGCCGTTTACAACGATTCGACAGAGCAAATGCCCGCAATAGCGAATGATTCGATCAAGGTAGCAACAGCAACTGAAGACACCGTATCTTTATAATGTACGATTGCCGTGTCACTGGCACAGGCGTGCTCGATTGAGTAAGATGAAGGCGCTTGAGGCAGAGACTCGTCTCAACCAGGGCGTCGTCACGGCTTGGACTCAGCTCAGCGGTAGGAAGCGTTTAAGAGGCGTTTCCTTTTCGTTTATTGTAGCGATCTAATCGCGTTGGTGCCTTTTTGAATTATTCTATCCGACTAGCACGATCATCGGCAGGCTAAGCGAATGGAATCCTACGCCTCGCCGTCGCCAGGCGCACCTATGAAAGCCGGCTTTCAAATTATTTTCTTCTCTTTAATGTTTGCCGCCGGAGTAGCTCCGTTGCAAGGGCAGCCTAAATCGTGGTCTGAGCCTGTGGCCGCGACGGTGATGACGCTCTGGAAAGATTCAGTGGGAACCGAACCCGGCAAACCAGAGAAGTGGAATTATGATCAGGGCGTCGTGCTGAAAGGCCTGGAAGGTGTCTGGCATAACACCGCTGATGGAAAATATCTCAACTACATCCAGCACAGCATGGATCGTTTTGTGAACGATGACGGCACCATCAAGACCTATAAACTCGAAGACTACAACCTCGATAATGTTCTCAACGGGAGAATCTTAATGCTGCTTTACAAAGTTACGGGAAAGGAGAAATACCGGAAAGCGGCGGCTTTGTTGCGTGAGCAGTTGAAGACGCAGCCGCGCACTTCAGATGGTGGTTTCTGGCACAAGAAAATTTATCCGAATCAAATGTGGCTGGATGGCTTGTACATGGCCGAGCCGTTCTATGCCGAATATGCGGAGAGTTTCCATGAAGACGCGGACTTCGATGATATTGCCAGACAGTTTGTTTTGATGGAGAGTCATGCCCGAGATGCGAAGACCGGTCTGCTTTATCACGGCTGGGATGAATCCAGGCAACAGCGTTGGGCGAATCCGCAGACGGGACAGTCGCTGAATTTCTGGGGCCGAGCGGTCGGTTGGTACGCGATGGCCCTGGTAGATGTTTTGGATTATTTTCCCAAAGATCACGTGAAGAGAGAATCACTGATCGCTATTCTGAAACGTTTAGCCGTAGCGATTGAGAATTATCAGGATGCGAAATCAGGTTTGTGGTACGAAGTGTTGGATAAAGCCGGCGCGCCAGGAAACTATCTGGAAGCATCTGCTTCCTGTATGTTCGTTTATGCTTTAGCCAAAGGTGCACGTCGGGGTTATTTGCCTGTCTCATATCTCAAGGTCGCGCAAAATGGTTACCAGGGAATCACCAATCGGTTTATCGAAACTGAAGCGAACGGACAGGTGAATCTCAAAGGCACTGTGACCGTCGGGGGTCTGGGTGGGACTCCTTATCGTGACGGTAGTTATCAGTACTATCTCAGCGAGCAGGTCATGACCAATGATCCCAAAGGCATCGGGGCTTTTCTGCTGGCGAGCAATGAGATTGAGGTTGGGAGAAAGCTGTCGACCAGACGATAATTCGTAAAGCCATGCGCCTTAAAGACGTCGCCCGGCAAGCGGGCGTTTCAACTGCAACAGTCTCTCATGTCATCAACAATACAAAGCACGTCACCGCTGTCACTCGCGAGAAGGTACTACGCGCTATCAAGCAGTGTAACTATTATGCCAATGCGCACGCACGCACGCTGGCGTCCGGCCGCAGTAACATAATCGGGCTTTTGGTCTCGGACATCTCCAACCCATTTTTCCCAGAGTTGGTAAAGAGTATCGAGGACGCCGCCTTCGGGCACGACTACAACGTAATTCTTTTTAACACGAACTACGATGCCAGGCGCGCCGCGGATTATGTACGGCGATTGATCGAACTCAAAGTAGCGGGCGTCGCGTTGATGACTACGGAATTCGACGTCAAGTTAATTGATGAGCTGGCTCGCAAGCAGGTGCCCGTCGTCCTTCATAATGTCGGAACTACCGGCGAGCACATGAGCGACATCGTAGTGGATTACGCTGCCGGGATTGAAGAAGCAGTAAAACACCTCGTCTCTCTGGGCCATAGAAACATTGTGCATATTGCCGGACCAACGCGCTTCCGCTCGGCCAACCTCCGGCGCAAAGCCTTTCTGGACTCGATTGCGCGTCATCTTCCTCGTGCGCCGAAACCGGCGATCTACGAAGGAGACTTTAAGTTCGAAGGCGGGCGTCGCGCAGCGCATGAAATATTGAAGGCAGCCAAACTTCCAACGGGAGTGATTGTGGCAAACGACATGATGGCGCTTGGAGCGATGCAGGAATTTCGGGAGGCGAGCCTGGCGATCCCGCGAGACATTTCCATCGTGGGCTTTGACGACATTACCTTCGCAGCACTCGCCGAGCCCCCACTGACGACTGTACACTCTCCCCGCATCGAAATTGGCCGGAAGGCCATCGAGGCCCTCATGGCCACTATCAAACGGTCCAGACATTCGGGTGAAGAGGTTCGAGTGAAAACTCATCTTGTCCTGCGAGGAACAACGGCGCTTCCCAACAAAACCCAGACTCGACAGTCGCACGGCCGTAAGACTTGACGGATTCAAACCCACAACCAGTTTTATGACTTGACCGGACCCGGTTCATGCCTTAGTATACGCCGAGTTAAGCGGTTAACCGAACTCCGGGTGGTGGCCAGGAAGCCAGGCCTTCTAGGATCAGCAAAAGAAAAATGCGCCGGCGCTCGCATCTGCGAAATAACGGTAGTGAGCCATCTTCTATTGACCAAAGATGGGGATTTTGGATACGTGTGTTGGGGCGCAGACGGCCCCCTTCGTGTACTTGATGGTCGTTCCCCAACCAAAACTTCTCGATGAATAGAAAGGATTACGCTATGTGTGAAAACCTGATGCGCCGTGCAATTACTGCTGCGCTATTCCTGCTACTAGTGTTTGGGTCGGTGGGCGCGCAAGAGTTTCGCGGCTCGTTGACAGGCAAAGTTACAGACCCGAACGGAGCGGTGGTACCGGGAGCTACGGTTACTATCAAGAACATAGGAACAAACGTAGAAAACACTAACACGACTAATGATGATGGCAGCTTTGACTTTCCGCTTTTGCAGCCTGGAAAGTACACGCTTACTGTGGCACATGCCGGCTTCAAAACGGCAATGCGTGGGGACGTCGCGATCCGTGTGGCTGACAAGGTGATGTTGGACATTCGGATGGAGGTAGGCGAGGCGGCGGCAACGGTCACGATAGCAGACACATCAGTTCTGGAAACAAGTACCGTTAGTACGGGATCGGTGATCGAAAGCAAACAGATCAGCGAGCTGCCCTTGACCGAAGGGACCGCGTACCAACTGGCTACACTCGCGCCGGGCATCGCTTACACGGGCAACCCGATGTTCACCGCTCCGATCTCCAATGGCAATCTGGCGGCGTTCCGATCTAACGGCGCGCCGCCCCAAAACCAAATCACTCTCGACGGTTCTCCGAATTATGCCTTTGACGGGGCGGTAGGCTTCTCGCCACCTGCGGATGCAGTGCAGGAATTCAAGATTCAGACAAGCAGTTTCGACGCGCAGCAGGGATATTCCGCGGGAGCAACTGTCAACGTCGCAGTCAAGGGCGGCACGAACGATCCTCATGGTTCGGTCTACTACTTCAATCGCGACCGCAGCCGGTCAGCTAACAACTTCTTTTCAAACAGAAGCGGGCAGGCACGCCCGGTCAGGACCTATCACCGCTTCGGCGGCGTCCTCAATGGGCCCGTCTACATCCCCAAGCTTTACAATGGACACGACAAGACGTTTTTCCTTTTCTCTTACGAGCGCCTGAAAGACAATGTCGCCGAGCCTCAGCTCTTCACGGTGCCAACTGCGGCGATGAGAAACGGTGATTTCTCTAGTTTGATTGTCGACCGTACCAACATCGCTGCTTCAGCGAACACGGTGATCTATAACCCCTTTTCCGGAACGACAAGTGGCAACAACGTGGTTCGCACGTCGTTTGGTTGCCCCACGTCAGGAGCCGTTCCAGCGAACTCCACATGCAACATGATCCCGTCGAACTTGTTCAATCAAGTGGCAGTGGCGCTCATGAAGTATTATCCGCTGCCGAATGTCGCAGGCACCGCGAATGGGACGCAAAACAATTATTTCTCAAACGTAGTCCGGCACGAGAACTACCGGGCCTGGCTTACTCGCATCGATCACCGGATCAGCGTGAAGCAATCAATCTTCGGCAAGTACTACCACAGCTTCAATCCGGAAGATCGCTACGATTGGGCGCAGACCGAAGCGAACAGTCTGATCAATGGCACGTCGATCACTCAGGGTTTTGAAGACCGGACCAACGACGGCGGCAACATCGACTACACCAACATGATTTCGTCGAGCACGGTTTTCGATTTACGCGTAAGCTTTAACAAGTTCACGCAGGAGCGTCATCCGGCGGTCTCGCTTGATCCATCGACGTTGCCTTTTTCAGCTCAGGCACTAGCGGCTTTCCGCGGCTATCAATACTTCCCGATGATCGAAATCAGAAATTTGGATGCGACGCGGCCAATCCGCTCTGATTTAGGCTCGATGCGGTCTGATTGGAACTCAGGCCGGCTGCGCCCGTTCATGATGGGATCAATCCAGCCCGCGTTGACCAGGCTTTTCGGGAGCCACACCGTGAGAGGCGGATATGATCTACGCATAGTCCGGGAGAACTTCATTAGTAATGGATATCAGGGCGGACGCCTCTTCTTCGATGGCACCTATACCAGTCCGGCTTCCAACTCTTCCACCACGCTGCGTAACGCTTTCGGGCGCGACATTGCCGCCTTCCTCGTCGGCATCGCTACTACCGGCTCTGGCTCGACCGCAAGTCAGATAGACAACTCGATCAACTATTCTGTGCAGTCTGTCTATCACGGTTTCTGGGCGGGAGACGACTGGCGCGTCACGCCAAAACTGACTTTGAATTTGGGACTGAGATACGAATGGGAAGGGGCATTGACTGAGCGTTTCAACCGGATCCAGCGAGGTTTCGATCTGGCGACGGCAAGTCCGATCGAAGCGGCAGCGCGCGCGGCTTACACCACAGCCTATAATGCCAACCCGACAAATTTCTTGTTGACGCCCGATCAGTTCCATGTGCTCGGTGGCTACACGTTCGCGGACAGCAGCAACCGAAGTGCCTGGGACACGGACAAGCGCAACCTCCAACCGCGCGTCGGATTTTCTTACGCGCCGAATCAGAAGACAGTGTTGCACGGCGGGTTCGGCATCTTCATGGCGCCGCATCAAATTGAGATTCAAGCCAGTCCACTCCAGACCGGCTTCGCCGGAACGACTCCGTTCGTGGCGAGCAATGACAACGGAAAGACTTTTGTCGCAACCCTTACGAACCCATTCCCGAACGGTGCTACACCGTCGCCCGGCGCCAGTCTCGGGCTACTAAGTAGCACCGGGATTGACGTCGGCTCGTCGACCGCGCCGGTCTTTCCCGTCAACCGCAAGAACGCGAAGTTCGCGCGGATGATTTTTGGCATTCAAAGGGAGTTGCCTGGACATTTCGTTGCGGAGGTTAACTATGTCGTGGGGTGGGGTTACGACATGCCAGTTGCCAGGAATCTGGACTTCGTTCCGAGATCATTTTTGGGAACCGATCCTACTACTGACACGGCGGCCAATACTCTGCTCACAGCTACAATACCCAATCCATTCAAAAGCCTGTTGCCCGGCGTGAGCCCATTCAACACGGCAACGACCATTACGCGCGGGCAGTCGTTACTTCCGTTTCCACAATTCACCAATCTGTGGATTGAACAATACAACGGTTCGAATAGCTACAAGGCGCTTCAGTTGCAGTTGACGCAGCGTTTCTCGAAAGGGTTCACTTTAACCGCTACTTACACTCGCTCGCGACTGCGAGAGAAATTGGACTACTTGAATCCAACCGATCGTGATCTTGAAGATCGCATCTCGTCCGATGATCGACCGAATCGGTTTACCGTCTCCACCGTTTACGAATTGCCTGTGGGTCGCGGAAAGTTGCTGGGCAATCACATGAACCGCCTCGTTGATGCAGCCATCGGCGGATGGCAAGTCAATGGCACATACGAATGGCAGAGCGGTGAACCGTTTCTGCTCAGCCCCACTCAAGTCTGGTACTTCGCTGGCGACATCACCCAGGTTAAGAGCCATACCGGCGAAAACAACGGGCAGGGACAGAAGTACGGCATTGACATTCCGGCTTTTGCCACCACAGGCATCCTCAGGCTCAACAATTTCAATACGGGCTTGCGCAACGTTCCGACCACGTTGGACAATTTGCGCAACCAGCCGTTCTTGAATGTCAATCTGTCAGTCTCGAAGAACTTTAACCTCGGCGAGAAGAGGAAGCTGCAATTCCGTGCGGAAGCGCTGAATGCGTTCAACCATCCTTATTTTGGAAACGGGATAGGCCTCGACCCGAACAACGCCGGCACGTTTGGTCTGGTAACCACGCAGCGAAATAATCCGCGTGACATTCAGCTCGGGGTGAAGTTCGTCTTCTGACGTTCTTTGGCCAGGGGTGAAACTCCCGACGCGCACGTGAGCCGTCCACGCGGAAATAGCCCGGACGGCTCACGGCAGAACCCCATCAATCATCGGAAACATCGTCACCTAGAGAATTGAAGAATGAAAAGACTGGTTCGGCTCGCCTCCATTTCATTTCTTGGCGCGGCGGCGTTTCTGGATTACACGACCAGCAGTGCGGTGACCGCTCCAATAAAATGGCGTGACTGTCTCAAGCAAACTTCAGAATGGTACGAGAGCAACGAAGCGACTCGGATCGCTGATAACGTTCTGCTGTACCAGCGTGACTCGGGAGGCTGGCCCAAGAACGTCGACATGGCGACGGTGTTAACCCAAACGGAAAAGGCGGAACTGGTCAAGCATAAGCAAGAAAATGATTCCACCATTGATAACCGAGCGAC
>WNGL01011145.1_pt1 | contig 18282 bp, 15 predicted proteins | sample 5400591 | NCBI WGS metagenome assembly WNGL01 (sample SAMN13153377, study PRJNA577476) | soil metagenome | isolation source: 80 cm soil or saprolite under Garry oak tree replicate 1 | place: USA:California | collected 2016-06-15 | reverse complement strand
CCAGCTAGACCGAGAAGGAGCACAGCACCGATGATGAGCGGAAGAGGTGGTAAGGTGAAATGGCCTTGTGCCTTTGATGCTGAGCCATTAGTACTACTATTACTTCCTCCATTGTTTGTTGGGCCGTTATTTCCCGATGTGACAATAATAGGTGTTTGCGCGGTAGAGGTTGATAGAGTTGGTACAGTATGCGTTGCTGTAGGGCCAGGATTTGTAGTCGGGGTAGCAGCGACACTTGTAGTAGGTGTAGGTGTGGTACCCGCTATAGGCGTAGCAGTCTGTTGTGATGTAGGAGTGCTTGTTGGCTGTGATGTGGGAGTGGCGGTCGGTTGTGATGTGGGAGTGGCAGTCGGTTGTGATGTGGGCGTAGCTGTTGGCGTGGCTGTGGGAGTAGGTGTCGGACGTGGCGTCTTTGTAGCTGTCGGAGATGGTTGGTCATCAGTGGTGGAGTGGCTGTATTGCCAACTGTCGATTGGGCGGGCGCGGCATACGAATTGATGCTTACCCATAGGAACGAAAGAACGAGTAATGTGAAGCAGAGTGCTCCTGCCAGAGTTCTGATGGACGTGGTATGGTTCATGTCGTTCTGCATGTGTATACTACCCCGAAAAATTACAATGTGTTCACCCTATTGAAGCGATGGTGAACTCGTTTTCATATTCCCCTTTCATCACTATAAGGTGCCTGGTAAGCAATCGTCAAGAAGTAGAGCTAAAGGTACCATCTCTCAATCTTTACAGGAGAAGAGGAGACAACAAGCCCGGCAAAGACGGCCGTCTTTGCCGGGCTTGTTGTCTCCTCTTCTCCTATAGATGCATCTTTTATGCGTAGTCACGTAACAGATGTACCTGGATAGGTTGGCGTAGTGCGCGGAGTGCTTTGACTTCGATCTGGCGGATGCGTTCGCGAGTCAGCTTAAAGTGAGAGCTTAGCTCCTCAAGAGTATGACAGTGCCCATCGTACAAGCCATAGCGTAGTTCAATGACTTGGCGTTCGCGAGTATTTAGGACCTCCAATGCGCTGTCGATCTGCTCACGGAGTACCTGGTGAGTGACAATGTCAGCAGGGGCGGTAGCTCGTGTGTCTTCCAGGGTATCTGCAAGGTGGTATTGCTCGTCATCAATCAAGGGTGCATCGAGAGAGATGGGAGTTTCAGCCATGCTCTGTAGCTCTACAACGCGTTCCTTGGAGAGGCCGACGGCCTGAGCAATTTCTTCGGGTAGGGGATCGCGTCCCAATTCTTGATAGAGTTGACGTCCAACGCGCTTCATTTTATAAATCAGTTCAACGACATGCACGGGTATATGGATGGTGCGTGTATGCTCGGCTACGGCCCGGCTGATAGCCTGGCGTATCCACCATGTAGCGTAGGTGCTAAAACGAAAGCCGCGCGCCGGATCAAATTTCTGTGCGGCACGAATCAGACCTAGATTGCCTTCTTGTACCAGATCGAGCAGGAAAATACCCTGATTATTGTATCGCTTGGCAATGCTAACAACCAGGCGCAAGTTGGCCTTAACCAGCTGCTGCTGTGCCTCGATATCGCCATCGACGATTCTCCTTGCAAGTGCCATCTCTTGCTCTGCAGTGAGTAGAGGATAACGTCCAATTTCGCCGAGATATTGGCGGATGGTGTTATCGACCGCGTTATCGTCGTCAACAGTGTCTTCATCGTCCTCATCTAGATATAGCTCCTCGTCCTCTAAATAGTTGTCTTCGGCTGGCTGAACAAGTTCCAAATTCCGTTCTTGAGACTTTGACTTTTTGCGTTTGATGCCGCCCTGTATGCTGGCATAGGCTGCATTTGCTTTCTTGCTGCTAGACAGGACGTTGCTGAAATCCCTTTTTGCTATGGCTACCATAGAAACCAATCTTCTCCAATCCACTTTCCACAATAAAATTGGTAACCGGAGATATCTGTGCAGGGGTATATTTCCCTTCCACATCGCCCAAAAATTTTTCAGACGTATCCCCCCTATTTCTTCTTCCTGCAAGATACGTGCCAATATATATGTCTATGCTCTACACCTATCGTATGGGGTAAAAATCTGGAAGTTATTTCCAGATGGTGCGGATATTTCCGCAGAAAAATTTTCGTAAAAACACTGCTTGTATCTATTCCAAAACACGTAAGAGGCGCGTTTATTCCTCATAGATGTGCCGGAGCTCGAGATGAACCAGCTTTTTTGAGAATATTTTTTCGCTTTACGAAAGAAAAGAAGTATGCAGGCAGATATAGATGGCAGGCAATCGACACAACTAGGCAGATGTCCTCTTTGTACCACAGCACTCATCAGAAATAGCGCAGCTCCATCGTGGCGTATGATGGTCACTTGCCCCTCGTGCGGCTATTCTGCGCCTTTGATCTCTCGTCAAACACACGATGCATCGTCTGTCCGACGCCGGTCTACTCTGACTGGTTCGTCCGTATGGATCGATCCGGCTATCTCACCTTATTTTAGTAGTGAACAAAATATTGAGCCACCTGTTTATCCAGTAACTTCTGTTAACTCCAACGGTGCCAACCGGCAAGCTTCCAGGAAGCCACAACCGAACCCGTCGACTCCTATTCCATCACGAGCCTCTGCTCAGCCATCCAGCCATATTAAAGTGCGCCCGAAATATGGACGCTCTACCCCCCCTCTTGAGGAAGAAACTGACCTCACGGACACCCCAACGTTGCCTCAGCCGACGATGTGGCAATACGAGACGCCTGATTTTGAGATAGAGAGTAGTTTGCCTACCCTTTCATTGATCGTAGATGCACCGACTCATCCTGAAGTGCCGATGCCTATAGCTCCGCGAACGACTCGACGTCTTGCGCGGAGTGATGAAATTGACAGCGTACAGGCGAGTAACAAGATAGTTGATATCGATGAAATTGAGACAGGACTGGCTCGGCGAGAGCAGCCAACGAAACAGATTGTCGATATCGACGAAATTGATAGGGTACAGACGAAGGTTGTCGATATTGACGAGATTGAGACAGGACTGGCTCGGCGAGAGCAGCCAACGAAACAGATTGTCGATATCGACGAAATTGATACGCTGCCGCCACCGATAGAGCTGCAGAAATCTTCCTTGCCTGTGCCCGCCCCGTCGCCCTCTCTTTGGTCATTGAGAGAGTCAGGTCAGGCTCCTCCGTTTGCGGTAACGGTAAAGCCGCCGACTACACCTGTTTTGTCGCCCCTATCGGCTGAGGACAGACTGGCAGAATTAGAACGAAGCCGCCTGCTGAGGGCGACCAATCAGCTTGAGAAAGCCACTGCCGATGTTCCCTCATCCTGGACAGCTGGTGGAGCTAGCGGGTCGGCCTATGCTCGCCGCATTGCTGAAGGGACAAAGAATCGCCAGTATAGACATACCGCTTCCTTTCATGGCCTCGATCATGTACGTTGGTGGCTCTTGCACCCTGGTCGCATTGAATCTCTTCTCTGGTTTGGGGGTACCATGCTGTTGATGGTTGTTACCTTCGTCCTTTTGCTGGCAACGGCTGTGAGCCTCTCGTGGGTGACGCCAGATTTTCAGCTTCAAAGTAGTCTAACTTCTCCTTTTCAATCCGGTCCTACCAGCACCGTCTCTAGTGGCAGCGGGAATGATGGAAATACGAGCCATGCAAACAAACCGACAGTAGTGACAATGAATGGTCTGACGCTGACGTTGCTTAGCAGTGGGCCATTAGTGGCGGGGCAGCCTATTCATTTGCAGGGTAAAGATTTTACTGCACGTGGTACTGTGCTTTTTACCAATGAAAAAGGTCAGCCCGTGCTTGACATAAATAGCCAGTCGAGCGTTATAGAGGTGGATACTCAGGGAGGGTTTAATGCTTTGCTCGATGATAGTGGGTGGACGGCAGGGCAACATATGATTAGAGTAGAGGATATGGTTAGTAGTCGCTCGGTGAATGTGACAGTTGTGCTGGTAGCGGGGCCATTTGGCAAGAAGTCGACACCGACACCTCCGGTGGTGGTTTCGTCCTCGCCCGGCGTGACGGCGACAGCTACGGCCAGCACGGGCGGTACTTTCCCAACGCCGGTAAACCAGACACCTGTGCCGGTTAGTCCAACACCGCGGGTTAGCCCTACTGTGCAGCCGTCTCCGTCTGTTACACCGACACAGACAAAACCGACGCCCACGCCTACCATGGGGGTAACACCAACGGCCACACCCATTCAGACGCCAACGGTAGGAGTCACGCCTTCGCCCACCAGTGGTGCGACGGGTAGTAAGAATGGCCTCCAATTAATAGCAGCCAACGTGGCAGATGGTACTGTCCACACCGCGCTCGACTCCTGGCTCTGGCTGATCATTGTTGGTTGCAGTGTTGCCCTGGCTCTCTTAGGTTTAGCTGGATTCATACATAAAAGAGTACGCTAGCATGCTTTGATGAAAGGAAAGACAGAAATGCTGGTGCGTCAGTTGCAATTGACGCACCAGCATTTCTGTCTTTCCTTTCATCAGTGTATTTGGCTGGGTTATTATAATAAACTATGGAGCTTATCTATCTTTGAGATTTATAGCTTTGTGGAAGGGCAGAGTGAAGAATATGCAGACTAAGCTATTAAACGGGTCCACGTGTGTACTTGAGAGAGAAAGTAGTATATCTACTGTTGTACTGGATAGCCCTTATGTCCTGGTCATTGATGATGATGATTCCATCCTTTCCGTTGTTCTGTTATTGTTAGAAATGGAAGAGTATATAGGTCTGGGTATGGCTGATAGTACAAAAGTTGTGCCTCTGCTAGAAGGGCTGGATAGCAAACATTTTCCCAGGGTGATTCTGTTAGATTTAATGATGCCGACGATTACAGGTTACGAAATCGCTGCCCATCTCTCCCAACATCCCCGTTATGCCAATATTCCTATCGTGATTATGACGGCTGATAATCGTGTACGCGGTGCCGGTGCGGTACCTGGGGCAGTTGATTGGATTGGTAAACCATTTCAAATGGAAGATTTGCTGACGAAATTGGAGCGTTACCTGCTTTCATCCTCTACGAACTAAAAGCAAGCATTGTATCATTGCCCAAACGTAGTGATAATGAGGTAAGTGGTAGTTGCCCCGCAAGGGGAAAATCGAAAAAGCCGTCTCCGGGTTGCCCTGGTAGGACGACGGGGAGTAAGGATGTCAGTTTAGGTGAAACTGTCTGCCCGTCCGGTAAGATGAGGTGTACAAGCGAGGCGTAGTCGATACCTTCAGCGGTTTGCACCTGGTTATCTGGCACCGTATGTACATAGACACGCACGGTGTAGTTACCACTACGTTTGCGATCATCGGAGAAAGCTCCTGCCTCTTCTGCTTTTTGCACGGTGAAATGCACATTATGAAAATTCACCGTGTGATTGATCATGAGCGTTCCGACAGGGGAGGTGACGCCGACAGTGGGTGTAGTAGAATCATTGACGAGACCGATGTTAGGATCGGATTCTTTAGGGAGAAAGAAGCTGACTACGACAGCGAAGGAGATGGCGACCAAAGCAAGGGCGACTTGTACTTTTTGTATTTTGAGCAGGCTTTTTATATGTGACATAAGATGGGTGTACTCCTGGTTGTATATCTGTGTTTGCCAGGATATATTATAGACCTCTTGCCAAGGTAGCACAAAGTTTTATCGCAACACCTCGCGCACTCTAATACCCCTTGCCCAGAATATGCAGGTTTGTTATACTGCTGAGAACAAAGAGGCTAACTCAGGAGGTCAGGTTTTGCAATAATGGCAAGAGAAGATACATCGACAAGCCATAACATTGATGGCACGACAGTCAAAACGGCACTATCGGGGTTGGGTAGAGCGCGACTGGCTCTAGCAATCTCTGCCGGGAAATTGGCCGGTGCTTCGGGACGTTTTTTTCGTATTGGGGGTGGCACCAGCCTACCGGGAATGATTGCACGACGCATTGATCCCAATATACTCAAAGAGGTCGTGGGAGCAAGCAAGGCAAAGAAAATTGTCATCACGGGCAGTAATGGTAAGACAACCACCGCCCGTATGACGGCAACCATTGCCGATTTTAGTGGGAAACGTATCTCCCATAACCGTACTGGTTCCAATATGCTGCAAGGAGTCACAGCAGTCGCGGTGAACTTCGCGGATGTCTTTGGTCGCCTGGATAGCGATGTCTTGCTGTTCGAGGTTGACGAGGGAACCATTCCCTTAGCAGTGCCAGAGATTGCACCAGATGTGGTGGTAATTACCAATATCTTCCGCGACCAGCTCGACCGTTACGGTGAACTCTACTCCGTTGCCAGAGCACTGGATAGGATGCTAGAACAATTGCCGGAGACAGCAAGCGTCTTGCTCAACGGCAACGATCCCCAGGTAGCTAACTTTGGGCAGAACACAAAGGCTCAACGTCTCTTCTTCGGTCTGGAAACAACCGAGGTAGGAACGCCTGTCCCTGAGTCGTCGGCAGATGTGATCCGCTGCATTCACTGCCAGGAAGATCTGGTATACGAAGTAGCCTACATGTCACATCTTGGCCTTTATCGCTGTCCCAACTGTGGCTATACCCTGCCTAAACTAGACTTTGCAGCGACCTCTGTCAAACTCTCGTCGGATGGCGAAGGCCCGACGCAGGTAAAGATACGCACACCACAGGGCGAGATTGAACTGAATATTCCCCTACCCGGGCTGCATAACGTCTACAATGCCACGGCGGCTCTTGGCGCGGCTATGGCGGCGGGTTTTGATATGACTCAGGTGTCGGCAGCCATCGCCAGCATGCGCCCAGCCTTTGGACGCCTGGAAAAGATACAGGCAGGCGATCAGACCATCTACCTTGCTTTTGTGAAAAATCCTACCTCTTTTAACCTCATGCTCCGCCTGATCAAGCAGCATGCAGCTGAGAAACATGCTTTGATGGTGATGAGCAACACCGTTGTTGACGGTGAGGACTTTGCATGGCTGTGGGATGTCGATCTTGAGGAGATTGCCGATCAGTTGCGTGATGTTATATGCGCGGGTGGTAAAGCCGAGGAACTGGCCATGCGCCTGAAATATGCCGAGGTGCCGAGCGAGAAAATTCGTGTTGTCCACGAACGCGAGGCTGCTCTGGATGCAGCTCTGAAAAATGCTGGCCCCGGTGGGACACTCTATATTATGGCAAGCTATACGCCAACACACGAACTTCGCCGAATTATGCAGAAGCGCGGGTGGGTGAAGCATTTTTGGGAGGAGTGATATCAGAACCCCCTTTTGAAAAGGAGTGATATTCTATGACCGAAGATATGAAAGATACTGGCATGGTACTCAAGATCGGACACCTCTATCCAACGTTGATGAGCGTAGCCGCCGATCGCGGCAATTTGTTCTCCATAGAGAAACGCTGTAAGTGGCGCGGCATTGGCGTCGAAGTGGATCAAATTTATGTGAAGCAGACGCCGGATTTCAACAAGTATGACCTGCTCCTGTTTCATGGTGGGGCTGATCGTGAAATGGAACTGGCCTCACACGACATTCAAGCTAAGGCACCTTCGTTGAAAGACGCCGTCGAGGCCAATACAACAGTACTGTGTGTGTGTGCAGGCTATCAGCTCTTAGGGCATTACTATAAGCCATTCGAGGGGCCAGAACTGAAGGGCGTAGGCGTACTGGATATGTACACTGAGGCCGGTGGTACCCGCTTTATGACCCATATGGCTTTAGAGTGCGATCTGGATGGCCAAGGCAAAAAGATTCTTGTTGGCTATGAGAACCATAGCGGACGCACCTATCTGGGAGAGAAAGCCAGGCCACTAGGCAAAGTACTGGCCGGTTGGGGCAACAATGACAAAGATAAGGTCGAGGGCGCAACATACAAGAATGTCTTTGGCACCTATCTGCATGGGCCAGTATTACCAAAAAATCCCTGGTTCACCGACCTCCTGATTCAGCGCGGCCTGGAAAAACGCTATGGCAAAGTCGAACTGACACCCCTGAACGATAAAGAGGAAAATGCCGCGCACGATGCAGCCTTGAAACTGGCTTACCAGTTCAAGGGAACAGTGTCGGCTATTGATGCGACACCGTGGAAACGGTGAACACAACCAGGCTTTGACCAGCACGTATATACCGTATGTTTTACAAGCTACGTAGCAAGTGAGGGGAAGTCGTGTGTTATGTTTTTGCCTATACTCTTAAAGAAAAAGGAATATCGTATGAGACTGTTCAAATACTTGCTACTATGCTGTGTGCTGTTTTGTCTGTTCCTCTCTTCGCTGGTATCCTGTGATCTATGGCCCACCGTCTCATTCAAAAGTACGCCTACGACTTCAGCTATAACGGGAGCTGCAAGCACTTCAGGGACGCCACAACTGAATACTTGGTATAGCGGTGGCCGTGGCGTTGAGGTGCGTTATGAAGACTGGAAAAGCCCTGGCAATAACGAAGATACGGTGACGATTGTGCGCTTTGATTTGCGTTATATCACATTAAGCGTGGCCTACCAGCCTGACAATCCCTTACTGGCAAGCGAGTGGATGCAGCAGAAACATGCCACCGCCATTATCAATGGTGGATACTTTGATAATCAGAATAATGCAACAGCACTGGTGGTAGCCAATGGACAGGCGTTCGGAACATCATACGATGGTTTTGGGGGCATGCTTGCGGTAGATGGTCAGGGGCAGATCAGTTTACGCTCGTTACATGAGCAGCCCTATGATCCCAATAATGAGCAGTTACAGCAGGCTACGCAGTCGTCGCCAATGCTGGTGGTCGGCGGCAAAGCTACCCAGTTTAATGCGAACGCTGCTGGCTCGCGGCGTAGCGTGGTGGCTATGGATCGCCAGGGACGATTATTGTTGATCGCCAGTCCCAGCTTGGCCTTTTCGCTTGGCGAATTGGAGGATTTGCTCGTGGCTTCCGATCTGTCCATCGATCGCGCCTTGAATCTGGATGGCGGGGCATCTACAGGACTGTATGTGAATGCAGGTAACCAGCATGTGGCAATTGATTCAGTAGCGAAGTTGCCCATCGTGGTAATTATTCGTGAAAAATAATGGGAACTTTTGGAAAACCAAAAACGTCCGAATATTTAAGAGAGGGAACCGTAGACTCTCTATCCCCTAGAAGGGTCTTTCCCCCCGGTTCCCTCCTTAAGCGTTTTCATTTGCTCATTTACCTCATCTACTCTATACTCTGCCAAATCTCATCCTGGACCACCTGTACAGCGTCAGCAAGAGGCACAATGCGACTCTCTTTCTGGGAACGCAGTTTGAGTTCGACCCCTCCATTTTTAAGCGAACGCTTACTGACGACAACACGTAGCGGCAAACCGATCAGGTCGGCATCATTGAACTTAACCCCGGCGGTTTCGGTGCGGTCATCGAAGAGAACTTCCACACGGGCAGCTTGCAGATCAGCGTAGAGTCGCTCGGCAGCCCTGCCGATCTCAGCCTTATCCAGGTCAAGCCCAACCAATGCAACATGGTAGGGAGCGATGCTAAAGGGCCAGATGATACCCTTTTCGTCATGGCTCTGCTCAACAATAGCTGCCATAGTACGCCCAATACCGATACCGTAACAGCCCATAAGCAGAGGATGGGATACGCCCTCGGCATCAAGAAAGGTGGCATTCAACGCCTCACTGTAGCGTGAACCAAGCTTGAAAATATGCCCGATTTCGCTGCCACGTATGGCATGGAGCGTGCTACCACAGCGTACACAGGTAGCACCATCGAAGGCCGCAGCAATATCTTCCCAGATGTCCACGCGAAAATCTCGTGGATAGTTCACATTCTTGATGTGATAGTTGGCCTTATTGGCCCCGGTCACAAAGTTGTTGCCCATGCTCACCGAGGGGTCAGCCACAATCAATATATCGCTCTCCTTGCCCATAGGCGAGGTATAACCGGCAACGATACCGGCTTGCTCCAGTTCTTCGGTGGTTGCCAGGTGCAGATCGCTGGCGTTCAAACCACAGCGATACAGCGTGTTGGAAAGTTTGATCTCATTGATCTCCAGATCGCCGCGCACAACAGTAAGAATGAGCTTGCCACTAGCAACGTAGCAAACGGATTTGAGCGTCTTTGCCTCTGGTATATGCAGGAAGGAGGCCAGCTCGCTGATGGATGTACAATTGGGCGTATGCACCTCTGCCAGTTCTGCTTCTGGCTCCTTCGTCAGCTCGCTACGCACAAACTCGGCCTTTTCGCGGTTGGCAGCATAGTCGCCGTTTGTGCAGATCATAGCATCATCCTCACCAGCTTCGGTGATGGCGATGAACTCCTGAGAGTCTTTGCCACCAATGGCTCCGCTATCGGCAGAGATGACGATGAAGCGCATGCCACAGCGTGTAAAGATAGCACGGTAGGCTTCAGCCATCTTACGATAGCTGACATCCATGCCCTGAGCATCGGCATCAAAGCTGTAAAGGTCTTTCATAATAAACTCGCGTACACGCAGCAGGCCGCCGCGAGGGACAGGTCTCGCGGCTGAAGAACCGGCATGGTGACTTCCTGGCCACCAGCTCGATCCATCTCCTCACGAATAATCTGTGAGATTTTGCGGATGACCCGGTTGCCAAGCGGTAACATACTATAGACACCCGACGTGAGCTGGCGCATCAAGCCAGTCCGCACGAGTAGCTCTTGATTGCCACCCTCAGAGTCACGCGGTACCTCACGTAGGGTGGTGGTGAGTAGTTGCGATTGTCGCATAGCATCTTTCTTTCAATCACGAATCACCCAATTTAGGACGGTCTCCTACTTTCGTGAGCAAAAACAGGGGGGAGCGAGAAGAAGAACGTGGAGCCTTGTCCTTCCACGCTTTCTACCCACATCTTCCCGCCATGGTGTTCAATGATCTGACGTGCGATGTAGAGGCCAATACCGAGTCCAGGGGCGGTCCTTCCCTCGTCAGGGTTGACGCGATAGAACCGCTCGAAGACCTTCTCCTGCTGCGCTTTGGGGATGCCCATGCCGAAATCCTGCACCCCCACCGTCAGGGTATCAGGGGTGGGGATGAGGCGAACGACGATCCTCGTCGCACGCGGCGAGTATTTCATGGCATTGGTGAGCAGATTGCTCAGCACCTGCCCAAGACGCTCCCTGTCGCCGACGATCTCCCGCTGCACGCTTCCCTCAATGCTTATCTGGTGCTGCGCCCCGGTCTGTTGCAGGGCTTCGACCACCTCGCCCACGAGCGCGTCCATGTCAAAAGTTTTCTCTACAAACGCTAACCCCTCCAATTGCATCTTTGAGAGGTCGAGCAAGTCGGCGATCAGCCCGGAGAGCTGCTCGATCTGCGCCGCCATGCGAGAGAGCGTGCGCTGCAAGTCTTGATTGTCCTGCCCGGCAAACTTCATCTGCAGCAATTGTGTATAGCCCTTCAGGCTGGTCAGGGGCGTGCGCAACTCGTGGCTGGCTATACTAATAAACTCGTCCTTGCGTTGCTCCAGGGATCGCCGTTCGGCCATCACTGCTGCCAAAATCAGCGTAGTCACCGCGATGGTTCCCATAAAAGTCTGTAAGAGGACAAGCCGCTCACTGAGGTTGCCGATTGAGAATGGGGCGACGCCTCGGATGGTTCCGACAACGGCGAGTACGGAGAAGGCAAAGATGGCAGCGAGTGCTCCACGTGGGCCAAAGCGCAGGGCAGCCCAGATCAGGGGAGGGAAGACACTATACGTCACGGGGTAGCTGCCCCGATCCGAATGAAGCGATCCGAGAAAGACAAACAGGCCAACAGCCAGGACGAACACCGCCAGGAGGCCCATTTCAGCCAAGCGTTTTCTGGAGACGTTCCCATGTGGCCAGGTGATCCAGGTGAGGAGCAAGGGCGCGAAGATGAGGATACTGATCATATCACCGATCCACCACGCACTCCAGGTCGGATAATATGAGGAAAACGCAATGACCCTTCCCAGCACCAAGCTGGACACTCCTAGAGTGGCACTGATGAGGGCACTCGTGGGCATGGCAAGCAGCACCAGAACAAGCACGTCCCTGAGCCGGTCAAGCGAAGGGCGAAACCTCTGGCGTCTGAGCAACGCGGTGCAGACCAGGGCTTCCAGGGTATTGCCGATGCCGATGCCTACGGCCACCAGGAGTGGTGCCCCAGTGAGCAGGTTGACCAGAAACGCTCCCAGAGTAATTGCTGGCCAGAGACGATATCCAAAGAGCAGCAGGGCTGCAACCGAGAGACCTGAGGGCAACCAGACGAGCGTGGCAAACCTGTTAACGGGCCCCAGAGAAAGGCCGAGTTGTGCGGTGCCGAAGTAGAGGGCAAACAATGTAAGGAGTGCGACTACATACAAGACCGATCCCCGTGTGCTAGCAGAGGGATGCCATGGAAACTGCATCTTCATCTCTTCCTCCAACGACAAGATAGTTTGACCATGCAAGAGAAGTTCCTCTGGGAGGAAAAATGTTGTGAGTCGCTATTGCAGAGGCAAGGAGTACATCCTGCCTTTGCAATGGCTCATATTAGTAAGCGCGAGCAAAAATTGCCTCACAGGTGGCAGGCTTGCCGGTATAGATGGCTTTGCCTTCGACCCCGCTTACGGGTTGATCAAAGGGGATGACACGCAAAGTAGCTTTGGTCTCTTCCTTGATCGCCAGTTCTGCTGCAGTGTCCTCAGCCCACTTCACACGCACAAAACCACGCTTCTCGGCAATGATCTGTTTGAACTCCTCGTAGCTCTCGGTGTAGGAGGTATTCTTCTCACGGAACTCAAGGGCCCGCCGGAACAAGCCCTGCTGGACCTCTTCTAACAGCACTGGCAGGCGCGTCTCCAGCGCGTCCACAGGCACAATTTCTTTGGCCCGGTTGTCACGTCGTACCAGCACCACGCTGTTATTCTGGACATCACGTGGCCCGATCTCCATGCGCACAGGGACGCCGCGCATCTCCCACTCATTAAACTTCCAGCCAGGCGTGTTCTCACTCATGTCCACTTTCAGACGGACCTTGCCTTTAAGCATTTTCTCTATACGTGTTACCTGTTCGCCAACCGCTGCTTTATCGGCGTCTTTACGCCAGATTGGCACAATCACTACTTGATAGGGAGCGATATGAGGAGGCAGGATCAAGCCGGACTTATCGCCATGCACCATGATCACACCACCGATGGTGCGCGTGCTCAAACCCCAGCTGGTGGTTGCGCAGTACTTACGTTGTCCATCCGCATCGAGGTATTGGATATCAAAACCTTTGGCAAAATTTGTCCCAAGATTGTGACTCGTCCCCGACTGCAGAGCTTTCCCGTCACCCATCATGGCCTCAATTGAGTAGGTACGCAAGGCTCCAGCGAATTTCTCGTTCTCACTCTTACGTCCGGCAAGCACAGGTATAGCTAAGTCTTCCTCGGCAAAGGATCGATAGACCTCCAACATCAGCCGTGTGCGCTCTTCTGCCTCTTCGATATTGCGATGAGCCGTATGGCCCTCTTGCCACAGGAATTCAGAGGTACGCAAAAACAACGTCGTGCGCTTCTCCCAGCGCATCACATTATTCCACTGATTGATGAGGATTGGCAGGTCACGATAGCTGTGTACCCATTTAGCAAAGCTATGCCCAATGATCGTCTCACTGGTTGGACGGATAGCTAGCGGCTCTTCCAGCTCCTCGCCACCGCCGCGTGTCACCCATGCGACCTCTGGTGCAAAACCTTCGACATGCTCTGCCTCCCTTTCCAGGAAGCTGCGGGGAATCAGCAGAGGGAAGTAGGCATTGAGAACGTCGGTTTCTTTAAAGCGTGTATCCAGCAGGTGCTGAATATGCTCCCAAATGGCATAGCCATAGGGTCGAATAATCATACATCCACGTACAGGAGCATAGTCAGCCAATTCAGCTTTACGTACTACCTGGTTGTACCACATTGAAAAATTGTCATCCTGGTCGACAAGCTCCTCGACATATTTGTCTTCGCTAATCATACGTTTCCCTTTCTTTACCAGCCGTAGAATGATTTCTCGGCTAAACCAACCATAAAAAAACTCGCCCTTCCAATCAAGGACGAGATCATTAACCCGTGGTGCCACCTTCTTTGAATCATGCCTTTCCGCACAATCCCACTCACGCGGTTATCCTTTGTTCACATTTCTCTGGGAGATAACCGCTCCTCTTGCTAACGGTGAGACATCCGGTCAGTTTATCACTGACGCTCTCAGGTGGGTTCAACAGGGTAAGAGTCTACCGGCTTTCACTCTCCCGGCTCGCTGCTCGACCACACCGTTGTTTACTGCTCCTGATCAGTGCGTTCCTGTATTTGACTGTGACAAGAATACATGAAGATATGTCAATTGTCAAGCAGGATCGGACAGCAATATGTCTCAGAGTCTTGACTGAATGCCTCATCTTGTGCATAATACATTGCGGATGTGTGTGAAGAAACGTTCAGGAATGCACGAGAGAATTGGCAATATCATCTATGGGTACGAATGGAGAGAACAAAGCTGTATCCCCGGAGCAAATTGTACGGGGAAGATATGAAGTAATTGTGGTTGGAGCTGGTCATGCCGGTTGCGAAGCTGCTTTAGCCAGTGCGCGTATGGGGCGCAGAACGCTCTTACTGACAATGAATCTGGATAGCGTGGCATTGATGCCCTGCAACCCCTCGATGGGAGGGCCCGCTAAGGGACATCTGATCAAAGAGATCGACGCCTTGGGCGGAGAAATTGGACGCAATACCGATCGCACCTTTATACAGATTCGCCTGCTCAACACTAGCAAAGGCCCGGCTGTCCAGGCCCTGCGTGCGCAATGTGATAAACAGGCGTATCGACTGGCCATGAAATATGTCCTGGAAGGCCAACCGAACCTGGAATTGAAACAGGTGACTATTGCACGCCTGCTTAGCGAGATAGGTGCAGATGGCCGACCGCGTGTCACCGGTGTAGTGACTAACAATGGCTGGCAGTACATGGCCGAGGCCATCATTTTAACCACAGGCACGTTCATCAATGGGCGACTGGTCGTGGGCGAAAAGACACAGCCCGGTGGACGAGCCGGTGAAGGGCCCGCACTGGGCATCTCGGATTCGCTGCGGGCTCTCGGCTTAACTGTCCGTCGTTTCAAGACAGGCACTCCACCACGTATTGATGCACGTACCATCGACTTCGGTAAGACTGAGATGCAGCCAGGGAGCCGTACGCCGCTCTATTTCTCTCAGGATACCTCGGCTCGTGAAGATGTGCAGTTGCCCGGCAATCGTCCCAACCCTCTTTATCCTGTCACCGATGCGGACTTACATGGTTGGCGGGCGCAATTGCCTTGCTATCTAGTGCATACGACCGGAGGCACTCATCAGATTATTCGTGATAACCTCCATCGTTCTCCCCTGTATACCGGCATTATTGAGGGCATTGGCCCCCGCTATTGTCCCTCAATTGAAGACAAGATTGTGCGCTTTGCCGATAAAAGTCGTCATCAAATCTTCCTGGAGCCGGAAGGATGGCGTACAGGCGAAGTCTATGTGCAAGGCATGAACACAAGCCTGCCCGAAGATGTGCAACTGGCCATGTTACGGAGCATTCCTGCTCTGGAGCATGTCGAGATGATGCGTGTGGGCTATGCTGTTGAGTATGACTATGTGCCGCCGGAGCAGTTGTTTACTACTTTGCAAACTAAAGCCGTCTCTGGTCTGTTTCTCGCCGGTCAAATTAATGGCACCTCTGGTTATGAGGAAGCGGCGGCTCAAGGTATTATTGCCGGTATCAACGCGGCCTTACATGCACGGAACGAAGCACCGTTTGTGCTGGGACGTCACGAGGCATATATTGGTGTACTGATTGACGATCTGGTGACACGACCTATGAGTGAACCATATCGCCTGCACACTTCACGTGCCGAATACCGTCTCTTGCTTCGTCCCGATAGTGCTGACTTGCGTTTGAGCGACTATGCCTACAAGCTAGGCTTGATCGCTGAGGAACGCTATGCTCAGGTGGTACAGAAGCGTGAACACATTCACCGGACGCTGACACAACTGGATATGGTGATGTTTACCTCATCACGCCCAATAGAGCAAGCCGCGCAAGAACTGGGGATAGCCCCACTTGGGCAATTGCTCTCAGGACGTGAACTGTTGCGTCGCCCCGAGGTATGCTATAGCCAGGTGGCACAATTAGCGCAGCATGCAACTCCTACTCCTTTACCAACACTGTCGGAGGCGACAGCGGCAGAGGTTGAATTGCAGGTGAAATACGAAAATTATGTACGCAAGCAGGAACAGATGGTACAGCGCACCCACCGTCTGGAGGAACAGCCTATTCCTGAACATATCAACTATCAAGATGTCACACACATGCGTACCCAGGCTCGCCAGAAGCTCTCACTCATCCGCCCGCGGACAGTTGGGCAGGCTTCGCGAGTGGAAGGTGTCACACCGGCAGACATAGCCATCTTGATGGTCTATCTGGAAAAACACCGGGGAAGTAGAGCTTCCCTTGACAACGTTGAAGCCAAACGGGTACGATAAGGTTGTATACTTTATCTCCAACGTTAAACAAATGGTAGGGGTTTGCTCTTTGGCGACGACGTAGTCCAAAAGAACCCATCACACCCCTCCAAACATTCGAAAGCGTCCTAAAGTTAACCCTGGCGTATGACCGGCGTATTCCCCCACGTATGTCAGCGCGATGTAGGGTTAGCCCACTCTGAATTGGAGAGCAAGATTGAAAATTGCTTTGGAGGCAACTTAAAAGCTGCCTCAGACTTCAAGCTAAGCAATTGCTTGTTACATAGGTGTCTAGCACAGATATGGGGCAACACTTTGCTCTCAGGGTGTTGTTGTGACCGGAGGTTGGAAGCGGCTTGAAGGGTAAGATAGTACCTCCGCGCTGATCGTGTACTCTTTTCAAAGAGGGGAAGAACCGTGTATATTCTCGTTATTGACGATGAACGATTTGCTAACGAGCTGGTGCAATTTGCGCTTCGCAAAGAAGGCTTTGAAGTCGAGACTCTCGATAATGCCCGCCATGCTCTGCAAATGATTGAGAAACGCGAACCGGATCTGCTGATCCTTGATGTTACCATGCCGTACATAACAGGCTTCGAATTTTTTACTCAACTCCGAACCGCGGGCTACGAAACGCCCGTTATTTTTGTGACGGCCAAGGATTCCGTTGAGGATAAGCTGTACGGTTTCAAGATCGGGGCTGAGGACTATATTTGTAAGCCTTATAATTTCCAGGAGTTGGTAGCGCGTGTCCATGCTGTGATGCGTCGCGTCAAGAAGAATAAGACTATTGGTGAGCAAGTGATCCGTGGTGGGCAATTTGAATTGCTGCCTGCCGAGTTAAAGCTTGCCATGCCGGATCGTCGGGCCATTATCTTGACGCCCAAAGAAATGCAGGTCATGCGTATGCTTATGGCCTATGCTGGGCAGGTAGTCAAACGAGAGCAGTTGTTGTCCGAAGTCTGGAATGACAACGATAGCAACAGCAATATCGTCGATGTGTATATGCGTCGTTTACGTAAGAAGTTAGAGGCCGATGCTGATAGGCCGCAACATATTATCTCTGTACGGGGGCTCGGCTATAAGTTTATTGCAAAATAGGGGGGACGTGTGCTGTGTCGAAACGTGCTGCTAAGCCAACTGTTGTGTCTAAGAAGACACTGGAGACATCAGAAGTCTCTGAGGAAAAGTCAAATGAGGGAATGTCGAATACCTTCCCAATCGATTCTGTGGTTGGGAATAAGACCGAGCCTCTTGCCCGGCCCACCGTGACTGAGGGCAAAGACTATCCTCATCTAGCATCGATGATAGCTCACACGCCCGATGTCCTCATCGCTATTGATGAGCATCTTCGTGTCTTGGAACTCAATCCTGCCGCCTGCGATGCTCTGGGCATACCGGCAGAAGAAGCCATTGGCTGTAACTGTGCCGAAGTGCTGTGTTGCCACAGTCTCAGCCATGTGCAACTCTGTAATACTTCAAGTTGTCCGCATATGCGTGTATTACAGCAAAAGCAACCTCTCTCCAACGAAGAGTTGTTTATTGGCAATACAGAGGTAAGTGCTAGCGTGACTCCAGTGGAGATGGGCGAAGGTAAAATGCATGTGATCATTTCCGCCCGTGATGTCTCCTCAGTCAAAGTTGCCAACCATGTGCGTGCCAACTTTGTATCGATGGTCTCACACGAGCTACGTACACCCTTAAATTCTGTCCATGGCTTTATTGATCTGCTGTTGCAAGGACACATGGGTGAATTAAACCTGGAGCAACGAAAATATCTTGGCTATGCTCAAGAGGGCGTACAGCAACTGATCTCTATTGCCGAAGACATCCTCTTTTTGACGCGCTCAGATGTTGGTCAGTTTGAAATGAAGCAGGAAAGGGTCAACCTGCGCGTACTAA
>WNGL01003754.1_pt1 | contig 18282 bp, 17 predicted proteins | sample 5400591 | NCBI WGS metagenome assembly WNGL01 (sample SAMN13153377, study PRJNA577476) | soil metagenome | isolation source: 80 cm soil or saprolite under Garry oak tree replicate 1 | place: USA:California | collected 2016-06-15 | reverse complement strand
CATGGACACGTCGAGAATGCAGAGATCGGGACGCTGTTCGAACGCAGCCGCAACAGCCGACGGTCCATCTACCGCTGTGATCGTTTCGTAACCGAGGCTGTGTAGCTGGTCCAGCAACAACTCGACGTTGGCGGGGATGTCGTCAGCGACGAGGATGACTTCGGGCTTGGAGTGGCCCGCGTCAGGCATGCTCAGGGGGAAACTCTCAGCCCGAAGCTGAGAATGAAGCCGCGCTCTTTGATGTCGGAACCCGCGGTTCGGCTCGCGCGCTGAATCGCGAAATCGAGACTGGCACGGTCGCGCGTGAGGGGTGCGCCGACTCCGGCGGCGAAAGATGTCTCAGATACTTTCTCGCCGTTCACCCCGAAGGGCAGCGTTCGGAATCTCGCACCCGCGCGCATCGTGATGATCCGCTGGATGAGGCGCGGACCGCTCACTTCGACGCCAACCCCAGTGTCCCAGCCATCGAAAGCCTGAATGCCGGACGACGAAAGCGAGCTGAGAGAGCTCCAGGCATCGTGGGCTACGCGCGCAGAAATGGCAGCCCCAGTGATGCCTTCATAGGTCAGCGACGCTGAGTAGTGATCGGGTAGACGTGCGCTGCCAATCGCGGTGTCACCAGATTCCGTGCGAAGGTCTCCACCCTTGCGACCCGAGACAGCAAATCCGATCGCTCGCGATGGATGGTACTCAACGCCGAGCGAGCCGGCGAAACCAGCGTAGCTGATGCGGCCCGATTGTGCGCTGCTAATGTAGCGGGCGCTGTCGGGAAAGAGCCGTGAGAGGAGGATGCGGTTGCTCCCGGTAAAGACGTGCGCGCCAACGCCAACTCGAAACACGGGACTGCGTGACCAGGCCAGTGCCAGTCGCACGTCGTTGATCGCACCAAGTACCTTGTTGCGCTCGGTGAGAGAAACGGTGTCTGTCGAATCGCCGACAACCTGCTTGCGGACGAGACTCGTCTCGGACGAGCGGTCCAGAAAGGTCGAGGAGCTGAATCCCAGTGTCCAGGCTTGTCCCATGGGGAGCACGCCAGCAACGAGCGGAAAGCGAGCAGTCGTAGTCTTCGCGGTTCCGGACGCGGTCGTCACACGCCGGAACTCTGGCGAGTACTGAAAGAAAAGCGCCGATGATCCAACGCCCGCGAGTGACGCAGGCGTGACCAGGCTCAGCGGGTCGAAGTCCGCAATGCCAGCACCCGTTCCCTCTGCGCGCGCGCTCAACTGGCCGGTAGGGTAACCGAGTCCCTGAAGGCTCAGTGCGCCCTGCGCCCCGAGTCCCGAAGCGAAGCAGATGGTGAAGAGCGCGGTTGTAACAAGTGGCGATTTGCGCATCACGGTAACCCCAACGGGACGCGAGAAGTGTAACTGATTCTCAGCCGCGGGCGCAGTGCAACGACGTCCTCGCTCGAGGAAAACCGTATTTCGAGGGGCGAATTCCCCTCGGAAAGGGATCTGAGAACAATGGCCCGAGGAAGAGTATCCGGCTTCTGTGTGCGCCAGAGGGTGAACGCGCGCGCCAGCTCGATGTTTGTCAGTCCCGTATCTCCAGGCTTCAGCTTCAGAGTGTCTACGCTGACGCTGGCAATAATCTGAGCCGCCTTTGTCGGATCGGTTACTACCTTTCCGGCGAGAACCACTTGCGGCAAGATCTCAACGGTATCCGTTGGGTCGAGCGCGGTATTCGGCAATTGGTTCAGCAGCAAAGTCGCGCGCACGACTGTCGCCGAATCGATGATGCTGGACGGAATGTCGAAGCGAAGATAGACGCGTCGCGCAGGCAGCCCACCGACCGCGAGCACCCCCGGCGGTGCCGCAGCCGGCGCCTTAGCTACCACGGTGTAATCGGTCAGATGCCCGGCGGCGATGGACTCTCCTGCCGGCGTTCTGGAAAACGGAACCACCACTAGCGGCTTCGTCGTGGTGTCGGGGGTTGCGCGGAAGTAAATCAGCGGACCAGATCCGCCTTCCGTGGAAATGATCCGCACTTGCGACGATCCGGGGCCCGTCGCCCGCAAGCCAATGCGGAGCGGAAGAGTGTCTTGAATCTTGGCAAGCAGAGCCGAATTCGAGATGTAATACTTCAGCGTATCGGTCAGCTCAGCGCGGGCGAAAATCTGCGAAGAGATGAACCGATCCGGCCGGAACAGTGCAAGGATGGCCGCGCTGGAAGTGTCATTCGCCGTGGTGTCGACGTCGTAAGCTTCGATTGTCACCGGCTCCGTGGCCTTGATCGACAGCGTATCAATGCGAAGCTGGATATAGGCGCTGTCTACGCTCTTGATTAACTGGGAAGTGTCGCCGGTGGGGACGAACCTTACGGGCAACGAGTCGAAGCGCATCACAACGCGGGTATCGAGAGTGTCGCCGCGCGCCGCCAGCAAAAGCCCGGGCTCAGTGCCCAGTCCTGAAAGCGATTGGACGGTCGTGTCTAGAACAACGGCATCGAGCGTGATGTTCTGCACGTCACCACCAATGGGCGGGCAGAGGACCGAGCAGACTCCCGAGCTATCGAGATTTTCCGAGCACGAAGATATCGAAACGAACAACGCCGCGGTCGCGAGCAATCGCGGCGGGGATAACGAAAGCTTCACTACGCTCTTCCACGTGAAGGGTTCAGCACGAAAGCGTGGGGAAGCAGCTGATCGAGCGTCCAAACTGCCTCCTTTCCGTCGCGCGTGTAGCTGGAGATTTTGATGTTCGGCGCGAACTCGTTCAGCACCTGCCGACACGCGCCGCACGGTGGAGTGGGCTCGTCGTCGTCGGAAGCGATCGCGATCTCGTCGAAGTCGGTGAGTCCTTGTGAGACAGCAGAGGCCACGGCAAGGGTTTCCGCGCAAATCGCGAGACCGTAGGCCGAATTCTCCATGTTGCAGCCGGTAATGACCCCACCGCTCCGGGTGTGCAGCGCCGCTCCAACGCGGAAATTGGAGTACGGTGCGTACGCGTTATCCAGCGCGCGAAACGCGGCCTCCTTAAGGGAGGCTTCCTTCCTCGATTCGCGCTTCATCAGACGACCAGCTCTGGCAAAAACGATCGGCCGCAACCTCTGAATGAGAGCCCGAACCATTCCGCAACGGTTGCGCCGAGGTCAGAGAACGTCTCGCGTTCGCCCAGATCGCGGGGGACCACCCGACTGCCCGCAGCAAGCAAAGGCACGCGCTCTCTCGCGTGATCCGTGGAAGGCGTTGTAGGATCGTTGCCGTGGTCGGCCGTTATGAACAGCAGATCGTCCTCTTTTAGCCGCGATGTGATGGAAGGAAGCGCCGCATCGAATTCGCGCAGCGCATCATAGAACCCCGCAACGTCGTTGCGGTGCCCGAACAACTGGTCGAAATCTACTAGGTTGGCGAACAGGAACCCACTTTCCGCAGTCGAGAGCCAGTCCTTGATACTGCGGATGCCTTCGGCATTCGTGGCTGTGTGACGCGACGTGATGGATCGTCCCGCGAATAGATCGTCGACTTTACCTACACCGGCGCGCGGAACTCCCGCTTTCGACAACGCGTCGAGCAGAGTTTCAGAAGGAGGCTCGATCGAATAGTCTCGTCGATTTGCCGTACGCCGATAAGTGTCCGCGGCTCGCTCGTAGGGACGAGCAATCACGCGCGAAACGTCATGTGGCGGGACGAGAATCTCGCGGGCGATCTCGCACGCACGATAAAGCTCGGCGAGCGGAATGACACCTTCGTCCGCGGCGATCTGAAAAACGGAATCTGCTGACGTGTAGACAATCCAGCTTCCGGTCGCCTGCTGTTTCGCCGCGTAGCGCTCAATGACATCCGTCCCGCTCCCGACGACGTTCCCAATCACGCCTCGGCCCGAGGCGCGGGCGAAGCGCTCGATCACATCGTTCGGAAATCCATCGGGGTAGGTTGGGAATGGCCGCTCGATATGGACCCCCGCGATTTCCCAGTGCCCGGTTGTGCTGTCCTTGCCGGCGGACGCAGGCTTCATCGTCCCCCAGGCGCCCGTTGCATCGCCACGCCGCTGCATGCCCTCGAGTGGACGAATATTGCCGAGCCCGAACTGCTCGAGCCGCGGAAGGGCGAGGCCGCCACACGCAACTGCCACATTCCCGAGAGTATCGCTTCCGCTGTCTCCGTACTCTGAAGCATCAGGAGCGGCACCGATACCGACGCCGTCAAGAATGATGATAGCGGCGCGCTTCACCTCCGCGCCTCGATGTAGGTTCGATCGACTCTGGAACGCAAACCGGTGAGCAGCTCGTAAGGGGACATTCCAGCGGTGTCAGCAACGCGCTCAACGGTCAGCACGGTATCCCCCGCTCTACCGATCAACGTCGCGACGTCTCCGACCTCGCATCGAACCGTTGTGACATCGATCATCGTCATGTCCATCGTCACAGTCCCTGCAATCGGCGCTAACGTTCCTCCTACGAGAACCGACCCGCGTTCGCTGAGCGACCTGGGGTAGCCGTCCGCGTAGCCAATCGCGAGCGTCGCGATTCGTGCCGGCCGCTCGGCGCGAAAAGTTGCGCCGTAACTCACCGTGTCCCCCACCTCGAGTTGTCGAATCTCGACGATAGGCGCGCGAAGGTGGACGACTGGCTCCGGCTGGATCCCGGCGGTTCTGCCACTTCCTACGCCGTACAAGAAGATTCCGGGACGGACGAGATCCCACTCAGTCCTGCTTTTTCGCGCGATGGCAGCGCTGTTGTCGGTATGCAGAAGTTTCGGGCGAGATGGCAACGATGCCAATGCTTCGCGAAATAGTCGCTCCTGTTGCTCGACCGTTCCGTTATCGAGCTCGGCTGAGTGAAAGTGGGTGAAAGCTCCCTCTGGTGGGGCCAACTCCACGAGATGCCTGATCGCGCGAACGTCACGCCACGGAATTCCGGCGCGGCTCATACCGGTGTCAATGGAGAGGTGCCACGCGCCTCCGCCAGCGCGACGCCACGCCTCGATTTCCGGCGGGAACCCCAACGTAGGTGTCAAACGCGCGGATCGCGCGCGTCCAAGCTCCTCCTCGAGCAAAGGAGTGAATACGACGATCGGGCGGGTAATACCCACTGTTCGAAGCTCTTCGCCCTCGCGGACGCTGGCGACTCCGTAACCCCAGGGCTGAAGAACTTCAAGCGCTCCCAATGCCCCAGCAACACCAAGTCCGTAAGCGTCCGCTTTGATCATCGGAAGCAGCGGGACCCCTGCGCGGCGAGCGACAGCTGCGCCATTACGCTGCAACGCGCCAAGATCGATATCGACCCGGGCGCGAGCTAAAGAGTGCTTCATTAAAGCTTAGTTTATGTTGCGAGTAGTATACGCCCAACGCACGACGCCTTCAAGAAACTGCGCACCGCAATCACACATCCATGAACAAGACAAGCACGCACTCGCTCGATGACACTCTCGCGCTGATGCGCGATCTCCGCGCGCGGTGCGAGTGGGACGCCGCGCAGACGCACGAGTCGCTGCGTCCCTACCTGATTGAAGAGGCGCACGAGCTCGACGACGCGATTCGGCTCGAGAATGACAAGCTCGTGCGAGAGGAGCTTGGAGACCTGTTGCTTCAAGTGCTCTTTCATTCGGTAATAGCCGAAGAGCGGGGGGTCTTCTCTTTCGCCGACGTTGCTGAAGGTCTGATCACCAAGATGAAGGGGCGCCATCCACATCTTTATGGTGACGCTGCGAAGGAACCGTGGGAGCGAATGAAGTCGAAGCAGCGGCAGAGTATTGTCGACGGACTTCCGGCGGGGCTGCCGCCGCTACACCGCGCACATCGATTACAGGATCGAGCGGCGGGCGTGGGTTTCGACTGGGCAGATGTTGAAGGACCGGCAGAGAAGGTCGAGGAGGAACTGAGAGAGGTGAAGGCGGAGCTAAAGAACTCGCCGGCACCAAAGCCGGGCACACCGCCTTTGCTCGACGAGCGTCACTACGCTCTCGAGGCGGAGCTCGGCGACCTTTTGTTCGCGGTCGTCAATCTTTGCCGAAAGGCCGGCATTCATGCATCGATTGCGCTCGACAAGGCGAACGCGAAGTTCGAGCGCAGGTTTCAACAGATTGAGAAAATGGCGCGCGAGCGCGGGATTGACGTTGCGCACGCCGGGCTCGAAAAACTCGACGCGCTTTGGGAAGAAGCAAAAAGCAACGAGGCGGCCGGCTGATCAACGCCTTTCGTACTTCCAGTTGCGCGATTTCCCCTCAGCCATCCACTCGATTGCTGAATCGACGCGCCGCTGCCGCGTGTCCTCTCCCTTTGCTTCGGATATCCAGTCGGCGTACTCGCGCTTGTGACTGGGCGGAAACTTCTCGAACGCTGCGGCTGCCTTTTTGTTCTTCTTCAGCGCTTCAGTGAGCTCCGGCGGAACGACGAGCTCTTTCTTCGGCTTCGATCGCCTCGTCGTTTTTATCCCCTGCTCGTTGAGCTTCGCGGCTTGTTTCATATAGCCCGTCAACGTTTTGCTTGAAGGGAGATCCGAGAGCTTGGTGATGTTGCGCAGCGGACCCCCGGCTTCGTTAACGCCCTGTCCAATAATCAGGTCGCCCTTCCAGAGGATCAAATTGCAGTGCTGCTTGAACGCGGCGAGGCCACACAGCACTCCCTCGTACTCGAAGTGCGGAGTCCCCCACTTTATGCTCTCTTCCACTTGCGGGCACGCCTCGTGAACCAGAGTGCGGATGTGATTGAGAATGGGCTGCGCGAAGTCGGCTGACTTCGCAATGTAGGCGTCGACGCGCGGGTCCCGTTTGCCCATTGCTGTTTCCTCCTTCCGCGAGCTATGAAGTTGGTCGTCTACTAGCTGATCCAGGTTCCGAGGGCAATCGCCCAAATCGCAAACAAACCCGCGGCCGCGGCGACGACGCCGACCATTGCAGCGAGCGCGCAGAGAGCGTCGAGAAGACCCGCAATTCTCGGCCACCGACTCATAGCGGGCCGGGAGCGGACCCGGTCAATGAGACCCCAAATGCCGTACGCGACGAAACAGGTTGCGGCACTTGCCGCCGCCAGCCGCGCATTGGACTCCCACTGGAACGCAGCGGCAAAGATTCCCGCGCCGGCGAGGACGTCCGCTGCGAGTCGCTGCGGTGAGGCAGAGCGCGCTCGATGGCCAAGGAATTCGAAGATACTGGCGTCGGGTCTGAGCGCCGAAAGAACCATCATGAATTGAAAATTTCACCGCGTCGCGAAATTCGCCAGATGGACATTCTAGTCTGCGGTATCCTCCTCAGCCTCCTCACCGTGCTCGACAATGTCGCCGCGCTTGAAGAGGATATCCTGCAGCACCTCGCGCCACTTCGGGTTGCGGCGGAGCAGGAACTCGAGATCCATCCCGAAGTGCTTGAACTCCTCGTGCTGAGCATTTCGCATGATGGCGCGCGCTTCCCGGTCCTTTTCCAGCGATAGACGCTGCTCATACCAGGCAATCGCCTCCGCCTCCTCGATGAGCGAAGTAATCATACGCGCGAACGTACGAGTCTTCGCGGAAAGCTCGCTCGGGGGCTCATGGTACTGCTCGAATCCCATCGGCATATCCTCGGTGCGAGGTAATTGCGGCCCTACGAAAGGGTGGACGATTACGGATGCAGACGATTCATCGTACGCGGGAAAGCAATCGCCTCCCGAATGTGATGGATTCCGCAAATCCAACCCACGGTTCTCTCGAGTCCCAGGCCAAATCCCGAGTGGACGAAGGTACCGTACTTTCTCAGATCCAGATACCAATTGTAAGCGTCGACCGGTAATCCCTCCTCTTTGATCCTGGCGAGGAGTTTGTCGTAATTATCCTCACGCTGTGAGCCGCCGATTATCTCTCCGTAACCCTCCGGCGCGAGCATGTCATCGCAGAGCACGGTACGGGGATCGGCGGGATTCTCCTTCATGTAGAACGCTTTCGCTTCCTTTGGGTAATTGTAGATGAAAACGGGACGATCCTGGCCTTCGACGAGCAATGTTTCGTCCTCAGCGCCGAGGTCCTCGCCCCATTTTACCGAGCTTCCCTTCCCCAAGAGCATCTTTACCGCATCGCTGTAGTTGATTCGCGGAAAGGGAGGCTTGATGGTCTCCAGCTTCGACACGTCGCGCTCGAGCTCCTTGAGCTCCGGCTGCCGCCGCTCGAGAACCCGCACCACGATGTAAGAGACAAACTCCTCCTGGAGCCGCATGTTATCGTCCGAGTCGTTGAATGCGACCTCCGGCTCGACCATCCAGAATTCGGTTAGATGTCTGCGGGTCTTGGATTTTTCAGCGCGAAAGGTTGGTCCGAAGCAATAGATCTTGCCGAGTGCTGCGGCGGCCGCTTCGCCATACAGCTGTCCCGTCTGCGCGAGATAAGCCGTGCCCTCGTCGAAATACTCAGTTGCGAATAGTCCGCTTCGTTCACCAATCGCCGCAGTGAGAATCGGCGTATCTACGAGCGTAAAATCCCGCTCGTAGAAGAAATCGCGAATTGCCTGCTCGACCTCGTGCCTGATTCGCGCAATTGCGCGCTGTTTCGGTGTCCGCAGCCACAGGTGACGGTTGTCGAGTAGAAAGTCGATCCCGTGCTCCTTCGGCTGGATAGGATAATCGATCGGGCTCTCTCCATAGATCGAGAGGTCCTTGACCGTGAGCTCGAATCCGCCGGGCGCGCGCGCATCGGGGCGGACTTCGCCTTCGACTTCGATCGAAGTCTCCTGTGTCAGCTTCCCAAATCGATCCCACGCTTCGGGCGACACTACGCTTTTCACCAGTACTGCCTGCAGCAGCCCGGTGCCATCGCGCATCACTATGAACGCAACTTTTCCCGACGATCGGACGTGAGTTACCCATCCGCGGAGTCGCACGGTTTGACCAGTGTGCAACGGTAGTTCGGATATTCGTGAATAGGTGGCAGCAGCCATTATTTGGTGGTAGAGGAGGAGCGCTCGGCGGGCAATCTAGCGTGAACGCGTCAGTCGGTAGATGAGAATCGCCGCACGCTCAGTTGCAGGCACTATCGACCGCAGATCGACTCGCTCGTCTGGGGTGTGTGATCTCATTCCCTTTACACCGAGACCGTCCAACGCGTCCAGATAGTCCGAGACGTAGGAAATGTCCCCACCACCGCGCCTGCCGGGATCGAGCGCATCGACCGCACCCTGACCCAGCGCGCGACTGACCGAATCTTCGATCGCGAGCACGGCAAGGTTGCCCTTCGTTGGAGGCATTGCCGGATTTCCATCCTCGAACGTAATCGTCGCCATCGTGCCGGGGAGATGATCAGCAACGATCGCGCGCATGGCTTCGCGAGCCTTCAACAACTGGTCCTGAGAAATGAAACGCAGGTCGCCGCGTGCGAACACGCGCGGTGCGATGATATTGTCTTTCCCTGCGGCGGTTCCTGATATCTTCGCCGAGTCGTACGTCACGTCCGTGCCGCCCACAATTACTGCGGGATTGAAGGTCAGATACTGCTCGTTCGATAATCTTTCGCGAAATGCGTTCAGAATTCTCGCGGCTTCGTAAATCGCACCGTAACTGGAACCCGGCGAGAAAATCCCGGACGAGTGAGCCTGGCGCCCGCTGACAACGAGTTGCCAGCCGCTCATGCCTCGCCGCGCCACTGTGCCCTTGCCCGCGTCCTCCTCGAACGCAAGGGCGACATCGCTGCGCTTTGCCACATCGATCAGTGGCTTTCGCGACACGAGGTGCAGTGGACCCGCGTCTTCCTCGTCTCCCATCAGCGCGACGACGATTCTGGTTCCATCCAGCGCACCGACGCTCTGGAGAGCCTCGAGGGCATAAAGGATCACGACGTCGCCACCCTTCATGTCGGCGCTTCCTGCTCCGGCGGCAAGCGTGTCCAGCCGGACGAACCTCTCGCTGTCGCCCTCGAAAACCGTGTCGAGATGACCGATCAACAGGAGGCGCTTGCCCTTGCTGCCTTTTCGTTCCGCGAACAAATGACCCGCGCGACCGACAGCATCAGGCAGCGTGATCCAGCTTGTCTGGAAGCCAAGCGACGAGAATTCGGGCTCGAACAGCTTTCCGACTGCACGTACGCCGGCGAGGTTGAACGTGCCGCTGCTGATGTTGACGGCCTTCTCCAGGAACCCAACCTCCTCAGCCTCGTGAGCCCGGACGTAGTCGCGGATTTTCTGCTCCACCCTGGACAGCGGCGGCGGGCCGGCCTGCGCAGTTGCACTGCTCGCCGTCCAGGATAGGAGAATGCAAGCGCACGCAGCGCCAACCGCGCGGGCGCTACGCGCACGAGTAACCGAAACGACCGAAGTGGAAGTCATATGAAATGAGACTATCATCGCAGTGCGGTTCCGTCCACCTGGCACCAACGGTAATTTTACGAGCCTGCCCAATTTCCAAACGCTAAGATGACTTTGCGCGCCCGCCTCGGCTGGGGCCTGTCCGCGATTGCGGTGGTGCTGATCGTGCCGCTGCTTCTATCGCTGAGTTCACTCGAGAATCTCTACGAGACGAGCCGGTTGTTGCGCGACCGCGAATTCGCGGCATCACTCCTCCTCGGATCGTTTCACGAGCGCACGGACGACGCACGTCGCGCCGAAGACGCGCTGCTCTTCATCCATGATGAGAAGAGCGCTGCGCGAATGCAGCGCGAGATTGACGGGCTTGTATCCCTCACCGACTCGCTGGACCGATATCACCTCGACCTCTCTGCATCGCAGATTCGCTCGTCGCTCGATGCACTCCGTTCTGCCGCGCGCGAAGAATACGAGCACGCCTCCGCGGGTAGAAGCACGGTCGCCGAGATGATATCTCAGCAGCGAACGCGACCCGCAATCGCATCCGTAGACAGCTCGCTTGGTGTAAGCGCGACGATGCTCCGCAATCGTACTCGAGAGCGGGTTGTCGACGCGACGAACGAAACACTCAAAGCTGAACGGTTTGTCGCTGGCGCTCTGCCCGTGGCGCTGCTGCTGGCGCTGGCGATCGGCATTTGGCTGATGAGATCGATCAGCGGGCCCATATACGCGCTTGAGCGCGGCATGCACGCAGTCGCAGGGGGCGACCTGAGCCACGAACTGGAAATACCGCCAAGTGAGCAAACCGAGTTCGGCCGGTTGGCCGCGAGCTATCACACCATGGCGAGACAGCTCGCTGAACTGGAGCGATTGCGGGCGGAGTTTGTGGGAGTCGCTTCCCACGAGCTGAAGACACCGATCAACGTGATCATCGGCTACCTCGAGCTTCTTCAGGAGGGGATCTACGGGCAGCCGACCGAACAGCAAAAAGAAGTTCTGCGGACGATCAATAAACAGGCGGACTCGCTGACAAGACTCGTCAAGCGGTTACTCGACATTAGTCGGTTCGAGGCGAGCGGCGGGAAGATAGAGGTGCGCGAGGTTGACCTCAGGCATTTGCTCAACAACTTGAAGAGCTCGTTCTCGGTTCTCGCCTCGCAGCGCGAAATCGCCTTTACGGTGAACTGCGCCCAAGAACTGCCGGACAAAGTTTGCTGGGATGAGGATCGGATCAACGAAGTCCTCGGCAACCTGGTCTCGAACGCATTCAAATTCACCGACCGCGGAGGAAAAGTATCGTTGTCCGTCGCGGCCAATGATGGGAAGCTGGTCGCGACCGTGGCGGACACGGGCGCCGGCATATCCGGAGAACAGCTCCCGCACATCTTCGATAAGTTCTACCAGGCCGATAACCAGGCCGCTGCCGCGACGAAGGGCACCGGGTTAGGCCTGGCGATTGCGAGAGAAATCGTCGAGGCCCACGGCGGCCAGATAACGGTCCAGAGCCGCGTCGGCGAGGGCACCACCTTTGCCGTCACACTTCCTATTGAGGCGACCGGCGCCAGGAAACGAGGTGAGCCTGCGCGCCAGGCAGAGAACGTAGGATGAGCAGAACTCTTTCAGTAACGATTACGTCGCTAATAGTCGCTGCATGCGCGCACGTGCAGTTGCTCGATCCGCAGCTGAGAACCGACTGGGATCGGACGCTGTATTACGCTGCCCGCAATGCCGATAGCGGGAACTATCTCGCGGCCGACAAGCTGCTCGACGAGTTTGTACGCAATCATCCCAACACGCGACAAGCCCGTGAGATCGCATTCTGGAAGGCCGCATACCTGATCGATCCGGCAAACGCGTACGGATCGCTTGACGGCGGGATTGTGGCACTCGATGGCTACCTGGTGGATTCTACAGGGTGGTATCGCAAGGAAGCCATCCTCCTGCGGCGCACGGCTGCGGTCGCGGCCGGACTCGCAGCCCAGACACGACTAGCACCCCCTGATACCACGAACGTTGTGGCAACCAAGGATACGGTCATCATAGTCAAGTCGCGTGACGAGCAGATCGCGGCCCTGAAGGAACAACTCGCCAAGAGCAAGGACGAGCTCGCCAAGGTGAGTGCGGAGCTCGAGCGCATCAAGAAACGACTGGCGAACCCGAGCGGCTAGTTCACCGGAAAGCGTCGACTTCAGCCGACTCTGAACAATTCCAGCGCGCGAGAGTAGCGGGCGCCCAGCACCTTCCGTATCCCCGCGTTTTCCTTGGTGCTCAGCGTCGCATCCTCCTCGAGGAGCTTCTCGGCGGCGGCACGAGCCTCGACGTTCAGCACTTCGTCTCGCACCGGGTCGGCGATCCGGAAGGTTGCTTCTCCGCTCTGTTCCTGGCCGAACAGATTGCCCATGCCCCGCAAGCGTAGATCTGCACGAGCGATCTCGAACCCGTCATCGGTTTCAACGAATACCCGGAGTCGCTCGGCCGCTTCATCACCGAAATTACCGAGCAGTATGCAGTATGAGGCTTCGGCACCTCGACCCACGCGACCTCTCAGTTGATGGAGCTGGGACAACCCAAAACGCTCGGGATGCTCCACCAGCATCACAGTTGCATTCGGCACATCGATCCCCACTTCGATCACCGTAGTCGAAACGAGCACGTCGATCTTGCCGTCGCGAAAAGCTCTCATGATGGTCTCTCGTTCGTCGGCGGGAATACGACCGTGGATCAGTGCGACAACTTTTCCCGCAAACACACCTGCCGACAACTGCTCGTACATTGTCGTCGCCGCCTTGAGATCGGTCTTCTCAGACTCTTCGATCACCGGATATACAACGTAGGCTTGCCGCCCTTTTTCGGTTTCTCGCACCACGAACTGAAGCACACGCTCGCGCGCTGATTCCGGACGCATTACCGTCGTCACTGGTTGCCGTCCGGCCGGCCGTTCGTCGAGGGTGCTGACATCGAGATCGCCGTAGATCGTAAGTGCCAGCGACCGCGGGATCGGTGTCGCGCTCATGAGCAACACGTCCGGTGATTCTCCCTTGGCTGAAATCGCGGCGCGCTGCTCGACGCCGAAGCGGTGCTGCTCGTCGATCGTGACGAAGCCGAGACGGCCAAACACCGCTCCCTCCTGCACCAGCGCGTGCGTGCCGACCGCAAGCACGGGTTCGGTTCCAGCAAGCTTGTTGGCGGCCTCCCTTCTTGCGCGCGAGCTCAAGCTTCCCGTCACCAACAGCGGCTCGAGCCCAAGAGGAGCCAGGAACTTCGCGAAAGTTCGAGCGTGTTGTTCAGCGAGCAGCTCGGTCGGCGCCATGATCGCCGCCTGGTAACCGTTCTCCATCGCCAGTAACGCCGCGAACAAAGCAACGATCGTTTTGCCGCTCCCGACGTCACCCTGCAGCAGCCGATGCATCCGGCGATCGCTGGTCATGTCAGCCACGATCTCGCGGATTGCGACCATCTGGGCGTTCGTCAGAGTAAATGGCAACGCGTTCTTGAGGGCGCTGGTAAGCTGACGCCGGTTCTGAAATGCAATTCCGCTGCGTCTTTCTCTCTTGAGAGCGTTGGCTCGGCGATGAAGGATGTGGATGAAGAGCAGTTCCTCGAACGCGAGCCGCGCCCGGCCCCGCGTCCCTTCAGCAATCGTCGCTGGGCGATGAACCATCCGAATCGCATCGCGCAGACTCGGCAGACCGGCGGCCCGGAGGACATCCGCGGGCAAATATTCCTTGAGGAGAGGCAGCAGAGTGTCGAGGTGACTATCGATGATTCCGCGAATCACCTTAAAGGACAGACCTTCAGTCGCCGGATAGACCGCGAGGACCTTGCCTTCTCTTACGTCATCCTCGTCCTTCCCGAGCTGGATGTACTCGCGCGGTTGAAGCTGTCTCCCGTGAAAGAAGCGGACTGAACCAGATAAGAGCATGATGTCGCCTTTCTCGATGCTCCGGTCGAGAAAAGGTTGTCCGGGCCACGATGCCTCGATCATCCCACTATCGTCCTGCAATACTGCCTGGAAAATTCTGAGTCCGCGACGGGTAGGGATGATTCCCTTGGAGATCACCTTACCGATGATCGTCCCGTCCATGCCAGGCTCGAGCGAGGCAATGGGATTGATCGTGCTGGCGTCTTCGTAGCGATGGGGAATGTGAAAAAGAAGATCGCGCGCGGTGACGATCCCGAGTCTTCTCAGTGATTCGGCGCGTACGGGCCCGACGCCCTTCAAATAATTGACGGGCATGTCGAGGTAGACCTTGCCAGTGCGGGTCTCCGTTGCTGCCCCCATCACGTGTTGATGCACCGGAAGTGGCAATCGACTAAATGGCGTCCGCTACCCATTTAGCCCTCGAGAACCTCGCGCGCGAAAATCTTCGGATCGAATGCTTCGAGATCTGTTGCCTTCTCACCGACCCCGATGAATTTCACAGGGACGTCCAACGCTTCGTGCACGGCGAGCACGATCCCGCCTTTGGCCGTGCCGTCGATCTTGGTCACGACGAGACCCGTTATTGGAATCGCGTCGGCAAAGGTTTTTGCCTGCGCAACGGCATTCTGTCCGATCGTTCCATCGAGCACCAGTAATGTCTCGTGGGGCGCGCCGGGAAGACGCTTGCCGATCACGCGATTGATTTTTTTCATCTCGTCGATCAAAGAGCCACTCGTATGAAGTCGGCCCGCGGTGTCGACGACGACTACATCCTTGCCGCGACTGATCCCCGCATCGACAGCGTCGAAAGCGACGGCCGCTGGATCGGAGCCGGCAGAGCCGCCAACGAAGTCGGCGCCGGTGCGCTGCGCCCATGTCCGAAGCTGGTCGATGGCCCCGGCGCGAAAGGTGTCGGCGGCGCCCGTGAGCACCGACATCTTATTCGCCTTCAGAAAATCGGAGAGCTTCCCGATGAAGGTCGTTTTGCCGGACCCGTTCACGCCGACGACGAGAACTACCGTGGGGGCCGTCGTTGCTCTAATGACCCGAGGGTCGCTGTTACCGGAACGAAGTGAAGTCTCGATCGCGGTCTCGAGTGCCTCCAGGAACTGATCCTGAGTCTTGATAAAACCGCGTCGCGCCTGCCCCTCGATTTCGGCCACCAAACGCATCGTCGTAGGAACACCGAAGTCAGCCTCGATGAGGACTTCTTCGAGTTTTTCCAGCGAGCCCTGGATCGCACCGGCACGGCCTATCGCCGTGACATCAGTGAGCGCGACGTCTTTTATTCTGGTCCAGAGCGAGCGGGTCGGTACGTCGCCCGCGCGCCGAAGTATCCTGCCTGCCATTCTGTTGTGCTTTTGATTGAGAGCGAAAAAAAACCCGGACATCGATGTCCGGGTTGAAGATAAACTCTGCGAGCTTCCGTCGTCGCTATTCGGAAAAGTTCGCCAGGTGCGGCTGATTCAGGCTCGCTAGCGTCTGATTTCTCATCTTCTCGAAGAGCGGACGCTCGCCAGCGGGAATTGGCTCTCCGCCTCTGCTCTGCAGCGCCAGCCGCGGGTCGTGTGCGACGCCATCGACGCGGATCTCGAAGTGGAGGTGTGGCCCGGTCGCCCAGCCAGTCATGCCAACGTAGCCGATCGTCGTACCCATGGTAACACGCGAGCCGGGACGCATGCCCGCCGCGAAATTGCGCATATGACCGTAGCGGCTGACCATGCCGTTGCGGTGCCTGATGTCGATCATGTTGCCGTATCCACCTTTCCTGCCAGCGAAGATCACGACTCCATCACCGATGGCACGCACAGGAGTTCCTTCGGCCGCCGCGTAGTCTGTACCCGTGTGATTGCGCCACTCGCCGAAGATCGGATGCTTGCGCGCCCCGAACACGCTGCTGATACGACGAAACGTCAGCGGAGCGCGGAGAAACGCCGCGCGAAGCGACATGCCACTCGCGTCGTAGAATTGGCCGGTGCTCGAGCCCGGCGTATCGAAGTGAATCGCCTCCAGCGGGTTGTGAGCGTTGGAAAGCGCGAGCCGCGCGCCGAGGATCTTGTTGACTATGATCGCGCCGTTGGGCTTCTGGAGTCGCTCGACCAGGAGATGGAACTTGTCACCTTGATGGAGATCGCGGCTCATGTCGACCTTGTACTCGAAGATATCGGCGAGAGACCAGGCGAGCTGATGACGCGCTGACGGCGGAAGTACGCCCACGCCGCTCTCGTTTAGGGCGTTGTAGAGACTGGAATGAATGACACCGGCGATGGCGAGCGTGTCGACGAGCTCGGTGTTGGAGGCTTGAATGACGACAGGCTGGAAGAGGAAGTCCGCTGGTTCGAGTCCCGGCCGCGAGACAACGACCGGATCCATTGCAAAAACCTGCTTCTTCTCGAGGGCCGGCGTAAACCAAATGGCGACCGCTGCCAGGGTCGCCACGATTGCATAACTGACAGGTCTTACAGTATCCCGCTTCAATCCATCTGTCTCCGAATGAATGTCGGGATCTCCATGTCACTCAGATCCTGCTCAGGAGACGACCGATCCCGCTCTGGAGTCACGGCTGGATTGCTGGTCGGAGTACTTCGTTTTGGAAGCTCGAGCGGGGTTCTCGTCGCACCGTTTCCTCGCGGTGGACGGAGCGGAATGACTGGGGCGCCTCTGACGATCGGAGACGGAGTTGCGATTACGCTGGCTGGCTGAGTCGTCGCCGGTTGCGGCCGATCTCGATCGAACCCGGTCGCGATGACCGTCACCCGAATCTCGCCCTGCATCGCCGGCTCGTGCACGGCGCCGAAGATGATCTCCGCGTCTTCTCCAACCGCGTCGTGGATGATCTCGTTGATCTGATGCACTTCGCCGAGGGTGAGGTCAGCGCCGCCGGTAATGTTGACGAGAACGCCGGTAGCCCCGGAAACCGACACGTTGTCAAGAAGCGGACTGGCAATGGCCTGCTGTGCAGCTTCGATCGCGCGATTCTCGCCGCGCCCGATTCCAGTGCCCATGAGTGCCGAGCCGCCTTCCTGCATCACGGTACGCACGTCAGCGAAATCGACATTGACCAGGCCCGTCACGCTGATCAATGAGCTGATGCCCTGCGTGGCATGTAGAAGAACTTCGTCTGCCTTCTTCAATGCGTCCTGAAACGGAATGCCTTTGCCGACCACCGCAAGCAGCCGCTCGTTGGGCACCACGATCATCGTATCGACGTTCTTGCGCATCTCGGCGATGCCGAGCTCGGCCTGACGCATGCGCTTGCGACCTTCGAAGAGGAACGGCTTGGTGACGATCCCGACTGTGAGCGCGCCTGCTTCGCGAGCCAGCTCGCAAAGGACGGGAGCCGCTCCAGTGCCGGTGCCGCCACCCATGCCACAGGTTACGAACACGAGGTCGGCATTGTGCATGGCCCGCGAAACTTCTTCCCTGTTCTCGTCGATGGCCTGCTTCCCGATCTCAGGCCGCGCACCAGCTCCCAGACCCCGAGTTAGCTTCTTACCTATCTGGATTTTTACGTCAGACTTCGAGTTCAGAAGAGCCTGAGCATCCGTATTGACCGAGATAAACTCGACGCCTTCGAGGTGCTCTTCGATCATTCGATTGACGGCGTTTCCGCCACCCCCACCTACGCCCACGACCTTCATGCGCGCTGCTTGCGAGGTGCTCTCCTCGAATTCGAATATCATCAGGTGGGGAACTCCGGCACTTCGTGATTTGTGGAAAAAAATCTCGGGCTAGTATAAGACCGTTAGTCGATTAGTACCATAGGCAAAGACGAACGGAGGTCAAAAAAAGTACAACGCGTGTCAACCGAGTTATCCACATACGCTTTTGGCCCCTCAGTTTTATGATTCTCTCATAGTGCGCCGCGTGCTTGCCGCGCTTCGAGTGGCATCTCTGCTGGTGGTCGGCGAGGGTGTCCTCTTCAGCCGCACACTCGCTCTGGCGGAGCCCCTAACTACGCTCCCTCGCTCTGCTCGGTCGCGGGTCTCCTTGGTCGCTCGCTTGACGCGGCTTACGAGGACACCCTCGCCTCCCTGCGCAGATTTCGTAACAGCGCTCGCCGCCAGTCAAATCCTAGGCGCCCGACCAACGCGCCTGATACCTCGCTTTACATCGCTCAACGCGGAGCGTCGCGCGCTTCGCGCGCGTGCACGTGTTCGTA
>WNGL01010089.1_pt1 | contig 18285 bp, 11 predicted proteins | sample 5400591 | NCBI WGS metagenome assembly WNGL01 (sample SAMN13153377, study PRJNA577476) | soil metagenome | isolation source: 80 cm soil or saprolite under Garry oak tree replicate 1 | place: USA:California | collected 2016-06-15 | reverse complement strand
CGTAACACGTCTTCGGCTTCCTGGTTGCGTCCCTGCTCCAGAAGTCCCATAGCCAGGATGTTACCGCGATTGATCCTGAGCTCAAGACTGCCGTAGGAATTCGTCACCTCGCTCAGTTTGCGTCCTTGAAACTTCCGCGAACTAGCCTCGGCGATTACCGTTTCTGAGTTGTTCTCCTTAGCCGCGAGTTCGTAATAACGCTGTGCTCGTTCAATCTTCCCTTGCAGTTCCGAAATATATCCAAGGTTGTTGAGGGTGAACGGATCGTCGGGATCAATCAAATATGCCTTATAAAACAGGCGCTGCGCTTTCTCCAGATGCTGTTTCTGGATCTCCTTCACTCCGTCGCGGTTCAGCTTCTGCACCGGCGTGGCGTCGGTGCGCTTGGGGATAGTGATCCTGAGGTCCTGGCCCAAGAGCAGTTGGGCCAGCATGCAAGCGGCAATCAGCGCGGCAACCGGCAACATAAACGTGCGATGCATTCGCTAAAGTCCTGAGATTCGAATGTCTTAGATGCCGTTCCAGCAGCTGCGTTTGCTTCTCTGAACCATCAGCTCTGGCTACCCTGGAGACCGTATACGCATCCAACCTGCGGTCAAAACTATGCGAAGCGCGTTGAAAACCCTAGAACACACGGTCCTTGTCTTCGGCCTAGTTTTCTTCAGCCTGGTAGGTAATGCGCAGAATCAGCCTGGCTCTACGCCGCAACTGTGCATCGGGAGAACTACGACCCTCTACTGGACTTGCCGCCGTTACCGCGGCGTCAGGTGACTCTTATCGGAGGAACCGTTGTCAATCTGGACGGGGTGATGAACCGCATGGTAGTGCAGCCTTTTGGCGGTAAGCACAAAATGAAAGTCCGTTTCGACACGCGCACTCACTTTTATCGCGATGGAAAACCCATTCAGCAGCGCGAAATCCAACAGGGCCAGCGCGTCTATCTGGACACCATGCTGAATGGCGACAAGGTTTTTGCGAAGTCAATCTGGATCCAGACAGCGGCGGAAGGCGGAATTGGCCGCGGACAGATCGTTGACTTCGATGTTGAACGCAAACTTCTGACTGTGCGTGACGAGCTCTCCGATCAGCCGGTCAAGCTGCAGCTCACAGCCGCGACAGTCGTACACAAGGGTGACCAACCGGCTTCGCTGAATGACCTTACTCAAGGGGCGCTGGTGACTCTCGGCTTCGGCACCCAAAGAGAACTACGCGAAATAACCATCGTAGCGACGCCCGGAACGGTCTTCTCTTTCGCGGGACGCGTGACATATCTCGACTTATCTCGCAAACTGATCGCGCTTCACAACGACAGTGACGGGAAAAGTTACGATATATTTTTGGACGCCGTCGCGACCAACATTCTGCGCCAGCTTCGCGAGGGCCAAAACGTCACCTTATCGGCGGTCTTTGACGGGACGCGGTATTCGGCCCGACAAATTGATCTGCCGGGTGCCAAGTCGGCCCAACAGAACCAGTAAACTCCGACAATATAGGTTGCGGAAGAAGTCGCGAAAGCATGCGCGACTGTGGAAGAGCGGCGCTTCAGCGCGCGTCAGGATTTGAAATCAAGAGAGCGCTTTAGCTCCTGTGTTGGCGAACTCGATGGATATCGAGTTTTTCCGCAGCCTCCTGGAGCTAGCTAAGAAAAGGATCAAGCAGCGTTCGACCCCGACTGATTTCCAGCATCCGCGTTCTTTTCCGCTTCGAGGATTTCAGCGAGCAGCTTGCGCCGGTCGCGCAAATAGTAGGAGGCGGTGTTCTTGGCATAGCGCCACAGGCTGGAGAAATCGGTTTGGTACCAGCAGCACTCCGCCATGCGCGGTGAAAAACCACACAGGAATCGGAAGCGTTGATGCAAGGTTTGGGGAGATGTGAGCGCAGCCGCGGTGACCCGATGGTTGCCCTCGATCACGGTGAGGGGAGTTTTCTCATCGATGCTGATAAGAATCACCGAACTGTATTCAAGGTGCTGCGCCATCTCAATGCTGAGCGATCGCAACTTCAAAACAAATGGGTCTTGGGATTGAGAAAGAATGCGGGCACGGATACGCTCGGCTGTTTCCAGCAGGAGGAAAGAAGGGGCGCCATAGCGCAGCCACTGGTTGCGGGGAAAGACGCGGGTCCGCAGCAGATCCGCCGGGGTCAGTTCTACTTCCCACCATTCGGTATCACGTGGAAGCTCGCGCCACATCCGGCCTCGGCGGCGGAACAGCAGCGCCCGCCGGAGGGAGTTATCCCGCTCATCGGTCAAATCCGGGTGATTCACCAAGTCAGCGAAGGGCTCGCGATAACGTTTGAATTCCGACTGGTAGAACTCGCCTCGAAGAAACTCGGCAATAGTTTCGTTCTCATCAACCCGCCTGATTTTCTTCAGCCCGCCTGACAGTGAAGGCACGGTCAAACCGCCGGCCGGAAACGCCGACGTCCGCAAGAAAGGCAATGACACTACCAGCAACAGGGTCATCATGAGCACAAGCTGGACGGTGATCACCTGATGCAGGGTTGCATGGAAGAGGTAGATACCCGCGATGATAGCGGCGCTGAATCCCAGTTGCAGCCAACTGACGTTGCCTATCTTGCGGGAAATCTCAAACGTCATGAGTACGACTCCCAGGGAATAAATCCCTGTGGTCAATGCGTAGAGGATCAACAGCGATGCGTAAAACCGGTGTGATCCCGCGGGAAAGCCCGGCCCTAATAGAATGTGCCACAACTCAGGCGGCGTGAGCCATGCCCCTAGAGTAAACACTGTCGCAATCAATGCTACCAAGAGGAGAGCGACACTCAACACCGCCCTGCCGTCGTTCTCCTGGGACTTAGCTCCGGCGGAGAGCGGGAACATACTGAGGACCACCGACCAGGAAAGCATGTAAACAATCCTTCCCACAAGTGCGACAGCCGCATAGATTCCTGCCTGGGTAGCGTCAAAGAAGTGTTTGACCAGAACGATATCGAGATTGTTGATGATTACTTGACCGACAAAGAATGTGATCGCCTGAACGCCCTCGCCGACTCCTGCGTGCAGAGTAGCTTGCTGGACTTCGGGTGCATGACCCTTGCGCGGTATAGCGACGAAGTACGCGACCACCACCGAAGCGCTGACAGCCCCGACCACGCCCTCGACTCCGTATCCTGCAGAGATCAGCACGCTCGCGCCGACCAGTTTAACGATCACCTCCAAGGCAAAATTCAGCGCCAGCGGCCGGAAGTCGTAGGTCCCTTGCAGAAAACCGCGCCGGGTTCCGAGTGGAACATAAAAAACGGTCCCCACGGCCAGTAGAGTAATCAGGTTCTTGGAGGGCAAGTTCAGGTAGCGGGTCACGAATTCGCTGCCCAGGGCCAGCCCCGCGCCCACCACGAATCCCCCAACCCACGCCCAGCGGTGCAGCAAGTGATAGATGGCGGCCCGTTCAGTGCTCGACTCGCTGCGGGCCACGAATTTCGAACATAGCAACTGAAACGTCAGCGTCACTGACGAAAGCAGCATGAGAGTTGTGTACACCACGCTGGCGTGACCGAACTTGTCTGCGCCCAACCTGTGTGCGACGGTAAAGTTATAGACAAGGTTCATCCCGCCGACAAAGACGGAACTGAGCAGCATGATTGCGCTTCCACTCAGAACGCGGACGCGCAGGTCACGGATACGGTGCCGATGGTGGAGAGGGGGCGGAGTAGGTGGAAAGAACGTGGTCGCCGCTTCGGCCGTGTCATCGGACATAAAGCAAAACCCCGGGAATCGGAAAAGCCCTGACACCGGCTCTCATCAGAAGAGATTGAAACGTATGACCGGCAGAAACGTGTTTCGGTTCTTGCCGTTAAAGTTGTAAAACGTCTGCTGCTGAATCCCCACCGAAATGCGCATTGGATAGTTCACGGGAACTTCGCCAAGGCCATCCGCCAGTGGCCGCTGCAAGCTCTTCGTATAAGACACGAAGACTTGGTTGCTGGTATTGTCATACGCGTTGTAACCTTCCCCACGTGACCACGTGCCCGCGGCATGTACGGCCCAGTGCGAAGCCATAGGCCGATATTCCACCCGGAACCCTGGGCGTAATGCCTGGGCAATCGCAAAAGACGCGTCCTGCACTCTCCACGCGCGGAGATATTCGCCCAGCGCCGCCGCCGTCCAGGAGGAGCCGAACTTTCGCTGAATTCCGACATACATGTCCGTCTCGTAGTATTCGCGAATGAGGGGACGAAACAGAACGTCGCGGCCCTTGTAGCCAGTGAGCAATGACGTCTTGCCCCAGGGACGGCCAACTTGGAAGTCCAAGGTGGCTGCGGCGTCGCGCGAGTGCAAGTGTTGCTCTGTGAACGGGCCGGCTTCGGCTTCGCGAATCAGACTTCCCGAAACTGCGACCCAGTTTCCGAAAGAAGAAGTGTAAAGGTACAGATATTGCCGGAAAAGATTCTGGTTCATCTGCGCCGGAGCGCTGGAGTCGCGACGAATCGTAAACTGTATCCCCGGATTAAGGCTGATATTCGCGCCCAGGAAATGGAAAACGGGATTCACGCCGGCGTTAAAAATGGTGTCGTAGGTATTGCGGTATTGGATCAAGGTTGAGGCGGCCGGCGTACCCGTTACGCCGGTTGGGCCTTGGGGAAACGAGATGGTTCCGCGGGCGTTGCGCTCCTGAAACAAACCGCTAACCGTAGGCCAACCTTTGAAATGCAAGTGATAATGTGCACTCCCAATCGTTTCCACTGAGGAGCGCGGCGGTGGAAGGAGCGCCGAGTTGGACGTCAGGCCCCGCAGTTTAGCGTCGAGCTGATAAATGTTGATGTCCTCGAAAATCGGCGAAAGCGAGAACTCCGGTTCGACGCTTACTTGTTCGGTAACCTGACGCCCCTCGTGTTCGGCCAGTCGAATTTCCGTTTCGCGGGCGTAATCGTTGCCCGCCATGACCTGGTTGGCGCGGGCAAACATACCTAGCGCCTGCGAAGTTTCGTGCTCCTGCTGGTAGGCATTTCCCATGGCGAGCAAATAGTCGTAATCCTGTGCGGAATCAGGATTGTTGCCGATGACTTTCAGCAGAGCGAGTGCGCTTCGGGTGTGGCCCAGCGCCAGATCGGCATTCGCCAGGCCCAAGTTGACGGCTTCCTGGTCAGCACCCTCCGACTGCGCCCGCGTGAAGTATTTCTTGGCGAGCTCAAACTGATCAATGGAGACAAGAACGCGTCCCGCATCAATTAAGTTCTCCGGAGTAACCGCATTCGCTTCCCCGACCCGAGCCTCAGCCAGCGCGAATGCAACCTGGTCCTGGGCGTCGGCTCGGTGACCGGACTGCACGAATAATCGCGCCAGCGCGAGACGAACTTCGACCCGATCGGAACCAGGAGCGTCCAAGGCCCGCGCATAACGCTGCATGGCAGCCTTGTCATCGCCAAGGATGAGAAGAGCCTCGCCGGTAGCCATCAGGACTTTGCTATCATTGCCATTGGCTTCGGCGCTGGTGATTGCCTTGTAAGCATTGTCCTTCTGGCGCAGTTGGGCGTAGTTGCGGGCCATTTCAGCGTACAGAACGGAATCATTCGGAGCGAGGCCCAGCGCACTACGCAGGGCGTCGAGAGAGTCGTTATATCGGCGCAGTCTGTACAATGCCTCGGCGAGTGCGAGGTGGACGTGCACATCATTTGGCGCCAGTTTCAGGGCCGCCCGGTACTCGCCCTCAGCCTGACGGAAGAGCATTTGCTGCCGGAAGGCTTCTGCGCGGGCCAGATGGATGGCCGCAGAGTCCGGCATCAATCCTGCTGCCAGATCGGCTTCGCGGAGTGCCGGCTTTGAGCGGTGCAATTGGAGATCGGCAAAAGCCAAACCCAAATGTGCCTGGCCATAATTAGGGCGCAACTTCAGCGCGGCTTCGAAATCCTGCACCGCCTTGCTCGCCTCGCGCAGATCATTACGCACATAACCGCGGTTCATGTACGCGGTCGCGTCGTTGGGCTCACGATCGAGAGACCGCGTAAAATCCGCTTCTGCCTCGCGGGGGTGTCCCTGATGGGCATGCACGTACCCCGCGATCATAGGCAGGTCTTTGTCCTTCGGCATGAGCGGCTCGAATCGCTGCACGATCTTATAGGCGTCGTCAAAGCGATCCAGGAATAAGAGATCGTAGCCAAGATAGACCGGGGCCTCTGGATCACTGGGCAGTTTTTCAATCACCTTGTAACCCAGGTCTGCCGCTTCCTGGTAGTTTCCGGTGAAAGTCAGATAGCGCTGGCGTTCGCGCATGACTTGCGGAACATCATTGATTGCCGGATTTGAAGCCGCCCGCGTGACCCAATTCTTGGCGACGGGGAGCTGATGTCCCGGAGTCTCCAGGGCAGAATTGATTCCTGCGGCAACGATGAGCGGATTGCCTGGGGCCAGTTCGTGCGCCTTCTCGTAACTCGCCTGGGCCCGGTCGAACTGCCTGTTGGAAGTGTAAAGATCGCCCAGCGCAAAATACGGCACATAGTCGCGCGGGTACAATTCCTCCAGCTTGAGGAAATATCTTTCAGCCGAAGCCGGATCTTGCAAGTCGCGCGACAGATATCCCATCGCAGTCAGCGCGGAATGATTTGAGGGGTCACTCTGTAATGACCTTTTGTACTGTTCGAGGGCTTCGCGCGGGCGATTCGTCTTCCACAGCAGGTTGGCATAGTTCAGCGCGATGTTGATGTTGTTTGGCGCCAGTGACATCGCTTCCTTCAAATCGCGCTCGGCGGAAGCCGTGTCGTTGAAACCCGCTTCAATCAGGGCACGAAGCCGCAAATATTCCGGGCGTTCCGTCTTGGCGACTCCGGGAACTTTGTCGAGGGCTGCGCGAGCTGCGGTGAGCTCCGACTCAGCCGGAGCGCTTTGTTGCATCCGGCGGTAAATCTCAGACAGGCTGAGGTGTAGCGAGACTGGATAGAGCGGCCCCTCTTGCACCGCGTTAGGCAAGTTCTGAATTGCGATCTGATATTCGCGGACCGCATCTTCGTTGTGCTCCTGCAGGCTAGCCATCTGGCCACGAATCGCATGCAGCCGGTAACCGTTAGGATTGGTAGCTTCCGCGCGTCGCAAGAAATTGGAGGCTTGCTCGAACCCACTTACGTTTACTAACGCCTGCGCTGCGCTCAACTGCAGTCCGGGATCTTTTGGAAGGCGGTTCGCGGCCTGGGTATAGGTTTCTGCGGCTTCTTTTTTCTTCCCTGCCAGCCCGTAAGTATAGGCCAGCTCCGGCAAGGCTTCGGGAGTCTTACGAACGGCTTTCTGCAGCGTCGCGATCGAGTCGTCGAACTTTCCCGCGTCACGATAGAACGCAGCCACCGCGCGCAATACGCTCGGATCGTTGGGCGCGCGGCTCTGTGCTTTATCCAGATACTGTTTCGATGCTTCCGGCTGGTTTAGTTTCTGGTACGCACGCGCAATCAGCAGATCGGTGCGCGCATTCGCCTGAATCGAATTGGCACGCTTCAAAAGGTCGAGAGCGGTATTGGGATCGGAGTTCAATGCCAGTTCGCCGGAAAGCTGCAGATCGATAACACTCTTCGGATTGGCGGCAAGCACTTTTTTCAGCAGGTCCTGAGCTTCGCTGTCACGCCCCATCTTCGCGTAAGTCTGTGCTTCTCCGGAAAGTCCCTGGATGGACGAAGGCTTTCGTTCAAGTCCGCGCTGGTAGCCCTGCAGCGAAAGGTTGTAATCGCCCCCCAACCGCGCCGCGTATCCCAGTAAAAACCACAACTCGGCATTTTGCGGGGCGGCGTTTGCGGCGCGGTTGGCGGACGTAATGGCTGCACGGTAGTCCCCTTTCGCCAATGCCTGCTGTACTGCGCGGGCCTCGCGCGCCGTCTCAATTCCTGACCCCCAGCCGATTCCGTTTCCTTCTTTGGCTTTTTGTGGAGGGTTGGCCTTCGCCTTCCCTTTCGGCGCCTTCTTTGAGCTGGAAGGTGGATTTACTTCGAACGTCTGCCCCCGGAGCAGTGGCGCTGCCGTCAGAGAAAACAGCAACGCAATAGAAATTGAAAGCTGGCGCATGGGTGCAGTGTCCAGCGGCGGCGGTTTTTTCCAGTTGCTCCCGAATCGTTGTCGCCGTGCCTTCAACGCTCAGATGCGTTGCGAGTTGTTCCGGTTGGATTCAGAGCCGCACCTTGGGGCCGCAAATCCGCAGCCCACAGCAAGTTGGCGAATTTCATCTGCGGGGACTTGCAACCGCGGTAGCAAACCTTAACTCGCATACATGAATCCAAGCGGGTGCTCACATTGGCTCGGGGAAGGACAAACACCACCGTGGAAACGAGTTACTTTTCTCGACCCATTCCATTGCGACTGATTCTTCTGCTGACGCTAGCCATTCATGGTCCGCTGCTAGCGATGCAGTTGCCGCTGACCAATTCCTACGACGCGAACTTCCACGTGTTTTTTGCGTCGCACTATGCCCACCACTGGTTTGATCCCTGGAACCCCAAGTGGTTCGCCGGATTCTCGCAAACGACTTATCCGCCGCTGGCGCACCAGTGGATCGCACTGCTCTCGTATGTCTTCGGATTGCACATGGCTTATTTGTTGGTGCAGCTCGTCGGCGTCCTGCTCACTCCCATCGGCGTGTACAGATTCGCGCGGCTCTGGGTGAGCGAGCGCGCCAGCAGCTATGCGGCGCTGTTCAGCGTTTTTGTTGGTGCCGTCATCTTCCTGGTCTATTTTGCGGGACAGTTGCCGACCACCCTTTCCGCCCCGCTGTACTTGCTGGCACTCCCGTACTTTTATGACTGGTCACGTTCCGCGGATGGCCGCGGGCTCATAAAAGGAGTTGTTCTCACCCTCGCGGCGGGCGCAGTTCACCACGTTACCCTGCTGTTCGGGTCAGTTCTGTTCGCACTCCCGGTGCTCTGGCTGGCGGTGATTGATCGCGGCAAAGATCGAAACGCCGCAGCCGTTCTGATTCGAGCAGGAATCTTTGCTGTGCTCGCTGGCGCGGGTCTGGGAATCGTCCTGCTGCCATACTGGATCTCCATCATTCGGCACCCCATCGAGCAGATGCCTATTCCTCACGCCAGTCGTTCGAATCTGTTGCTGAATCTGACCTATCTCACGAACTATTTCTTCGTGCCCTATGGAATGCTGATCGTCGCATTTCCGTTCGTGGCGGTATATGGCGCCTTGGTCCGCCGGCTGCGGCCATTGCTGCTTGGCTTTTGGGTAACTTTCATTTTTGCTCTGGGCGGCACCACTCCGATTCCGAAGTGGGTCTTTGGCCGTGCCTTTGAGATTCTCACTTTTGAGCGTTTTACGCTGTGGGCGGCTCTCATGGTACTGCCAATCGTCGGCTTCATCGCAGAGCGCATGATAGATCGCTATCACACGAAAGCTGTGGCGGGATTCGCATTATCAGCACTCGCGACCTTGTTGCTGCCGATGGCATGGATGGCGGTGACTCCGTTCTCGCCTAACGCCAACACCAACGTGGACGCGGTGGATAGCTTCCTCAATCGCGATGGACATGACCGTTACCGCTATCTCACCCTGGGATTCGGCAATGCTTTGCCGAAGGTCTCGACTTACACCGGCGCGAACAGCGTGGACGGCGAATACAATTCCGCGCGCCTGCTGCCGGAGTTCACGCACTATGGCACCGCCCAGCTCACCAGCGCGAAGTATTTCGGCAACGCGGGCATGGAAGCGTTGCGCATGATGCTTCGCCACGCGAACCATTACGGACTCAAGTACATCTTTGTCCGCGATCCTTATTACGAGCCGCTGGTCAATTTCGCGGGCTGGCGGAAAGTAGAGAGCTACGACTCCGGCACCATCACCGTGTGGTCAAAGGAAGATGTACCTCCGGCGCGTCCGATTCCATCTGACGCGATGCCGACCGCTCTTGAGGGATTGCTCTGGGGAACGCTGCCGCTGGCGAGCAGCATTCTCGCGATCTTGTTCGCGTTGATGATCCCCGATCGCTCACGTGCCCGACCTGAGTTCGTGCTTGCGTTTCCAGCGCACGAAGAAGAAGAAACGCTCATCCGGGAGGCGCAGTGATGAAACGCGGACTTCCAGTATTGCTGGCGATAGTTACAGCCTTCCTGATCGTGATTGCCTGGTTTCAGTCCGGTGGAATCGCACGCCACGAAATGCGCTCCGCCAACACACCCGAGCAAGCCGTGCGGCTGATGCTCTCGCAAATCCAGGCGCATAACTTCGATGCTGCTTACGCCCGGCTTGCAAACCGCAGCGATGTGGACAAGAGCTCGTTCACTCGCGAATTCAATGGAAGCTATGGCAGCTTGCTGACCATTGCTTCTCTGGAGAGCTTCGACGTCACTGGGCTCCATGCCTCGGACCAGGAGGCCACCATTCGCGCGCGCTTGCACTATGCAACTGGCGTAGGGCCGCTCGACGATACCCGTGACTTGAAAGTGGAGAGAGCTGGCGATACCTGGAAGGTAGTTTGGCCGGTGAATACAGGTCCCAAGCTTCCTCCGCAAGTGATTCCGGTGAACTATCTCCGCTGGGACGTGATCAGTCGCGGTTCCGGGGATGACTGGGGCGTGCAGAATGTGGATTCACCCCAGGTACGCATTCTCTCGATGAACGCCATCCAGCGGCCGGACAGCGTTGTGCTGGTCGGTGAAGTAGTCAATGAGGACTCTGTTCCTGCCTACGTAAATGTCGGCGCAACCCTGCTTGGGCCAAACGATAGCGAGATCGCCCAGGAGAGCAGCTTCGACAAGATTGCGCACACGCTATTGCCGCGGCAAGTGTCGCCCTATCGGATTGATTTCCCTGGCATGCGGCTCGAGAAAATCAAGAATGTGCGCATGGATGCCAAAGCCCTGTTGATCGCGGCCAGCGCCGATCCCGTGATCGAGGTCAACCAGCAGAAGTTGGAGACCGATCCTCTGGGCAAGAAAGTGCTCAGCGGCCAGTTGACTAATCAGAGCGGCCAGATTGTGAACATTCCGCATGTGATTGCCGCTTATTACGACAGCAACGGCAAAGTGATCTGGGTTTCCGATGGATACGTCGCGCAGGCGCTGCTACCGCAAATTGCGGTGCCCTTCGCGGTGGACCTGCCGCCCGACATCGCAAAGAATGTTCAGACGTACCGCGTGGTGGTCAACCACTACGACACAGCGTCCTAAGAAAATGCGGATATTGGCCACAGCTTTGGTGACTCTGGCGGCGCTCGGCGCTGCAGCGTCAGAGATCCATCCGCCCGCGCAGGTAGTCGCCGGCACTTCGACAATGATCGCTACCAGCGGATCGGGAGCCGCGACGTTTTATCTGATTGGGCCCGCCAGTGCAATCAAGCGGGAAGTTCAGGCAGGCAGCGACATCGCGGTTGATTCCGACCAACTGGAGCATGCGGGGCGATACATCGCAATCCTGTGCGCATCCGACGGTTGCGCTTCTGCAGCGTTTCACGTCAAACCGGCAGCACCAAATCGATTGAGTTTTCTGGTCCATCCGTCGCGCGTCCCAATTGATAGCCCGAACCGGATTAGCGCGGTGGCATTCGTGCAAGACAATTTTCATAACCTGGTGCTGAATCCCGAGCCGGTGACGTTCAGCATTCTGCCAAAGGATGGAAAGGAAATTTCCGCGACTCGCAATTCCGAAAACGGAGTGGCATGGGTGCGCTTGAGTTCTGCGAAGAAGGAAGGCGCTACGCGCTTGGGTGCTGCAATCGGACACGCCAACGAAATTCGAGTAGTGCAACAAGTCGCCGCCGATGCCTGCAACCTGCGCATCAAGGCTGGACACGCCAAGAAGGGCGTCACGGTCGAGACCGATCCGGTGCGCGATTGCTCCGGCAACTCTGTGCCCGACGGTACGGTTGTTAGCTTCACCAAAGTTGACGACGCCGGTAAGACCACGGTGGATGTTCCCATCAAACGCGGGGTCGCGAAGGTGGAAATGCCGGTCGAGGGCCGCGCCCGAATCACCGTCGCCTCAGGAGTAGTGACAGGGAATGAGCTGGAGGTCGCAGGCGGACAATGAAACAGACTACGCTACGTTACGGTACGCTCGCGGTGCTGATGATCGCCATTGCCTCGCTGGTGCTGGTCCATGACTTTCGCGTCGCGGCTGCTGGCGCTTCTCCCAGGGTTGAACTGAACGCCGACAACATTGCCCCGCGCGCGATCGAGGACCTTACAGCAAAGAGCGTGCCCCGCGACTACGGTCTGGCTTGGCAAACCATGGAACAAGCGTTAGAGGAAAACCGTCCGGGCCTTCTTGAAGGATATTTCACAGGTCTCGCCAAGCAGGACCTAGTTCAGCGCGTGAACTCGCAAGTCAAAGCTGGGTTGCACACTCGCTACGAAGATCGCGGACACAAACTCGAGGCGCTGTTCTACTCTCCGGCGGGCGATGCCATACAACTGCGCGATCACGCCAAGCTCGATATTCAGGTTCTTGACGGCAGCAAAGTGATCTATGAAGAGCCGGTCAGCTTCGACTACATGGTGATCATGTCGCCGGGCGCGGACCGCTGGCTGGTTCGCGAATTGCAAGCCATGCCGGGAGAAAAGCCTTAGTTCGACTACAGCAACTACTCGGCCTCAAGCACCGCATCAAAATGAATCAGAATGTGTTTGTTTTGCCTATGAGAGGCTTTCGCGCATTTATTTTCTTGCTCGCGGCAGGTGCTCTGATCACGCAGACCAGCGGATGCTACCGCGGGTCGGTGCGCCAAGCGACCAATCGTCCGCTGCCGAACTTGCAAGAATCTTCGCGGATATTGGCCGACTACCAGCCATGGTTCGGCGACCGCCAACACATCAACGTGGGGTATTCGACTTTGGACCCGGCGGTTCTGCGCCGACAAATTCAAAAAGCCAAGGAGATGGGGATCTATGGCTTTGCTGTGGATTGGTATGGTGAGCGCCGCCCGTTCGAAGACCGCAGCTATGCGCTACTGCAGCAGGTCGCGGCCGACAGCAATTTTCATGTTTGTCTGATGTATGACGAAACCCAGGAAGACAATGGACAAGCGACCGAAGAAGCGCTGGAGGCTTTCGACAAGGCATATCGCGCATACATCGGGCCTCAGGCTCCGGGGCACGACGCGTATGTCACGTATCAGGGGCGCCCGGTAATTTTCATTTTTCCCAAGCGTGGACGTACCAACTGGGACCGAGTTCGCGATGCGGTTAACCAATGGGATCGGCCGCCAATCTTGATTTACAAAGATGAACCGCCGCCACAATACGCGCACAATTTCGACGGTTATTACGCCTGGGTGCATCCTAGCCACGGTTGGGCGCCCGACGGCAGCGACTGGGGAAAAGACTATCTGCAAGGCTTTTATCAGCGGATGGAAAGGCGTCCGGGTAAGGTCATCGTGGGAGGTATCTGGCCGGGATTCAACGACACCAAAGCGTCATGGAGCTTGAACCGCCACATGAGCCGGCGATGTGGTCAAACATTTGAGGACACGCTCAAGATCTTTCATCATTACGACGACCCCGAGCGCCCCATACCCTTTCTCCTAATTGCGACGTGGAATGACTACGAGGAAGGCACACAGATCGAAACCGGCATTTCTGACTGCAAAAATCAAGTTGCACAGCAAAACGGCCAAGCGCCGGACCAGTGAACAGTCACCAATCATGCAGTTAGACAGCGACCAACCTGATTTGCTCAGCTCACATCGAACCAAATTCTTTCTTGCTAAGCCATGAACGGCACACCTAATAACGACCGCCACATTTCATTGCTTTCTAGGTTGATGTTCCTTGGATACGAGGGACATTTTTCCAAGCTGCGCTCCGACCTGGGGCAAGTGCTTACGGAAGCTGATCTACCAAACAGCGAATCGGATTTCGCAGAACTCCTGAAGCTGGCTGACAAACATCATGTCACCATGCGTGCGCTACGCGTGCTCGAGAAATTCTCAGGGGAGCGGCAGCGAGCCGATTTGCAGGACTCGTGCGGCAAAGCGTTGCATTTTGAATCCGCCAGAATTTCGGCTGCGGTTGAATGGCTGTACGCGATTGTGCAGTCGTTGCAAGACTGCGGCTGCCCGGTAACCGTAATCAAGTCGCTGGATCATTGGCCAGATCTGGGTTCCGATCTTGACCTCTACACCAGCGGCACACCCGAGCAAGTGATCGGCGTGATGCGAGATCGGTTGCAAGCCCAGCAGGAGCCTCGCAGTTGGGGTGACCGGCTGGCCAACAAGTGGAACTTCCAGGTGCCGGGACTGGCGGAGCTGATTGAAATCCATGTGCGCTATCTCGGGCAAACTGGCGAGCAAAAATTAATGGCGTCACGTGTGTTGGAGCGCAGCGTCACGAAGACAGTCCAAGGTCGCACCTTTCCCGTCCCGGCGCTGGAAGAACGAATCCTGATCTCAACTCTCCAGCGAATGTATCGGCACTTTTATTTTCGCCTTTGTGATATTGCCGACATTGCTCCTTTGCTCGCGAGCGGCGCCGTGGACTTTCCGGAATTGCGGCGTGGCGCCGAAATGGGAGGCATTTGGCCGGGCGTGGCCAGCTTTCTCGTCATTGTTGCAAACTACGTAAACGACTACTGTGGCGATCTGACTCTTCCACCTAATGTAACGAGAGATGCCTATTCGGATCTGCGTGTTCAATTCCGCGGGGACTTCTTGCGCGTGCCCATGGGCCCGGCGGCAGGACTATACGGCTCGCAGTTGCTCAACGCGAGCCGCCACGGTGATCTGCGCGCCATTTCACGGCTGCCCCTCCTTCCGCCTCTGGCAGTATCTGCTCTGGTCGCCTACCGCCTGACCGGCAGCGATAAAGGGGTCTGGTAGTCCGTTTTTACCAGCCGACAAGCTGAACACGTAGGGGCAGGTGCCCTCACCTGCTCGGCACCCGAGCCCGGGCAGGTGGGGGCACCTGCCCCTACCTGTATTGCTCTATTTCCAAAACGTGTGCTCGTTGAATTTCTCGGAAATCACGTGCTGAAATCTCATCCGCCGTCCCTAATTCCATCTACAGCAAAAACCGGATGAGAATCGCGCAGGTCGCGCCACTATTCGAGAGCGTTCCACCCAAGCTCTATGGCGGCACGGAGAGGGTCGTATCCTGGCTGACCGAGGAACTGGTTCGCCTGGGGCACGATGTGACTTTGTTCGCGAGCGGCGACTCCATGACCACGGCAAAACTTGTGCCGGCATGCCCCGAGTCACTACGACTGGCTGCAGGATCCGTGGATCATCTGCCTCACCATCTCCTGCTATTAGAGGAAGTACTACGCCACAAGAATGAATTTGATGTGATTCACTTTCACATTGATTACTTGCATTATCCATTTAGCAAGCGCGAGCGATACACCCACCTCACAACTTTGCATGGAAGGCTGGATCTGCCGGATATTGTTCCGTTGTACGAAGTTTATCGCGACATGCCGGTGGTCTCTATCTCAGATTCGCAGCGTGAGCCTTTGCCGAACTTGAATTGGCAAGGAACAGTCCATCACGGGTTGCCGGAGAAAAACTACAGCTTCCATCGGAAGTCAGGGAAGTACCTCGCTTTTCTGGGAAGAACGTCTCCCGAGAAGGGGCTGGATCGCGCCATCGAAATTGCTAAACGCGCGGGTATGCCGCTGAAGGTTGCTGCCAAGATCGACAAAGTGGACCAGGAGTATTTCGACACCTGCATTCAACCATTGCTCAAGGACTCTGACATTGAGTTCGTCGGCGAGGTCGGGTATCCGCACAAAAGCGAATTCCTGGGCGACGCTGCCGCTCTGCTATTTCCAGTAGCCTGGCCCGAGCCATTTGGACTCGTGATGATCGAAGCCATGGCATGCGGGACTCCCGTAATCGCCTACCCGTTCGGCTCCGTGCCCGAAGTGATGAAGGATGGTGTCTCCGGCTACATTGTGCCCGACCTTGAGGGTGCGGTCGGCGCAGTGCGCAAGATTGGCGATATTGATCGCAAACTGGTCAGAAAACATTTTGAGCGACACTTTACGGCAGCCCGTATGGCACAGGATTACCTCAAAATCTACGAACGATTGGCGGGCCGCAAGAAAACGCCGCTTGCCGCTTCCAGTGGAGTTCTCAATTGGACGAAAATAACGTCTCCCAGCAATACTACATAGCCACCAAATCACCTCCAGCCGATGATCGCGCCCGTGTCTTAAAACATGGTGGCACCTTCGCAGTCTTCGACCGCTGGGGCGACATACAGCCCGGAGGACTGGGTGAACAAGGAATTTTCTTCGAGGGCACTCGCCATGTGTCCGAGATGGAATTGCGGATGTGGAACGAGCGCCCACTGCTGTTGAGTTCCACGATTGAGCCAAATAATTTCCTATTCACCGCGGACCTTGCCAATCTCGACGTTTCCCGCGGTAACTCTGTGGCGATCCATCGCGGCACCTTGCACTTGTTGCGTTCCCGATTTCTGTGGCGGGGGGCTGCCTATGAGGAATTGAGATTTGTGAACTATGGCATGTCGCCGCTCAGTGTTCCCTTCGGTATTTATTTCGCTGCAGATTTTGCGGATATTTTCGAAGTTCGAGGAATGCGCCGGGAGCGCAAAGGCCGGCAACTCGAACCGGAAAGTGGATCCGACTGCATTGTCCTCGGTTATGAAGGCGTGGACGGAGTGGTGCGCCGCACCAGAATCCATTGTGACCCGGCTCCAATAAGCATCCCAGGTTCGGAGATGAAATTCCGGCTGGATCTTGATCCTAAGGATGAGGCGACCTTTAATCTTCGCCTGGGGTTTGAGAATGGCAAGGCAGCCCAGAGTCTGGCTTACCCGCAAGCCATCCGCCGCGCCAGTAGTGAAATGCTGGGATATTCGCAGACCTTTCCGCAGATTGTCAGTTCAAACTCGCGGTTTAGCGACTGGATAAAACGGTCAAGCGCTGACGTGCAGATGATGACCATCGGCAATCAGGAGAAAAGTTATCCATATGCAGGTGTTCCCTGGTTCAGCACCGTGTTTGGACGCGACGGCATCATTACCGCGCTCGAGATGCTCTGGGTTGATCCAACATTGGCGAAAGGTGTGCTTGAGTTTCTGGCGGCCACTCAGGCCAAAGAAGAAGATCCGGCAAATGAGGCGGAGTCGGGAAAGATCCTGCATGAATTGCGGCACGGCGAAATGGCGAATCTGAAGGAAATTCCCTTCGGCCGCTATTACGGCACGGTTGATGCCACCCCATTGTTCATTACGTTGGCCGGCGCCTACCACGAACGAACTGGCGATACCAAGTTGATCGAACAACTATGGCCAAACATCCAGGCAGCGCTTGACTGGATTGACAAGTACGGCGATCGCGACGGGGACGGCTTCGTAGAATATGCCGCTCACGGAAGCAGAGGCCTGGTTCAGCAAGGATGGAAAGACTCAAACGATTCCGTTTTTCACGCAGACGGCGCGCTCGCCAAGGCGCCGATCGCGCTGTGCGAAGTGCAGGGCTACGTTTATGCGGCAAAGGAAGCAGCGTCGCGTTTGAGCTACGCGCTGGGAGACGAGAGAAATGGAGCCAGGCTGCATTCCGAGGCGGCGCAGCTACGTGAGCGCTTCGAGGATGCCTTCTGGTGCGAGGACCTCGGTATGTATGCGCTGGCGCTGGATGGCGAGAAGCGTGCGTGCCGCGTACGGTCGTCGAACGCGGGCCATTGCCTGTTTTCCGGGATCGCATATCCAGAGCATGGAAGAAGAACCGCTCAAACTCTGTTCCAAGCTGATTTCTTCAGGGGTTGGGGAATCCGAACTTTGGCCAGGGGCGAGGCCCGCTATAACCCCCTCTCCTACCACAATGGCTCAGTGTGGCCCCATGACAACGCGCTCATAGCTAGCGGTCTTACGCGATATGGACAGAAGGTCTTGGCGGGAAGAATCATGCTCGCTCTTATGGACGTAAGCAGCATACTCGAGTTGCACCGCTTGCCCGAACTCTTCTGCGGTCTGGAGCGGCGCACTGGAGAAGGGCCCACTCTTTACCCGGTCGCCTGTTCTCCCCAGGCCTGGGCCGCAGCAGCGCCGTTCCTGTTGATTCAAGCATGCCTGGGACTAACTGTGCAGGGAGCCCAGAACCGCGTCGTCTTTGAGCGGCCGTGCCTTCCAGAAGGTATTCCCCATCTTTCAATTCACGGACTTCGCGTGGGCAATGCTTCTGTGGATCTTCACTTCGAGCGCCAAGCCGATACGGTACGCGTGCAAGTACTTGAAAAACAAGGCGAAATCGAAGTCGTAGCAACTCTTTAGACGATCCCGCAGAACTCCTAGCCTGCTTACCCGAAACCCTATTTGCGGTTACGGCGATCACCGGATAGCTGCTCAGAAAGCAGCGGCTTACATTCGGAAGAAATCGCACTTCGGAGAACG
>WNGL01003751.1_pt1 | contig 18288 bp, 12 predicted proteins | sample 5400591 | NCBI WGS metagenome assembly WNGL01 (sample SAMN13153377, study PRJNA577476) | soil metagenome | isolation source: 80 cm soil or saprolite under Garry oak tree replicate 1 | place: USA:California | collected 2016-06-15 | reverse complement strand
TGGGCTCCTAATCGAAGAGTGCTTTTTGCTGCGCTATTCGTTGAGGAATGATGGGTTTCGCCAGCCCATCACCCCAAAGGCTGCGGAACAGCTCGACCGTGGCTGGGGCGTTACCCGCGTAATGGTTATTGGCAAATGCCAGGATCATGATTCGCCGCTCCTGGACCTTCTTGAGAAGACTGACCCACTCGGAAAGATCGCCTTGGCGATCTACAATCACCTTGTCCCAAGTTGTCGTTTTTTCCTCGATCCCTTTCCGGTCCCCCAACCAGCGAACGTAAGTGAAGTCGGCTGTGATTAGGTCGAATTTGTCCTTCATCTCCCAGGGCCGCGGCATCCAGCCTTGATCAATCAGCGTGAGAGCGACGCCGTGCTCTCGCAACGCATCTGCGAGTTTAGGAACCAGCCAGCCCTTGTTGCGAATCTCGACGGCAAACTTGTGCTCCTTCGGAAGCCTTTTCAGAAACGGAACTAGTCTGGCTAGAAAATCGTCGAGAGACTTGAACGCGTATTTGTCGAACTTGCCGAATTGAAACAACAAGGGCCCGAGCTTTTCGCCTAGAGCCTCCATTGTCGTTAGAAAGACTTTGAATTCCTCATCGCAATCTTTGAGAACCCGCTTGTGTGTAATCTCCTGTGGTACCTTGGCCGTAAAGAGAAATCCCTCCGGGGTCTTGACATTCCAGGAGCGCACCACGCTCACATTCGGAGTTGCATAGTAGGTTGAGTCGATCTCTACAGTGTCGAAGTGCTGCGCGTAGTAGCTGAGGTAGTCAGTGGGGCGCAAACCCTTCGGATAGAACGATCCCTGCCACCCTGTGGCTGTGAACGACGAGGTCCCAAGCCGAATGTCAGCCATTGTCCCGCGATTCTACACCAGCCCAGTTAAGGGTCCAATTTGAGGCGGAACGCGACATTTCCAAGAACGGGACTTCGGGAGGAGGCCAGTATCACTCGTCAACATTCACTGGGTCATTTGTCAATTGAGTGGCATGTCCCGTCGCCCTTCCGCGAGAGTTGCAAATAACCTCTGGAAAAGCTCCGGCGCAGGCCCTGGGGTTCGGAGTTCCAGCCCGAGTTCGAATCCAGAGGATCGTCTTCCTGATCGTCCACCAAAGGATAGTAAGTTAAAGCTCGTTACTAAGGCACGAGTGTCGTCTCGCAGCAGCACTTTCGCGTGATTTTTGCCATCCTCATCAATCACTGCGCCAGCGTCCATCAGACCATCCAGCAGTGGGGCCCTGTCTCCGTCAATTGCATTGAAACGAATTGTTAGCTGAGAACGCGGCGCCAGTGAGCGCGCCTTTTGCAAGAGCCTTTCGCGCAACATGGGATCTTCTCGGGCCGTGACTTTGTCCGACATGATAACGAGTCGCTCTTCCGCTTGTTCAAGATAGGCAAATAGGCATTCTCTATTGTCTGCGTCTGCAACAAGACGCACGGCTAACTCGGCATTCTCCGCAGCGCCCTTCAATTCGGAGCTTGTGCGTGACCGAAGCACCTGTACCTGCCAAGCCACATGGTCCTCGCGGAACAAGTCTGCGGCGACATCGCAAACAGCGACCGCCAGGTTCGCGCTCGAGACCAGTAGCGATAGCTCGGCCCGCGGCGACTTCGACCCAGCGCTGAGCCAGTTGAATGAACCAATGCAAACGTGCTCCCAGTCCCATAGGAGGATTTTCGCGTGGCTTCCTGTGGGATACGGTTCAAAGAAGAATCTCCCTCGTGCGAGGCGATAATCGTACGCGAGTTTCGTGAAAACGACCGCGCCCTGGTGATCCGCGTCTGTGCTCTCCTCGCTGCCCCCACGCGCAACGATCACATCAACCCCTCGCTGCAGAGCACGTCCGATTGGTTGGGCCAACTGCTCGGCACGAGTGCCGGTTAGAAACGCGGAATGAATGAATACATAGTGTGTTGCCCGCTCTAGAGCGTTTTCAAGAACGCGAGCATGCCCCGCGGCGCCCGAGACAGTGCTGATGTCCCGTTCCGTTACCGCTATCCAGGGAAGATCTGGCTCGACGGCTGAAGGCTGCGCAAGATCGAAAGCCCGCTCGCGTAAGGCCAACGTCAACGCTCGAACCCACTCCGTTGAACGGAGCCGTTCGATGCGACCTTCTCGCACGTCGACCTGCACTGCGGAGTTGTACCGGAAACGGGGCTCAGGACGACCAACCGAGCGAATCCACTCCCCTGACCTCAGCGCACGCCTCTCAATTAGACGACGAATTGCACTGCGTCCCGGCGTTGGATCAATGTCACTGGGCGGGAGGATCGCGGTCCCGCGAGCACGGAGCTCGTCGCTGCGTTCGAAGGTGACATGGGAACTAACGTCGGCGACTCCGGTGACTCGATCTACGACGATGTGGAAAGGTACTCGCACGCTTCGGAGGTTCGACGGAATGAACCGGGCATCACTCAGAGCCTCATTACCGATCGAGGTAATTGAAAACGCTCCGCCTCCTTGCTGGAACTCGACGATTCCAGCCTCGAACAGCGCAGTCAGACACTCGGTAACGAGGCGCGGGTGTAGACTCAAATCGGCAACCAGCGCCTCGAATTCGACATTACCTGCAGCTATCGACTTGAGGATGGTTCGCTCCGTCATCGCGAAAGGCCGCCCGCTCGCAATCTCGCACTCGACGCGGAACACCGAGACCGGAATACCGATCGTTTTCACGCGTCGCCTCCTTTTGTAAATTCGTCGGCAGAAATCAATACGGCCCGGCCACCCTCAAATGCCCGCTCGAGCCAATCAGCGAGGCGCGATAGCTCAGCAAATGGCTGCCCGGCCTGACGCGACTTCCCGGCCAGGTGTGCTCGAAAGAAATCCCAGGATCCCACCAGGACAAGTAACTTCTCCGCGCGGGACATCATGACGTTCATTCGCGCGTGTTCAGTCAAGAAGCCGAAAGCCCTTGTTATCTCGCGCTCCGTGTTGTTCCTAACGAGGGATACTACTATCACCGAGGCCTGCCGGCCTTGAAAGGAGTCCACCGTAAACACCCCGATACGATCCTGATTTAGATGTTCGTATCCCTCTGGAGGGAGAGCCCACTGGGGTTTCTGTCGGAGGTATGAACGCAGCTCCTTGACTTGACGCCTATACGGTGTCAGTACCGCCGAAGTTTCCTGGTTCCCGGATGGAGACTGCATGGCTTTGAGAATCTGCTCGACTGCCCTCACCTCACTTGCATTAAAAAGTTTCCCCTCTACTGGATCTGAGTCGGACGAACCACGAAGGTTGCGCGAGACGTCGACCCAAACGATGGCATGCTCATAGACTGGTTTCGGCGTAGCGAACTGATGCAGAACCCTGTCAAGCGGGCGTCCTGTCACCTGATTTACAGTTGCGTTTGTGATCTTCCCGTCGTAGAAGGCATGCGAGATCACATTGCCGATTTCTGGATGCATTCTGTGCTGCTCGGTGAGCATTCCTACGAGCGGCGTCTCAGACTGAACGCGGCGCTGCGCGGTCTCAAAGAGCTCCCGAAAAAAAAATAGCCACCGCTTCGCCGCGTCCGTGAAACCCTGGCGCTCGCTTGCCGACGTGTCATTCCAAAATCGGCGTAGATCAGCATCCGACCTACAAATCACATCGATCCGATCAAGACCCACTGCAAAGTCCTTCTCTCGATATGGTGGAAGTTGATTCTGATCGCCGATTAGCAGCCATCGGTGTCCTGTCTGGACTGGTAGCACGAGGTCGAATCCGTGTGCTTTCCCGGCTTCCTCAATAATGCTCCAATCGAATGTCTGATTCGATTGTGCGAGCGCCAACAAATCTGCTGCGGTGCTGGTACAGTACACAAAGTTAGCGCCGTGGCGCACAAGCTGCTCGAAATCCCCGTCCTCATCCTGTTCTCGGGCATACTCAAGCCAATCGAGAATATGCTGAGTAGGACTAGGACGGGCTTGCAGCACTCGGATGCTCTGATCAAGAATTTCCCGCGCAACCGCTGATGGAGAAGCTGAATCCCTGAACTCCCCTTCGATTTCATTGGGCCTTGGCTTACGCAGACGAACTGCAAGAGGCGCGATCCATGCCGAGTCCTGATCCTGACGGGCTCGGACAAATTTCGACACTTCATCGCGAAGGTGGTCCACGGCAGAGTGCGCCTGTGCGGTAAGGAGTACCTGACAGGACGGGTCGTCTTCATAGATCTGCTTCAACAGTTCGGCAACAAGAGTCGTCTTGCCAGTTCCAGGTGGGCCCTGCAAACAGAAAATTGGTCTCGTGCGCCATATATGCTTCAGGACTGCGCGCTTCGCTTTGTCAAGGCTTGCTTCTTCTGGAATGGGGAGCGGCAACTCGTCCACACCTGTATCCATGTAGACGGTATCTGGCATAACAAGCGCACGCTGGAGAAACAAGTGCGCACTAAGGAGATTGATCGCCTCTGCCCTGCGGTCGACGAGCGTTACCTGCGCGAAGAGTCCTCGAATCCGCAAGAAAGCCACATCTTGCGGTTGAGGCAATGTCTTTCCTCCTGGTCCTGAGCGAAATCGACGTAAGAGCGCTTGCTTGACGCCGAGAGTGCAAGAGGTCCCCGGTGGAAGCTCTTGGAGAGTCCAGAATTCCTCCGGCTCGTCTCGTCGATCAATGTCCAGTTCTGCTTCTGGACCTATGTAAATCTCGAGCTGCGATGTTGCTGCCTTCGCGTCTTCGTCGCTCAAGTACTGGATCATCGGCGCTGTGCGATCTGACATGGGCAACGGATTGACACGCGCTCCTTCTTCGAAGACCGCGTACTCGTGGGTTTCGTCTGTCCAATCTCGGATGAGGCGAACCGGGTAAACCTCGGTTTCTCTTATGGCGCGTTCGATTTCGTTCGTCACTTCTAGAAAACGCTGCAGGAAATTGATTTGCGGTTGAGATTCTCCAGTAAGCTCCGGAGGAGGCGGTAGAACGCTCTCCCAGGAGCGCACTTTCCTGCAGACCTCCGAATAGCTCGAACGCGCAACTTGGACCGTGTGCACGACAATCATGCTGGGAAATGGAAATGAACGCCTGGCAACACGCCTCTCGTCGATATAATCCGCTTTGATCAGATATCCAAGATTCCATGTCATCTCGGAAGCCCCATCTGCAAGACGCCGCTCAAACGGTACAAGGCGGTAAGGCAGACGGCGTCCTTTGAGGAAATAGGCCCGGTTTTCCGGGTCTCCCGAGGCAAGAATCTCAGCATCTGAAATGTCGGCTTCGATCCACAGGCGAAGTGCCGCTTCATCGGTCGCATTCACCTGCGGATCGGTCTCCGCTATTCGCACAGCGAGATCGGTCGGACCTATTCGGTTCCTCAGAGACACTACCACCCCGACATGGTCTTCCGACCGAAGCCTCGCGGGACGCTCGAGCGAATCGATAACATCTGTGCAGAAGCGGACCATGTCGTCACGATCCATGGGACCGTTCCCATTTGCGGTAACCAGCGTACGCAGGTATGCCTTCTCGTCCGCATTCAGACTACGAAGCTCCTGAATCCCGCTGACGACGCGGTCTACGTCGGCGCTTGCTACCACATCCGCTAGAACTCCGAACACCCCCGCGAGCACGAAGCCGAGGTCCCGCCAGTCGGCGTTAAGTGATGCATTTGCACGGCCCAAGGGCGAACTTGCTTTGATTTCGTCGCGGGTGTGTACACCGAGTCGAACGCTCCACTCGAACCCGCCGATTCGGAGCGAGTCAGGCCCCCGCTGCGCATTAAGAAAGATGTTCTCGGGCCTCACGGCCCGATGGACGGACCGGAAACGGTGCACGTGTGCTAGGCCTTCAATCAAGCGAAGTACCCCACGCCAGAGCGCGACTCGGCGATTAACGTCACCCAGGTTCCACAGCCAACCGAAATTTTTTCTGTTTGAGAGGACATCGGAGAGCCGATCGAAACCGGGGACCTTGAGGGCTAGAACAAATGCTCTTGCATCCTGATCCACCGCCGCGTCGATCAGTGTTACGAGGCGTCGCTCGGCTTCGGGCGTGCTTGCCAGGCGGTACAGCGTGCGTAGCTCTCGATCCCAAAGGTTCCGTTCAACCGGAGTAGGTTCGTCTTTTAGGAACGGCCAGGCCTTGATGAGCACGCCTTCACCGTCGCCAGGGTCGGCCTCCCAAAGCACACACGAAGGTCCATCTGACAGGTACCGGCGAAGCGTGAATATGTGTCTCAGAACTCGTTGTCCTGGCACCAAGCTCATTTGGCTGACTCCAAGGTTTGCAGTCACGCTACCTTACCAGACTCTCTACACTGAAGGCCACGATGTCGTATCCCCAGTTTGCCGACTGCCCGTTTCAGGTCCATCGCCTGCGTGACGTTCGCCATTTAGCCTTCGCCAGCATCCTCCTCGACCACGCTTCGGGGATTCTTGTCCTCGCGCAGTCCGACAAACTTCGAATGTCGCAACCTATCGGCCTCCGTCCATTCCAGGAATTCGATCTGTACGACGGCTTCCGGCATCAACCAAACTGCCTTCTTCATTTTCTCAGCGTTGAGCTCTTCCCCAAAGCGTGACCGCCTCGTCTCCGGCAAATTCACGACTGGGCAGTTCGGCGCCGCAAGATGTTTCAATTTCGAGAAGACTTGTCGCCGGGAAGCCGGGACAAACCCGTTTCGCGTTCTTGCCACATACAGCACCTTGTCTCCGTCATAATAGCCGACGATCAATGAGTCAAAACCGTGCGGCCCCGGAAAATAATCGCCGATGACGAACTCTTGTCCACGATTCACACGATACTTGATCCAGGCGCCGCTGCGTTTTCCCGGCTGGTACAGGCTGTCCTTTCGTTTCCCGATGATCCCTTCAAGCCCTCGCTCGCGCACCGCAGACAGTAAATCCTTGGGCGCTGCCTCGACGTAATCCGCAATTCTGATTCTTTTGTCGCTGAGCACAACAACAGACTTCAATAGCGCTCGCCGCTCAATCAGCGGAAGTCGTGTCAAATCGCGGTCCTTCCAGCACAGCACGTCGAAGATGTAGTACTGAATTCGAGACGCTTCTGCGCGGCAATTTTGCAACAGATTGAAGTCCGGGCGGCCGCTTTCATCGATGGCGACTACTTCTCCATCTACGACCGTTCCGGCAGGCAGATCCGCCAGTGCTTCCACGATATAGGGAAATTGCCTATTCAGAGATTTCCTTCGCCGTGAGAAGAGCGTCACACCATTTCCGGACTTGACCGCAAGGGCTCGATACCCATCAAGTTTAATTTCCCAGAGCCATTCCAACCCCTCAGGTAGCTTCGATACCGATAGACACTCCATCGGCTCGACAAATGACGCTTCTGTTTTGGGCAACGAGTCCAACCGTGCGGGGATTTCCTTCTGCATCTTGTTCCTTTGAAAACAGACGCCACCTAAATAAGCAAACACGAGAGCCATTCATTTCGTTCGGCCCTTCCTAGCGAAAGACTGCGCTTCGCCACCTGCTTCTTCTGTCAAGGCTCTTCACTTCGCTCCGATAAACGCACACTGCGCGGCCTTGACAGCGCAGGCAGCGAATCGCCCGGGACGGCTAGGAAGGGCTTTGTTTTTTGTGCAGCAAAGTGCCGCTGCGCAAAAGGCAAAAACCCACAAACCAAAGGAGCGAACAATGCAGCCAGAACGAGCAGATTTGTATTTTCAGCAAGGCAGTTCCGACAAGGTGTACCACTTGCAGTTAGAGAACATCCAAGACCAATGGTCCGTCCAAGCGCAATGGGGACGCCGCGGCTCCGCGTTGCAGAGCGACGTGAAGGTGAACGGTACGAGCTACGAGGAGGCGAAGCGAGTTTATGACCGCATCCTCCGGGAGAAAACAGGCAAGGGCTATCAAATCACGCAGGCGAGTGCGAACGGCAATGAGGCAATTGCGGTCGGACTGCCTGCCACCAAAGAGCATTCCGGCCACACGCCGGAACTGCTGACACCCATCGAGGAGCGGGAAGCGCTGCTATTGGCGCAGGATGCCTCATGGTGGTTCCAACAGAAATTTGACGGGCGGCGTCTGGCAGTTCAAAAGTCCGAGGAGAAATATTCAGGCATCAACAAACTCGGCCAAATCATTCCTATCGACGCTCGGCTGGCCGAATCGCTGGACCGAGTGCAGGCGCATAGCTTTCTGGTGGACGGCGAAATCACCGATTCGTGTTTCTACGTCTGGGATTTGCTCAGCGTGAACGAAACGGACTTGCGGGTTCAACCATACGAAATCCGTTACGTGCATCTGACCCAGCACTTCCGCGGAGTTAGCGACGTGTTGCGAATCTGCGAAACAGCCATGACAACGAAGGCCAAGCGCGACTTCGTGAAAAAGATGCACAGCGCGAACGCCGAAGGGTTCGTATGCAAGAACCGCAACGCCGCATATGCGGGTGGACGGGCGGGACAGCACTACAAGTGCAAGTTCGTCGTCACGGCATCCTTCATCGTTGGCCCCAGGCCCGAGAAGAAGGCGAACGACGGACACCGCTCCATCGCCGTGTATCTTTTGGATGAGACTCGGCAACGATTCATGGGGACAGTGGGAGTGCCCGACCGCTATCGGCTACCGAAGGAAGGGGAGATTGTTGAGGTTCAGTATCTCTACTGCCATCCCGGACCTGACGGAAAGCTCATTCAGGCCAAGTATTTCGGCAAGGTGCGCGATGACATCGAAATCGCCGAATGTGTTGTCAGCCAGCTAAAGGTCAAGACTAACGATAACGACCCAATCGAATCCTGATAGCAGATTCCGTCTATCGCTCGAACAACAGCCCGGTGGCATCTGTGGTGGGATGCCTCCGGGCTTCGTTATAACTGACCGCCGCTTGCACTCCAATTCGAGCGAAATCCGCGGGAACATCTCACGTACAAAATGCGTCTTAAAATAGACACGGCTATGCGTCGGGATAAGAAACAAGCGGCTTGGATGCTGCTCCTCACCTTCGCAGTTCCTACTCACGCCCAAAAGAGCGTGTGGAAAGACCCATCACCTCACACTACTCGATTTGTGACGGTGGAGAAGGAGGTTCGCCTGGAAGTGCTCGATTGGGGCGGTTCTGGCAAGCCTCTCGTGCTTTTGGCAGGCGGGGGAGACACGGCGCACGTCTTCGACGATTTCGCGCCCAAGCTAACAGCGAGCTTCCACGTTTACGGCATAACCAGGCGCGGCTTCGGCCAATCGGGTTTTTCCCCCGAAGGTTGGGGAGCGGACCGTCTTGGAGACGACGTGGTGGCGGTTCTTGACTCGCTCAAGCTGAACAGGCCGGTGCTAGTGGGGCATTCCATTGGGGGCGAGGAGTTAAGTTCGGTTGCTACGCGGTATCCCAACCGCGTGGCTGGGTTGGTGTATTTGGAGGCCGGGTATCCATACGCTTTCGCTAACGGCAAAGGGCCCTCGATGAAAGAGTTTGAAGATGCCAGGAAACTCATGCCGCAAGCTCCCGAGCCAAGTGAGTCCGATCCGGCCGTGGCCAGTTTTGCTGCATTACAGCAGACCACGCTGCACGCCCTGGGATTTACCCATCCCGAAGGAGAACTTCGCCAGCAATATGCTACGACGCCGGACGGACGTGTTGGAAAACAGCGCGACTTTCCCGGTGGCGCGATGATGCTAGAAGGCATGAGGAAGTACGCCGATATTCCCGTGCCCGCGCTCGTGATCTTTGCGAGCCCGCACGCGCAACCGAAATGGATCAGTGAGAGTACCGACCCCAAGGTGCGTGAGGCCGGCGAGGCTTTTTCTGTAGCGTTACTGGCTCTCACAACGCGGCAGGCGAAAGCATTTGAAGACGGGGTGCCAACCGCACACGTAGTCCGGCTGCGTAACGCGGATCATTACGTCTACTTGTCAAACGAGGCCGACGTGCTGCGCGAAATGAAATCCTTTGTCAGCACCCTTCGGTGGCAACGCTGACGGGCCACTCGCAATGGACGATTAACCCGCTCTCGGTAGAAGTGGTTCTAATGCCTCATCCGCAGTAACTCTTTACTCGAAGAGCGAGGTTTGCTGTTCCACTCGCCGAGGCACGTGCGGCTTCCGTGTGCCTTTACACGTCTCGATGCCCCGCGAGTTATCCATTAGACAAGGGAGCAATCTTTCGCCCGAGTTTAGGTGAGAATCAGCTAAGTGCTCTAATGGCTACGTTCTTACCCACGCTGACAATCAATCCCAATTTCTCAAAGTGCAGTTGCCCGCCGTGTTGAATACCGATTTTACCGGTATCCCGGAAGGCCATTTCGGAGGTTTTTGTGGATAGGAAACTCAAGTGTCCAGTCTGTGGTAAGCCCCTTACTCAGACTGAGTTTGACCGAGCGTTAGGGTTGTGGAAGGACAAGCAAGAACACATACAACACCTTGAAGAAGAAAGAAGAAAGCTGAGAAAGCAAGGCCTAGCGCTTAGACGTGCCTCCGAAAGGCAAGAAAGAGAATTTCGCAAACGCGAAGCGGCGCTAGAACAAAACACAAAGCGGTTGATGGCACAGGAGAAGAAAAAGGCAGCAATAGAACTCAGAGAGCAGAGGGCGAACTGGGAAAGGAAATTTCACGCGAGACTGAAGTCCGAGGTCAAACAAGGCGTCAAAGCAGGAGTCGAGGAGCAGCGAAAGCAATACAAGAAGCAAGAAGCTGAATTGAGAAAAACCAAAAGTAAGATGGATCAGCTTGAAAAGAGCCTGGAGCTTTCAGCCAATAGATACGAAACGGCAAGCGACGAAATCAAGAGATTGAAAGAACAGATCAAAAAGGGCATTACACCTCAGATCGAAGGTCTACTTGAAGAAGACAAGCTACTCAAGAAATTGACCGAGCTGTTTCCACACGACAAGTTCGAGCATCCGGGGAAGGGTGGCGACATCATCCAAACCGTCAAGGACCGAAACACCGAGGCTGGAAGAATTGTTTATGAGTGCAAGCGAGTCAAGCATTTCGACAAGAAGCATGTAGAGCAAGCTAGAGAAGCCAGGAGAATCCGCAAAGCCGACTATGCCGTACTGGTCACCAATGTCTTTCCGGCAAAACAACAATTTTACTTCGTGGAGAAAACAGTATTCGTGATAAGTCCTCTCAGCCTTGAGCCGGTAACTTACACCCTTCGAGAGAGCTTGGTTCGGATGGCCCTACTCAAGATCACAAACAAAGCAAAGGAAGAGGCTGTGCAACGAGTCTACGACTACCTTTCGAGCAGTGAGTATCACACCAAGATGAATGATATTGCTGGCCAGCTTTTTGAGCTTGGAAAGGATCTGAATGCCGAGATTTCCACTCACAAGCGAATCTGGCTGAAGCGGTACGATGCATATCGTGGATTGTTCAATGACGTGGGGGCGATTGACCATCGCCTCCAAGGGCTGGCAAACCCAAGATTCGAGCAAAAGACGAAGTTGCTCCCTGCTCCTAAGAAAGAATTCATTCAGATTCGTGGGCTTGAGCAATAGGATTGCCTTCTCTTACCGACATTCAAAACGCTTTGGCCAGAGTAAAGCGACGGGCGGACTTATTTACTTCCTAGAACTCAATTTGTTCACCTTCAGCCCATCCGTGAATCTCGACGAACGTAACGTCCGGCCCGTCTATCCTCTCTCCTCTCACTTCCAGTAACCGAACCGTGTCGATAGTGTCGTTCTCATAGAGTCCGGCATGCTGAAACTGCGACTTCCTGTCCCACTTTTTAAACTGCTTCTTGCAAAAGGCATCGACAATCAGTTTCGGGACGTTTTCAATGTCGAACTCTTTCATCGGTCTAGAACACTTGTGTACCTCTATCCGAAACCCCCAGTACTTTACGGCGGGCACTGCGGAGGGGAAGCTGTCAAGTGCGGCTCTGCGAATTAGTTCACGGTTCTCGAAGTCAATCTCACGAGCGTATGTAATGGCTTTCGGAAAGCTGAATGAATGGAATAGCATTTCATTGCTCCAATTCGTTCACGCGGCAAGTCAGGATCGGCGAAGGGTCTTGCACCGACCTGAAGCCCTACCCTTGTTCCCTTTGGGCCGACTTGCTAGATTTCGGCATTCTAAAGTTTGACACGGCCGGGTCCCCTACACTGAACTCCAGAATCACCCAGTCGTCATCCTCTTCCGGGCGGTGTTCAATCTCGGCCCTCTTGATCATTTTCCCCTGCGATTGATAGATGCTGAACACATTGGTGCCATCACCCATACCATGATTTTCCGCAAAACGCTTTTGATCTAGCCTCCCTGCAAGGAGGTCGAGCAGTTCCCGCGCTGAAATTCGAATCTCGTCTCTTTGCACTATCGAACCTCCCAGGTATGGCTTTGTTCGCATTGTTGAGCGATTCCAATTCATACTGATCATTGCATTCTCAGGTGTTTGGTATATCTCAGGTAGAGAGTGGGTGACTTGGACGACCAGGCGATTCAAGTCGGATACCCAATCTTTCGTTGCATTTGCGTCTCTTACAAACAGCTTGGGCACGACATCAAGATGAAATCCTCGGCCGAGCGTCGATGACCGCGATCGGATGCCCATAGTTACGACGAATGATATAGAACTATTCTGGCGAAAGAAATCGTTGATCACCTCTTCCATATTGAAGGTCGACCAGTTTAATATCTCGGTAAAGATGCGCGATCCGCGATCACACACCATAATTCCTCGGATTCCTTTATACCCACTTTGCCTTAACTGATCGGCCTTCTTCTTCAGCGCGTTGAACAGCGGGTTGTCGTCCTTTACGGTCGTGCTCGTATACGATCCATACGAAGAGCTCTCTACCCCTCTTCCCACTCCCGGCTGGTATTGGATAGTTATAGCCACTGGAGGGGAACGATGGTGCACATAATGGTCCCGTGGATGTTGAGGTTCCTTCCGAATCGACTCGATATACTTGTCGAAAGTAACATCGAATATGTAGGTCGAGAATTGGCTAACAGAGGGTAGCAACAGTCGTCGCTTTCTTCGCGTACCTCGGTAGGCAACGGGTTGCTGTTCCTCTACCCGAAATATGAAACGTCCCGTATTGATTTTGGCTTTTTCGATCCGTTTGCTCAGTTCATCTCGAAACCGATCGATAGGGTTCCTATCGTGCAATGACTGGTCTGAGATTGCGGCTATGTCTGCTGCGAATCGCAGCTTTTTATCAGTTGATTCGAAAATTAGATCAACGGGTCTTCTACCAAGCGGTAGCTCATGTTGGACTTTTCCAAATTTGGCAAACGCCCAAAGGAGCACGACCTCCCACTCTGTGGCCACATAATCGATCGAGACTCTGTTGAGCCGCTGAACCCAATCACGTAGATTCTCGGTTGAGACGAACTCCGCGTTCTCGTCCAAACATATTTGAATGACTCGGCGAGTGAAGAGCGCCATGCATTCATTCATAACATCTGCAACGTTTTGTCGCACTATCCAAAGTTAAGGAGCTTTTGTAGGGAAAAGTGCGATGCACTCTCTGGGGTCTCAATAAGTCCGCCAGCCCATGCGACTCAGGGCTTTCTTGGGTGGCTGGCTAGTCGCAACTTATCGTCGAACCACACAGAGACGTGGCACGCTGTAGCATCCGCCCTTGTCTTGACATTCGCTTTTTATTCGCCTACCCTGACTTCGGCTTTCCCGGGCCAACGGTGGGTCACCATGAATTTGCCCCTCGCAGCAAGCAGCGTCGAGAAACAGTCGTCCGCAAGACCTTGGGTGCTACCAGACCGAGGGTTGACGGTCTATCACGGGTGCCCTGAGATGCTGCGACTCTCGCACTACTTCCTGCCACCACTACTCTTCGCCAAAAAACAGATTCTCTACCTGGACGGCGCAAATCAGATCAGCCCGCTCCTCCTAGCGCGTTTCGCGAGAGAACGAGGTGTTGAGCCATCGAGCGTAAATAGCCTCATTCGCGTCGCGCGAGCCTTTACATGTTTTCAACTGACCGAACTCGTCCGACGTGTGCCCAACACTCTGGAGAGATTTTCTGCCGACGTACTCATAGTCACGGCCTTGCCGGACCTCTATTTCGATGAGGATGTTCGAGATACGGAAGCGCGCGCTTCATTTGAACATGCGCTCGAAGGTCTACGTAGCATCGGGCCGCTCTCCCTTTCCATTGCTGTTTTTTCCGACGCCTCATCGTTCAAGACCAAGCGGCGGGATTTCTTTCAGCGACTTCGCAACCAGGCCCAACACGTCGTAAAGGTGGAATCCACTCCCGACAACAAGCTTTCCTTTACCCGCGAGAACAATACTCCGCTGCTTCCGGTTTGAGCGGAAAGACCGAGGTGCACTATGGGGAGAACCGTCCCTACTTTCGTCCAATTGATTCAAGAGGCCGCAGAGCGCTGGAAAAAGTTTCGGCGCGCGTTGCGGCGGGAAGACCAGCCGCATTTCGACCGGCTCTTTACGCGAGTGCGCTGCTACACGCAGGCGGCCACCTATCAGGCCCACGACAATCCGATGGAAGCCATCCTTCTTTCCATCGCCCTCGACCAGGAAAAGCGTCTCGACGCCGTCGAAAAGGTTCTTCAGAACGCAGGGGTGCTTTGTGAAATTGCTGCAAGGATGGATTCTCGACCTCTACCCCAACCAGCACGGGATGACGCTGTGGTTGATCGACCGCAACCAGTCGCACTACCGTTTGACCGATAGTTTCGCGCCGGCGTTTTACGTTTCGGGACCAGAGGAGCGACTCGTGCAGCTGCGGGATGCAGCGGAACGCAAAACCACAGAGCTTCGCACGCGATTTACCGAGCGGACCGACCTCTGGCTGAACGCGGCCCGTCAGGTCCTCGAAGTTTCCGTTCTCCGTCCCTCGAATTTTATAGGCTGGGGACGATGGGTGCACAAGCTCGACTCGAAATTGCAGCTCTACAACAGCGACCTCATGGTGGCGTCGCTGTATTGCTGGGAGAAGCGGTTGTTTCCACTTTCCTTTGTGGAAGTGGAAGCCGACGACGAAGGAAAAGTTCTCTCGATCGCATGCCGCGATGATGAATGGGCGCTAGATTATGAAATGCCGCCACTCAAAATCATGCAGATTCGGTTATCCGGTCTTGCGCGGATCGATCCCACGCACGGTCGCCGCGCCGCGCTCGAAATCGAAATGGACGGTAGGTGCTGGGAGATCGACGAAACGGGCGAGCCTCCAGCGATTCAATTTGCGGGATTGCTCAAACGCCACGACCCCGATGTGATTCTTTCCGAGTGGGGCGACTCGACTATTCTTCCGTTGCTTCGCCAGCAGGCCGAACGCCTGCGATTTTCCTTGCCGCTCAATCGCGACGAGTCCGCGGCCGTCCAGCAATCCCGCGGGCGCAGCTACACGAGTTACGGAAGGATTCTATTCAAAGCCAGCTCCATCACGCTCTTTGGCCGCATCCACGTGGACAAGCAGAACTCGTTCATTTCGGACAAGTGCGACTTCGTCGGCCTCTGGGAACTGGCTCGTCTTACCAAGCTTCCCATTCAATACGCAGCGCGGACGACGACTGGTACTGGCATTTCCTACATGCAGATGGAGCTCGCCCACCGCGATGGCGTGCTCATTCCCGAGCAGAAAGCCGAACCGGAAGATCCCAAGCGGCCTGACGAGCTATTGGTAGCCGACCGCGGCGGCCTTGTCTTTGTACCGAAGCTCGGCTTCACACCCAACGTCGCGGAACTGGATTTCGTGAGCCAGTTCCCCAGCATCATGGCGCGGTTCAATATCTCACCCGAAACCGTGAATTGCCCGTGCTGCCCCGACGCTCCGCGAATTCCTGAACTCGGGTACCGCATTTGCCAGAAGAGAAGAGGGATCACGAGCCGCGTGGTTGAACGGCTTATCGCCAAGCGGTCCGACCTGAAGAGCCTGCTTAAGAAATCACCGCCTGATGCTGCAGCCAGGATGAAATTACAGCGTGATTCCATGAAGTGGCTTCTTGTATGCTGCTTCGGCTATACCGGCTACAAAAATGCGCGCTTTGGAAAAATCGAAGCGCATGAGGCCATCAATGCGGTCGCGCGAGAAACGCTTCTTGTCGCGAAAGAAATTGCGGAGGCCGATGGCTTCGAACTGATACACGCCTTGGTGGATTCTTTATATGTTTGCAAAGAAGGAGCGACGCGCGAGGACTATGACCGGCTCTCCCAGAAGATCGAGAATAGAACGCGCCTCCCACTGGCGATTGAGTCCGTCTACCGCTATGTTGTCTTTCTCCCTTCCAAGCAATACGCGGATGTGCCCGTGCCGAATCGCTTCTTTGCCGTTGGAGAAGATGGCGAACTAAAAATCCGGGGGCTTGAATGCCGGCGCCACGACACTCCTCCACTGCTCGGTCGAATGCAGCACGAAGTGCTCGCCATCCTCGTCGAAGCACACAATTACGACTCGTACCTGGAAAAACTTGAGACTGCCCGCGGCGTGTTTGCTAAATACGAAGACCGTTTGGCGAATGGCGAAGTGGACATCCGGGAACTTGTCGTCAGTAAGCGCATCACGCGGGAGCCGCGCGACTATCAGAAAGCAGGCGTCACGGCGATTGCTGCGCAGCAACTCTTTGGAAGTGGCGTGAAGCTGCGTCCGGGTCAGAACATCGAGTACATCATCACCGATAGCGAGTCCGCTGTGCCAAACGACCGAGTTCGCGCTTATGCTTTGTGGGAAGGGTGGTTCGGATACGACCGCAAGAAATACGCCGCAATGCTGCACGAAGCATTTGAACCGTTTGTGCTGTGCGTTCCAAAGCGTGCGGAACCCGTTCTTCTCAGCGACTCTATTTCCGAGGATGACTCGAAGCGTTTTCCCCTGTTCTCCGCCTTAACTACACGCCGTTCCTAACGGACCAAGACTAAAGCTCATGCGCATGTCCTTCTTTACCTCCAGAGCCTAATGTTCGGACCTCCCAGGAACTGCGAATAAGGATCTGGAGAATTTCCACTCCATCCATATGGATCCACCGGTAAACAAGTGGGACTACTGCATATTGGTAGTCCCCCAGGTATCTGCGTTAATCCCTTTCTCACCTCAAAATGCAAGTGAGCCACCGAAACGCTGGGAAAAAGCCCTTTGTTCCCTACCAGCCCAATCACATCACCGCGCTTGACGAGACAGCCTGTCGTAGTGAGTTGGGCGTAAGAGCAAACTGAGTTTCCACCTGCGTCTATTCCTCTGAAGTCGCCCGAATTGAGCGCGCAATGCGGATCCTTCGTTCCCGGTTGGCAGCCCAAATGCAAGAACCAGCTTGCGTATCCATTACCATGGTCGATACCAAGAACATTAAACGTACTTACGGGTTCACCGTAGGTGGCTGAATTCGCTGTCGGCACGAAGAGTAGTCCATCTGCAGGGGCGGTTATTTCCGTTCCTAAGGTCGCCGGGTAATCAAAGCCTGCATGTCCCGTATAAAAGAGAAAGTCCTCGCATCGGCCATGAACGCAACCGGAGCCACCCGTATAGTTTCCGTTAATCACAAAAGGCGTGCTCGTAGTGTTCCTATACCCCAGTAATGCGTGTGTCCCTACGGACTCCAAGCACGGCGCGTTCCCACAATTTTCTACGCCTTCTTCACCGGTGTAAGCTCCCACTCTCTTGTTGAACCTATAGAAGAGAGGGCCTTTTGCCACAGGATCGACATTGACGTCGTGGTCCATCACCGCACTGATTGCCGCGAAGCAGTTGTTATTGCTGTTCGCTGCGTCACATTTCAAAGTGTTTTCTGTGTTATCCGGGAACTTTCCAGCTAGCGGAAAACCCAGCAGCCCGAAGCTGAGAACCCAGACCTCTGGCACGCGATTTGCCAATGGATCAGTGTGGCTCAATGCGACAATGAATTTCTTCGTGGCCGCGTTGTAGGCGCTCCCCATGAGGGACACGTCGCCGCTATCGGGCGGCGTTCCGGGGGCGTTTTTCGGGATGATATTCGTCCACATGGATGTGGCCCCATTTGTGTTGACGCCACTGAGCAGCCAAGTGGCACTCGACCAGCCGCCAGGCCCGTTAGTTTGCACGTATAGGCTGTTGGTATCCTGGTCGTAGAAAAAATTCTGCGCGTCGCCGCCTGGCGGCGGGTTTCCGCCAGGAGAAAGATTCGTCCACTGCGCAGTGAGTGCCAACGTTCGCGCAGCATTCGTGTAACCGCAGCATCCAAGAGCGATAGTCCACGTGTTGGATGCGGGAGCGAACGCTGAAGCGAAATGTTCGATGCGTCCGGGAACATCGCCGGCTTGAACGACCTGAACCCACGTAGGCTGCACGTCAATACTGTTAGCATTTTGCAAAGACCAGAGGTCATTCGGGACACTCATGATTCCATTGTTACCCCCACCGAATATGATCATTTCATTGGTAGCTTGCTTGTAGAACGCTCCGTGTCCCTCACGAGGCGCAGGAGGCCCTCCAGTCGGGGTTC
>WNGL01006395.1_pt1 | contig 18289 bp, 16 predicted proteins | sample 5400591 | NCBI WGS metagenome assembly WNGL01 (sample SAMN13153377, study PRJNA577476) | soil metagenome | isolation source: 80 cm soil or saprolite under Garry oak tree replicate 1 | place: USA:California | collected 2016-06-15 | reverse complement strand
ACCGGGCGAAGGAGCTGCGGGACAAGAACACGATCTCGGCGAGCGAGTTCGATCAGAAAGCTGCAACCTATCAGGGTTCCGCCGCCGCCAAGAGTTCGGCAGAAGCGGCCAAGAATTCGGCCGCGCTGAATCTTGAGTTTACCCAAATCAAATCGCCGATCGATGGGCGCGTTAGCGACGCGCGGATCACACTTGGTAATCTGGTCCAACCGGGTGCGGGGCCGGAGAGCGTGCTTACAACCGTAGTCTCGGTCGATCCGATTTATGCGAAGGTCGATGCTGACGAGAACGCGGTTCTAAAATACGTAAAGCTCAGCGAAGAAGGGAAACGCGTGAGCGCGCGCACGGCCAAGATCCCGGCCTTCGTCGAGCTCGGTAACGAAAACGATTTCCCGCACGAAGGCTACATCGACTTCGTCGACAATCGACTTGATCCGGGGACCGGCACGATTCGCGCGCGCGTGGTTCTAAAAAACTGGAACCCCAACTTCATTACGCCAGGCTTCTTTGCTCGCGTGCGCGTTGCCGGGGCAACGCCGTATCGGGCCGCACTCGTTGACGACAAAGTCATCAGTTCGCAGCAGGGCCTGAAATACGCCTTCGTCGTGAAACCCGATAACACGATCGAACGACGTAACCTTGAGACTGGCGCCCTTTTCGAAGGCAAACGTATCGTGAAAACCGGCCTGAAGGACAGCGAGAAAGTTGTGTCAACGCGTCTGCAATTGTTGCAAACGGGAATGAAAGTGCAGCCAATTCCCGAGGAGCCGCCCGCTGCCGGCGCGGACACAAAGAAAAGCGCCCCTCAATCGAAGAACGAAAAATGACGGCGCAGCTGCAACGGCGGTCGGCATGAACTTTCCGCACTTTTTCATCGACCGGCCGATTTTTGCCGGCGTGATCAGCATTGTCATCACGCTCGTCGGCGTCATTGCGCTTTCGACCCTTCCGATCGCGCAATATCCCGAGATCGCGCCACCGACCATCCAAGTCACGACCAATTATCCTGGCGCAAACGCAAAGGTTGTATCTGAAACGGTGGCGACGCCAATTGAGCAGCAGGTCAATGGCGTTGAGAACATGCTCTATATGTCTTCGCAGAGCACGAGCGACGGCAACATGACACTGAGCATCACTTTCAAGCTCGGCACCAATCTCGATACGGCGCAGGTGTTGGTGCAGAATCGTGTCGCCATCGCGATCCCTGTGCTCCCGCCCGAAGTGCAGCGCATCGGTGTGACGACGAAAAAGCAATCGCCCGACATCACGATGGTCGTGCATCTCGTCTCGCCAGACGGCTCGCTCGATTCGCTTTTCACCAGCAATTATGCGCTGCTCCAGATCCGCGACGAACTCGCGCGGCTCGATGGCGTCGGTGACATCAATGTCTTCGGCGCACGCGAGTATTCGATGCGTCTCTGGCTTGATCCACACCAACTTTCAGCGCGTGGACTAACGGCTCAGGATGTCGTGACCGCAGTCCAGGAGCAGAATGTGCAAGTCGCGGCGGGAATCATCGGCGCGCCGCCGGTGCCGAAAGGTGCAACCGCATTTCAATACACGGTCAGCACGCAAGGCCGGCTCACGGACGAAAAGGAATTTGGCGAAATCATCGTGAAGACTGGCGCCAATGGACAAGTCACGCGCGTGCGCGATATCGCGCGGGTTGAGCTCGCCGCGCGTGATTACACGGTCAACAGCGGGCTAGGCGGGAAACCTGCAACCGCGATTGCCGTTTACCAACTTCCGGGCTCGAACGCGCTCGCCACCTCCGACGCGGTGCGAAAGAAGATGGCTGAGCTGAAGCAGCGCTTTCCCGCAGGACTCGACTACACAATTGTGTACGACCCGACAGTCTCTGTCCGCGAATCAATCCACGAAGTGGAGAAGACGCTCTTTGAAGCAATCGCCCTTGTCGTTCTGGTCGTGCTTGTTTTTCTCCAAACCTGGCGCGCGGCGATCATCCCCCTCATCGCGATCCCAGTTTCCTTGATCGGCACGTTCGCGGCGATGAAAGGCTTCGGGTTCTCGATCAATAACCTCTCGCTTTTCGGCGTCGTCCTTGCGATCGGCATCGTGGTCGACGACGCGATCGTAGTCGTCGAAGCAATCGAGCACCACATCGAAGATGGCCTGAGTCCGCGCGACGCGGCGCGCAAAGCCATGACCGAAGTCGGCGGCGCGTTGGTTGCGATTGCGCTCGTGCTTTGCTCGGTGTTTATCCCGACCGCATTTATCAGCGGCATCACTGGCACATTTTTTCGGCAATTCGCGCTCACTATTGCGGTCTCGACCGCGATCTCCGCACTCAACTCGCTCACACTGTCCCCTGCCCTCGCTGCGCTTCTCCTCCGGCCGCGCGGCGCGGAAAAGGATTCATTTCAACGCCTGCTCGACGGCCTGTTGGGATGGCTCTTTAGAGGATTCAACAGAACGTTTGCGTGGAGCTCGAATGCGTATGGCAACACCGTTGCGCGTCTTGTGCGATTGGCCGTCATCATTTTATTTATCTACGCTGGTTTACTTGGCTTGACCGGTGTCGGTTTCAAAGTTGTGCCAGGCGGCTTTCTGCCGACGCAGGACCGCGGCTACGCAGTCGTGTTCGCCCAATTACCGGACGCGGCTTCGCTCGATCGTACCCAGGCGGTCGTCGACAAGATTTCGAAGATCGCGCATGAAACACCTGGCGTACTCAACACGGTCGAGTTCGCGGGATTCAATCTATTCGGCGGCAATCAACCGAACACGGCCGCCGTATTTCTGCCTTTCAAGGAATTTTCAGAGCGGACCACGCGCGAACAGGGAATGCCGGCGATTCTGGCGAAAATAAATACGCGCGTTCGCGCCGAGATTCCCGAGGCTCTTGTCATCGCCTTTCCGCCACCGCCGGTGGCCGGTATTGGCAACGCCGGTGGCTATAAGCTCTTCATTCAAGATCGCGGCAATGCCGGTCTCGATGAACTGCAAACGCAAGCTTTCGCAATGATGGTGAAGGCAAATCAAACGCCCGGCTTGATCAACAACCTAACGACCTTCCGCGCTAACGTGCCGCAACTCTGGCTCGAAGTCGATCGCGTCAAAGCGAAAAGCATGAACGTGCCGCTCAGCAATATTTTCGGCACGCTCCAGACTTATCTTGGATCAACATACGTGAACGATCTCACACTTTTCGGCCGGACCTATCGTGTCACGGCCCAAGCCGATTCGCAATTTCGTTTGAGGCCCGACGACATCCGCTTGTTGAAAACGCGAAATAATTCGGGCGGAATTGTTCCGCTCGGTTCGGTGGCGACCGTGCAGGAAGTGAGCGGCGCGGACAAGATCACGCGCTACAACATGTTCACTGCGGCCGACCTGAGCGGTCAGCCCGCACCGGGCGCGAGCACGGGCGACGCGCTGGCCGCCGTTGACCGTCTCGCCAAACAAATTCTACCCACCAGCTTCACCACTGAGTGGACTGAGATAGCGCTGCAACAGAAGCTCGCCGGCAACAGCGCGCTTTATATTTTCCCGCTCTGCGTTCTGTTTGTCTTCCTGCTGCTGTCGGCGCTTTACGAAAGCTGGGCGTTGCCGCTCGCGATCATTCTCATCGTACCGATGTGCCTGTTCAGTTCGATCTACGGCGTCTGGCTACGCTCGATGGAGAACAACATCTTCACCCAGATCGGTTTTATTGTGCTGGTTGGACTCGCTTGCAAGAACGCCATCCTGATCGTCGAATTCGCGAAACAGATTCAGGATCGCGATCACAAAGACCGCTTCACCGCCGCGGTCGAAGCGTGTCGTCTCCGATTGCGGCCGATCTTGATGACTTCTTTCGCGTTCATCTTCGGCGTTCTTCCGCTTGTTGTTAGTTCAGGCGCCGGCGCGGAAATGCGTCAAGCGCTCGGGACAGCCGTTTTCTTTGGAATGCTCGGAGTCACCGGGTTCGGTCTATTCCTTACGCCCGTTTTTTACGTCGTCATCATGTGGTTCAAAGAGGGTCGCGCCAACACTCCTGTGCCCGCCTCAACACAATCCACGCCACCGTTAGTGGCGGGACCCACCACCCTTTAATTTAGCCGGACGGGCGAAATCTCGCCCGTTGCCCGCGCTGGCTCTGCGGCCGTTGCTGCGGCGGTCGAGGTGGAGGCGGAGCAGAATCCTGAATCTTCATTATCTCGAACGTCCTGAACAACGGGGCCAGATCGATCACTTCGTTCGCAGTTGATTTCAACATGTTCCCGAGATTTTGCGCAACCGAGGCAACTTCTACACGAATGCCGCGTCGTCTTAGCTTTATGGCTAGATACGCAAAATCGGCATCGCCGGTTACGAGAATGACCACATCAGGCTGCATCTCGACGGAAAGCTCGAGCGCGTCGATTGCCATCATCACGTCCACGTTCGCCTTGTAGCGGCCTCTCCTGCCAGATCGGGATGGCGGGCGGGAGTCCCGCGTAGACGACCATTTCGATCAATTCCCGTCCAGTGGCTGGTCCGGCCAGGAAATCGCGCAGCTTTAGCCAATCCAGACCGCGGCCCGCCGTGCGCACCGAACTGCCGACGTTCGACTCATCGACAAGAATCAACAACCTGGGTCGCGCGGAGCTTTCGTGATCTTTCTTTCGCATACGCATTCGAATGAACTACGTCCGCGCAGTTCTAGCGAGCACAGATTCTCGCCTACTGTTGAAAATAGAACCGCTAAGTGCCCGGCAACATTGATGGCGCTAGAACGACGCTGTCCGAGTCCCATAATGCAGTAAATACATACATATGGCCTGGCCGAACGGTCAGCAGCATCGACGTTGGCGGTCGAAAGTAATTGTTTGGCGCGGCCGAGACGGTCAACACATGACGCCCTGCTGGGACAAAACCGTCGTAGCGGCGACCCTGTACAATGTTGGAGACGGCTCTGCCATCAATCTGGAGATGGACAGCCAAATTCCATCCAAAGTTCGCCGCTCTTTGCACAATCAGACGACCGCCTCCAGAGCCGTTGCGTGCCAAAGTTGAAGGCGGCTGACCGACAGTGGTCGTGACCCAGCTCACGCAAATAAGAGCGAGAATCATAAAAAGCCTGCTCGCGCAGTTACGTGTTGCATTCATAACGATAAAGTTAGCTGTAGGACCATTTTTCGCAGCGCCCTTGATTGTCTTTCCTCACGCTACGGGACCGCGTCTCCCCAACACGAACGCTGCGACAATACCAACGCACAAAAAGCCAATGATCTGGACGAACATGTAGCAGGCTGTGTAAACACAAGGAAAGCCGTACCAGTTCCGATAGGAAACGTTGGTCGCCAGCGCGGCCAGTATTCCGGCAAGCATAACGAAGCCCACTCGGCCGGCGAAACTCGCGATGCCTGTCTGCGCCAGGAGAAACACGGCCAGGATCGCTTCGAGGAGTTCGGTACCGAATTCGATTCCGAGCCATTTGCCAAGCGTGAACGGGCGCCCGGGCCCGTGATACATGAGAATACCAGAAGGATTCGTCGCCATTTTTTCGGCCATGTGTTTCATCGCTTCGTTCTTCTCCTGTCGGGTTGCGTTCTTGCCGACGCCCGGGCCCGGAAAAATGTAAAGACCGGTCTGTTCGCCGATGTTGCTTTGCATTGCGCTGAGGACGGCTGATTCATTTGGAATTTCGCTGATGCCTGCTTCGCCCAGAGGCAGGAACATGTGCGCGATCGACGTCCAAATAAACATGACGATGCCACCGAGAATACCTGCGAGAAGGATTTTCATAAGTAGGAAGGCTGAAGGATGGAGGAGGAATTTAGAAGGAAAAATTAAGAATTAGAAACCACAAAACGGTAAGAAGTCACCGGTCAGGGTTAATGGGAAACGAATCGCGTTTCCAATTATCGATTGTTGGGGCCAGACGGAATAAGATTTTCGCTGTAGAATACGACACCCCAATCGAGCGTTTGAGCGAATTTTAGATTGCGCAGTTCTGCAAGATTGTCGAACTGTCACAACTACGGCGTTTATGAAGCAATTTGTCGTCCTTGTTCTGACGGTTTTCACAAGCTGTAGCTCGGTCTGGGCTAACCTGGGCGACAGCGGCGACAAAATTGAAGATTCATATGGCGCAATAATCGAGCGACACCTGCGTGATGATGGAACAGTCAGCGTCCGTTACCATAAGGATCGATATCTTTACGGGGTAATTTTCGCAGAGGGCCGGAGCGTTTCGGAAACGTATTCCCACGTCAAAGGTACCAATCTTTCCGAAAAAGAGATCGCAAGACTCCTGAAGGCGAATGCCGGCGGCGCGACATGGACGCCAGATAACAAGACGAAAGGACGCCGATTCGAGCGGAGTGATCACAAGGCCGAGGCAACGTACGTGAATATGGCTGGGCGCCCGACACTGACCGTACGGGAACTTCACGGATCGACTCCGGAGATTAAGGATTAGAAATTAGGCTCTCGGCGGCTGGCGCGCTACAGCGAAAGCATTGTGCCGCGGCAGTTCGAACTGCCGCATTGGCACGCGAATTCCTTCTTTGATTCTTCGGTAATGGGTTCGTCGATTTCCATCGCGTAATCGTAGAAGAGTTCCTGGCCGGCTTCGATATGGCGCATCGCGTAGATGAAGATGCGGTCGCCTTGCTCGATGGCTTCGCAGTTTGGATCGCAGCAATGGTTGATCCAGCGCGCGTCGTTGCCGCCGATTTCCGGATTGATTACTTCGCCGCTTTCGAGGCCGAACAAGAATGTATGCGGATTGTTCTCGTCATCGGGAGCGTCCTCCCAGGGAACGCGTTGACCGGTGTATTCGATGATCCGGGCGCCCTTTGGGATTGGCTTCGTCGCGTACACTCCGCGGCCATGCACGCGCGACTCGCGGACCTCGATCCGTGGGGCTGGCTTTCGAGTTTTGGTTTTCTTCGGCATGGCCGCTCAGTAAGGAGCGTCTGAGATCAAAAGGCGATCCCGAATTTCATCTGTTAATCTAGTGTCATTCGGAATTTGAGGGAAGACTGTTTAGAAACTTGTTCTGTTTTTTTCAACGGCGGCACTGCAGCGCGATTCTAACGAAAAGTTTGGCCGCAGAACAGCGTATCTCAGATGGTTTCGGCTGCGTGCTTTCCCAGTTTTTTCAAAAGCCGCAGCAATGTAAGCCGCTCATTTTTTGAAAGGACGCTCACAGCAGTTTCCATCGCTGCGGCGTGCTCTCGAAACCCGCGAGTAATCAGGGCCCGTCCTTTCGCTGTCAATTCAACTTGGCGCACTCGGCGGTCGTCTGGGTGATCCTTGCGCGAAACGAGCCCTTTTTTGACCAGCCGATCGACAGCCACACTGATGGATCCCGGAGTGAGCCAGACCTTTGGGCCGACTGTATTCACCGGGAGCGGGCCCTTATGCAGGAGCGCTTCGAGGACGCGGAAATCAGAGTCGCCCAGATCTGTCCGCTTGATGCTCTCCTCCGCGTGCGGGAACAGCGCTTGGAAGGCTTTCATGAAAACGAGCCAGACATGCACGCCGGCGGTGTCCTGCCCTGGAGTAGTTCTTTTCCGTCTCATTTAAATTCCATCTTGACACAGATTGTATTGATGTCAATATACTTTATATCAAACAAACGAAACTAACATGAAAATTATTACTGTCATCGCTCGTTTCCTTCTTGGATTTATCTTTCTCGTCTTCGGACTGAACGGCTTCCTCCACTTCATTCCCGCGTCTCCGCCTTCGGGAACGGCTGGCCAGTTTGTCGGGGCGCTCTTTGTCTCCCATTATCTCGTCCCGATCTTTCTGCTCCAAATCATTTCGGCGGTCCTGCTCCTGGTTAATCGCTACGTCCCACTCGCGCTGACGCTACTCGCTCCGATCATCGTCAACATTCTGCTCATTCACATATTGATGCTTCCGAGCGGTCTGCCTTTGGCTCTCGTCGTGACGGTGCTGTGGATCGTTGTCTTCCTGAGCGTCCGCTCCGCGTTCGATGGGCTCTTGCAACAGCGCGTTCCGGCTCAGGGGCTGCGATAAGGAAGGTCACCAAGGAGGAATTTATGCTTAGAATTGCAATCATCATTGGAAGCACGCGGCCGGGTCGCAACGGCGAGGCCGTGGCCAAATGGGTTTACGAAATCGCACAAAAGCGTACCGACGCCGAGTTCGAGCTCGTTGACATCAAAGATTTCAACCTGCCGCTTCTCGACGAGCCGGTGCCGCCCATAATGGGCCAATACAGTAAGCCTCACACCAAAAAGTGGGCCGCCAAGATCGGTTCCTTCGACGGCTATGTCTTCGTCACGCCCGAGTATAATCATGGCATCTCCGGCGCGCTCAAGAATGCGATCGATTTCCTGTTCGCAGAGTGGAGCAACAAGGCGGCTGGCTTCGTTAGCTACGGTGGCGCCAGCGGCGCACGCGTCGAGCAGTTGCGTCTGGTGCTGGCGGAGGTGCAAATGGCCACTGTGCGCAACCAGGTCTTGGTCTCCATGTTTACCGACTTCGAAAACTTCAGCGTCTTCAAGCCAGATTCACGAAAAGAGACGTCGGTCGACGACATGCTGGACCAGCTCATCGCGTGGGGAGGCGCACTGAAGACACTCCGGAAATGAAAGGCAGAAGGAATAGACATGTTATCCAACAATAAAAAATTAATCGATGCCGCGGGAGAAAACAGGATAGGAGGCCACTGGCGCAGCGAACCACGCGGACTTTCAAGAGGATGCAAATTGGCGTAGATAGTTTCGTAGCGGCAACCGTCGACGCGGCGGGCCGGGCAGTCGACCCCGCAAAACATCTCAGCGAGTTGCTCGAAGCGATCACGCTCGCTGACGAGGTCGGCCTCGATGTCTTTGGCATCGGCGAACACCATCGGCGTGAGTTCCTGGATTCCGCGCCGACGGTAATCCTCGCGGCCGCCGCCGCACGAACGCGGCGTATTCGCCTAACGAGCGCCGTCAGCGTGCTGAGCGCGGCTGACCCGGTGCGCGTGTTCCAGGAGTTCGCTACTCTAGATCTGCTTTCGAATGGCAGGGCGGAGATAGTCGCCGGGCGTGGCTCCTTCATCGAAGCATTCCCGCTCTTCGGCCTCGAGCTCGAGGAATACGACTCGCTCTTTGCCGAGAAGCTCGATCTGCTTCTGAACATCCGCGAAAACACGCATGTTCACTGGTCGGGCAGGCACCGCGCGGCACTCACCGGGCAGGGAGTTTACCCGCGCCCGCTCCAGAATCCGCTGCCGGTTTGGCTCGGTGTCGGCGGCACGCCCGGCTCCTTCATTCGCGCCGGCGTTCTCGGACTGCCCTTAATGGTCGCGATCATTGGTGGCGAGCCGCACCGGTTTCGGCCATTGATCGACCGTTACCGCGAAGCGGGTTTACGTTCTGGGCACTCTCCGGATCAGCTCAAGGTTGGTGTCCATTCTTTAGGTTACGTCGCCGACAGTTCGACGACGGCCGAAGACCAGTTTTTTCCCGGCTATGCGCAAAGCTTCACTGAGATTGGCAGGGAGCGCGGATGGCCACCTATGACTCGCGCGCACTTCGACGCCCAGCTCGGACCGACCGGTGCGCTCCTCATCGGCGATCCGGAAACGGTTGCGGAAAAGATCCTGCATGTGAACGAGTCGTTAGGCGGCATCTCCCGCCTCACGTTCCAGATGAGCGTCGCGGCCCTGCCGCACGCGAAACTCATGCACGCGATCGAGCTGCTCGGGACGCGCGTTGCTCCTCTCGTTCGAAAAGTTCTCGCGTCGGAGGGGACGGAGCAACTTTTGTCAACGAACTCACATCGCGCCGCGTGAAGCACGCTCCCCCAAAAGTAGGAGAAGGCTCCCCCTCCAAAGTTGGGAAAATAATTACATCCTCTGAATAATAGCTTGCCGCTGTCCGAGACCGTAACCTATGATTCGGATGAGGAGGTTTGGATGTCTAATTATGACGAGACTCCCAAAAGGCCTGAAGCACCCGCTCCATCTGAGTTTGGGCAATCTACTCGCCGCACTTTTCTCTCTCGAATCGGCATGGCCAGTTTGTTAGCGACGGCAGGGCCTGCAATTACAACATTGGCTCAACGTTCCGAAAAGGTGGAACAAGGACTTTCAGCAGCCGCGAAGGATGCCATCCCCGTCACGCTTCGTGTGAATGGCAAGAAACACGATTTGCGGATCGATCCGCGCACCACTCTTCTCGATTGCCTGCGCGAACACTTGCATCTCACCGGATCGAAAAAGGGATGCGATCACGGCCAGTGCGGTGCGTGCACCGTCCACATCAATGGCCGGCGCGTGAATTCGTGTCTCTGTTTCGCTGCGATGCATGAAGGCGAAGAGATCACGACAATTGAGGGAGTCGGTCAGCCGGAAAACTTGCACCCGGTGCAGGCTGCGTTCGTTGCCAGCGACGCCTATCAATGCGGCTATTGCACCTCCGGCCAGATCATGTCGGCGGTTGCGCTGTTGAAAGAACCGTGCGGCCCTGAGGACTCTGATGTGAAAGAGTTCATGAGCGGAAATATTTGCCGGTGCGGCGCCTATCCCAACATTGTCGCTGCTATTCAGAGTGTCCGGCAAAACGCCAAGCAGCCAAAAGCAGGATGAAAGCTTTCGCACTCACGCGGGCCAGCGACAGCGCGCAAGCAATTGCGACGGCGGCGAAGGCGACTACAGCGCAGCAGGGCGCGGAGATTCGCTTCATCGGTGGCGGCACGACGCTGATCGATCTGATGAAGTTAAATGTTGAGCAGCCAAAGACGCTGATCGACATCAATCGGCTGCCGCTCGACAAGATCGAAGCGCTTTCCGACGGGGGCCTAACAATTGGTGCCGTCGTTCGCAACTCGGATTTGGCTTACCACCCGCTCGTTCGTAAGAATTACGCCGTCCTTTCCGAAGCGATTCTTAGCGGTGCGACGGTCCAGCTTCGGAACATGGCGACTACTGCTGGCAACCTCCTGCAACGGACGCGCTGCATGTATTTCCGCGCTACCGATATGCCGTGCAACAAGCGTGAGCCCGGAACGGGCTGCGCGGCCATCACTGGAGTCAACCGTAGTTTGGCGATCCTCGGCACAAGCGAACACTGCATTGCGACGAATCCGTCGGACATGAACGTGGCTATGGCCGCACTCGAAGCGACTATTCATGTGCAGGGGCCGAAGGGCGAGCGGAGTATTCCGATTGCGGACTTCCACGTTTTGCCCGGGAACACCCCGCAACGTGAGACCGTGTTGGAGCCGGGCGACCTGATTACACACGTCACGCTTCCGCCGGCCGCGCCCGGGAGCCGATCCCTTTATCTAAAACTACGCGATCGTGCTTCCTACGAATTCGCGCTCGCCTCCGCTGCGGTGGTGATCACAGTTGCGAACGCAAAAATAGCGCGTGCTCGCATCGCGCTTGGTGGCGTTGGCACGAAGCCTTGGCGGTCGACTGAGGCCGAAGGTGAATTAACAGGTCAACCGGCGACACAAGCCGTTTTCCAGAAAGCGGCGAATGCGGCGCTGCGCGACGCGAAGCCTCAGAGTCAAAACGGCTTCAAGGTCGAGTTGGCCAAACGCTGCCTCGTGCATGCGCTGAAGCTCGCGACGCAAACTGCCTAACGAGTAGACAAACATGCCAACAACACAAGAAACCCCGACGACCTCACCGATTGGTCGCAAGACACCGCGCGTAGATGGCCCGTTGAAGGTAAGCGGAATGGCGCAGTACGCCTCGGACTTCCATTTTCCCGGGATGTTGTATGCCGTGCCGGTCGAGGCGACGATCGCCAACGGCCGAGTGGTTAAACTCGACACGGCGGCGGCCGAGAAAATGCTCGGCGTGCGAGCTATTTTTCATCGAGCGAACATCGGCAAGATCTTCAGCTCGGCCTTGGGAAAGGGGATGGAAGGCATCTGTATTGAGCGGCGCCCGCCGTTCGAGGACGATGTCGTTCGTTATTATGGCCAGTACGTCGCGCTCGCCGTGGCGGACACTTTCGAGACAGCCAAAGCCGCCGCGGACGCGGTCCGTGTAACGTATTCCAAGGACAAGCCGAACGTCGAAAACGATCTCAAAGCCGACGAGGACCCGGAAGTGATTGAGACCACCTACGGCCCGGAGAACCGGTTGGAAAGCGAGCGCGGCGACGCCGAAGCCGCTTTCGTAAGCGCACCGGTCAAGCTCGACCAAACCTATGTCACGCCGGCCGAGACGCACAATCCGATCGAGCTGCAGGGGGCAACCGCAATCTGGGATGGCTCGATGTTAACGCTCTACGAGGAGTCGCAGGCCATTTTTAATATGCGGGGCGTACTCGCGCAAATGTTCGGCTTGCCGAAAGAGAACGTCCGCGTGATCACCAAGTTCGTTGGCTCGGGTTTCGGCAGCAAGCTATGGCCATGGACGCATTGCCCGCTCGCAGCGGCGGCGGCGCGGCAGCTTGGCAAACCGGTCAAGCTCGTGCTCAGCCGCAAGATGATGTTTCAGACGGCTGGTCATCGCGCGCACACCCAGCAGCGTGTGCGGCTCGGTGCCACACCCGACGGCAAACTCGTCTCGCTGATGCAGGACTATGTTTACCACAGGTCAATGCTCGATAATTACCACGAGAATTGCGGTGAAGCGACGGCGTTCCAATACAGTGTGCCGAATCTCCGAGTAAAGTTCGGACGCGCCAGGCGGAATATCGGCTCACCGTCCGACATGCGCGGCCCCGGCGCCGTGCCGGGGCTCTACGCGACCGAGTCGGCGATGAATGAGCTGGCCGATCAGCTCAAGATCGATCCGGTTCGGCTCCGCGTCCTTAACGAGCCGAAGATCGATGAGGGGCTGGGCATTCCATTTTCCTCACGTCATTATCTCGAGTGCCTCGAGCTTGGCGCGGAAAAATTCGGTTGGTCGAAGCGCAAGCTGGAGGTCGACTCGATGAAACGCGATGGATTGACGCTCGGCTGGGGAATGGCCGGGGCCGCGTGGGTCGCCGCCCGATTTGCCGCCGAGGCTAATGTGGAGCTCCGCGACGATGGCACCACCCGCGTCGCGTGCGGCACGCAGGACATCGGCACCGGCACGTACACAATCCTCGCGCAGCTTGCCTCTGAGAAGACAGGTGTGCCGCTCGACAAGGTTGAAGTGGCGCTTGGCGATACGTCGCTTCCGGAAGGGCCGGTCTCGGGCGGTTCGATGGCAACCGGATCGGTGATCCCGGCCGTCTTTGCGGCGGCCGACAACGCGATCACATCGCTGCTGACGGTCGCGACAACAACGCCGGGAACGCAGTTCGAAAAGCGCAAGCCCACGGATTTGGGATTCGAAGGCGGCCGGGTCTTTGTGAAGGCCGACGGTCCTGCTCGCGGCGTGCCGTTCGCGGATTTGCTCCGGCGCGCCAACCTCCGCCTCGTCACAGGCAGCGGCAAGTCCAAAGAGACGTTTGGTGAGAAAAAGCCGAAGTTCTCGACGCACTCGTTCGGCTGTCACTTCGTCGAAGTCACGTGGCAGCCGGAGATCGCCCGGTTGCGCGTCAGCCGGGTCGTGACTGTCATCGATGCGGGCCGCATTATTAATCCGCTGGCCGGCCGAAACCAAATCGAAGGCGCGGTCGTAATGGGAATTGGCATGGCGCTGTTGGAGCACACGTCGTACGACCCGCAAAACGGAGCGCCGATTAACAGCAATCTGGCCGACTATATTGTCGCGGTGAACGCCGATGTGCCGTCGATCGACGTGCATTTCCTCGATTACCCAGACAAAGAGATTAACCAACTTGGCGCTCGCGGGATCGGCGAGATCGGCCTGGCCGGCTTCGCCGCCGCCATCACGGCAGGAGTCCACCACGCGACGGGTGTTCGTGTCCGCGAATTGCCGGTGAAGATCGAAGACCTGCTGACTTCGTCCGTCTTGGGTTAAAGTGTGAAAGCACTGCAACAAATCATCCGGCGCGTCGCGGAGAATCCATTTCGCCCGTGGGCGCTTGCCACGCTCGTTCAAACAGAAGGCTCTACCTATCGAAAACCGGGCGCTCGTCTCCTTGTCGATTCGGACGGTGCTACTCTAGGCGTCCTGAGCGGCGGCTGCTTGGAAGAGGAGATTAGCCGTCGTGGACAAATGGTCATTGAGAACGGTTCACCCGTCTTGCTGTCGTTTGATACCAAGCGTCTCTACGGATGCGATGGTCAGTTGAAGATTCTCATGGAGCCGATTCCAGCGGCAAAAGAAAATGGCAATCTCATCACCGAGATTGGTCGATTGCTCAGGAATCGGAAGGTTTGCCGTATCCGTGCATGCTTTGAAGGCGACACCCTTGGCTCCGAACTACTAACCGTCGATGTTCTCGTAGCAGAGCGGCGCGGTATCTTAATAGATACGGTGCCGCTTCCTCTGCGCCTGTTGCTCTTCGGCACCGGGCCCGAGATCGAGCCGATCACGCAGCTCGCTGGAAATCTCGGCTGGGTCGCCGAGCGTTTCGGTCACCCGTCGGAACTGACGGAAGATTTTCGTCCGGACGCGCAGACCGCCGCCCTTGTCATGACTCACAATTTCGGTCGCGATCTCCTCGCGCTCGATCGTCTGCTGCCGCTCCAACTCCGGTACGTCGGATTGCTAGGGCCCCGAAAACGTCACGCCGAGTTGCTGGCGCGGCTCAGCGAATATCGATCGCCCGATTTCAAGCTGCATGGCAGAACCCTGTTCGCGCCAGCCGGACTCGACATCGGCAGCGAAGCACCGGAAGAAATCGCGCTCTCGATTGTTTCCGAAGTTGCGGCGGTACTTTCCGAGCGTCGCGGCGGTTTTCTGCGCGAGCGCAAGAGTGACATTCATACAAGCGTAGCTACTGCGAGCGAAGAAGCGGCTTAGTTTTGCGGCTGTCGACAAGACCGGGTCGCTTCAAATTAAATCCTTGGCGTAGGCAAACAGCGCCGGCGCGCCGCCGGTGTGCCAGAACAAAACCGTTTCATCCGGCCGGAAAGTTTTCTTGCGAATTAAATCAACCAGCGCTCCCATCGAACGACCAGTGTAAACCGGACCGAGCAAGATGCCTTCACGCGAACCGAGCAGGCGAATCGCCTCTCGCTCCAGGTCGCTCGGTACGCCGTAGCCACCGCCGAGATAGCCGTAATCGACGTTGAAATCGCTGGCCGTGAATTGCCCGTCGAAGCCGATGTATTTGGCGGTCTCGTTCGCGATGTCCGCCAGCTCATGGTCGTAAAGCGCGCCGCCACGGTCGCCCTTGTCAATGCTCACGCCGTGCAGCTTGCCATCGAAAGCCCGTGACCTTCGCGCCGACGACAATGCCTGCCTGCGTTCCTCCGGAGCTTGAAGCGAAGACGACGTGGTCAACGCGCCGACCAATCCCTTCCAATTGCTCGACCAGCTCAATCATTGCAAGCACGTAGCCAGTTGCACCGACGCCGTTGGAGCCGCCAACGGGAATCACGTATGGCTTGCGGCCTTCCTTGCGAAGTTGATCTGGAAGCTCGCGCAGTTTGGCCACGCGCTCCCAAAGTTGAATCCAATGGATGCGTGCATCGAGCAATTCATCGAGCAGCACGTTGCCATTCGGCAGCGCGGGTTTCGTGCCGTTCAACAAAAGTTCGCAACGCAAACCCGCCCTGGCTGCGGCTGCCGCGGTTTGGCGACAGTGATTCGAGTGGGCCGCGCCAGCTGTGACCAGCGTATCCGCGCCCTGCTGCAGCGCCTGGCCGACGAGAAACTCGAGCTTGCGCGTCTTGTTGCCGCCAAGCGCAAGACCAGTCTGATCGTCGCGCTTGATGAGCAACTCCGGCCCACCGAGTTCTCGCGAAAGCGATTTCAATTCTTCAATCGGCGTGGGCAGTTGGGCCAGGGGAAAACGCGCGAGTGATTCGATCCTCATCAGATTTTTCTACCCGCAAGATCGGCGCGTGGTCAATGGGTTGTCGCTATAGTGCGAGATGTAAAACCAAGATTGAAGGGCAGCTCCACCAGAGAATTTACGCCGCAGATTACGGGCGTCTTGATCTATACACTAGGGTCTGGCAGCACGGATCGTTTCCGTTTGAAGAAACGTTCGGCGAGATGCTCGACCGGTTTACCGAAGACCAGCGCGATTACGGTTAGGCCAACCGCAATTCCGAGAAGCGACCAATAGCCCAGCCCGCAGGCAACCCCGAGCACGGCGCAGATCCAGATGGTCGCGGCGGTGGTAAGGCCGGTCACGTGACCATTGGGATCGCGCAGAATTACGCCCGCGCCCAGAAAGCCGATCCCGGTGAGAATACCTTGCAAGACTCTGCTGACCGCATTTGGATCGATCGATTTCGAGTCGCCCGGAAATCCGAGCGAGACGATAGCGGCCACGGCCGCTCCGAGACTGACCAAACCATGTGTGCGCAAGCCGGCCGGTTTGCCGTGCAGTTCGCGGTTTAATCCGAGTGCGCTGCCAAGTATAAGGGCCGCGCCCAGCCGCACCGCGATCTCGCCGTTTCCACTCAACACAACACCATGCATTGATCACGGACTCCAGCCGAAGGCAAGCTTGTACTGATCGCTCAGTGCAAGGAGCCAACGGTTCCACGGTTCACGTTACCGAAAGGTGAAGGTCAAATATGAAGACGCGACCCCATTTGCATTTAAAACGCACCAGTGAAAGCGATCATGAAAACTTGTCTGCTCCCTGCTCTATTTCGTAGCGTTCGATCGCGAACGTGGAAGACAAAAATACTTACAGGAAGGCTGATTGCATTCGGCCTAACCCACTTCTTCTTTGAGCGCTGGTATGTGTTCGCGCAGCGCGTTGACAATGCGCTCGTGAGCCTCTTTTCCCTTGCCCGCGCGCTCCAGCTCCCGCGGATCAAGCGGCTTTCCGAAGGTGACCCTGACTTTCCTGAGACGAGGCAGGACAGCGCCGACTGGCAAGGCCTCGTGTGTTCCCGCGATGAACACCGGTACGACCGGGACAGGGAAACGCGCAAGCACGATACCGATTCCCGGCTTGAATGGCTGAAGCTCGCCCGTGCGCGAAAGCTCGCCCTCGGGGAACCAGACAATGCTCAGCTTACGCTTCAACAATACGGCGCCGAATGCGAGACTGGAGATCGCGCCGCGCTCGGGGTCGATCGGCACGGCATTGGCCAAACGGCCGATGAACCGCGTAAACACGTTGCGCGTTACGATGACGCTCCATCCTCCCCAGTAAGTTCGCGCCAGGCGCGCATTACTCAAAACAGCGCCAAGGGCGGAAGGATCAAGATAGCTGGTGTGATTCGGCGCGAATACAAACTGGGCGTTTTCAGGGAGACGATCGAGGCCCCTGGCTTCGACCCGGAAGAGCGTGCGCATAACGGTTCGATTGGCAAAAAACAAAATGCGCGCCACCAACCGCATCACGAGACCGGGCGGCTCCAGCCAGCGCTTTTGCTTGTCCGTCAGGATCTCCTCTGGACGATCGAGCGGCTGGGATTCTGACTCGGCCTCGCTTGCTTCGGAAATCTCACGCAGGAGATCACGAATTGCATTGATGCGCGCAATTGCCGCCTCGGTGAGCTCGACACCTGCATTTTCTCGAATTTCGAACGTGAGGTTCAGCCATTCAAGTGAATCGATGCCGAGATCCAGACCGGGATTACTATCCGGCGTTAGCCGTTTGTCTTTGTAACGCCGGGCGAGCAGTTCCCAAGTTGCTTGCGCGGCATGATCGTCGAGCAGCGCGCGGTCTTCGCCCGACATTTCCTCAATGGGCATTGGTCCCGCAAGTCGCTCGTGCGAGACTTCCTCACCTTCTTTTGCTTTCTCGTAGCGTTCGGAAAGCAGGTGTCGCCGAATCTTTCCCAGTCGCGTGCGCTGGATGACCTCACGCGTTAGGGCATAGTCGGAGACGCGCTGATACGGAGGAAGCCGGCGCGAGACGCGCTCGATAGCTTCACGAATTACGCGCTCAACGTTTTGCTCTCCTTGTTTGCCTGCCGGTACGATCAGCGCGACCAGCTTCCCGTCCTTTTGCAGCACGCCGATCTCGCGGATTGCTTTTTCCTCCGCGTAAGCTTCCTCCACGTCATCAGGCTGAACTTTCTTGCCGCCCTCGGTGACGATCAGTGTCGAGACGCGGCCAAGAAGGTGCAGATTGCCTTCATTATCCATGAAACCGAGGTCGCCAGTGCGAAACCACCCGTCTTCAGTAAACGCCTCCCGCGTCTTTTCTTCGAGATTGCGATAGCCGGTGAAAACGCTTGGGCCACGTGCGAGTACTTCGCCCTGGCCTTCCAGGCCGCCCACGCGCTCTTCTTTTTCGGGCGTCCGAATGCGCAGCTCAACGCCTCGGATCGGTTTGCCGACGCTGTCGAGCGGGGCCTGGCCGGGGAGATTGAACGTCAGTAGCGGCGAAGTTTCGGT
>WNGL01006080.1_pt1 | contig 18289 bp, 17 predicted proteins | sample 5400591 | NCBI WGS metagenome assembly WNGL01 (sample SAMN13153377, study PRJNA577476) | soil metagenome | isolation source: 80 cm soil or saprolite under Garry oak tree replicate 1 | place: USA:California | collected 2016-06-15 | reverse complement strand
ATAGCGCTTGCTGGCAAGAAAAGACAGGTCGTCCGGGCCGGCGCGGTCGAGCGGCGCGACTCCGGTCACCGAAACGTCCGGGGCGCCCACGAGCTGCCCGTTGGTGAGGGCGGCGATTTCCCGGGCGCTGAGCCGGCGGACGCTCCCCTCTGCGGCCACGGGACCCCGCTGTCCCTACTGGGACTGCTTGAGCCGCGCGATCACCTTGGACGTGATGTCGAGGGTCGGGTCGGCGGCGACGATGACGCCGGGGGCGTCGGCGTCGAAGATCAGCTGGTAGTTGCCCTCGGCGCGGATGCCCTGGATCACGCCGGTGACGCGCGCCTGGATCGGCTGGAGCAGCTCGCGCTGGCGCTGCTGCGCCTTGTCCTGGAGCTCGGTGTTGCGCTGCTCGAAGCGCTGCTGCAGCTGCTGCAGGTCGCGCTGCTTCGCCTGCTTCGCCGCAGGGGAGAGGGCGATCGCCTGCTGGTCGAACGTCCGCACGGCGGAGTCGAGCTGCTGCTGCAGCTTCTGCACCTCGTTGCGGTACCCCTGGACTTCCTTGTTGAACGTCGACTCCGCGGCGGTATAGCCCGGGGTCTGCTGCAGGATCGTCTGATAGCTGACAAACGCGATCTTGAGCCCGGACTGCGCCTGCGCTCGAGCCGCGACCGGCACGGCCAGCGCGAGGCCGAGCCACGCCCACACTGTCACTGCACGCCTCATGACACATCTCCCCAAGAGAAACTGGTACAGGTGGCCCCGCGGAGGCGGGGGCTGGATCAGAAGAAGTTGCCGAGCTTGAAGTGCAGCTTGAAGCCCGGCGCCGGCCGCCCGAGCGCATCGGTGCGGTCGAAGCCGTACGCCCAGTCGATGCCGATCGGCCCGAGCGGCGAGATGATGTTCAGGCCGATGCCGGCGCCCCGGAACAGCCGCGTCGGATTGAATTCCCCGGCGCGGGCCCACACGTTGCCGGCGTCCACGAACGTGCTCACGTAGAACATCTGCGACAGCCGGGCGCCGATTTCGCCCGTCATGGCGAGGTAGGCCTTGCCGAACGCGCTGGACTTCGCCTGGCCGTTGGACGCGGTGGGGTCGTATCCTTGCGGCGTGATGGAGAACTCGTCGTAGCCACGCAGCGGGATGCCGTACTGCGTGCCGCCCATCGTGAACAGCTGGTCGAAGAACGGCGAGTTGCCGAACACGAGCCCCGAGCGCGCCGAGAGACCCATCACGAACCGGACCGGCGACGTGCTGGCGCGGCCTCCCAACTGCCCCAGCGGGGCGTACCAGCGGCCCTCGAGGTCGAGCCGCTGGAAGTCACCGGTCCCGCCGAGCACCCCGCCGCTCTGTGACAGGCCGATCGAGTGCAGCGTGCCCGCCGTCGGGAACGGGAGGTCGATGCGCGTGTCGCGCATGATCGAGAAGCCAAGCGTCGAGCGCAGGCAGTTGTTGCAGCTCAGGCTGGCGACACTGGCGCTGCCGCCGGTGAACGTCTGGTCGTCGATCGCATAGGACAGGAACAGGCGGGTGTAGCGGTCGTGGAACACGGGGAAGCCGAACTGGACGCTGCCCCCCCGGCGCCGCAGCGTGCCCAAGTCGGCGATCGTGTAGCGCAGCCGCGTGTTGTGCACGCCCACCGTTCCCGAGATGCGCGACTCGCGGACCGCCGGATCCGTGAAGGACAGGTCGAAGTCATTGATGTTCTGCCCGAACTGCCATTGGAAGTGGCCGCGCTTCCCCTGCCCGAACAGGTTCGGCTCGTCGAGGCCGAGGAACCCGCCCACGCCAGTGCCCTGCCCCACCGACGCGCCGAAGTTGATGTTGCCCGTGTGCTTTTCCGTCACGCGGAAGATGACGTCCACGTCGCCCTGGTCGTTCGCCGGCCGCGTGTCGGGGAACGGCAGGGGCTGCTGGAAGAAGCCCAGGTTGGAGATGTTCTGGTAGGAGCGCAGCAGCGCGTCCTGGCGGAACACGTCGCCCGGGAGCAGGATGATCGCTTCCCGGATCACCCGCTCGTGCGTGACGTCGTTGCCGACGATCTCGATCTTGTTCACGATCGCCGGCTGCCCCTCGTTGATCACCCAGCGGAGGTCCACGACCGGCTTGCCGTCGGCGGCGGTGCGCCGGATGACGTCGGCGCGCGGCTGCATATAGATGTAGCCGTTGTTGTAGTACAGCGTCCGCATCTGTTGGGTGGCGTCGTCCCATTTCTGCTGGTCGAAGTACGCCGGCCCGTGCTGCACGCCGCCCAGCCCCAGCAACCCGGTGCGCGTCTCGCCCTTGAAGGGGAACAGCTGCTGCAGGTCCTCGGTGGAAAACCGGCGGTTGCCCACGATCTCGAACGTGCCGACGCGATAGGGCTCGCCCTCGCTCACCCGCACCACGAGCGTGGCCTTCCCCGTCGTGTCGTCGACCACCAGCGTGTCGTCGAGCACCTGGAAGTCGACGTACCCCCGATCGCCGTAGAACCGCGGCAGCCGCTCCTGGAGGTCCGCCCGCAGCTTCTCGTCGTCGTACTCGCCCGAGCGGAACCACCAGAAGCCCTCGGGCCGCGTCTTCATCGCGCCGACCAGGGGGCTGCCGGGGAAGTGCGTATTGCCCTCGAACGCGACGCGGGCGATGGCGACGCGGCGGCCCTCGTCCACGTCGAAGATCACCCGCACACGCGACGAGTCCGCTTCGTACACGTGCAGCGCCTTCACCTGCGCGAGGTAGTAGCCCTGGGCGCGGTACAGCGAGTCGATGCGCCCGCGCGCCCGCGCCACGGCCGCGGGGTCGATGGGCCGCCCTTCGGCGAGCTGCACCTTGTCCTTGACGCTGCCCTCGGACAGCTTGCTCACGCCGCGCACCGCCCACTTGATCAGCACCGGTCGCTCGCGCAGGCGGACGACCAGCAGCTTGCGGCCGTCGGCCACGGCTTCATCGATGCGGACGTCGTCGTATTGGCCGGTGGCGTAGAGGGCCTGGACGGCGCGCTGCACGTCGCGGTACCCGAGGGGCCGGCCCGCGACGAGGCCGCTCTGACCCAGCACCTGCGTGCGGTCGAGCCGGCGGAGGCCCAGCACGACGATGGAGTCGGGGGCCACGCTGGGCGGCGCGGCCGGCCCGCCCTGCGCGCACACGGCGCGCGGGGCGGGCAGGGCCAGAACGACGAAGATGACGACGGGAAGCCGGCGGATCACGCCTTCGAGCCGGAGAGCGCGCGGAACGCCAACCGTTCCTTGTCCGGGGCCACGTCGACTTCGACCTCGTCGCCCCGCGCGAACTCGCCGACCAGGATCTTCTCCGACAGCGGATCCTCGACGTACTTCTGTATCGCGCGCTTCAGCGGGCGCGCGCCGAAGTGCTCATCGTAGCCGCGGTCCACCAGGAAGTCCGTGGCCGCCGGCGTCAGCCGGAGGGTGAGCTCCTCGTCGCCCAGCCGCTTCTGCACTTCCTTGAGGAGGATCGCCACGATCTGGGCGATGTGCTCGCGGGTGAGCGGGTGGAACACGATCGCGTCGTCCAGCCGGTTCAGGAACTCGGGGTTGAAGGTCTTGTTGATCTCCTCCTTGACCTTCTCGGCCAGCTTCTCGAAGGTGGCCCGCGCGTCCGACTGCGCGAACCCGAGCGACTTGCCCTTCACCATGTCGCGGGCGCCGACGTTCGACGTCATGATGACCACGGTGTTCTTGAAGTCGATCACGCGGCCGTAGTTGTCGGTGAGGTGACCCTCGTCGAGCACCTGCAGCAGGATGTTGAACACGTCGGGGTGCGCCTTCTCGATCTCATCGAGCAGCACCACCGAGTACGGCTTGCGCCGCACCGCCTTGGTGAGCGTGCCCGAGTCCTCGTAGCCGACGTAGCCCGGAGGCGCCCCGATCAGCCGGCTCACGGAGAACTTCTCCATGTACTCCGACATGTCGACGCGGATCAGCGCGTTGGTGTCGGCGAACAGGAAGCGGGCCAGCGCCCGCGCCAGCTCGGTCTTCCCGACGCCCGTCGGACCGGAGAAGATGAACGAGCCGATCGGCCGCTTGGGGTCCTTCCATCCGGAGCAGCCGCGCCGTCTCCGCCTCCTGCAGCCGCGTCACGGGGATGCCCGTCCAGCGGGAAACGATGAAGGCCACGCCTTCCTCGTTGATCGTGGGCCGGTGGGTCGCGCGCTCCTTCTCCCAGGCCTCCTGCTTGCGGCGAATCTCCGCCTGCAGCTCCCGCTCCTGGTCGCGCAGGCTCGCCGCTTTCTCGAAATTCTGGTCCCGGACGGCGTTCTCCTTGTCGCCGTTGATGCGCTCGAGCTTCTCCTTCAGCGCCGCCACTTCGGGCGGCGGCACCTGCGTCGCCAGCCGGGCCCGCGCTCCCGCCTCGTCGATCACGTCGATCGCCTTGTCGGGCAGGAAGCGGTCGGTGATGTAGCGCTCCGACAGCTTCGCCGCCGCGTCGAGCGTGTCGTCCGGGATGATCACCCGGTGGTGCTCCTCGTAGCGCTTCCGCAGGCCCTTGAGGATGGCGATCGTCTCCTCGACCGTCGGCGGGTCGACGATCACGGTTTGGAAGCGCCGCTCGAGGGCGCCGTCCTTCTCGATGTACTTGCGGTACTCGTTCAGGGTCGACGCACCGACGCACTGCAGCTCCCCGCGCGCCAGCGCCGGCTTCAGCATGTTGGAGGCGTCCACCGCCCCCTCGGCCGCCCCGGCGCCCACCAGCGTGTGCAGCTCGTCGATAAACAGGATGATGCTCCGGTTCTGCGCGATCTCGTTGATGATCGCCTTGAGCCGCTCCTCGAATTGCCCGCGGTACTTCGTCCCGGCGATCACCGCCGCCATGTCGAGCGACAGCACCCGGTGGTCCTTGAGCACATCCGGGCACTGACCGCTGGCGATCAGCTGGGCCAAGCCCTCCACGATCGCCGTCTTCCCCACCCCGGGCTCGCCGATCAGCACCGGGTTGTTCTTCTTGCGGCGCGACAGGATCTCCATCACGCGCTCGATTTCCTTCTGGCGGCCGATCGTGGGATCGAGCGCCCCCTCGGCCGCGAGCTGCGTCAGGTCGCGGCAGAAGTGATCGAGCGCCGGGGTCTTCGACTTCTTCTCGCTCTTGGGGCTGGCCGGCTGCGCGCCCGCGCCCGACGGCGCCGGCCCGGACGGCATTTCGCTGCCCAGGAGCCGCAGCGTCTCGGCCCGCGCCTGCTCCAGGTTCACGCCGGCGTCGGTGAGCACCTGCGCGGCGATGCCCTTCTCCTCGCGCAACAACCCGAGCAGCAGGTGCTCCGTCCCCACGTAGGAGTGATTCAGCTCCCGCGCCTCGCTCATCGCGAGCTCGAGCACTTTCTTGGCCCGTGAGGTGTACGGCAGGTCGGGTCCCGCGGCGGCCGCCGCCTTCCCCTTCTTCACCGTCTCCTCGATCTTCTGCTGGATTTCCTCGAGGTCGACGTTCAGGTTGGTGAGGACCGCGGCGGCGACGCCCTCGCCTTCGCGGATCAGGCCCAGCAGGATGTGCTCGGTCCCGACGTACTCGTGATGCAGGCGGGCGGCTTCCTCCCGCGCCATCTGCAAGACCTTGCGCACCCGATCCGTGAAGTTGTAGCCGTTCATCTCCCCCCCTGCCTCACGCCAGCTCGGTCTCGAGCACCCGCCGCACATACGTCGCGCGCACCGTGGGCAACTCCGGGTCACCCGTCTGGCGACCCTCGAGCGCCGCGAGGTGCGCGGGCTGAGTGAAGATCAAGAGCTTGTTGAGCGTGTATACACTCAAGCCCGGGATCAGATTCAACCCCACGCCCAGGCGCACGCCGCTCAGTAAGTTCATCGTCTCTTCGAACGTCAGGCTGCGCGCGTACTTAAGCAGCCCGTAGGCCCGCCACACCTTGTCCGCGATGATCGTCGGCGCGTCCCGCACCAGCACCTCGCGGGCCTGCTCCTCGTACTCAATCACCTGCCGCACGATCTTCCCGAGATGATCAAGCAGCTCGTCCTCGGCCTTGCCCAGGGTCGTCTGATTCGAGAGCTGAAAGAAGTTGCCGACGACCTCGCTCCCCTCCCCGTACAAACCCCGGAAGGTGAGCCCGACCTGAGCCAGCCCTTGAAGGACCTTCCCGATCTCCTTCGTCAAGACGAGGCCGGGCAAGTGGATAAGCACGCTCGCCCGGAGCCCGGTTCCCGCGTTGGTCGGGCAGGAGGTAAGATAGCCAAATTCCGGGTGAAACGCGAAGGGAAGCAATCGCCCCAGGTCCGCGTCCAACGCCTCCAGGTCGGCGTAGGCGTCCTCGAGGGCGAATCCCGAACGCATTCCGTGTAATCGCAAGTGGTCTTCCTCATTGACCATCACCCCCAGGGCGCTCTGGACCAGGAGCGCCGCGCCGGGTCGGGGCCGCGCCTCGCGGTCGAGCCCGGCCAGCTCCTTGGAGACGAGGTGCCGCTCGTGGAGCAGCTGGCGCTCGCCGCGCTCCAGCTGGTCGAGGCGGAACGTGACCGCGCCCTGGAGGCGGTCGCTCGTCGCCCCCGCCTCCTCCACCCGGGTGAGCACGGCAGTCCGGTCCGCGTCGCGCGCCCGCTGGCCGAACACGTAGCCTTGCAGGTTGCGGGCGAGTCGGATGCGGGTCGAGAGCACGATGCTCGCCTTCGGCCCGGAGGCGTCGAGCCACGCGATCCCGCCGTCGGGCAGCAGGGACAGGTCGATCACTCGAGCACCCGGATGCGGTCGCGCAGCTCGGCCGCGAGCTCGAAGTTCTCGCTTTCCACGGCGCGCCGCAGCTGCTCCTTCAGGTCGAGCAGCTGCAGCCGCGGGTCGGCGGCGCCGGCCTCGCCGGGCGCCGCGTACCGCTCGCCGACGTGCTGGCTCGACCCGTGCAGGCGGCGCAGCAGATCGCGCAGGTGGCCCTCGAACGCCTGGTAGCATTGGGCGCAGCCCAGCCGGCCCGATTCGCGGAAATCCTTGAGCGTCGCGCCGCACGCGGCGCAGCGCAGGCCGTCGGTCGCGCTCGGCACGACGGCCCCCGCTCCCTTGCCCAGCGCCGTCACGAAGGCGCCGACGGGCGACTTCGACACGGTCACGGCCGTCTCGACCCCCTTCTGCTGGGCGCACTGCTCGCACAGATGGAGCGTGACCTTCGAGTCGTGCTCCACCTGGGTCAGATTGATGACCGCCTCGCGTTCCTTGCAGTTATCACACAGCATCAGGGTATCGCGTCCACCGAGCCGACGGCCGTCGCGCGGCCGTCCTCGAGCATCAGGATCCGGTCCGCCCGGCCGGCGAGCTGGCGGTTGTGCGTGACCACGACGACCGCCGTCTCGTACTCCCGCGCCAGTCGGAAGAACACGTCGTGCAGCCGGTCCGCGTTGGCGTGGTCCAGGTTGCCCGAGGGTTCGTCCGCGAGCACGAGGCCCGGGTCGTGTACCAGGGCCCGCGCCACCGCGCAGCGCTGCTGCTCGCCCCCCGACAGCTCGCTCGGCCGATGCGTCATGCGCCCGGCGAGTCCCACGAGGGAGAGCACTTCCTCCGCCCGCGAGCGGGCCCGCAGCGCCGCCATGCCGCCGATCAGGAGGGGCATCATGACATTCTCAAGCGCGGAGAATTCCCGCAAGAGATGATGGAACTGAAAGACAAACCCCAACTTACGGTTCCGGAGGTCGGCCAGGGCGGTCCCATCGAGGTCGGCGTAGCGCGAACCGTCGAGCCACACGTCCCCCACCGTGGGCCGGTCCAGCGCGCCCAGCAGGTGCAACAGCGTGCTCTTCCCGGCGCCGGACGCGCCCACGATCGCGACGAACTCGCCGCGGTGCACCTCCAGCTCCACGCCCCGCAACACTTCGAGAGGCTGGCCGTCGCCGCCGGCGAACACCTTGCGGAGCCCCCGGGCCTCGAGCAACGCGCTCATTCGTAGCGGATCGCCGTCACGGGATCGAGCCGCGCTGCCTGGAGCGAGGGATAGAGCGGCGCCAGCGTCGCCACCACGAGGCTCGCCGCGACGACGACCAGCACGTCGAGCGGCTGCGTGTGCACCGGGAGGTGGTCGACGAAGTAGATCGACGGATCGATCGGAATCCAGTGTCCACGATTCACCATGCCGCCGAGCACGAGCCCGAGCACCACGCCGAGCGCGGTGCCGGTGAGTCCGATCAGGATCCCTTGCGCGAGGAAGATGCGGCGGATCGCCGCCTGTTTGAGCCCCATCGCGAGCAGGATGCCGATCTCCCGCGTCTTGTCGCGCACCACCATGGTGAGCGTGCCGACCACGTTGAACGCGGCGACGACGCAGATCAGGAACACCACGAGCGCCATCGCGAGTTTCTCGAGCTTCAGGGCCGAGAAGAGCGACGCGTTCTGAGACTGCCAGTCGAGTGCGCGATAGGGGTAGCCGAGCCGGGCCTCGAGCTGTCCGGCGAAGCTCCGGGCCTCCCACGGGTCGCGCAGCCGGAGCTCGACGCCGGTCACCGCCGTGTCGAGCCCGGCAAACCGCTGGGCGGCACGGCGGTCGAGCGCCACGTAGCTGTTGTCGTACTCGAACATCCCGGTGTCGAAGATCCCGGTGACCTCGTAGCGGTGGAACTGCGGCACGTAGGCGCCGAGGCTCGGGTTGAAGCGCGCGCCGGCGGGCGCGACCAGCGTCACGATCTCGCCCGGGTCGCCCGGGAAGGCCGACAGCTTGTTGGCGAGCCGAGTACCGAGGGCGATCCCACCCTCGACGTCGGGGCGGGTGACCTGGAAGCGGAGGTCGCCCTTCGTAAAGTGGCGCGCGAAGCTCGTCACGGCGTGGTGCCCGGTATCGGGCTCGACGCCGTACACGATGACCCCTTCCGCGTAGTCGTGGCCGGCGGAGATGAGCCCCTGGGTCAGCACGAAGGGTGCCGCGGCTTCGACCCCGGGCGTGCCGCGCACCTCGCCCAGGACCTTCCGCCAGTCGTCGAGCCGCAGGCCCTCGCCGTACGTGAGGACGCGCACATGCGGATTGGCGACGAGGATCTTGTCGCGCAGATCCGCCTGCAGGCCGTTCATCACGCCCAGCACGACGACGAGGGCCATCACGCCCACCGTGACCCCCCCCACCGCGATCACCGTGATGAGCGACAGCAGCCGCGACGCGCGGCGGCTGCGCAGGTAGCGGAGGGTGATCAGGAGCTCCAGCCGGTCGAGGCGGACGAGGTCGACGATGATCCCGACCACGAGCAGCAGCGTCACCGCGGCCCCGGCGTACGTGAGCGTTCCCGCGCGCACGACACGCAGCGCTGCCAGCGCCTGCAGGGCGAGGCCGAGCGCGATGAGCACGCCGAAGAGGACGCGCCGGCGGTTCATTCAGGCCGCAGCATCGGAAAGAGGATGACGTCGCGGATGTTCGTCTGGTCGGCCAGGATCATGAGCAGCCGGTCGATCCCCATTCCCACCCCGCCCGTGGGCGGCATGCCGTACTCGAGGGCCCGCAGGAAATCCTCGTCGAGCAGTTGGGCCTCCTGGTCCCCAGCGGCACGCAGCCGCGCCTGCTGCTCGAAGCGGCGCCGCTGCTCCTCCGGGTCGTTCAGCTCGCTGAACGCGTTCGCGATCTCGCGCTTCTGGATGAAGAGCTCCCAGCGCTCGACACGCGTGGGGTCCCCCCGCTTGAGCTTCGCGAGCGGCGAGAGCGCCACGGGATAGTCGAGCACGAACGTCGGTTGCACCAGCGTCGGCTCGACATAGTTCTTGAACACCTCGTCCACGAGCTTCGCCCCGGCGAGCTGATCGGCCTCGGGGACGTCCTTGCGCTTGAGCGCCGCGCGCAGCTCGCCCTCGCTCGCGCGGCCAAGGTCCACGCCCGCCGTTTCCCGCACGAGCGTGGCGAAATCCCGGCGCGCGAACGGCCGTTCGAACGCGAGCGTTGCCCCGTGGCGCTCGAGCGTCGTCGCGCCGAACAGCTCCCGCACCATGCCGGCGAGCATCTCTTCCGTGAGCTGGAGCATCACCTCGTAATCGGCGTACGCTTCGTACCACTCGGCCATCGTGAACTCGGGATTGTGAAACCGCGACATGCCCTCGTTCCGGAAGTCGTGCGCGATCTCGTACACCTTCTCGAGCCCGCCCACGATGCACCGCTTCAAGTACAGCTCGTCGGCGATCCGCAGGTAGAAGTCGGCGTCGAGCGCCTCGTAATGCGTCTTGAACGGGCGTGCGGTGGCGCCGCCGTACAACGGCTGCAGCACGGGGGTCTCGACCTCGAGGTAGCCGCGGGCGTCCAGGAACGCCCGGACGTAGCTCACCACCCGCGCGCGCAACCGGAACAGCTCACGCACTTCCGGATGCACGGCGAGGTCGGCGTAACGCTGGCGGGCCCGGAGCTCGGGGTCCGACAGCTCGCCGTGGCGCACGCCGCTCGCGTCCTCCTTGCCGAGCGGCAGCGGGCGGAGCGACTTCGTCAGCAACGTCAACCGCTGCACGCGGACGGAGATCTCGCCCGTCTTCGTCTTGAACAGCGGACCCTCGACGCCGACCAGGTCGCCGAGGTCAAGCAGGCTGAGCAGCTCGTACCCGTCGGCACCGAGCTCGTCCTGCTTGAAGTAGAGCTGGATCCTGCCCGACTGATCGGCGAGGTGCGCGAACGTCGTCTTGCCGTGGGGGCGCAGCGCCACGAGCCGCCCGGCGAGCCGGTGCAGCGCCGCGTCCCCCTCGCGGAATCCCTCGAGCGCCGCTCGGGCGGTCCTGGTGCGATCGAAGCGATAGGCGAACGGCGCTACGCCCCGCTTCACGAGCTCCGTGAGCTTCTCGCGCCGCGCCGCCTCGACGAAGCTCGTCACGCCGCCTTGCTCCCGAAGCGCTTGAGGTACGCCTCGATGAAGGGATCGATGTCGCCGTCCATCACCTTCTGGACGTCCGCGACCTTCAGCTCGGTGCGGTGGTCGTTCACCATGGTGTAGGGCTGGAACACGTACGAGCGAATCTGACTCCCGAAGGCGATGTCGCCCTTTTGCTTGTCCACTTCCGCCTTCTTCGCGTCGCGCTCCGCAACGGCGCGCTCATACAGGCGCGCCTTTAGCATCTTGAGCGCGGTCGCCTTGTTCTTGAATTGGCTGCGCTCGTTTTGGCACTGCACCACGATGTTGGTCGGGAGGTGCGTGATCCGTACCGCCGAAGACGTCTTGTTGACGTGCTGCCCGCCCTTCCCCGAGGCACGGTACACGTCGATCCGCAGGTCGTCGTCGTTGATGTCGATCTCGATGTCCTCGTCCACCACCGGGTAGACGAACACCGACGCAAAGGAAGTGTGCCGGCGCGACTGGGCGTCGAACGGCGAGATGCGCACCAGGCGGTGCACGCCCTTCTCCGCCTTGAGCAGCCCGTAGGCGTACTGTCCGCTGATCTGAATCTCGGCCGACTTGATCCCGGCTTCCTCGCCGTCGAGCAAGTCCAGCATCTCCACCTTGAAGCCGTGCCGCTCCGCCCAGCGGACGTACATGCGCATCAGCATCTCGGCCCAATCCTGGGACTCCGTCCCCCCCGCGCCGGGGTGGATCGTGAGCAGCGCGTCACGCGCGTCGTCGGGCCCCCGCAGCATGTTCTGCAGCTCGAGCGCCTCGAGCTGGGCGGCGAGCTGCTCGGCCTCGCCGTCGAGCTCGTGCGCCAGACCGTCGTCGCCGTCGGACTCGGCCAGCTCGCTCAGGGCCTGCGCGTCGTCCAGCCGCTTGCGCAGCGCGTGGTAGGGCTCGAGCCAGCGCTTCAGCTCCTTCACCTCCTGGACCACTTGCCGCGCCCGCCCCTGGTCGGCCCAGACGCTGCCTTCCGCCATGGCGTGCTCCAGCTCGCCCAGCCGCTTGGTCTTCCCTTCTACGTCAAAGGAAGCTCCGCAGCTCGGTAAGACGACGGTCGAACTCTCTGAAGCGATCGGATAGGGTCACGCTGGCTCTCGCGAAATGAGCCGCCACCGGAGCTCCGGAGGGCGGCTCTAAGTGCTAGGAAAAATAACGGGTTAGCACGCCACGCACCAGCCTCAAAAGAGCTTGTTGCCGCCGGCGAGGATCTCGTTGAGGGCCTCGGTCCAGAACGGCGTGGTCTTGGCCAGGTCGGCGCCAACCTGCTCCACATACTCCTGCCAGCTCTTCTCGATCTCGTCCTTGAAGAGCTGGCCCAGCGTGCCGTCACGCAGTCCCTGCTGGCGCTTCTCCGGATGGTACACCACAAGGTCCGAGACGAGGGCGCGCGCGAGACGGCGCGCCTTCTGCTTCGGGTCCTGCACCAGGAACGGGTTCACCGGCCGGAGGGGGCCGGTCATGCGCTGGCCGGGCGCCGGGCCGCCGGCGGGTGCCGCGGCCGGCGCAGCAGCGGGCCGCATCGTGGGCGCAGACGGCCGACCCGGCGGCGGTGCCGCCGCCGGGCGAGGCCGCGTTGGGGGGGGTGGCGATGCCGGAGCCGCGACGGGTCGGCCCGGAGGGAGGGGCGGGGTGCGGGACGGCCCGGGGGGAGGAGCCGCGGGAGGGGACACGACCGGCCCCGAGAAGCGCGGCATCGCCGGTGGCCGCGGCGGGGCGGGCGCGGGAGTCGGGGCGGGCGGCGCGGCCGCAGGAGAACGCAGGGGCGGCATCCGCGGCGGCGCCGACACGACGCCTCCCGGAGCGGCGGGCGCCCGCTGGGCTGTCGCGACGGGCGGCGCCGTGTCGGCGCCGCGTGGGAGCACCGCTGCCCCGGCCGGAACGTTCACGGGGAACACGTTGCTGCAGACGGCGCAGCGCGCGCGCAGGCCCCCCGGGGGGATCTTGCCAGGGTCCACGCGATACACGGTCTCACACGACGGACAGGTGACGTTCACGCTCCGCTCCGGCTACCGCGCGTCCGATTTCTCGTCCAGCTCCGGGTCGTGGCGCCGGTCGACGACGAACACGGATCCCGGCTGCGTCTTCGCGTACGACTTCATCTCCGTGGCGAGCTCGCTCACCTGGGCGGGGTGCGCGAACCGCCGATGCTGGTTGGTCACGATCCCGATGGACAGGGTCATCAGCGGGACGCGATGCAGCTGCCCGCGCCGATCCTTGCCGAAGTAATACCCTGCGCGGCGGTCCTGCTCGTTGTACTGGTACGGGATCAGCGTGTCGAACACCTCCAGGATCTCGCCGCACACATCGGGAATCGCGTCCACGGGAATAATGAAGATGAAGTCATCACCGCCGATATGACCGATGAACCCCCGCGGGCCGAGCATCCCCTTGACCACGTCGTGGAGGATGCGCGACAGGATGTAAATGACCCGATCGCCGTCGTTGTAGCTGTAGCGATCGTTGTACTCCTTGAAGTGGTCGAGATCGGCGTAGCACACGGCGAACAGCTCGCCGTTCTCCATGCGCCGCCGGATCGCGCGCTCGATCTCCGTGGTGCCCGGCAGCCGCGTGGACGGGTTCACGGCCACGTCGCGCGCCGTGCGCGCCAACAGCACGTCCAGCCGGCTCGCCTGCTCCGCGGGCTCGAACAGCGGCGTGATCACTTCGTCGGCGCCCGCCGTGAACCACTCCTGCACCCGATCCGTCGTGTGGCGGCTCGTCAACACGGCCAGGGGGACGATCGCCGAGTACGAATCGGCCTTGAGGCGCGCGCACAGCTCGAGCCCCAGCGGGCCGCCGTCGGCATCGACCACGACGAGGGCCGGGAGCGAACGCAGCACGCGCTGCTCCACGTCGGCCGGCTCGGGCACGGGCTGGACCGTGAGGCCCCGCCCTTCCACCCAGCGCGCCAGGAAATCGGGCACCTTGCGGCCAGCCGGCGAGAAAAACAGAATCGTCGGGCGCGTGCCGCGCACCTGGCTCCTCGCGTAAGGGTCGACCGCGCTTAAACTTAGGCCTGCTGCCCGCGGGTGTCAAACAAACAGCGACGTCAGAACGCGACGGACAGTCGCACGACCGTGGTCGGGCCGATCACCGTATGCAGCGCGGCAGTGCGCCCGGCCAGCGTGGAGAGCCGGCTCGAGATCAGGGCGTCCACGGCGCTCGCCACGTGGTTCGCCAGCAGCACACCGAGATGGCTCTGCGCGCTGCGGAAGGCGTGATCGCTCCGGGCGATCGTCTGGCGGAACACCTGCTGCTGGGCGGCCGCGTTGCGCCACGACCAGCGGAACCCCGGCCCGACCGCGTGTTGCTCGTAGAACTGCAGCGCGGCCGCGTACTCGGGCGAGCTGGGATCGGGCGGCGTGTTGGGATCCGCCCAGAAGGTGCGTCGCGCGAGCAGCCACACGGAGCCGTTGAAGGTCGTCGGGTCGCTCTCCGGCGCGAGCGCGGGCCCCGGGTCGCGGTCGAATTCCCCGCTCTCCGTGAAACGCTCCATCATCTCGTAGTACTCGAACACGGTGTCGCGCCGCACCGCGGTGAAGCCGCGCCGCGCCACGTCGAACGCCAGGTCCCGGAACCGGTCGCCCGCGGTGTTGCCGTCGTGGTTGAGCTGGAGCACGCGCGCGAGCGTGTACAGCTCGACGGCGAGGTAGACCGCGCCGCGATCCTGGTGCGCCGCCAGCTGACCCGCGCCAGGGACCGCGAGCGAGAGCAGGGGCCGCACCCAGAATCGGCCGCGCGCCGTGGCGAGCGGCGGCGGCGTCGAATCCGCCGCCTGCGCCGACCCCCCGGCCGCGCCCGGCAGGCCGGCGAGCCCGACCAGCACGAGCACGACGGGGCGAGCGCTCAGAACACCACGCGGAACGAAAAGAACGTCGGATTCTGCGCGACGAGGTCGGAGCCCGTGAGGAAGGTGCGCGCCAGATCGACGCCGATCGCGCCGCTCGAGACGCCCATCCCGACGCTCGGGCCGCTGAGCCCGTCATGCACGAAGGCGTATCCGCCGCGCAGCCGCACGAGACGCTGGTAGCCGACATCGACGCCGACCCGCATCTGGGAGTCGCCGTAGCTGCCCCAGGGGCCGTCCACGTCCGCGGCGAGCCGCAGGTCGAGTTGGTCGTTGCCCGCGAGCCCCGCCGTCCCCGGAAGCGCGACGCGATACAGCGCGCCCACCACGAGACGGGCGGGAAGCGGGTCCGCCTGATCGCGGTTATTCACCTGCAACCGGAACCCCACGTTCCGCACGGCCACGCCCACGCGCAGCGCGCCCGTGGGCCCGACGGCCACCTGGCCGCCGACGTCGATCGCGTGCGTCACGGCGCGGCTCGACGGCACGCCGGTGCAGTCGCCGCTGCAGTCGACCACGAACTCCACGAGCTTGTAGTTGACGCCGAACGTGAACGACCCGGCGAGCTCCGTCGCGTACGACGCGAGGAACTCGAAGTTGCGGGGCGAGATGCGGCCCACCGTGTTGCTCGCCGAGTCGGTGCGGTCCAGGTCGCCGTAGTCCACCAGATACACGGAGCCACCCAGCACGCCGAGGCCGTGCGACGGAAAGTAGGCGGTGAGCGCGTGGGTGGCGCCCGCGGCGAGGCTGGCCGTGTTGAAGGCGACCTCGCTCTGCTCCAGCGTCGCGAGCCCCGCGGGATTCCAGAACGCGGCCTCGCCCCTCCCCTCGAGCGTCGCGGCCGTCTGTCCCATGCCCACGGCCTGCGCGCCGACCGGCAGCACGAGGAACAAGGCGCCCGAGTTGTTGGCGAGATCTTGGGCGGGTAGGCGGTTAGCCGGATAGGCGGCTAGCAGCAACAGCGCGAACGACAACTCCTGTCCGCCTAACCGGCTAGCCGACTGGCCACTGTTAGAAATGTTTCGCCTCATCGATCAGCATGATCGGGATATCGTCTTCGACGGCGTAGATGAGGCGGCAGGCGTGGCACACCAGCACTTCCTCGGGTGCCGTGCGGTGTTCCAGCGGTCCCTTGCACTTCGGGCAGACGAGAATCTCGAGGAGGTCAGGCGCGAGGCTCATCCGGCGTATCCCAGACGTTTGAGCGACGGCGCGTGGCGGCGCCACTTGGGGAGCACCTTGACGCGCAACTCGAGGAACACGGGCTCGCCCAGCAGCGCTTCGATCTTGCCGCGCGCGGCCTGACCGAGCGTCTTGATCGTGCGGCCTCCCGCCCCGATCACGATGCCCTTCTGGCTGTCGCGCTCGACGTAGACCACGGCCCGAATATACACCGGCGCCGCGCCCTCCCGGAACTCGTCAATCTCCACCGCTACGCTGTAGGGCAGCTCTTCGTGCAGCAGCTCGAACGCCGCCTCGCGGACGAACTCGGCGGCGAAGAAGCGGGAGGGCTGGGTGGCCAGGTCGTCGGGGTCGTAGTGGAAGGGGCCGTCGGGCAGGCGTGCGCGCAGCGCGTCGAGTAAGGCGTCGAGGCCTTCGCCCCGCCCCGCCGCAACCACGATCCCGTCGGACGGTCGGACCGTCGGACGGTCGGACAGTGGCACCAAGTCGGCTTTCGTGTACACGGTCACGACCGGCGCCCGTGGTGGCCGGTCGAGTCGAGCCACGGCTTGCAAGGCCGGCGCCGGGTACTCGGACAGCGGATGCAGGTACGCGATCACGTCGGCGTCGGCGATGGCGCGGAGCGCGGCGGCGCGCATCACTTCGTGCAGCCGGTACTCCGGCTCCAGCAGCCCGGGCGAGTCGGTGAAGATGAACTGCGCGTCGGCGCGCGTGAGGAGGCCGACGACGGGCAGCCGGGTGGACTGCGGCTTGGGCGACACGATCGCGAGATGCTCGCCCACGAGCGCGTTCAGGAGCGTGGACTTGCCCACGTTGGGGGGTCCCGCCAGCACAACATTGCCGCACCGCGTCATGCCGCCAAAGCTAACTCCAAGCCGATCCGATGGTTGCTTCAACCGTGGGAGGTACGTCACCGCCCCTGCGCCGGCGGGAGGCAATTGTATGTGCATGCCGGGCAGCGTGAGCTAAGTCACACGTCACCCGGCTGGCCGCCGAAGCGCCCCTGCGGCCCAGTGTAACTGTCCTCCAACGCAGGGGGCCTCATGTCGTCCGCAACTCGCTTCGCCGCCGTGGTGTCACTGGTGGGCCTGATCATGGCCGCCCGCCCGGCACCGCACGCCCGGTCGGTGGGCGCCGCCACGCTGACCTTTTTCACGGATCGCGCGGCGTTTCAGGCGTCGGCCCCGAACCTGGCGGTGGAAGACTTCCAGCAGGGGAAGGTTCCGACGGGCGGGGTCATGGGCTGCCCTGGCCCGCTCGACGCGACCAGCAGCAACCCCTGCTTCTCGGCCGGCGCGATCCGGCCCGGCGTGCAGTTCACTAGCAGCCCGGCGCACGATGCTTGTGCCACGACGTGCGAGCTCGCGCTGTTGGGGAAGGGCGCCTTTGGGGCGCCTTCGATGGTCCTCGTCGAGAACTTCTTCGGCGACGCCTTCGTCATCACCTTTCCCGGCGGCAACATCGCGGCCGTCGGTGCCGACCTGGTCACGTATTTCCGCAATGGGACCTGCACGATCGAGGTCTCCGGGGCGAAGGGCGTGATCGGATCCACGACGGCGCCCTGCACCTCCCTGGGCTCCTTCTGGGGTGTCAAGGCCGACGAGCCCATTACGCGCATCAAGATCACCGTGCCCGGCAACAACGTCGTGGGCGTGGACAACCTCGCCTACGGCACGGGCGCGCCGCCCACGATCCACGTGGCCCTGGACGTCAAGCCGGGCAGCGAGCCGAGTCCCATCAATCCGGGAAGCCAGGGTGTGACCCCGGTCGCCGTGCTGAGCAGCGCCGACTTCGACGCGTCGCAGATGGACGAGGCGAGCATGGCGTTCGGGCCTGGTGGGGCGCCCGCGGTACACGAGAACTACCAGGACGTGAACGGCGATGGCCGTCCCGACATGGTGGTGCACTTCTCGACGCCGGCGGCGCGGATCGCCTGCGGCGACACGCAGCTGACGATGACCGGCCGGACGGTCACCGGCCGCAAGGTCGAGGGCACGGGCGCGATCCAGACGGTGGGTTGCACGAACCCCTAGCGCTCGGCGCCCTAGAACGTACGAAGCCCGCTCGGGGAAACCCGGGCGGGCTTTGTATGTGGGGGAGAGGAACGCTGGCAACGGCCTACTCTCCCACGACCTCGCGATCGCAGTACCATCGGCGCTGACAGGCTTAACGACCGTGTTCGGGATGGGAACGGGTGTGGCCCTGTCGCGCTAGTCGCCAGCAGAGATGCAGGTGTCGGGTGCTAGGTGTCAGGTGTCAGGGTTTCCTGGCACCTGACACCCGGCACCTGACACCGACGAGTGTGCGTCGTGGTATCGAGGATCACGCCGAGCAACGAGAAGAGATCAAGCCTCACGGGCAATTAGTACGGCTCGGCTGAAGCGCTCACGCGCCGTGCACCTGCCGCCTATCAACCTGGTAGTCTCCCAGGGCCCTTGAGGAGCCTTGCGGCTCGGGAGTGTTCATCTTGGGGAGGGTTTCCCACTTAGATGCATTCAGCGGTTATCCCCGCGCGACATCGCTAACC